>Ga0070733_10001227_pt1 | contig 19280 bp, 11 predicted proteins | sample Coa_R1_9_FD_66450 | JGI IMG/M metagenome (GOLD analysis project Ga0070733, IMG submission 66450) | Surface soil microbial communities from Centralia Pennsylvania, which are recovering from an underground coalmine fire - Coalmine... | ecosystem: Environmental > Terrestrial > Soil > Unclassified ... | reverse complement strand
CGGTCAATTCGAGGTAGACGTCTTCGAGAGACGGCCGCTTGATGTCGAGCGAGTCAAGGCGCACACCGTGCTCGATCGCCCAACCCGTGAGCTCGTGGAGCAAGACCGTGAGGTCGCCGGGCTGCAATTCAACGACGCCATCACCGACCCGACGAGCCCCGAAGCGATCCGGAACAGCGATCGATTCGTCAACACGAAACCGGACAACAGCCCCTGCCGCGTCGCGCCCGGCGAGAGAAGAAGGAGGCCCGGTGGCAATGATCCGCCCGGCCGCGATCACAGCGACGCGGTCAGCGAGATACTGCGCTTCGTCCATGTAATGGGTCGTGAGGAGAACCGTTTTACCGAGCTCTGAAAGGTTCCTCACGATCTCCCACGCTTCGCGGCGAGCGGACGGGTCAAACCCCGTCGTCGGCTCGTCCAGAAACAAAAGATCCGGATCCCCGGCGAGCGCGATGGCGACGTCCAAACGTCGCTGCTGTCCGCCAGAGAGCTTGAGCACGCGGGAATCTCTTTTCTCTTCGAGGCCCACCATCTCGATCACTTCATCCAATGGCCGGGGATGGGGGTAATAGTCCGCGAACATCCGGATCGTCTCAGCGACGGTCAGGTATCGGTCGATTCCGGTCGACTGAAGGACAATTCCGATTCGACTTCTCAGACCTTCGGAGTGACGACCGGGATCGAAGCCGAGCACCGAGACGTCTCCACCGTCTCGGTGCCGATACCCCTCGAGGATCTCGACCGTCGTCGTCTTACCGGCGCCGTTCGGGCCGAGCAAGGCGAAGATCTCGCCGGTGCGGATTTCGAAGTCAACCCCTCGCACCGCCGTCACATTGCCGTAGGACTTGGTGAGCCCTCGTACCATCACGGCCGGCCCGTCGTTCCCGCCATTCTCCCTATTTGTCATCAAAGGACGAACGTCGCGCAGTCTCGAAGCGGTCCGTTCGGGTACTGGTTGCCGCCAACAGACACCGACGCGCTCCGACTCATGAGGGCAGCGTAAAGCGCTCGACACTAAGGCGGGGAATCGCACACCCGGTTACGACTATTCCAATCCGTGAAGCGAAGCGCTCGTTTACCGTTCGCCTGACGACGCGATCTGGAACGCTGGTAATTATCCGCCGGAGCGAACTGTCATCGTCGTGCCTCCGCCAGCTGACGTCGGCGTAGTGGGGCTCGCGAGGACGCGTCCCGCCTGGACCATCTGGAAGATCTGACCCGACGGCGCGTGCGAGGGTGACATCGCCATGTCACTGAACGTGATCGGTGAGAATGCTGAGACGAACGGCTCGGACTGGGAACCCGGGTCTTCGACGATCCATTCAGCGGTCCCGGCTGGGCCTTGGTAGTCGACCGGTTGGTTCGACCCATACGAAACGCCGGTCGTCTTGTCGGCGACCGACCACATCCATCCGCCGCCGGTCTTCCATACGGCAGCCGAGATCGTGTCTCCGGCGTGCACCGAGCCGAGTGGGTTCGCAGAAGACGGGTACGACTCCCACCACGCCTGGTTCTCTTGTTGTCCGCCGATGCAGTAGGTGTCAACGCCATCTTGGAACAGTGACGTTGTTCCCGGCCCGGACGACTCCGCCCCGTCGACTCCGACCCAGGTCGCAAGCCAGGTCGTCGAACTGCCGCACGTCACGGTCGGAACGACAAACGTCGCTGAAACCGATGACACGGGCGTCGTCGTCGTTGCGACGTAGCCGGCCCAGATCGCCGACTGGAGGGTCGGGGTCGAAAGATGCGTGTCGAGCGTTGCCGCCTTTGCGAGGCGCGACGCCCCCCTTACGCGCACCCGAAAATGGATCACGACCCGGTGGGTGACGAGGCCCGCGGACCGGTTGCGCGCGACGAGGCGGAAGACCACTCTCCTCGGGGAAGGATGAGCGGGGTTCGCCCGCAAGCGGATGCGCTCGGTAAAGCTTCCAGCCGAGCACTGGCGCCAGTGACGAGAGAAGCTGACTCTGACGGCGTGAGGCTTGACGAGTTCGAGGCGGCAGCTCGTCGCGTTTGAGACGCGGGCGCGGACCATGACGCTCGCCCCCTTCGCCGAAGCGGTAAGCGACCGCGCACGGACCGAGACGACTTGTGGACGAAGCGATTCCCGCGTCGTCGCGGCAGCAGGCAGAGCCAGTGCGGTGGCTCCGCCAAGGAAGAGGCAAACTCCGGCGCAGACGACGAACCAAAGTGCCCGCGGCCGTGACGGAGAGCCCGGTCGAGACGTCGTCTGCTGTGAATTGCTTTGGGCAAAACGCTCGGCTTGCTCGGTGAGATCCGTCGGCGAACTGTTCATCCTGAGTAGTCATACGACTACACAGAGTGTTCGTTTCAGAGCTCAAAGTACTAAATCCACCACTCAAAGTAGTTATCTGGAAATATGACCAAGCTGTGCTACCTCTTGATCACGTTTGGTGCCGGTTGGACGTGGCGCAGTTGCCGTCGGTCAAACGGAGCTAGGTATCGCTGTTCGCCCCCCGCCCGAAGACGGGTCCACTAGCTACGAGCGGTGCATCTCCCAAGAGGCGATCACGAGCCTGCCGTTGTGGATAACGTCGGTGACGACCACCGCGTAGACGCCTGGATGACGACCCCCGTGCACGGTGATGGTGTCGGTCAACCTGACAGCTGTCGCTGTCGCGCCGCGGGCCGTCACCGTCACGTTGAGGCCCGAGTCGTAACCAGGATTCGCCGCGCCGACGAGCGCCGCTGGAGGCGGCACCTTCGGTGCCAGTGATCTCCACCATCCGAGGCGGCCCTCGGTAAGCGCTCTCACACCGGCGATGAACGACTCGACCGCCGAGCCTTCGACGAGAAGTGGACTCGTCGTCTGGGCCCAGGCTGAGTTGGGCTTTCCCGTCAGCGCGAAGCTCCCCATCGGCAGTGAGTACGTGGTGAGGGTCACACCTTGAGAAACGAGCGCCGGCGGGATCGCCACCGTTGGCGGAGGCGTCACCGCCAGGTAGGAGACGTGACGGGCTCGCGTCGGGCGTGACCCGACGAGCGCCGCGCTGACAAGGAATCGGTCCGGAGTGAACCACAGCGCGTTCGTCGGCCAGCACGTGACGAGCGTGATCGTCGAGGTTGGCGTGTCGTAGACAGTCGAGCCGGCGGCAACGATGCTGTGGCTCTGCACCCGGAAGTAATACGTGGTACACGGAGCGACGTAGAGGACCTGGTCGCCTGCCACGAGGTGGGGAAGGTTCTCGAAATAGCTGACGTCGTGCGCGGCAAGCACGGAGTTGCCGGTTGTGCCAGGCCACACGGAATACGGATCATGGCCGACGGCAACGTTGAGCTGAGCATCGCCGGTGTTCTGTTCCACCGGTGCGACAACGCCGAGCTTCGGTATCTCGAGCAGCCCGCGCACGGTCCCGCTCGAAGATGCCGTTCGGCAGGAGACAAGCGATTTGCTGGTCGCTGCCTTGCCTGAGTGCGTCGTCAGCGGGGCGGCGAGGTGGTTGCTCGAGACGAACGCATGCACGAGCGCCTTGCCGGCTTGCTTCGAGTGTGTTGACCAAACGTTGGCGTAGATCTGCCAGCCGGCGACGGCGGCGATGAGGACCAACCCTGCGGCTATGAGGGTGCGGTACTTCCATCGAGAGTTGCGGCCCGCATCTCTCAATCCGGGGTCTTGCGGTTGGGTCGATCTTGCGGAGTGAATTTGTCCAGCTCCTGCTCAAAGCGGCGAGGATCGCCGCCGTGTGGGATCCCCGGCGTATTAGGCCGAGGATCCCACATCAGCTCAGATCCGAAGGGTCAGCTCGGATCGTGCTCCGACGGCGAGAGTCGCACCATCCCCGTGGCCGGGCCTAAGAGCCTGGCGCCGGCCGGCGCGACTTCCGTCGGATCCATTCACCAAGCCCTACGAGTCCGAGACCGAAGGAGAACAGTGCAATCTCGTACGGCCTCGAACCGGCCCACGGCTCACCCGTGTGCGGTTTGGTGGCGACCGGAACTGCCGGCGGCAATGGAACCGACACCTTCACGTTGACGGTGTTGGTGTTGCAGGTTGTCCCCGAGCAGCCCGGCGTTCCCTCGTTGGAGAACAGGGCGACGTTCGGGATCACCTCGTTGTTCGTGTCGCTCGCGTCCACTGTGACCTTGAACGACACGGTGGCCGAGGCGGCGGTGTCGAGCGAGAGGCCCGTCCACGAGACAACTCCACCTCGTTCAGACGCCGTGCAACCCGCAGCTCCATGGCAGTCGGCGGAACCGTCCACGTAGGTCGTCCCGGCCGGCACGTGGTCGGTCACGTTGACGCCCGTCGCGGCGGCGGTGCCGGAGTTGGTGACCGTCACGAAGTAGGTGACCGTCGATCCGAGCTTCACGATCGAACCAGTCGGTGGGTCCGAACGCTTGACCGCGGTGACCTTGGGCGCGCCCTTCGGCACGGCCGGTGGAAGGTTGACGCTGAAGCACTCAGTCGACACCCCCGCACCCGACGTGTTGTCGGACGAACCGGCGAAGTTCGAGTCACCGCTGTACACCGCAGCGAAGCAGTAGCTCCCGGCGGCGGTCGGCTGGTACGCAGGCGAGGCGGCGGTGTTCGTGTCACCTGTCCCGGTGCCGAGTGTCACCGGGTTCGTGACGCCGCCGGCGCTCGCCAGTTGGTTGGCCGAGGCCGCTGCACAGGTGCCGGTCTGCCCCGTCGAGGTTGAGACCTGGCAGACGTAGAAGGTGACGGTTCCGGTCGGGAACGGAAGCCCGGTGCCAGGCGTCGGACCACTGACGGTCACATTGTCGGTCACTGAGCCCGATCCGAGCGTGAGGCTGCTCGTTGACGCCGTCGTCACCGTCGAGGTCGCCGCCTGGCCGACCGCGAACGGTTCACACGAGCTCGTCGAGCCGGCGTAGTTCGAGTCGCCCGAGTAGGTCGCCTCGAAGCTGTAGCTGCCCGCGTTGAGCGGCCCTTCGGTCGACGAGTTGGGCGCCGCTCCCGCGGCGAGCGCTCCGCCACCGGCCGGGGTCCCAGATCCCGAGCACGTTCCGTTGGTGAAGAACGTGTAGGAGACCGTGCCCGTCGCCGGGAAGCCGTCCGAGGTGGTCACCGAGGACGTGTCGTAGGCAGAGGCACCGGTTGTCTCGGTGCCGGCCCACGCCGCGTTCGTCGACGCATCAAAGACGGTGGTCGTCGTGTTCGACGTCCCCGCTGCGACGCTGAATGGCTCGCATGCACCGGTCGACCCTTGGTAGTTCGAGTCGCCGGAGTAAGTGGCCTCGAAGCTGTAGCTGCCGGCAGCAAGTGCGCCGGTTGCCTGCGAGTTCGGCACGGTTCCGTCGCTGTTCAGCGTCACCGTCTGCGACCACGTATTGCCGTTCAGGCTCTTGATCTCGCCATTGCTCGCTGAGGAGCACGAGTCGTTGGCGTAGAGGTGGTAGGTCACCGAGCCTGAGGCCGGGAACCCTGACACCTGGGCGCCGACCGTTGCCGTGTCGTAAGCAGAGGAGCCAGTCGACTCGGAGCCGCTCCAGACGCCGTTCGTCGCCGCGTCGTGGACGGTCGTCGAAGTCGACGAGGCCGCTTCGGCAACGCTGAACGGCTCGCAGGCGCCGGTCGACGACGGGAAGTTCGAGTCGCCGCTGTACTTCGCCTGGAAGGAGTAGCTACCAGCCGCAAGTGCACTGGTCGCGTCCGAGTTCGGCACGGTGCCGTTCGAGTTGAGCGTCACCGTCTGGGTGGAATTGGCGTCCCCCGAGCAGCTCCCGTTGTCGAAGAACGAGTACGTGAGCGTGCCCGAAGGCGTGAAGTCATCCGAGTGCGAGACCGCCGCCGTGTCGTATGCGGACGCGCCGGTTGTCTCATTGCCGGTCCACATCGAGTTCGTCGCCGCGTCGAAGACGGTCGTCGAGGTCGACGACGTCCCCATGCCGACACTGAACGTCTCGCATTTGCCCGTCGAGCTCTCGTAGTTCGAGTCGCCCGAGTAAACGGCAAGGAAGGCGTAGTTACCGGTAGCGAGATGTCCGGTCGTCTGTGAGTTCGGTACGGAACCGTCGCTCTGCAAGGTGACGATCTGCGGCCACGTGTTGCCATTCAGGCCCGACACCTCGCCGCTCGAACATGAGCTGACGCCGCTCCCGTTGCTGTACAGGTGGTAGGTCACGGTCCCGGAGGCCGGGAACCCTGTCACCTGACCGCCGACCGTTGCCGTGTCGTAGGCCGACGCGCCGACCGCTTCAGAACCGGTCCAGGGGTTGTTCGTCGAGGCGTCGTAGACGATTGTCGAAGTCGACGAGCTCGCCAACAAGACGCTGAAGGGCTCACATCCGCCGATCGCGTTTTGGTAGTTCGAGTCTCCCGAATACGTCGCCTGGAAGCTGTAGCTGCCAGCAGCGAGCGGGCCGGTCGCCTGGGAATCGGGCACGGTGCCGTCGGGGTTCAAGGTGACAGTCTGCGGCCACGTGTTGCTGTTCAGGCTCGTGATCTCGCCATTGCTCGCTGAGGAGCACGAGTCGTTGGCGTAGAGGGCATACGTCACCGTTCCAGAAGCCGGGAAGCCGGACACCTGGTTCGTCACGACAGACGTGTCGGTAGCGGATGCGCCAGTGGTCTCGGTCCCTGCCCAGTTCGCAGACGTTCCGGTGTCGGTGACGGTCGTCGTCACGCCGGGTCCAGCCTTGCCAACACTGAAGGGCTCGCATAGTGCCGTCGCGCCTTGATAATTCGAGTCGCCCGAGTAAACGGCCAAGAAGGCGTAGTTTCCGGCCGCGAGCGGGCCGGTCGATTGGGAATCAGGCACGGTGCCGTCGGATTTCAAGGTGACATTCTCTGGCCAACTGCTGTTGTTCACCTCACCGGTCAGACAGGAGCTCGCTCCGTTGCCGTTGCTGAACAGGTGATACGTCACTGACCCCGATGCCGGGAACCCGGACACCTGGTTCGTCACGACAGACGTGTCGTGAGCCGAGGAACCAGTCGGCACGTCGTTCACCCACGTCATGCTGGAAGCGTCATTGATGACCGTCGTCGTCAGACCGGCCCCAGCCTCGCCCACGTGGAACAACTCACAGGTACCAGTCGAACCTTGATAGTTCGAGTCGCCCGAGTAGACGGCCTGGAAGGCATAGTTGCCGGCTGCGAGCGGACCGGTTGCTTGCGAGTCCGGCACGACGCTGCCGCTCAGCAACGTGACCATCTGCGGCCAGGTGTTGTTGTTAAGGCTCGAGACCTCGCCGCTCGAACACGAGCTCGCGCCGTTGCCATTGCTGAAGAGCTGGTAAGTAACGGTCCCCGTGGCCGGCGTCCCGGACACGAGATTCGTCATCGTCGACGTGTCGTAGGCCGAGGCACCAGTCGGTTCGCTGTTCGTCCAGGCCATGGCGGTGGCGGAATCGTTGACTGTCGTGGTCACGCCCGATCCTGCCTTGCCGACGCCAAACGGCTCGCAGGGCATGGTCACGCCCTTGTAGTTCGAGTCGCCCGAGTAAATGGCCTGGAAGGCGTAGTTGCCGGCCGGTAGAGCGCCAGTCGCCTGCGAGTTCGGCACGGAGCCGTCACCGTTCAAGCTGACGGTCTGCGGCCAGATGTTGCCGTTGAGGCTCGTCACCCCTCCGCTCGCACACGAGCTCGGGTTGTTGCCGTTGCTGTAGAGGTAGTACGTCAAGGTCCCTGACGCCGGGAAGGCGCCTACCTGGTTCGCCACCGACGCGGTGTCGAAGGCGGACGCACCACTCGCTTCGCTGCCGCTCCAACCCATGCTGGTTGCGGCATCGTCGACGATGGTCGTTCCACCCGCCTGCAACTTGGCGACTGAGAACGGCTCACAGGCGCTAGTCGCTTCCTTGTAGTTCGAGTCGCCTGAGTAGACGGCGTCGAAGGCATAGCTGCCAGCGGCTAGCGGGCCGGTCGATTGGGAACTCGGCACGGTGCCGTTGCTGTTCAGAGTGACCGTGTTCGGCCAGGTCTTCCCGTTCAGGCTGGTGATCTCCCCGTTGTTCGCCGATGAGCACGAGCCGTTGGCGAACAGGTGGTAGGTCACGGTCCCAGAAGCTGGGATCCCAGTCGCCTGGCCCGGCACGACAGAGGTGTCGTAGGCGGAACCGCCCGTCGTCTCAGAATTCGTCCAGGTGGCGTTCGTCGACGCGTCGTGAACGGTCGTCGTCGGGATCTCAGATTGACCCAGCACGGCGAACGGTTCACACGGGCCTACGGCGCCCGTGTCGTGGGAGTCACCTGAATAGACGGCCTGGAACGCGTAGTTACCTGCCTTGAGCGCGCCCGTCGTCTGAGAATCCGGCACGGAGCCACTTGACACTGTCACCGTGTACGGCCAGGTCTTGCTGTTGAGGCTCGTCACCTGGGTGCCAGAGCACGAGCTCGGACTGGTGCCGTTGCTGTACAGGTGGTACGTGACAGATCCACCCGCGCTCGAGGATGCGCCGGTGAATGTCGCGGTGTCGTACGCCGAGGCGCCGGTCGTCTCCGAGCCGCTCCAGCTCGCGAGTGTGGTCGCGTCGTACACCGTCGTCGAGATCGTCGGCGAAAAGAAGATCGCGCCGCTCGCGAGCGAGCGATCTTGGCTGCCGGCCGTCGCGCCGTCGAGCGAATCGAGAGACATGTGATAAGGCGACCCGCTGATCGAGCTGGCCGAGTTGCCGATCCCCCAGTCGACCTGGCTCGCGATGTGACCGCCAAAGGTGATCACGACGGCGTGCGAACTGTCGATCGCCGTAGGAACCGAGAAGACAACAGAGACGGTCGTGTCGCACGACCCGCTTGTGCCGACGTTCTGGGTCACGTAGCTCGGGCTGTAGATCTTCGAATTGCTCGGCCCGAAGATGTCGATCGTCGCCCCGGACGGGACTCCCGAGCCCTTGTACGTGCCAGAGGCGCCACAGCTGTCCGAACCTTGGATGTCCGGTTGTGAAGCTGTCGTCGGCGCGATGAGTGCCGTGCCCGCCGGCGTCGGGGCTGACGAGGCGCATTCTGCAGGAGTCATCTCGCCGAGAGCGACGAGATCGCTGCACGGGTTGTTGTTGTTGGCGTGAATCTCGACGGGGGGACTGCCGACGTATGTTGCAGTCGACGATGTCGTCTCGGTCGCGTCGTACGAGCCGAGATAGTCGATCGCGTGCTTTCCGCTCTGAACCGGCGAGTAGTGGAAGACAATCGTGTGTGATCCGGCACTGATGCCACCGATGATCACGCGGTACGAGATGAACTCACCTTCTGCCCAGTGGGAGTCCGAGTGGCCCGCGTTTCCGTTGACCCATCCCTCGTTCGGGGGGACGCCGACGCCCGAGCAGGCGTTGGGAGCGGACAGAGGTCCGTTGCGACACTGCGAGATCGTCGCTCCGCTCGTCGACGGCGCGCCAGAAGCGGCTGACTCAGTCAGCCCGAGCGCCGTGGCGACGTTGGCGAGCGCGAGCCCGCTCACGATCAAGCTCGTGAAGAGTTTGCGATTGCGCCCACTGGCGCGTCCGGCGGATCGTCTTCCCGCAGTCATGCGGCTGATGAGCGACACGACCGAGGTGACGATCCGACAAGTTCTGCCGAAGACATCCTTCATGGCTAAACACGACCCTTTCCTGCTCGACAATGCGCATGAAAAGCGTCGGTTTCGCCACTCCCTCCTCCGCCCAACGTGGCGACCATGTGGTCGGGCGAGATCAATGGGACGCAAAGTCCACTTCCGCGGACGCCTGCTACTCCTGATTCGACGTCCTTAAGCGGAGACCCCTCTCCTTTGTGCTCCATGTGCGCTCGCTGACTGGTGTCATATCCCAGTCAACTCCCGCATCTTCTACTAGCGCACACTACCCGTGCACTTTGTGCTCTTCTGCCCAAGAGTTTAATGACATTGTTATGCGATTAATAGTTCACGCGTGTGGCAGAAAACACATCCAATCCAACTGACTCAAATTGACTACGGCTTGATTGACACGTTTTGACTAGTCTCCGCTGGTCTTGGCCTGTGCTCATCGTCACGTATGCACCATCAACGCCCCGCCAACAGATGTCAATGGGCCGACAGGCTCATTTGCTTGAGAACTCGCCATAGCCCATTCGATTGGAAGCGTTCTTCTCTGTAAATCGTAAACACAACGTCTTGACGCCCCTTGTCAATAGGCCAGACGACCTATTGACAGCAGAACGCACGGATCGCAATCGGATTGTTCGAGGCCGGGGAACCGCCGGATCTGGGTGTGTGGCCAACGCGGCGAGGCCTGCGGCCTTCCCTCAGTCGCTTTTCGCCCGAGGACTCTCGCCAGCTCCCACTACGACCGCGCGCTTCCCGATTTAGAACGCCGCCACCGCCTGAGCGTTCACCGATCAAATCACTGCTAGCAGGTAGCGTTTTCTTTTAATGGAGTCTGTCCGCACGACTTCATGTGATCACGGACGACAGCGACGCGAGAAAGCAAGTCGGCGCCGAGCTGGGAGTACCACAGCTTTCGAGATCTGCGCGCATCCGCCACATGCCGATCTTTCTTCAGGCGCTGATCGCGAATGAATTCCAGCCTTCAAGGCGCCGATTGGCTCACGTGGACCCGTGAGAACTGGTCGGAAGCCTTGGTTGTCAATGGGGTGCGATGGTTCTCAGGGTTGTACGCGGGCGGCGGACTCGCGGTGCTCGTTCTCGCTTTGTTCCGAAATCTGGGATCGGCAGATCGCATCTTTTGCTTCGCCTCTGCACTCGCCGGCATCGCCGTCGGAATCACGCTCTTCTTGCGCCGCCCTGAGCTCCCACACTATTCGTCGGCTTCGTTAGTTCTTCTCGGCACAACGTGGATGGGCGCGGTCGCTTATTCCCTCTCTTCGGGAGGAGGTCTCTTCCTTCTCAGCTGGTTCGCGCCCGCTTCCTTCGCATTGCTTTCCGCTCCCGTCGCTTCCGCCGGGGCTATTTATGCGATCGCCATTCCAGGGATCATCCTCGGCACGAATGGATCGTTCGACGGGGTGACCGCGTCTGCAGCCTGGCGCGACTGGATCTCGGTGATCGCGGTGATCGCCGCGATGTCTTTCGCTATCTCCTATCTGAGCCGAAGGCTGGCCGAACGTGAGCGAGTCCTCACGACGCTCTCCCGGGGGCTTCCGCTCGGGATCGAGATCCTCGGGCCGGAGCTGCGTTACATGGCGGTCAATCCGGTCTTTTGCGCGATGGTCGACCGACCCCTTCCCGAGATCGTCGGACAACGGTTCGAGGAGTTCACCGCGAGCGATGACGTCGATCGCACGCGAGCAACAATTGAGTCGCTGCTCTCGGGAAGTCGAAGTTCGGCCATCCTCGAACGAGCGCTGGTGCAGCCCGACGGAGGTCTCGTCCATGTGATCGTGGCCTCGACTGCCGTTGTCCCGACACCCGGAGGACCGCGCTACGTTGTCGGGCTCGCGCAGGACGTCTCCGAGCAGCGCCGGCTCGACGAACGGCGCTCACAGCTCGCTCAGCAGCTGATGCGCGCCCAAGAGGACGAACGCAGACGGATTGCTGACGAGGTTCACGATGATCCGCTCCAATCGATCATCGCGCTCTCGATTCATCTCCAGATCCTCGAGGGAAGAACCTCCGACCCCGGTCTTTTGGATGTGGTCGGTGAGATAAAGGAGACCGTCGCGCTCGCGATCGAACAGATGCGAAGCCTGTTGTTTGAGCTCCACCCTCCGGCACTCCAGTTCGGCGGGCTCAGCGAATCACTTCGCGAGTTCATCGAGCGCTACGAAAGGATCGGAGGGCCCCCCGTCGATTTCCAGAATGTGATCGAAAGGGAGCCAACCGCCGAAGAGGCGATCATGCTTTTCCGGATCACTGCCGAAGCCCTCACCAATGCCCGAAAGCATGCCGACGCCCGCCGTATCTCTGTCAGCCTAATGGACTCCCAAGGTGGCATCGCGTTGGCGGTTTCCGACGACGGAATCGGAATGGACGACAGCGGAAGTGAACTGATCTCGCCCGGCCACCTAGGAGTCGCGTCGATGCGCGAGCGAGCCGAGCGAGCGGGCGGCAGCTTTGAGATCTCCTCGAAGCCCGGGGCGGGGACGACCGTGCGTGCCTGGGTGCCGCGGGACAAGTCGAAGCCCAATTCGAACGGCTAGTTCTTCGCCTTGCCCTCGGAGGCCGCGACCCGGATCGCGTCGAGGAGTTCTCGAACTGGCCCGTCCTTCAACACATAGGCGATCGCTCCAGCAGAAGTCATCTGCTCGCGCGTCACCTCGTCGTTGAAGGCGGAGAAGGCAACTACCCGAGTGCGCAAGCCGCGGTTTCTAATCTCGAGTGCCGCCACGGGTCCTCCCCCGAGCGGCATGCGCACGTCGAGTACTGCCACGTCAGGCTCGTGCTCGACGCAAAGTTTCAGCGCCTCTTCGGCGTTGCGTCCTGTCCCGACCAGCTCGAGGTCAGGGTATTCAGAAAGCAGCTTCGTCAGCGTCGTGATCATTGCTGGCTGGTCGTCGGCGAGCACCACCGTCGTTCGACGGCTACCCGAGGAGTCCATCGTGCCTACGTCCGATCGTCGAGCGAGATGATCCCGTCCCGAGCCGCGACCGCCACGGCTTCAAGCTTCGAGTGCGCCCCGAGCTTCGCAAGGATGTTGCGCACGTGGTTCCGCACGGTGTGCTCAGAAAGGAACAGCAAGACGCTGATCCCCTCCGTCGACATGCCCTTCGCGAGCAGACGCAGAACCTCGAGCTCGCGCTGGGTCAGTTCGCCACTCTTTCCCTTCGGCGCGCGACGCAGCCGGTCGAGCAGACCCGACAGCACCGAGGTGGGGATGAGCGATTCGCCGCGGAAGGCCGCGCGAACCGCACTGACGACCTCTTCACCCCCGCGATCTTTTGGCAGGAAGCCTGAACAACCGGATTCGATTGAGCGAGCGAGCAATTCGTCGCCGCCGACGGCGGACAACATCACGACTTTCGTGGTGGGCCACTGCTTGAGGATGGCGGCGGTCGCATAAGCCCCGTCACCGTCCGGTAAGCGGTAGTCCATAAGCACCACGTGTGGCTGGTACCGATCGACGAGCTCAATCGCGCCGGCCACGGTCGACGCTGTCCCGACAACCTCGAGGTCCGGTTGCTCGCTGAGAAGAACCCGCAGACCCTCGGCAACCATTGCGTGGTCATCGACGATCCCGATTCGGATCAGCTCGCCAGCATCAGTCGGGGTACCCGGTTCGACGGCGGCGTGCATCGCACCGATGATCGCACGTCCGGATGTCCCGGAGGTGCCTTTCACTTCGTGATGGATGCGGGGTGGCGCGTCCACTGTCGCGACTGCGCTATCGGCAGACGACACAACTTCGGTGACTTCAGTCATGGAAATTCACCCGCATCAGTTCGTCAGGAGACATGCGTCAAGCTTCTCCACGAAAGGCGCTCAACGCATGACACAAAAAGGGCACTTAGGGCACCCATTTGAGTGAAGTTGCCCTGACGAAAACAGATTTCGCCACTCCGTGTGACGAAATCAGACGACTGTCTGGCGTGGAGCTGAGAGTCTTACAACCAGGTCCATAAGAGGCTCTCTCCTGCTCTTTGGGTCGTCAGTCCTTCGGACTCGCGATCCGGTCAAGGATCCTTCGGTCGGCCACGACGAACGGCCCTCTCAACTGCTCGATGATCCAGGCGCCGTAGTCTGAAAGCTCGATCCTTTTTAAGAACGGGTCGCCGATCGACTCGCCTACCACCGTCATGCCGTTCTCTCGCGCCGGCTTGACGAGACCCGCCTCAGTCAACTCGGCCGCAATCGAGTCGAGCGCTGCCGCGAGATCGGGAAGGATCGTGGCGAGCCTCTCGGTGGCGCGTGACGGGAACTCGACCTGTCGGGAACGGACTGCCGAATCGAAAGCGGCTCTCGCCTCGCCGAGTGCCTCAAGAAGGCGAATATGCGCCTCCCGTAAACCGCCGACGAAGCCGAGGAATGTGTTATGGCGTTCGATTCTCTCGGGCGAAGGCGAGCGAAGAACGGAATCAGCGACGACCGCTGCGAGCAGATCAACCGCATCGTCGATGCGGACCTGCGTAACGCGCTCTATCGCGAGATCTACGAGTTCAGCGACCGATGGCTCCGAGAGCGCCCACTCATTGGAGTTGACCTCTCCACCGAGTCTGTGGAGCACCTGTTCGTGAAACCGGGTGAAGCGGCTCAAACGTCGCTCATCGAGCTGCTCGATCAGCTCAAGGACGTTTCCACTCAAGAGCAATGTGACTGGAGATACCGCCTTGTCAGACTCGGGCGCTCCCCCGTTTCGATCTGACGGTGTGAGCACCCGAGCGCGCGATAACAGATCGGGAAGAGCTCGTTGCTTGGGGCGGTGAGAACGCTCGGCATCCGTTTTGGCGGCGAGCAGCTTCGGGATCAGATCGATATCGGCTACCAGCAACTCGACAATCTGATTGACCTTTTCTCGCATCGATTCCAGGTACTCGATCGGTTCGCGTGGCCCGACCCCTGGAACATCGAGGAAGCGACCGCGGAAGTCACCGCCGATGCTGGTCCGACGTACGAGGACGTTGTGGCGCACGGCGCGGTCGCGAAGCGCTGCCAACTGGGAAAACCAGCCCGTCGGCTCGGACGATGCGAATCCTGCGAACGCCTCGGAAACCGCGTATTCGGAAGCAAGCGTGACTCCGACCGCGCTGGCGAAGCTGTAAACCGACCTCCAGCGAGCGGTCGAGGTCTCGTTCTCGGCGGTCGGCAGCCGTGCTGTTCGAATGAATTTGTCCGCTAAACCGCTGCCTGCGGCGTCGACGGCGGCGCACATCGAGGCGAGAGCGCCGTCGAGCGCCATCTCGATTCCGACGTAACGCTCGAGATCACCCGCCTCCCGCATCGTCGTTGCCAGCGCGTCGAGGTACCAATCGGCCGACCTCATCTTGAGCCCCGCCCACGCGTGGGGGTTCTTGCCGCCAGCCCGTCGGAAATACAGCGGGCCGACCGGCCACTTCAAACGAACTGACTTACGAACTTTGGGCACACTGCATTCTTTCCCGAAAAACCAGCTGTTACTAACGCGATTTCATTAACGGTCCAAGATTTGCTCACTTCGATGATGGCGCACCTAGCCCCAGTCTCGGATTCGCGCGCCCTTCGCCAACTGCTCGGCCAAGCGAGTTCCTGGGTGGTGATTCTGAGAACGGGGGCAGAATGGGGACGGTGAATTTCTACAACCACCACCTTCTTCCACGACTCAACGACATGGCACTTCGTGGTCGTGAGTTCGCTCGGATTCGCGAACGTGTCGCCGCTGGACTGTCCGGCCAGGTGCTCGAGGTTGGCTTCGGCTCCGGCCTCAACGTCCCTCACTATCCGTCTTCCGTGGATCGCGTCCAGGCTGTCGATCCGGCGACTGTCGGGCGCAAGCTCGCGACAAAACGCGTTACGGCCAGCGCCGTGAACATTGAATACGTGGGTCTGGATGGTCAGATCTTGTCGATCGAATCGAGCAGCATCGATCACGCGTTGGTCACATGGAGCCTCTGCACCATCCCCGACGTCGACCGCGCCTTGCGCGAGATCCTTCGGGTGCTTCGGCGCGGCGGCAAGCTGCACTTCGTCGACCACGGCCGCTCGCCGGATCCGAAGGTGGCGCACTGGCAAGATCGGCTAACGCCGCTCCAGGGCCGGCTTGGCGGAGGTTGCCATCTCAACCGGCAAATCGACGAACTTGTGGCAAAGGCGGGGTTCGAGATGAGCCGGATCGAGAACTACTACATGAGGGGTCCCAAGCCGTACAGCTACATGTTCGAAGGTCTCGCTACCAAGCCGTGACACAGAAGCCGGCCTTGCGAGGACGTGGTGGCGCGGGAGCCCGCCTTGTTGAACATTTCGTTGAACTAGGTATCGCGGGAGCAGCAAGTTATTGCAGTTAGATTGCAACTGATCAATTAGATTTATGGGCGGAGCGTGTTGCGATGTCTCGTGAGGCCGACCCCGACAACCTGGCGGCGCGGGGACGCAAGCACGAAGTAATTGAGTCACTTGAGGAGAGCGAGGCGCGCCGAGAAGCGCTGCTTTCGTCCCTTGAGGACATCGTCTTCGAACTCGATCGTGACGGTATGTACTTAGGAGTCTGGACCGCCAGCGACCATCTGCTAGCTCGGCCGCGGGGCGAACTAATGGGGCGAAGCGTTCGGGAGGGGATCGGCGAGGACCTCGGCGATGAGCTTGTGCAAATCATCGGCCGCGTCCTCGACAAGGGTTCACCCGAAGTCTGGGAGTACTCGCTCCATATCCCGACTGGCACGCGCTGGTTTCAGGCAAGACTCGCCCCGATCAAGGTGCCACGCGAGACGAAGCCGACCAGAGTTTGCCTTCTCGTGCGCGACGTCACGGAATTGAAAGTCGCCGAACAGGCACGGTTGCAAGCCGAAGACGAGCTCAGGAGGCTAGCTCTCCACGACGCGCTGACAGGCTTGCCGAATAGGGCCCTGTTTGCTGACCGGCTTGAGCACGCGCTTGCTCGTACGTCTCGAGGCGACTGGATGACAGCGGTTCTATTTTGCGATCTCGACCACTTCAACACCGTCAACAACACCTTCGGGCATTTGACTGGAGATGTCGTGCTCATCGAGGTTGCAAGGCGGTTGCAGTCCGTTCTCCGCGCAGAGGACACGCTGTCCCGCTTCGGCGGCGACGAATTCGTCTGCTGCGCGAACGTCCGCACTCAGGCCGAGGCGCTAGAGATTGCGGGGCGAATTGCCGCAGCGCTTGCGCTGCCCGTGCCGGCCAATGGGAGTGAGGTGCAGATACGGGCAAGTATCGGAATCCGTTTAGCTGAGACTTCCAAGGACGGACCCGAAACCCTGATGCGCGACGCCGACCTGGCGATGTACCAAGCCAAGGCAAGCGGAAGGGATTGTGCAGTCGTATTTGACCAACTCGGCGACGAGGCCAATTAGCGGCACGGGGCTATTCCAACAGCAACAAAGTCTCGACCCCTCCTGCGCTTCGAGGGATTCTTTCCAGCGCTCATGGCGTTGCGGAGGTGAGTCAGTCGCAGTGTGCGCTGGGTCCAGATGATTCGGCGTCGGCTGGTGGCGCTTCCCCTCGTGCCTCTTGCCACTCGCCGTGCCGATCGGTGCCTTCGGCTCACCGCACGATCTGAGGGCTTCTCCAATCCCCGCGGCAAAAGGAACGAAAGCGCGCTCGAAGCGCGGCTCCGGGTTGAAGGATGTCTGGCAGACCTTGAGTAGTTCTCAGACCGTCGGCCGAATGAGCGTAAGTCCAGTGCGGGCGGGACACGAGAGGTGGAGTCAAACGATGACGCTTGATCTTCGTGTCGTTCTCCCGCGTTCCACTCTGGCTATGAAAATCGCGCGCCGGGGATGGTTGGCCACATCGGCGAGCATGTGCCTCCCTGCTCGGTTCAAGCGGAGGTCGACGAACGCGATCTTGCCCCTTCCGATTCGGTACGTGGTCCTCCCCAGCACGAGGTTCTCGGCTCGGCTGACGAGACCCTTGCTCGTTCGCACCTTCACGAGCGCGCGCTCGGTCAGCTCCAGGAAGCCGCGGCACGCCGACTGCCGACAGGACAGTTTGACGGGAACAGACTCCTTTCTCAGAACGACCCTTCCCGACATGATTCGGACCTTTGGCAGTTGAGTCTGCGGGGACGTTGTCGGAGGCTTTGTCGCCGGTTGAGCCGCGATAACGACGTTTTGTGTCGTCACCGCCGAGGGTCCGCCGTTGTTGCTCAAGGTCTGGCCTGTGAAGACCGCGGACGTCGAGGTGCCGGCGGAATTAGTGACGGTAAGGCTCACCGAGTAGGTCCCAACCGAGGCGTAAGAGTGGCTCGTCACCGCCGACGTAGTCGTCATCGAAGTCCCGTCACCGAAGTTCCAGGAGTAGGAAGCGAGAGTTCCGACCGGGCTCGTCGAGGAGGCGGCGTCAAAACTCGTCCGCGATCCAACGCTTTCCCCTGAGACCAAGAACGCGGCGGTTGGAGCTTGATCGGGCGTGATGGCTATCGCCGACGGGCCATTCCCGACGGGGATCACAGCCGCGACCGTGTTCGTCGACGTATTGATCGGGACCACCGTCTTATTACCGGGGATGGCGACGTAGGCGGTTCTTCCATCCGGAGTAACCGCGATCCCGACCGGTGCGCCTCCGACTGGGATCGCGGTCTCGGCAGCGTTTGTCGCGAGGTCGATCGGGGTGACCGTGTCGCTCAAGTTGTTGGAAACGTAGGCGGTCTTTCCGTCGGGGGTGATGGCAATCCCTTCCGGGCTATTGCCCACGCCTATGGCGGCGGCGGGGGTGTTCGTCGCGAGGTCGATCGGGGTGACGTAGTCGGTGCCATCATCAGCGACGTAGGCGGTCTTTCCGTTGGGGGTGATCGCGATCGCATCTGGACTCTGCACGCCACTGATAGCGCTCTCGGTTGCGTTTGTGGCGAGGTCGATCGGGGTGATCGAGTTGTTGCCATAGTTAACGACGTACGCGGTCTTTCCATCGGGAGTGATCGCGATCGAACGCGGCGAACTCCCAACCGGGATGGCGCTGCCGGCGGTGTTCGTCGCGGTGTCGACTGGGGTGACCGAGTTGCTAACGCTGTCAGCAACGTAAACGGTCTTTCCGTCGGGCGTAATGGCGATCCCGTCCGGGCCACTCCCGACGGTGATTGGGCTCCCGGTGGAGTTCGTAGCGGTGTCGATTGGGGTGACCGTAAAGTCCGGACCAAGGTCCGAGACGTAGGCGGTCTTTCCGTCGGGAGTAACAGCGATCCCATTCAGGCTCTGCCCGAACGTGATCGGGTGGCCGGCGGTGTTCGTCGCGGTGTCGATCGGCGTGACATTCCCGAAGCCACCGACGTAAGCGGTCCAGCCAGTCGTCGACGCCGACGCCGACGTGTCGGATGAGAACGCGAGCCAGCCTGCAGCCATAACGGTGAGCGTCACCAGGATGAGGATCGCCAAACTGTGCGTGAGGGCGACTTTCGAGCCCATAGGCGACAATCGCCGGTTACCCACGCGAGGGTCGGCTACCTAGGGCGGTTGCCTGAGGCTCCAAGTCGTCAGGTTTTGCTAACCCCGGCCAGCCGGATTGGTACGCGAGCACGACAGCCGCGAGCTGAGACCTCACCTCTAGTTTTGAGATGATCGAGCGAATCCGGCTCCGCACCGTAGCCAGAGACACGCAGTCCTTCTCGGCGATCTCCCGAGCCGTAGACCCTCTCATCAGAGAAAGCAGCACGTTCTGTTCGCGAGTGGTAAGGCTTTCGAAGGCCTCCAGAGTCATGCCCCGAGTCCCAGCAACGGAGGCAAACACTTTCGCATCGTGACATCCCTATTTCTATGAGGCGCGCGCCAAAGGACCCGTCGAGAAGAACTGCCG
>Ga0070733_10001226_pt1 | contig 19296 bp, 12 predicted proteins | sample Coa_R1_9_FD_66450 | JGI IMG/M metagenome (GOLD analysis project Ga0070733, IMG submission 66450) | Surface soil microbial communities from Centralia Pennsylvania, which are recovering from an underground coalmine fire - Coalmine... | ecosystem: Environmental > Terrestrial > Soil > Unclassified ... | reverse complement strand
CTCATTTCTGGCTTGATCCCGAGATAGTTTGCGGCCCAAGAGATCTGGTTGATCAGGTCTCTCGCGTGACTCGGCGAGAGAGTTTGTTTCATTTCGACCATGATCAAATCCACTAAATACTCCGTAATGCCCTCCTCGCACGCAAAGGCTCGCCTCGCACATTCCCTCCGAAAGATTTCCGCAAATTGACCCGGAGTCGCATAGGTCAGACTGACCTTGTTGGGTATTCTCCTCAAGAACGCTTCATCTGCAAGCGTGTGCGGATCAAGGTTGGTCGAGAAGACCACAAGCACATCAAAAGGAATCTCGAACTTTTTGCCGCCGAGCAGTGTAAGAAAGTCCATTCGACGATCCAGCGGCGTCATCCAGCGGTTCAATAGCTCATCCGGCCGCATGCGCTGGCGTCCGAAATCATCCAGCACGAGAACGCCATTGTTCGCTTTCAATTGAAGGGGCGCTGTAAAGTAGCGACTGTTCGCGTTGAGCTGCAGGTCCAGCATTTCCCGCGAAAACTCGCCGCCGGCGATCACGCGCGGGCGTTGACATAGGATCCATCGGCGGTCCCAATCTTCCGGTACAGTCATGTCGATTCGCTCATGGACGCCAGGATCGTACACGGCAATGATCTGACCATCGACTTCAAGAGCGTGGGGAATCGAAACGAAATCGTTGTAAATCTGAGGGATTTTGTGAGCAATCGTCGTTTTACCCACTCCGGGAGGCCCGTACAGAAAAATTGAAGTCCCGGACGCAATGGCCGTGCCCAGATGGGTCAGCACCTCATCGCTCAGTACAAGATCGTCAAATGCCCTTTTCAGATCTGCAGGCTGAACCGGACTTCGCTGTACACTCTGCGCGCGAACTCGCCGGCTGTAATCCTCCAAAGAAACAGGCGCTGGTCCCACGTAATGGCTGAAACCGAAAAGTTCCGCCGCCCGCTCCTTTCCCATGGCGCTTGGGGCGATAACGTGGGTTCCGTGGGTCATCCCCTTGACTTCGCACAACTGGTCCCGGCGGAACGAATGAAAGACGTCCTCAACGACAGGTAGACTCAGGCAGATCCGGTCGGCGAGCTCGACAAGAGACATCTCTCCGCCCTGGAAAAGCGTCTTGAGAGCAAGGTCCTCAATTAGGGTTCTCTTTATCCCAGTGTTAACAATTGCCTGGGGTGCCTCGAGCTGAATAGTCTCCATTTGTTGACTGTTCTCCACCGCCGCTGCAACCTGCCAGATGCAATAGTTGGCTTTTCCGGACTCCAGGTCCGTTGCAGCATGTGTTAAGTGCAAGCCTTTTGCCATCTGCATTTCCACCCGTATGAGTTCTGGGGGCTTATGTTCGAGGTTGGTTTCAATCGCATTTGCAGGGAAAAAGCTGGCCATTTAAGTGCATCGGAGGTTCGGGGTCTTTGTGCCCATAGGGCGCAAAGGGGGCTGTCGCCTGTTAGGTCCATGCCGTGACTCCTCTCTTAGCGGCCCGTTACGCTACGGTAAGATCAATGTCGACTGTACGAAACTACACCGACAACTCGGCGCCGGCCTCTGAGCGACGGCGCCACGCGCGCCAGCGACTCAATCAACTGGCTTACCTGGATGTTGGTCCCGACAACGGCGGAATCGTCCTCGACTTGAGCGAAGAGGGCATGGGCTTTTACGCCGTCGCTCCCATGATGAGTGACGAAAAAGAGATCAACGTCAGCATCCAGTTGCCTTACGCCAAGGGACGCCTCGAAACAGCAGCGGAGATTGTCTGGCTCGGCCCAGGGAATCAGCAGGCGGGGGTCTGTTTACGCGGCATGTCTTCGGAGGCGCGGGTTCAAATCCAGGAATGGATTCGCGCGCAGCTTTTCCCAGATGAGCCTTCGCGGGGATCTGCACCAAAAATGGAGACCGCGAGCACTTCGCTTCCCAAGCAGGAACCCCCACAGGCCACACGAAAAGACAAATGGCTGAACTTGGTGGCCGAATTGGAGGGGCAGCAGCCTCTCCAAAATCCGCCGCCTGCTGGAATGAGCCCGGAAAACGCCCCCCCGATCATTCACGACGACTCCCGCAGCTTCATCGCATACCGGAAGGCGTGGGCTGACGCAGATCAAAACGAAACCCCGACCCACCGCTCGGCCTCGAAGGAACCCCCCGCGCAGCGGACTTCCCATCACTTGGTCGAGCTTCCCCTCTGGGGACGGCATGACCAGCAGAATGCAAGCGACGGTGATGATACCTCGACAGCGACAAGCGACAGCAAATCGGATCACAAGGAAGTCCTCGGTTGGCCGATCCGAGAACCTCAGATCGTGCCACCGGCTTTTGCCTCAGCGACTATTCCCGACCGTGCTGTTCCCCCCTGGCCCGCTCACGACGACGCGCCCGAGTTCTCAGTGCGGCCCGTTAAGTCTGTCGACCGACCAACGCCTGTCGTTGAAGCAAATGCGAACGTCGCCGCAACGACAGCGAGCACGATGCCGAGCCTAATCGCTCCCATCGGCGGTAGCCACGTACGAAGGTGGGTCCTGGCTGCTGTTCTCCTAGCATCGAGCTGTGTTCTTTGTTTCGGCATCGGCATGTGGGTTGAGCGCCCTGACAGTCAAACCCATGTGGCACAACCTCCGCCGGAGCTTGCGATGGCAGTTCCAGTCGCCGAGGCGGCTCCCGCTGTTGTTACCAAGGAAAGCAATAGCAAGCGCCTTAGAGTCAATCGCGAGAAGGTTCGCACGGGTGACGCGACCCCTGGCTCCGCGCTAGGGAATCGTCAGCATAACGTTGCGCTCACCGCGAGTTCTCCGATCTTGGATCCAACCCCACAACCCGCGCCCGCAAAACAAAGCTCGCCTCTCTTGATGGCCGCGAAGCCGCGGGAGGACAAGCCGGCGTTGACGCCAGCGGCCGCGGACGCACCCGCCGCCGCGCAGGCCTCCGCCCCGTCAATGCTTGCTGCCAGAATAGTCGCGGGGCGGAGATTGAGGCCGAGCGACCGCTTCAACCCATGTCATTTGACTTACCGCGTCGAGCCTGCGTACCCTCTCGAAGCACAGCAGCAGCGGATTGAAGGTGCTGTGAAAATACATCAAGCCATTGGAGCCGACGGGAGCGTTCAGAGCATGAAGCTGCTAAGTGGTCCGCCGCTCCTGGTTCCGGCAGCGATGGATGCCGCGAAATACTGGCGCTATCTGCCGGCTCTCCTCAATGGACAGCCGGTCGAGACCGAGCAAGAAATCGAAATCGATTTCCGACTGCCTCATTAGGAACACCACAAATCCACGTACATCCGCGGCGTTCAAAAACAGGTCGGTGTATAGCTACCGGGCAACAGGACACCGCTTCGTCAGCAAGGATCTCATTGCGAGAAAACGGGCCTGACGCGCCAAAACGCGAACGTCCGCGTCTAATACTGAGGCAGGCGACGCCCTGGCTTCGGAACACGCCGGCGTACGCCATGGCAATGCTAGAATTCATAGATTCATGAGCGCTGATTCACTGATTTACGTACACGAGCTTTGCAAACACTTCCGCACGTTCAAGCGCCGCGAAGGCGTGTGGGGCTCGATTCAGAATCTTTTTGTCCGCGACTATCGCACCGTCGCCGCCGTGGACCGCGTCAGCTTCTCGATCGAACGCGGCGAGATGGTGGGCTATATCGGCCCAAATGGCGCGGGGAAATCCACGAGCATCAAGATGCTCACCGGCATTCTGGTGCCGACGAGCGGCGAAATTCGCGTGAACGGCTTCGTGCCCTTCAAGCAACGGCGCCAGTATGTGAAGTCCATTGGGGTCGTTTTTGGGCAGCGCACGCAGCTCTGGTGGGACATCGCCGTGGTCGAATCGTTCAAGCTGCTGCGCCGCATTTACGACGTTTCGCAGCGCGATTTCGACGCGCGCATGGAACACTTCGACGAAATCCTGAGCATCCGCGATTACCTGCACACGCCGGTCCGCAAACTATCGCTCGGCGAGCGGATGCGCTGCGACTTGGCCGCCGCGCTGCTGCACAATCCGCCGCTGCTGTTCCTCGATGAGCCCACGATCGGCCTCGACGTCGTCGCAAAAGATCAAATCCGGCGATTCCTGCGCGCCATTAATCGCGAGTTCCATACGACCGTGCTGCTTACCACGCACGATCTCGACGATATCGAGGAATTGTGCCGCCGCATCATGATCATTGACCGCGGCACGGTGCTCTATGACGGCCCGCTAGCACATCTGAAAGAGAAGCTCCTGCGCACCAAGCAGATCAAATTTGTCCTGAAGGATCGCGCGCAAGCCGCCGGAGTTTCGATCTTTTCGCGCGACGGCCTCGAGGTGGACCAAGTAGACGAGCTGACCTACCGCATCCGCTTCGATCGCGCGAAAATCGCGACTGCCGATCTGATCCGCCAGATCCTGGCCGCCGTCGAAGTCCGCGACCTGCTCATCGAGGACGAGCCGATCGAGGAAGTTGTCAAACGCATCTACGCCGGAGAAGCCCTGCCTGAGGTGGTGGCGTGAGCGGTTGGGTTCAGGCGCTGGTGCCATACGCGGAATTTTCGCGGGTCGGCTTCGTCAACATTCTCGCGTTCCGCCTGCGGTACTTTACCGGGATCATCACGTATTTTCTCAACGTCACGGTCTACTTCTTCATCTGGAGCGCGGTGTTTCGCTCCGCGCAATCCATAGCAGGCTACACGCTTCCGCAGATGCTCACCTATGTGAGCGTGGGCTGGATCATCCGCTCGTTCTACTGGAACACGATTGACCAGGAAATGGCCTACGAAGTGATCGAAGGCAAGATCGCCATGGACCTGATCAAGCCGGTCTCCGTGCAATGGATGTGGATTTGCCGCGCGATGGGCGAGTCGGCGTTCCGCCTGGGCCTGTTGACGTTGCCGACCGCCATCGTGGTGGCGCTTGTTTTTCCCGTGCAAGGTCCTGCGTCGCGCGAGAACCTCGCCCTGTTTGTGATCGGCGTTATCGGAAGCTTTTTCTTGATGGGCGCGATCAACTTTATGATCGGGACGTGCGCGATTCCGCTGAAGTCCATCCTGGCGCTGATTCGCGCGAAGTACTGGCTCGTCGAGCTGCTTTCGGGCCTGCTCGTGCCGATTTCGTTTTTCCCGGAGAAGGCGCAGAAAGCGATGGCCGTGCTTCCGTTCGAGCACATCGCCTACACGCCGCTTCAGATTTATCTGGGGAAGGTCGACCGCGCTCATGCGCTCGAAGCGCTTGCGACGCAATGGCTGTGGGTGGCGGCCCTGCTCGTCCTGGCGCACATCTGGTGGAACCGCGCCTCGCGCAAGATCACCATCCACGGAGGATGAAATTAGGATGGGCTCGATGCCTCATAGCGCTCTTGCCGCGGAAAAAACCGGCCTCGCCGGGCTGCTTGCGTCGGCCCGCCGCCACGCACTGCTCTTCTTCGACTACTTCACGCAATACGCGAAAGTGCGCATCAGCTACCGCAGCGATTTCTTCGTCAGCCTGGCAACCAGCGCTGCCGCCACGTTTTTCGCGCTCGCCTTCATGGTCATATTGTTTCGGAAAGCGCCGCAGCTGGCAGGCTGGCGATTCGAGGAACTGCTTTTTCTCTGGGGGTTCACTCTGATTCCCTACGGAATATTCAACGTCATCAGCATGAATCTCTACGACTTCGGCAACAACTACATTATCGAGGGCAAATTCGACCGCGTCCTTCTTCGGCCGATTTCTTCGCTCTTTCAAGTGCTCTTCGAAACTTTCCGCATCGAGTCCCTGCACGAAATTGCCACCGGACTCTTCTGCATGTGGTGGGCGTCCCGCGAGCTCGGCTTGCACTGGACCCTCGCCAAAATCGCGATGCTCACCTTCTACGGCTTGTGTGCGGGAGTGATTTACGTTTCGATCTTTCTGCTGCTCAGCACGGTTTCTTTCTGGTTCGAGGACCGCATCGGCGTTCATCCGCCGGTCTGGAACGTGATTGCATTCGGCCGCTGGCCGCTTTCGATTTATAGCGCTGCCGTGCAGTTTTTCCTTTGCTGGATTATTCCCTTCGGCCTCGCGTCGTTCTATCCAAGCGCGCAACTGCTGGGCCGTGCGGTTACGCCGCAGTATTTGCCGTTCGTTCCCATTGTCGCCGTCGTGTTCCTCACAATCGCAATCTCCGTGTGGAACTTCGGCACGCGCCACTACGCCTCGACCGGCTCGTAGACGATTTACTCACTTGCGCACACGAACTCGCATCGCGGGGAACAAGCACCCTCACACGCTCGTACCATCTATGTAGGATCAGACATGCGTCGCGCTCTCTATCTCGTGATCTTTCTTCTTGCAATCGCGCCGGTTCTCGCGGCGTTCGTCGGAAAGGGCATCGGCGGAGGAATCTTGCACCCGTATCGATTGCCTTTGAATTCCGAGCGCATGGAATGGGCAAACCGGATGCTCAAGGAAACAAGCGCGACGAAAGAAGACTTCGATGTTCGCGCGCAGGACGGAATCGAATTGCGCGGCTGGAAGGTGCGCCCACCGGCGTCGAACGGCAATTGGGTGCTTCTATATCATGGCATCGCCGATAACCGAACCGGATGCTCAGGGCACGCACAATTTCTGCTGCGCCACGGCTACAGCCTCGTGATGATGGATTCACGGGCCCAGGGTGAAAGCGGCGGGGATATGGCAACGTTCGGCTGGAAGGAACGGTACGACACAGTCGCAATCGCAGACGCTCTCTACGCAAGCGAAAAAGTGAACCATCTTTATGCGCTCGGCGTCTCAATGGGAGCGGCTATTGCGCTGCAGTCGGCTGCGGTGGAACCGCGCATCGAAGCAGTTTCCGCCGAAGACCCGTTCGCGGACCTCCGAGAAGTTGGTTACGACTACGCTGGTCTATTTCTCGGATCCTGGCTAGGAAAGAGCCTCTTTCGCCCGGCCGTCTCGAGCGCAATGCGATCGATCGAAAAAGAAGGCGGCTTCAAACCGGAAGACGCATCCCCGGAGAAGGCCGTCGCCGCCCGGCCGTTTGCCGTCCTCCTGATCTGCGGCACGCGCGATCACCGGATTCCCTGCCGCCATGGCGAGCGAATTTACAAAGCTGCGCGCGGCCCGAAGGAATTGTGGATTGTCGAGGGCGCCGAACATGCCTCCGCCCTCGGGCAATCTCCGGCGGAGTACGAAGTTCGTGTCATCAAGCTTTTTGAAGCCACGGCGAATCCATAAATCCGATTTGGCCGACTTTCGCAGTTGACGCAACAATCTCCGCCGTCTAGCCTCGTAGTTTTCCGGGGGCTCATCCATTGGTGCAAAAGAAGAGGAACGCAAAGAAGAGAGTGAATCACAATCGCGAAGAGGAAGCGCACAATAGCGCCTCAGCCATTCCGGATGAAAACGCGTCGCGCGAGGCCGTCCGGGACATTCTCAATCGCATGTTCGACGGCTCCGCGGAGGAGCTTGTAAAAAGCCTCGCGGAATCCAATCAACTGACGCCGCAAGAGCTGGCGCGCATGAAGGAAATTTTCGGCAACCCGGGCGCGCGAAAAGGAAGAGAGGACAAAAAGCCGCGCAAGTAAGAAAACTACAGCACTTTCATAATGAGGATTACGCGGTCGTCTTCATGCGTGCCGCCGCGCGAGAAGAGGTCCACTTCGGTAAGCACCGACTGAACGAGTTCCGCGGCAGGCAGCGCGCGTTCCTTGGCCACGAGCTGGACCAGCCGCTCCTGGCCGAATTCTTCGTCGTCCCGGTCCATCGCTTCCGTAATCCCGTCGGTACACGCGACGACGATATCGCCGGGCTCGAGGCGGACGTGCCCGCGGTCGAAGTGCTGATTGGGGAAAAGTCCAACGACCATTCCACCCTCGCGCAGATAATCCACATCGCCGTTCGCGCGCACAACCGCCGGCGGCACGTGCCCGGCGTTCACGTAATGCAGGGTGCGGTGCGGTTGATCGAGCAGGCCAACGAACATGGTCATGTACTTCTGCCCGCGCGTGTCGGCGAGAATCATGTCGTTCAGCGATTCCACCAGGCGCTCGAGCGAATGCAGATGAGCGAGCAACGCATGCAGAGTGGCCTGAAGGTTGGCCATCACCATCGCGGATCCGACACCCTTGCCTTCGACATCGGCGACAACCGCGAGGGTGGTATCCGGGCCGAGCGGGATAAAATCGTAATAATCGCCGCCGCATTCGAGCGACGGGCGATGGGAAACTGCAATTTCGAAACCTGCAAGTTGCGGCGGCCGTTCCGGAAGCAACCCGACTTGGATGCTCCGGGCCAGCGCGAGATCGCGCTCCATGCGCTGCTTGGCGATCATTTCCCTGTGGAGCTGCGCGTTTTCGAGAGCGAGCGCAACGTGGTCCGAAATATTCCGGAGCATCGCCGCGTCTCCCTGCGTAAACGGGCCGCTCTTCTTGTTCAAAAGCTGCAGCACCCCGATCGTCTGGCCGTCCTTGTTGAGGATCGGCAAGCAAAGGAGGGAGCGCGTGCGAAAACCGAGCCGCACATCGAACTCGGATTCGAAGCGGGGGTCCGTATACGCGTCCGCGAGGTTCACTACCTCGCTGTGTTGCGCCACCCATCCCGCAATCCCCCGGGTCACGGGCAACCGGATTTCATGTTGATCGAGTCCAATTCCGACAAGCGACCAGATTTCGTTCCTCTCGTGGTCCATCAGGAAAACCGTGCCGCGCTCAGCGCCCGTATGCCGCGTTGTGAGCTGGAGAATGATGCTCAGCAGTTCCGCGAGGTCGAGCGTCGAATTCAGCCGCTTCGTCGCTTCCACAATCGTCGAAAGCTCGATTACAGCGTGGCGGCGTTCGCTGCTTTCGAGGGCAACTTCCGCGTAGCGCCGGAAAAGGTCCAGCCAGGCGCGCGTCTTGACGCCGAGCTTCCCCGGAATGGACGCCTCGAGAATGCCCACCACCGCGCCGTTGCGTCCGAGCGGCCATGTATGGCTTCCGCCGTTTTGGCTCGGGACATGTTTGCCCCGCATGATATTCTCGACGCGCGCGAGATCCGGCGGAGGTAGCTCGCCGCTCTCTTCCCACACGCTCGGAGTCCCGTTCACGACGCGCCACAGGCGTGCCCCTTCGAGGCGCCCCGGCCTTGCCAGCACGCGAACCATCTGCGCCGCAAGTTCGCCCGGCTCGAAATCCGGATTCAGCGTGGCGACCACCTGATCCAATATTTCGAGCGGCGAGGAGGCGGGGGCGGCGTGGGCTGTGGCTTTACGCTTCATGCCACGTTCCCCTTATATTGGATCACCAGAATCGTGATGTCATCGGACTGCGGAGCGCCTTCGGTGAAGGCGCGCATTCCTTCACGAATGGTATCGCCCAGTTGCTCCACCGTGTTTCCCGTGAATTTCTCCATGATGTCCCGAAGTCGCGCTTCTTCGAACATCTCGTTGCGTGGATTGCTCGCTTCCGACACTCCGTCCGTGTATATCACAAGAAAATCGCCGGGATCGAGGTTCACGCGCGCACTTTCATATTCCGCTTCGGCGAACATTCCCACCGGAAAATTCGCGGATCCCAATCCTTCGAGCGCACCCGACTTCCGCCGCAGCAGGGGAGGAACGTGGCCCGCATTGACATACTCGAAACGGCCCGATTTGTCGAGAATTCCGTAAAATACGGTGGCATAGCGATCCTCGCCGCTGCGCTCGCACAGGTATAGATTCACCCGTTGAAAGATACCGGCAAGCGCGATATCCATCGCCGCCGTGGTGAAGAATACGCCTTGCAGCAAGGTCGCCAGCAGGGCCGCCGAAATTCCCTTCCCGGAAACGTCGCCGACGAAAAACCCGTGGCGCCCGCCGCCGAGTTCAATCACGTCGAAGCAATCACCTCCCACCGAATGGCAGGAAAGGGTGGAACCGGCCACGGCGACGTCGGGCAAATTCGGGAGCGACTTCGGCAAAAGCGTGCGCTGAATCTGACTTGCGATTTCGATTTCATGATCCAGGCGAACCTTCGCGCGCGCCGCCGCAAACAGCCGCGCGTTCTCGATCACCGTCGCCGCTTCCCGCGCCAGCGTGCGCAGGACTTCGCGGTCAAGGTCCGTGAAGGAGCTCGAGGGAACATGGCTATCCATGTAAAGAACGCCGAGGAGTTCGCCCTGGCGGGTCGAGATCGTGGCATCGAGCGTTTCGATCACCGGAAGCTTGTCGATGGGGATCGCCACGATCGTGTGCAACTCGAGCCGCGCCACGCTCTCCATCTGCCCGACTCCAGGGTTGTCCCCCATATCGCTGACGATCAATTCGCGCCGCGTGCTGACTACGCGCTTCACCACGCTCTGCGAGACTTGCAGTTGGTCCGGACGCAGCGTCCCGCGCTGCGCGTCGCGCGCCACCACCATCTGCAGCTCCCCGGAGGGATTCGCCAGCAGCAGCACGCCGCGTTCGGTCCGCGTCACCTGAATGGTCGCGTCCAGCACCGCCGTCAGCACATCCTCCAACGAAAGGCCCGTGCCCATCTTTCCGGCCACTTCGAGCAGGACGCCCAGATGGTACAACTCGCGAGAACCCGGCTGGGTCGGCGCCGGCGCTTCCACGCGCTCGACGAGCTCTTCAATCGTCGCTCCTTCGCCCAGATAGACGAGCTTGTAGGAATCCGCCATGCCGAAATCAATGCGATCTTTCGGCTGGAGCTCGTGCCGCAGAACTTTTTCCCCGTTGACAAACGTGCCGTGGCGGCTCCCGAGGTCTTCCAGCATCCACGCGCCGTTCGACGCCACGATCTGCGCCTGTTGCCGGCTGATGCGGCTATCGCGCAGCATCAGTTCCGTGCCGGCCTGGCGGCCGATGCGAAAAGGCGAACTGCTGATGGGCACCTCGCGGCGAACGCCGCTCGGTTCAATCACGATGAGTCGCGGAGCACGTGCCATGGGCTGTTGTTCGTACGGTGGGCGCGAATCGCCTCCAGGAACGACCGCGGCATTGCCAATGTTAGGTAAACTCGACGCCGAAGTAAATAGCTCTCGTGCTGAACCTTGGGCTTGGCCGGCGCCGCTCACAATTGCGCGCGTGCCACCGATTGACGCACTACGGGCCGCGGCCTAATATGACCGGGGCATTGAGGAGACGTGGATGAAAATCAGCCGGGTGGCACTGGTTCTTGCGTTCGCGTTTGCGGTTTTCGCGTCCGATTCTCCGGATACGCGTGAAATCACAGACCCGAAATCCGTCACTTCCCTATCGGAACCGAGTGCCCGCCCGGTCCCGATCGACGATCTCTTCTTCACACGCCGGACGGGCGGCGGTGCGTGGTCTCCGGACGGCAAAGAAGTCGTTTTCGCGACGAACATGACGGGGAGGGCAAATCTGTGGAAGGTGAGCGCCGAAGGTGGTTGGCCGATCCAACTCAGCCAGTCGGACGACCGGCAGTCCTCGGCCACGTGGTCTCCGGACGGTAAATGGATCGTGTTCGAATCGGATCAAGGCGGCGCGGAAATTTACGATCTCTTCGCGATCCCTTCAAACGGCGGCGAGATCGTCAACCTGACGAACACGCCCGAGATCTCCGAGTCGAGTCCCGCGTGGTCTCCCGACGGCATGCGTCTCGCGATTCAATACAAGCCCAAGACTTCCTCGGTCGTGGACGTCGCCATCCTCGACTGGAAGACGCGCAGCGTACGCAACCTGACGAATGAGAAAACCAAGGATCACATCTGGGGAGGCGCCATATGGAGCCCCGATTCGAGCGCCTTCTACACCACCCGCTCGGATGCAAGCTTCACCGATGTGGATATCTATCGCGTCGATATCGCCAGCGGTGCGCAGGAAAATCTCACGCCGCACACGGGCCTGAATCGTAATCAGGTCAATTCAATCACGCCGGACGGCCGCACTCTTTTGATCACGTCGGACAAGCCGGGCGGCTATCCCAACGTGGCACTTCTGGACATCGCAACGAAGAAAGTTTCGTGGGTCACTGATGTAAAATGGGAAGCGGGTGGGGGCGACATTTCGCCCGACGGCAAGCAATTTACCTACATTATCAACGAAGATGGGCGCACCGACGCCTATCTCGGGGACATGGCCACAAGAAAAGGGCGCAAGATCAGTTTCCCGGCCGGCCTCAATTTTTACTCCGGCAATCCCACCAGCTTTGCGCATGGGGGTGGGCGTTTGCTGGTCTCTCACCAAAGCTCCACACAGCCGGGCGATCTCTGGATTTACGATGTGGCATCCCAGAGCGCGCGGCAGTTGACGTACTCCGCGATCGCATCCCTGACCACCGCCAAGATTCCGGCGTCGAACTTGGTCCACTACAAGAGCTTCGACGGAAAGGTGATCAGCGCGTTCGTGTGGATTCCCTTCAATCTGAAGCGCGACGGATCGAATCCCGGCATCGTGCTCCCGCATGGCGGCCCCACGGGGCAGACTGTGGACTTTTTCAATAGCTCAGTGGCGGCTCTGGTGACGCGCGGCTATGTTTGCATTGCCCCGAATGTCCGCGGCTCGACCGGCTACGGAATGGATTTTCAGAAAGCCAATGTGAAGGACCTCGGCGGCGGCGACTTGCAGGATGAAGTCTTTGGCGCGAAGTTCCTTACCGAAACGGGTTACGTGGACTCGAAGAAAATCGGAATCACAGGCGGGTCTTACGGCGGCTACATGACGCTGATGGCCATCGGGAAGACGCCCGACGTTTGGGCTGCTGCTGTCGAGGAGTACGGCATCATCAACTGGCTCACGATGCTCGAGCATGAAGATCCGCTCCTGCAGGAATATGAGAAGACCCTTCTCGGAGATCCCGTTAAAGACCGCGCCATCTACGATGCCGATTCGCCTCTCACCTACATTCGTAACGCCAAAGCCCCGCTGCTCGTTCTACAGGGAGAAAACGATATTCGCGTGCCCAAGGAAGAAGCGGAACAGGTCGTCCAAACCCTGAAAGAGGCGAGTAAGACCGTGGACGCACATTACTACTCGGCGGAAGGCCACGGCTTCGCGAAGCGCGAGAACCAGATCGATGCAATTCGCCGCACCGTCGAATGGTTTGACCGCTATCTGAAGCACAAGAACTGACGTCTAGATAAAGCCGGTCGGGCGCTTGCTTTCTATCCCGGGGTGATTCGAAGAATAGGCGGGTGCTAAGCTGACTTTAGCGCATGCGCCTGGGCTTCCCACGCGTTGCTCAGGCGCCGCACGTTCTCGCGAAGACGCACGGCGAGGTCAACGACGGTATGCAGCCGCTGGGTGTCTATGGCGGTCAAGCGATCGCCGTGAGCCAGCAGAAGCTCGGCATTGCCGAGGATTCCCGTAAGCGGATTGTTGATTTCGTGCCGGAATATCTCCGGAATATCGCCGGTCAATTCGGCCCAAGGAGGCCCCAGCCCGAATCCCGACCGCTCGGTCCAGCGCAGCCGCCGCTCGATCAGGGCGGCGGCGTGTGGAATGAAGTCGCCCATACGCACCACGAGCTCGACGTCGCCTTCCGCCAGGAGCCGCGAGAGCTGCGCCTGGCACGCATTGGAATCGAGAAAAACAACCGGAGCAGTTTCAGTCAACTGGCGGAGCGATTCGGCAATCGGAGCTTGGCCCAAAAGCATGCCGTCCACAAATATCACGCGCGGCGCGATCTCACTCAGACGGTCGCGCAACTGCGCAAGGGCTGCAATCGTGCAGACCGGCTCCAGCCTGCCAAACCGCTCCGCTTCGGCTGCGAGTTTCTGCGCAAGGTCGGAGTCCGCCGTCGCCAGCACGGCGCTGCGCCCCCCGGGAATCGTCGGTCGTCTCCCATTCGAGTCCATTCTCATTTTTTCCTGACTTCTCACTCTCTACTAAGCGCGCTGCGAGCTTGCTGGACAACCACGGGCGAGTTCGCATCCGCATTCTTGCGACTGCGCTCGAGAAGCCGGTTCACCGCGATCTTTAGCTCCTCGACAAGAAATGGTTTTGCGAGGTACGGAACACGGTGCGACTCGAGAAATTCAAGCGTGCGGGGACCGAGTGTGTCACCGGTTATGAAGATAATGCGCTCCGCAAGCGGGCTTCCCGCGCGAACAAGCGCGTCAAAAAAAGCCGGGCCGTCAAGCCTCGGCATTCGCAGATCGCAAATAACAAGGTCGTACCGATTTCGGGAAACCCGCGTGAGTCCTTCCTGGCTGTCCCGCACGGCTTCCACCCGGTGGCCTTCCTCGCCCAAGACATCCACGATGAGCTGCCGGACGGTGGCCTCATCCTCTACCACGAGGATCCGGCCTGGCGGGACCGCGCTGCATTCGCCGTCTGGCGGTGGATCGCCGGGTGGAGTGGCTGCTTCTTTCACTACGGGAACGGCGGTCACCGGAAGCTCCACGATGAACCTTGCACCCGCTTTGGGATGGCTTTCAAACATCACTTCGCCGCCGTGCTGTTTCACGATTCCGTACACAATCGAGAGTCCCAATCCCGTGCCGACGCCCGAGGGCTTGGTGGTAAAGAAAGGATCGAAAATGCGCCACGCGATTTCGAGCGGAATGCCGGGGCCGTCGTCGGAAATTTCCAGGGAAATCCGGTCGGAGGCGGTGTGGCGCGTGCGAATCCGGACCTGTCCATAGCCGCGGCCTTCCAGCAATGCCTGCTCGGCGTTCACCAGCAGGTTCAGGATCACTTGTTGAAGCTGATAGGGATCGGCGAGCGTTTCCGGAAGGTCCGGATCGAGATCGCATTCCACCAGGATCTTCTCCACCTTCAGTTCGTAACTTCGCAAGGCGAGCGTGCGTTCGACAATCTCGTTCAAATCCACGCGCGTGCGCTCGGGCTTGTTTTCCCGGGCGAAGTAGAGCAGGTTTTTCACGATGCGCCGGGCGCGCTCGGCTTCCTGGTAAATTTTCTTCGCCTCGGAAAGCTGGGGGGGCGGTAAACCGTGCCCGAGCAAGAGTTGCCCATAACCCATGATCGCCGTGAGCGGATTGTTCAGTTCGTGCGCAATCCCGGATACAAGCTGCCCCAGCGCGGCCATTTTTTCCGTTTGCAGCTTCTTCGATTGGACGGGACGCTCCCCTGTAACGTCGTAATAGAGTTCGAGCCATCCCACCGCACGTCCTTCCACACCGAGCACCGGCCGCGAGAAGCGTTCTAGAACGCGGCGCACGGGCCGCGTCATCTCCAATTCGTCGTGCGCCGGAGTTCCTTGTCCATCGGCGAAGGATTTCCAGTGTTTCGAGAAAGCCTCCGGATTGCTGAACCGCCCGGCGAGAAGTCCATCCAGTTCCGCGAAGCCTTCCATCGTTTTGAGCTTCCGCGCATCGGTGCCGAAGAACTGGGCAAAGCGGTCGTTCGAAGCGCGCACGCGGCCCCGCGAATCGAGAAGAATTACTCCGGCCTGCACGGACTCAAGGACACTGCGCAGTTCCGCATCGGTGTGTCGCCACTTTTCCTCCGCGCGCGCAACGACGGAACCTTCCTCCAGACAAACAAGCATATAGTGCGACTCGGGGAGGATCGTGCGGAGCGTGACGCGGATTGTATGACCGGTTGGTAGCAAGGCGTCGAGCCGGACGGCGCTGGTGGCGGAGGCGGCCCCCTCGCACCACAAAATAAAATTGTCAACCGCCGGAGTGGATAGAAAATCGCTCGCCCGCAGATGCGCCAGACTCTCTTTTTTCAATCGCAGCAACTCCCGCGTCCTCCGGTTGGCCGCATGAAGGGTCCCCTGCGCATCCACCACCATCAAAGCTTCGCCGCTCGACTCGAACACCGCGTCAAATTCCGTTTTCACCGGCGGCGCTTGAACCGTCTCGAACGCGGAATGAGTGGCCGTAGGGAGAGGAGCGTCGGACGAGTTCTTTGCGGCAGGAAGCGCAGGGCTACGGACGTTTCTCACCTCCTTACCACCTTGCCTGCACGATCCAGTAGCCACACAGAATTGCGGCTCCGATGGTCAGGCTGTATTCGAGCGTCAAGCGCAACGCGCGAACCAGCCGCTTATGCTGTTCGTCGCGCTGTGGTGATCTCATGCATAAATCGCTTGCATAACTCAGACCAAGTGGACAAGCGGCTTAATTCCCGCCTTTTCAGCACATTAGACAATTCGGAAGGGTGAGAGTCCAGATCCCGCTTCCCAATCCGGCACTCGTATTCCCTATCTAGGAACGTCCGTTGTTAGTAATTCATGGATAGAACCTTATTTCAGAGATTCAGGAAGGATCGCAGGGTCCTAGAAGGGTCTAATGAAAGCGGTTCAGTTTGATTGCGACTGAGCCTCATATTGCTTCAGTTTCCGGTACAGCGTTGTCTTGCCGATGCCCAGCAGGCGCGCCGCGGCGAGTTTGTCGCCGGAGGATTCGCGCAACGCCCGCAGAATGGCTCTCCGCTCCAGTTCGTCGAGCGGCAACAGTTCGTCGTTTTCCGGCAACCGCTCGCTGGTCCCGCGATGAAGGTTCGAGGGAAGATCGCCGACGTGCAAAATGGGTCCCGAGCCCAGTGCGACGGCCCGCTCGATGGCGTTTTCCAGCTCCCGCACGTTCCCCGGCCAGTCATAGGACATGAGATGAGTCATGGCCTCCTCGGAGATTGTCCGAACGCGGCCATTTGCTTCGCTGAATTTTTCCAGGAAGGAATTTACGAGAAGAGGAATATCGCCTTTGCGCTCGCGCAAAGGCGGCATTTTGATCTGCACGACGTTCAAGCGAAAATAGAGGTCTTGCCGGAAGCCGCCCTGGCGCACCGCAGTTTCCAGGTCGCGGTTCGTGGCTGCAATCACGCGCACGGCAATCGAAACCCGTTCCGTTGAACCAACCGGTTTCACTTCCTTTTCCTGCAAGGCCCGCAATAACTTCGCCTGCAAATCGACGGGCAGGTCGCCGATCTCGTCCAAGAATAGGGTGCCGCTATCGGCCGCAGCCATGAGGCCTTGCTTTGTGTTCACCGCTCCCGTAAATGCGCCCTTCACGTAGCCAAAGAGTTCCGATTCGATCAGCGTGGGCACGAGCGCCGAGCAATCCACCGGCACAAACGGCCTGTTCCGCCGGAGTCCGGAGAAATGAATGGACTTGGCGACCAGTTCCTTGCCCGTTCCACTCTCGCCCAGAATGAGCACCGGATAGGTGTGCTGGCTCACTCTCTCGATCAGGCGGTACACCCGCTGCATTTTGGGCGAAACGCCGATGAGACCTCCGAACCCGGGACGTGTGCGAAGCTGTTCGCGCAGGATCCGGTTTTCCTGGTCCACTTCAAGGAGCCGCACCACGCGTTCAAGCTTGCCTCTCAGTTCCTGCAACTGGAACGGTTTTGTGACATAGTCCACCGCCCCCATCCGCGTGGCTTCCACAGCGCTCGGAATCGTGCCGTATTGGGTCAGCACCATCACCGCCGTCTGCGGATACGTCTCCCGGATGCGCTTCAACAATTCCAGTCCGCCGAGCTCCGGCACTTTCAGGTCGGTAATGACGATGTCCACAGGAAACTGCTCGAGAATATCCAGCGCCTGTTCGGTCGTCGAGGCCGTCTGAGTGCGCAAGCCGGACTCGGTCGCAACGTCGTAGCACAGATCACGCGTCGCGTTCTCGTCATCCACAATCAACGCGGTCACTACGATGGGCCGTTCCACCACTTCAACAACCTTGGCGGCTGAGGTACCTCCCCCGCCACCGCTTGACGTCTTCATCTCGTGTTCCGTCCCTTTCTGAATTCCAGCGTCCCCGTTTCAAAAGCAAAGGGCATACCATTTGGGGACACCTGCACATGCCTCACTTCAAAGCTCTTAGCAACCAATTGCGAAATTCAGAACGGGGAGTCTAGTGCCAGATTGGGAAGATTCACAAGTCCGTAATAGTACGTAGTTACGTAACTGCTTGCATGTCTATGGAATGCAGGATTGGGGAGCGCGAAAAACCAAAATGGGATTGCGCCAGCCTTGTTTTGACGCGATCCCCGCAAAAGAAATCCTTTTTTGCTTCGGCTACCGTACCGTCACGGTCGACGTGCAAGTGGTTGTTTTCCCCGCCCCGTTGCCCACACTCACCGTGAGCGTGTAGTTTCCCGGGGCTACGCCCGTAGAATCCCAGCGCGCATACGGGCCGCGGCCGTCAATCGTTCCGCCCGTTGCCGTCCAGCTAAACGAGAGCGGATAGCCAAGCACATCCACAGCGGTCACCGTCGCCTGAACAATCGTGCCCGCACCCACTGACGGAGCATCCACCGAGCAGGTCGAAGTAAGCGAGTCCTCTGCTCCATATCCTCTTTGGGTTTGCGGGCTCTTTTCGCTTCGCAGGGCGATCCCAAGCTTCGCAATGAACCCGTTTCGATCCGCATGCTGCGACAAACTCAGCGAGTACCGGTAGCCAACATCCAATGCCACGCGCTTGAACAAATACAAGCGGACTCCCTCGGTGCTGTCCACCGGATCGCGCGCTCCAAATGTGGTGTTGGGGATTCCGTTCCCGACGAAAACGATCCCGCTGTATTCCGTGATGATTTGGAACCGCTTGTCCGGGAACATCAACAGCCCCAATCCCGCGGAAAACTGATCCGACAGCCTGAGCTTCTCTGTCTGCGCCACCGTGCCTCCTGTCGGAATAACCTGGTAGCTCGAAGCGTGCGAAAAGCGGTACCCCAGATTCACGGTCGCGAGCATGCTCTTATGAAGCAAATGCTTGCTTGCTTGCACGCCAATCCCATAATTGAACGTTCCGTACTGCACCTCGTTGCTGACTAGATCGGTGAACGAGGTCTTCGTCGGAAGAAAGAAATCGTTGCGGATCGAAAGGCTGAACGGACCTCCCCGCCGCTCCGACATGAACCCGATTTTGAAACCCAGGTCAACCTCTCCCACCCCCCCGCCGTTGTGCGACGCAAACGGAAAATCCTCCACATACGCCGGGTTGGCGATGAAATTTGGCAGGATCCTAGGATAAATTGTGTTCTGGAACTGGGGATTCTGCGGGAAATTCAAGCTCAGAAGGCCCGGCGTGTCCACATGGATATGATCGTTCGCATCGATCTGCATAAAAACCGAAAGCCAGTGGCTCACGCCGAATCCAAATGCCGGCCCCACTTCCAGAACTGTGATGTCACCCGGCATGCGCGAAATCTTGTTCGCGCCGGCCGTGAAATCGAACGCGCCCCTCGGCAGAATCTCGCCCGTCTCGAGCGTGAACAACCCCTCATTTCCGTTCCAAGCGGGCATGGGAGTCCAACGCGGCGCTTCCTCTTCAGACCTCGGGCGCTCAGCGATACCCGTCGGAACCGGAGCCGCCGGCGTGGGAGCTGGCGTGGCCGCATTCGCGGCGGCATCGGTGGCAGCCGATATGGGCGCTGGCGCTCCCGTATTCACAGCCGCATCGGCCGCAGCCGGCGTCCCGGCAGGCTGCGCGGCAGAAGCGCTCGCCGCGGTCGTGGAAGTATCGTCGCTCTTTTTATCGG
>Ga0070733_10001225_pt1 | contig 19307 bp, 17 predicted proteins | sample Coa_R1_9_FD_66450 | JGI IMG/M metagenome (GOLD analysis project Ga0070733, IMG submission 66450) | Surface soil microbial communities from Centralia Pennsylvania, which are recovering from an underground coalmine fire - Coalmine... | ecosystem: Environmental > Terrestrial > Soil > Unclassified ... | reverse complement strand
ATGACTGCTAACCCCACAAATCGGAAAAACCTCATTCGGGCCGTCATCGCAGTGGTCCTGATTCTTGACATCATACTCTTGGGTGTCAATTGGTCGTTGGCGGCGTCGCCGACAGCGTCGAATCTGCAAATTAAGCTGCTGCACCAGCGGCGCGACCTGATTGCCGCGGATGTGCGCCGGGCTGAAGATATCCAAAAGAGCCTCCCCACGGTGGAATCCGAAACCGATACTTTTTATCAAAAGGATTTGCATCCTGGCACCGCAGGATACTCCTCCGTTGTCGACGACCTCGGACAACTGGCCAAGGATTCCCATTTGCAGATTACTTCGACCCGCTTTCGTCCCAAGGTGGTGGAAAAGCGCGGCGTGCAAGAGATCACGGTTACGATCACCACGCAGGGCCAGTACGCGGACCTGGTTTCGTTCATCAACAGCCTGGAAAGGTCCGGCAGTTTTTTCCTGTTGGATAGCCTCTCGCTGGAATCCAGCAGTGAAGGAAGCTTGAAACTCAACATGGAATTGCGGACGTATTTCCGTTCATGACCAAACCAGAACGAACTCGGCTTATCTTTCTCCTCGTAGTACTGGCGGTGGTGGGCGCCTTCGCCTATTTATTCAACAGAGATACTACGCAGAGCGCCCCTGTGCTCCAATTTGAGGGGGCCTATAGTCCCATCGCGGTGGAAAATCCCTCGCTGCGTTTCGATTTGCTGAGTAATATCCACGGCGCCGAATATAAGGGCACCCACCGTAATATCTTCAGCTTCACGCTACCGCCGCCTGTTCTCGCCCCCAAGGAAATCAGCGATTTGAATAATAAGCCAGTGCCTCCTGTCCCGACCGGCCCTCCACCAATTCCGGACGTTGTCGTGGACTTGAAGTTCTATGGCTATGTGGATGAGCCGCGCAAGAATCTTCGGCGCGCTTTCTTCGTCAATCCCACCGGGGATGAAATCTACATTGCTGGCGTGGGCGATACGCTCGAAAATCGCTTGCGCGTCATGCGCATTGGAAACGATTCGGTGGAGCTGGAGGAGATTTCGAGCTCGCGCCGAACAACCGTCAATATTGTTCCGGAAGATAAGACACAATGATCGGCAGAGGAATAACTTCTGAGACCAATCGCGGCCAGCGCGGCTATGCGCTGTTGATGGTCCTTTCCATGTTGACCATTATGGCCGTCGGCGCCTCAGCGGCTGCGGTCGTGTGGACGACTGCCGGCATTCGCGAGAAGGAAACCGAATTGGCCTGGCGTGGAAATCAATACGTACGTGCGATCCGTCTCTACCAGAAGAAATACGGCCACTACCCCAAGACGCTCGCAGACCTCACAGATTACCATTCCGGCCAACCGCGATTTATCCGCCAAGCCTACAAAGATCCCATGAACACCGCGGATGACGGCGCCTGGCGGCTCATCTTCGTATTGCCCAATGGCCAGCTCCAAGGAAGTGTCATGCACAAAACACTTTCGCTGGGCGGCTTGGGTGCAATCACAGCCGGTGCAAATCTGAACCCGCTCGGCGGCATCTCCAATTCCGGCTCCAATCCAGGGCAGATTGGCGCGACCAACACGAATCCGGGGCAAACGCCAACCGCACCAGGGCAGTCTCCAACCCCCGGCGGAGACGCTACCCAGAACCAAGATCAGCAGCCGCCAACTTTTGGTTCCGGCCAAGTCTTTGGAGGAAGTGTTATCGGCGTCGCCAGCAACGTCAAGAGGCCCTCCATCCGCGTGTATCAGGGCGGCGACACTTACTTTAAGTGGGAATTCATATATGACCCCACTTCTCCCACGGGTGTGATCCAACCCGGCCCGGGTCCGACGGGCACCCCGCAGGGCGCACCAGGACAGACCCCGGCGAATCCACAACCTCCTTCCGGCCAACAAAATCCATCGGGCCAGCAACAGCCGCAATCTCCTCCGATTGACCATTAGTCAGCTCACAGCGGGAGAACAGTCGGATAATTCGTTCCAGGAGCCCGCGCACTCCCTCGCGCGGAGGATCGCGATTCGTCGAAGTAAATTTGAATTTCTAGCGCTGGATTTTCTTGCCGGCTGACCGTGGACTTTGTGAAGCCGCCGGAAGGGAATTCGCCGGCGCACTCTTCGCCAGCCTCTGAGTCACTCTCTGGATGTATTCGATGGTTTCACGAAATGGTGGCACGCCCCCGTAATACGTCACTTTGTCAGGTCCCGCATTGTATGCGGCAAGCGCCAGCATCAGGTTCCCCGAAAATCGGTCCAGCATTTGACGCAAGTACCTGGCCCCGCCCTCGATATTCTGCGCGGGATCGAACGGATTCTTCACCGCCATCCTCTGCGCGGTTTCCGGCAAGAGCTGCATTAGTCCGAGCGCATTTCTGCGGGAGATGGCCCGCGGATTGAAATTCGATTCCGCCGCCATCACGCTTTCCAGCAGCTTCGGCTCAAGCCCGTATTTGGCCGCAGCGGCCTTGATCAGCTCGCCATACTGCCCAGTCGGGGATTCTGTTTTCGGCTCAACAGGCGCGGCGACCGGACTAAAAACCTCTTCCGGTTCAATTCGCAGCACGTCCTCCGCCGCCACACTGACAGTCCCACCATCCATATGCAGGAGCACCCGGTCGCCAACTCGCTCAAATCCACCGATGTGAAGCCTCGCACCCGATGAGAGGACCGCATATTCGGCGCGCGCGGGAAAGGCCATGGCTGCAGCCAGCGCCACTATGGCGGCAAGGCGCGTAGCTAGGCGCATGGAGTGCCTCCCAGCGCATAGGCTTTTATGGCCACGGCAACTCCGTTCTTATCGTTGCTCAAAGTTTCCCGCCAACCGCTGGTTTTCAGTTCAGAAACGCAATTGCCCATCACCACGGGAACGCCCGCAAATTCCAGCATTTCGCGGTCGTTCAAATTGTCACCGATGGCCATGATCTCATCGCGCGCGTAGCCCTGCATCGCGGCCCATTCGGCGAGGATAGCACCCTTTGAAACAATCGGGTTCAGCACATCCACCAGCGCAAAGTCGCGCGCCTCGTATTCAGTGATCGCCAGAGAGAATTCGTTTGCGCGGGGCAGCGCCCGCAAGACCGCCGCAGCGGCGCGGGCCATTTCAACTTTGCCGTTGTACATCACCTGAATGGGGTCTTCAGTCAAACAGTCCGCCAGCGGTGAGCAAAACGCGATGTACTGCTTGTTGCGCTCGTAATATCCGCGACGGTTTGAATCCTCCCAATTCATGCGTTCAAAAATCACCTGGTTTTCGCTCGGACGGTCGAAGACCACGGCCATGCCGTCTTCAAAAGTGGGCACAGACTCCAGAACATGTTTGGCGGCGCTCGCCGGAAGCAAATGCCGCAAGCGCGTCACCCCATCGTTGGACTTCACCACCGCGCCGTTATTCACCATCATGGTTACGGGGCAATGCAACTTCTCACGGATGGGACGGGCAAAATCGAATCGCCTGCCGGTCACCAGCGCCACCTCAATTCCAGCACTGACCGCTTCGGCCACGGCGAGTTGGTTGGCCTCTGGCAGCCGTGATTGGCCGTCAAGCAGCGTCCCGTCTATATCAATGGCGATGAGTCGAATGGACACACTCCATTGTAGCTTGCGCCGTTCGGTCTGGCCACTGTCTGGAAACCCGTCGTTCCACATTGGGACTTTCACCGGACGCCACCATCTCCGCGATTTCTAGGGGGCCACGGCCGAATCGTCCAACTTCTCATTGAATTCGAAATCAATTGGAGCTAGTGTTTACGCAAACGGAAAATCTGTCGTGGAGTCCCCAGATAGGTTCACCGGACAGGGCCAAGGACACGCAAGTTGCTGTTGCCGGGGTGGAGAATCAAATTCGTCCGCAAGAGTGAATGAAGGAGCCCAGTGTATTTTCCAAGGTTGATCAGCAAACCTTTTAGCCATTCTCTGTTCGTTGGGATCATTCTGGCATTCTGCGCTCTGTCGCCCGCGGCTCTTCCGCAGATACCGGGCGCCATGGCCGGTGGGACGGGGCGCTTGGTGGTGCGTGTAATGTCGATTACCGGGGGGGCTATCCCGGTCGCAACCGTCAATTTGTACGCGGACATGGGCGAACTGACGGGGAACACTGCCGCCATGCATATGGAAGGCAGTGATTACATTTATGTTTTCAACTTCGTCTCTCCTGGGCGCTATGCAGTGATTGTCAGTGTGCCTGGTTTCCAGACCTCCAGACAGACTATTGAATTAACTTCAGACATACTGATCCAAGAGCTTGTCTTTCTCTTGAAGCCCATCGGCTCAAACGCCGAGGCTGCCAACGTACCGCCCTCGCTGGTATTTACGCCTAAAGCCCAGAAAGAGACGCAGACGGCTCTGAAAGAGTTGCAATCCAAAGACATAGTAAATGCACAAAAGCATTTGATTACGGCCTTGAAGGCCTCTCCAGGGAATTCACAAATCAACTATCTGCTGGGCATGACTTACGTTTGGATGAACGACGGTCCAAAGGGTAAGCCCTATCTCGAAAAGGCGGTTTCCCTGAATCCCAAGTACTACGACGCGCTTCAAGGGTTAGGATATTTGCGATTTCAGGACGGAGATTTCGCCGGGGCCGTTGAAGTCCTGGAACGCGCTATACCACTTTCCCCAACCGCTTGGCAGCCACATCTGACGCTTGCCTACGCCTATCTGCGCCAAAAGAACTTCGCCGCGGCGCGCGAACATGCGGATCGCGCCTTGGAGCTCGGACGCGAGAAAGCGATTGGAGTCCAACTGGCGCAAGTGGAAGCTCTCGCCGGGCTCGGGGAGATGGAACAAGCTTCCAAGGTGCTCAGCGCATACTTAAAGGACAATCCAAGGGATTATAAAGCGAAAAAATTGGAAACCTGGCTTGCCAAATTGAACAGCCCGGCACAGAGCAGTGCCGCCGCTGGTCCATTGGATACAGCACTTCCCTTGGGCGACACGGGCACTGGTCCTCTCGACAGAATTATTGCACCTCCTGCCACCAGGGACACATGGGGCCCGCCGGACTCTGACGCCACGCAGCCGCCCGTCGCTGTAGGAAGGGAGTGCTCATTGCCGAAGGTCCTGGCGGGTGCGGGAAAGCGCGCGGAAGAGCTGGTCAACAACCTCGAGCAATTCTCCGCTATGGAGAAATATGAATCTGTCGAAATCCGCGCGAAGGGTCAGGTGACAGACCCCACATCGAGAGTATTCAACTACATGGTGTTTATCCACAAAGACGTTCCGGGATTGTTGAGCGTGGAAGAACAGCGGGAGCAAGACAAAGTTACGGAGCTCCTGCCGGGACGGCTCCAGGATGTGGGTTCTCCCGGTGTCTTTCTCATTTTTCATCCGCTATTCCGGGACGATTTTGAAATGAAGTGCGAAGGCCTGGGGCAGTGGAATGGCCAGGGCACCTGGCTGGTTCATTTTCAACAACTTCCAAACAAAACACCGCGCATTCGAGAATTTGTTAGTGATCAAAAGGGATACCCGATGCGATTACGCGGGCGCGCCTGGATCTCCGCGGAGACCTACCAGTTACTGCATCTGGAAACAGACCTTCTGCAGCCCGTCCCACAAGTTCAGCTTCGCCGTGAGCACATGTCGGTTGACTATCAGCTTGTCCCGTTTTCTAAGCACAAGGTAGAATTATGGCTTCCTCAACAAGTGGATTTGTACATCGATTTCAGGGGCCATTTGTACCACCACTACCACTCGTTTACCGACTTCCGGCTGAACGCCGTAGATGTGGAACACAAGGTCAGCAAACCAAAATCTAGCCCGTGAACCTTGTTAGAGTTATTCATCTTCAGGGATGTGCCGCCGGGTTCAAGCCGTCACAGTTGCCTGTGTTAAACTTATTCCCCTCATGCCATTACATTCATTTTCTACTTTGACGCATTTGGAATGTTCGCAGTGCCATAAAAACTACCCGCACAACAAGCTTATGAACACTTGCCCAGACGACGGCAAGCCTCTGCTGGCCCGTTACGACCTGAAGAAGGCGGCCGCCACTCTAACCCGCGACGCCCTGGCCGGGCGTCCGCTTAATATCTGGCGCTATGCTGAGGTAATGCCCGGTGATGATCCCGTCACGCTGGGTGAAGGCATGACGCCGATCCTGAATGCATCGCGCCTCGGTGAGCAAATGGGGTTGCGCAAGCTTTTCATCAAGGATGAAGGCTTGAATCCGACGGGTTCCTTCAAAGCGCGCGGGCTTTCTGCGGCAGTTACACGGGCCCGCGCGCTCAAAGCTAAAGCACTGGCCACACCAACCGCGGGCAATGCCGGCGGAGCCCTGGCAGCCTATGCGGCGAAGGCCGGGATTCCCGCAGTCATCGTAATGCCTGCCGACACTCCCCGGGCAAATGTCCTCGAATGCCAAGCTTTCGGAGCGGACGTCCGCAAGCTCGACGGCCTCATCTCCGATTGCGGAAAATATGTGGCCGAACACAAGGAGCGCGAAGGCTGGTTCGAGGTAACCACTCTCAAGGAGCCGTATCGCATCGAAGGCAAGAAAACCATGGGCTACGAACTGTGGGAGCAGATGGGAGGAAAGCTGCCCGACGTAATTATCTATCCCACCGGCGGAGGTGTGGGTCTAATCGGGATGTGCAAAGCCTTTGACGAAATGCAAGAGATGGGCTGGATCGGCAACGACCGTCCGCGGATGGTCAGCGTCCAGGCTTCCGGCTGCGCACCGATTGTCGTGGCCTATGAAAAGGGAGCCGCGACTTCTGAATTCTTCCAGAACGCCGCCACGATTGCCTCAGGCTTGCGCGTGCCCAAAGCGCTCGGCGATTTCATCATGCTCGCTGACATCCACACCACGCATGGCACAGCTCTCGTGGCCACCGATGAAGAGATGCTGGCCACGGGCAGGGAATTGGCCAGCCTGGAAGGAATGTTCGCCGCCCCGGAGGGCGCGGCCACCGTCGTTGCAGCTCGAAAGCTCGCCAAGACCGGCTGGATCAAGCCCAACGACAGTGTGGTGCTATTCAACACCGGCACAGGATACAAATATAGCGAGGCGTGGGAGGCGGCGCTCAAGTCCAAATCCTGAGTGTCGAGTCGAGTGACCGAACGGCTCTATTATCACGATGCATTCCTGCGTGAATTCGACGCGCGGGTACTTTCCGCCAACCAAGAGGGAGATCGCTGGCGTGTCTTATTGGATCGAACGGCTTTCTATCCCACATCGGGCGGACAACCTCACGACACGGGAACACTTGGCGATGTGAACGTCGTCGAAGTCTTGGATTCGGACAATCACGAGGTGATCCACTTCACGGATCGGGCTGTCCCCCCGGGCCCCATTCAAGGAAGAATTGATTGGGAACGCCGCTTCTATCACATTCAGCAGCATACTGGCCAGCATCTATTGTCGGCAGCATTCATCGAGCTATTTCAATTTCCCACGGTGTCGTTTCACCTCGGCCGTGATACTTCAACGATTGACCTGGCCGCCCCGGTCATCGAACGGCGCCATCTAGACGCCGCTGAACGTCGCACCAATGAAATTATTTTTGAGGACCGGCCCGTGCGCGTCCTCTTCGGGACCGCCCAGGAATTGGCCGCGGCAGGTGTCCGCAAGCAAGTTGATCGCGAAGGGATCCTGCGCGCCATTGAAGTGGAGGGGTTTGACCGCCAGCCCTGCGGTGGCACTCATGTCTCAAGGACGGGTCAGGTCGGCCTCATTCTCCTGCGCAAACTCGAAAAAGTGAAAGGGAATTGGCGTGTGGAATTTGTTTGTGGTGCGCGCTCCGGAGTGACCGCTCACAATGACTACGTCGCGCTAGGTGAGGCGGCGCGGTTGCTCAGCTGCGCGGCCGCTGAAGTGCCCGCCATGGTCGCTCGCGCCCTCGAGGAGCGCCAGGAGGGTCATCGCACGCGTCAACGCCTCACCGAAGAGCTGGCCGAAGTGCAAGCGCTCATGCTCCTGGCCACTGCGGGCCGCGCCGGAAAATCCGGCCAGCCCGGAGTTGTGTCCCATCTTCTTGGCGATTCCGATGCAGCTTTCCTGCGCCTCCTCGCCACGAAAATGGTTGCGCAGCCGAATGTGCGGATACTTCTAGCCACACGCGCGGGCCAGATCATTTTCGCGCAGAGTCCCGGCCTGGAGGGGGACATGAGCGCTCTTCTGCGCGACTGCCTCGCCGCCGCGGGTGGAAAGGGAGGCGGGACGCGAGACTTTGCTCAAGGCAGCGTCCCCGATCCAAATCACGTGCAAGCCGTCTTGGACAGCGCGCTCCGGCAACTGGAGCGGCCTGCGTAGCGTCATACTGGTATGATTCTCCTGGCGCTTCTGTAGCGCCTTCCGGGGTGTAAAGTGAAACGAGCTGTGATTTTGTTGATGTGCATGAGCCTGCTGGGATTCGGTGCAAGCTTCACGTTCGAGGCGCAGACTCCCACTCCAACGGTTAACGACATTCTTACCAAATATGTTGCCGCTTTGGGCGGGCGGGGCGCGATTTCCAAGCTGACTTCCCGCGTTTCCAAGGGAACTCTGCAAGTTGTCGGAGTCGAGGAATGGGGCACTGCGGAATCCTATGCAAAAGCTCCCAACAAATACTGCTCCATTATTACTTTCCCCGGCGGAGGTGAAGTCCGGCGGGGATTCGACGGACACACTGCGTGGTTGCGACGGCCGGATACAGGAGTCTCTGATCTTACCGGCCAGGACCTGTCATCCATGCAACGCTCTTCCAATTTCTATCAGTCGATCGAACTCGACAAGCTTTATCCAAAATTGACGTTAAAGGGGCAAGAAACTGTAGCCGCATATCCGACCTATGTCCTGGAGGGCGATCCTGGCGATGGCTCTCTGCGCAGGATGTACTTTGATATTTCGTCGGGCCTAATGATCCGCACCGATGAAGAAATGAACGCTCAAACGGACAATGGCATAACGAGGATTACATCGCAAACGTTCCTGGAAGACTATCGCGAAGTGGAAGGGGTGAAGCAACCCTTTAGCATCCGCCAGATCAACGGCGCTTTAACAGTGATTATTCACTTGACGGAAGTTCGCGTGAACCAACCCGTGGACGACGCCCTGTTCGCAAAGCCGGCAAAGTAGCCGAGCCTCGGGCCGCGAATTCGATCAAAGGCGGGTTTCGTAGGGAAGTGGAGAGCAGGAGTCTTGGTGGACGGCATGGGATTCGAACCCACGGCCTCCTCGTTGCGAACGAGGCGCTCTCCCAGCTGAGCTAGCCGCCCACGCCGAAAATTCTATCAGAGGGTCTGCGGCGATTCCACCCGCGGCCCCGCGCTACGCTTGAAACACTTTACTAGTGCGAGGTTGGCCCGCCCTGGGCGGCCATTCGCTCGGCAACTACACGCCTCGCGTTGTCATAAAGCGCCCGGGCTTGCGGGAGAAGTTCGACGGCTTTGGAAACCTCAGCATCGGCTTCCGTCTCGACGCGGAACCCTTCCGGTAAGCCGTAAATGGATGTGAACACTTCGCGTTTGATTTGCAGCTTAATCCAGTCGAGATTCTCGGTGATGTCCTGATCGGTGAAAGCAACGCCGCGCTTGGTGAGGTACTGCTTAAATAGTGTGATGACCGAACCATCCACCTCAAAATTCTTGGTGATGTTCGGTTTGGTTCCCAGGTAATAGGAGACAAAATCTCCGACCCCCACATCTACGGGAACCATGGACGACAGAATATTCTTGCTCTGCCGCCGCAAGATTTGTTGAAACTCATTCAGCTTCGGAGAAGGATATTCGACGTCTGGAGTGATCCCGCCTCCACCGAAGACTTTCCGGCCGCTGTCCGTCAGCTTTACTTCCGTTTGCTTGATCGTGGCACCACGGTTGTATTCGTAATCGAAGAACGATACGTCATGGTAGTCGCGTTGGATCAGCCGGCCACTGGGCGTGTAATAGTGCGCGGTAGTAAGGGCTAGCCCCGTGCCTTCACTCAATCCCTGCACCGACTGGACCAGGCCCTTGCCAAAACTTCTCTCACCCATCACCAGACCACGATCGTGGTCCTGAATGGCACCCGCCAGAATTTCAGAAGCAGAAGCGGAGCCGCTATTCATCAGCAGAACAACTGGAACACGCAAGCCATTGTTGCCGTGCAATGCGTAATATGGGTGGTAGGGAGATACGCGGCCCTTCCGGGAAACAATCAGTTGGTTCTTGTCCAGCAGCATATCACCGACAGCCCACGCCGCATCCAAGACGCCTCCGGGATTGTCCCGCAAATCCAGCACCAGTCCATTGAGCGATGAGGGATTCAATTGTTTAAGCGCAGCCGCAACGTCATCGCCGGTCGTCTCATTAAATCCTGTTAGCCGAATGTACCCAACGCCAGGACGAATCATGATTGGCGGATCCACGTCGTGCCGGGGTATTTCATCCCGAACCAGCGTGAAAACCAGGGGGTCCGAAACGCCCTCACGCCCCATGGCGATATGTACCGTGGTGCCCTTCGGCCCTTTCAGGAGGTCCGCAATATCCACACTGCTCATGCCTACGGTGGATTTATCGTCCACTTTCAGAATTATGTCACCTGGCCGGATGCCCGCCTTGTAAGCAGGCGAACCTACGAAGGGCGATACCACTTGGGTCTTGTTATCGCTGATCCTTTGGACGATTTGCATTCCAACGCCGTAGTAGCGGCCCTGCTCGTCTTCCAAAGTAATGGCCCACTGGTGAGGATCGAAGAAGTATGAGTGCGGATCAAGCATGCGCAGCATTCCCGGGATGGCGCCGTCGTAAACAACTTTGCTGCTGTCCACGGGAATGGCGTAATTCTGCTGCACCACGGTCAGCACCTGCGCAAAATTCTTAACCGAACTCTGCAAGTCGGTCGCGCCAGCAGCCGTAGCCCTGGCTGTAGGCCCATAAATCCCACCTAATATTGCGGACGCAACAAGTACAATGGTTACAAGCAGAACACCACGCTTGTCAGAAGGCATGTTCACCTCAGTCCCGTCAATAAAAACCCAGTATAGCACACCACTTGCGGCATTTGACTCCCCCACAATGGTACTCTATGATGCCTGAGAAACACTGCCTGACCTCCAGTTGAAATGCTTAGCCTGCCGCATTTAGTCATCCTGTTCCTAGTAGCACTGATGGTATTTGGCCCTCAGAAACTCCCAGAATTGGCTCGCATGTTAGGCAAAGCCATGGCCGAATTCCGCCGGATATCATTTGACGTCAGGCGTGTAGTGGAAGATGAGATGCACGATATGGAGCGGGCAGCCAGAGATGCCGACCTGCGCAAACGTGAGGCCGAGGTGACTGAGCGCGAGAAGGCTGCGCAAGAGGCGCTGGGAGGCCCAAAGACCTTAGGGGATGCGCTGGCAGGCACTATTCCGGCCACACCGCCTTCAGGCGCCCAAATCGACCCTCCATCGCCAGACCACCCCGTGAGTGACACTTCAACTGGCACGGCCCCTGAGAACCCTCCTGATGACCATTCCAGCCCCTCATGAGGTCCCAGAAATGACCGACGAGTCCCAGGAGCCCGGCGGCCGGATGTCGTTTTTCGAGCATTTGGCCGATTTGCGCACGCGTCTCTTCCATGCCTTTGCCGCCATCGCCATCGGCGCCTTCGTTGGTGTAGGCGTTGCCAGATACGTGTTGAATTTTATCGTTCGGCCGATGACCAAAGCATTGAACGATGCACACTTGGATCCCAAGATTTACTTCACGCATCCCGCAGGCTATCTCAATTTGTACATTCAGATTGGGCTCTACGTGGGGCTGGTACTCGCTTCTCCCTACGTGCTTTACCAGGTCTGGTTGTTCATCGCGCCCGGACTTTACAAACACGAACGGAAGGCCGTGGGTGGATTTGTGGTTTCATCCGTCGGACTTTTTGTGGGTGGGATAGCATTTGCGTACTACGTAATCTTGCCGTACCTGCTGCGATTCCTGGTGACCTTCTCCCAGGGCGGCCCTTTCACTCCGTGGATTAATTCGGAGGAATATATTGATCTCCTCCTTCTGGTTTTGGTGGGGGTTGGAGTCGTTTTTGAATTGCCCATCCTGATATTCTTTCTGGCGCTGTTCAACATTGTGACGCCGCAATTTCTGTGGAAGAATTTCCGGTATGCCATCGTAGTGATCACGGTTGTTGCGGCCATAATCACGCCCACTCCAGATGCGATGACCATGCTCATCTTCATGGCGCCCATGATTGTGTTATATCTCGTAGGAATTGGAGTTGCCTGGGCGGTGGTGCGCAGGAAACGAGCATCATAGTTACGGGAAAGAGGCGCTGGTATGCCGAAAAGGATTAGAGTGCGCGCAATCGTGATCGGTGTTGCGATGCTTGCCGGTTTATCGATCGCCGGTTTGACAGCATGCGGAGGAAGCGCGGCGAACACTTCCGGCACTCCCGCAGGCAGTGTTGCCGCCTCGGCTCCCACGACACCGAATGTCGAGCCGCCAATTGCACAAGCACCAGTCCAGTCCGGGACCGCGCCCGCCAAAAGCGCGTCGCCCCAGGGCTTCAGCGGGGATCGGGCCTACGATCAAGTTGCAAAACTAGTTGGTTTCGGCCCACATCCGCCCGCGACAGATGCCATCCACCGTGTCCAGGAATACATCCTTTCTCAACTGAATGGCTACGGCTGCAAAGTTGAGACTGACGACTTTCACGCTGCGACACCTGTCGGTAGTGTGCTCATGAAGAACATTGTAGTGAAAGTCCCTGGCAACGGGTCAAACACCATTCTCCTGGCGACACACTACGATACGGACACGCTCGATCCGAATGACAAGAAACTAACTAACTTCGTTGGCGCCGATGATGGCGGATCCTCGACTGGATTGATGTTGGAAATGGCCCGCGTCCTTTGCGGAAAGCCGCAGCCTGCAAATATCTGGATTGCATTTCTGGATGGCGAAGAAGCTTTTGTCCATTGGGACAACGACACGGACAGCGTCTTCGGTAGCAAGGAATTGGCCGCGAGGCTGGCGCTTTCGGGTGACTTGCCGCATGTGAAAGCGTTCGTGCTGGCCGATTTGGTTGGCGGCAAAAAAATTCATCTCAAGCGCGAAAGTAATTCCACTCCCTGGTTGGCGGACATCGTGTGGAGCACCGCCGCGCGGCTCGGCCACCAGGACATTTTCGTTCCCGAAAAATCGGGTGGAATTGAAGACGACCATTTGCCATTCATGAACCGCAAAGTGCCCGTCGTGGATATCATTGATCTCGATATTACGAAAGACGTTCCTTACTGGCATACGCCGCAGGACACGCTGGACAAGATCAGCCCACACAGTCTGCAGGTCGTCGGCGACGTAATCCTCGCGAGCCTACCCGAAATCGCGAAGCATTCACGCTAAATGCGGTTCGGGAGATGAAGCCAAGCAACGCGGGACGATTCGCCGTTCTATGTTTTTCCAATGCCCCTAACATAGCGTGTAATTGAAAACGGGTTCTCATGCGCCTCTTACCTCTGCCACGCCTCTCCACATGTTTGTGCTAAATTCGTTGCATACCAATGAACGTCACACGCAAAATCATTGTCCGTGCCGCCTCTAAGCACTATTCCGTCTATTATGGGAGAGGCGAACTTCGCCAGATTTCAAAGAGACTTCTGACACTGGGAGCGACAACTGGAACCTTCGTTCTTTCGTCGCCGAAAGTTTGGAAGCGCTGGGGCAAATCTCTCCTTACAACGCTCGGTCGCAAGTCGAACCCGGATGTAATTCTTTTCGACGACCGGGAAGCCGCCAAGAATCTCGCGACGGTGGAAAAACTGTGCCGTACGCTGGCCCGCGCTGGAGCCGACCGGCGCTGCACCATCATTGACGCTGGGGGCGGAGTCGTCGGCGATGTCGCCGGGTTTGTCGCCGCCACTTATCTACGAGGGGTGCGACTTGTCCATGTGCCGACAACTCTCGTCGCGCAAGTGGATAGCGCCATCGGCGGAAAAACCGGCGTGGATCTACCTGAAGGCAAGAACATGGTCGGCGCTTTTTACCAGCCGGACTTAGTTATTGCTGACCCCGAAGTTCTCAAGACTTTGCCTGGCCGCGAATATCGCTCAGGGATCTACGAAGTCATCAAATACGGCGTGATCGGCGACCGCGCGTTACTGGCGCAACTCGAACGAGACATGGATAAGCTGCTCCGGCGCGACGCTGCAACGCTCGACGCCATCATCCCGCGATGCGCCGCAGCAAAAGCGCGGATCACTTCTCTCGACGAGCGTGAGTCGGGGCCGCGCGAATCGTTGAATTTCGGCCACACAATCGGGCACGCTCTCGAGTCCATCACGAAGTATCGCGTTTTCCTCCACGGCGAAGCAGTTGCCTGGGGCATGATAGCAGCCACTCTCCTGAGTGTTGCAGCGGCCAGACTTCCACTTGCCGACGCTGCTCGAATTATCGGCTTGGTGCGGCGCGTGGGCACTTTGCCTCCATTGCCTCACATTCCACCGAAAAGTCTTGTCGCCGCCATGCGCTGTGACAAGAAGACTCGCGACGGCAGGTTGAGATTTGTGCTAGCAAAGCGAATCGGCAAAGTGCAAATTGGCAGCGAATTGCCGGATGATCTGATTGCAGATGTTTGGCGTGAACTGTTGGGCCTTGCAAAGACTGCAGAATGAATTCCGCACCTCAAACAGCCGCGAAGTCCCCCGCCGCCGGCGCGCGCCCGGAGGGCGTCGCAGGAGAGAAGGAAGCCTCGGCGCGAGTCCGCGAAATGTTTGGTGGCATCGCTCCCAGGTACGATTTCCTGAACCATGTTCTTTCGCTCTCGCTCGACCGTCTTTGGCGCCGCCGCGTTGCAAGGCGTTTCCGCCTTGTTCTGGACCGGCCCGAGGCGCGCGTCCTCGACCTTTGCTGCGGCACGGCGGACCTTACGCTGGCCCTGGCTCGCCGGAGCCGAGCCACGATATACGGCAGCGATTTCGCTCACCCGATGCTGATTCGCGCAGCCCAGAAGGCCCGCGCGTTTGAAAAAAGGCAGGGGGATCATGGAACGCTCGCGGGATTCATTGAGGCCGACGCTCTGTCTCTACCAGTCCCGGATAACAGTTTCGATCTGGTGACTGTGGCATTTGGGTTTCGCAACCTGGCAAACTATGACCGCGGCCTTCGGGAAATATTCCGTATCCTCAGGCCCAGCGGACGCATCGGTATTTTGGAATTTGCGCAGCCCAAGGGCAGGTTGTTTGGCGGGTTATACCGTTTCTACTTCAGCAGGATACTTCCTAAAATTGGGGGCGCAATCTCCGGCAGCAATTTCGCTTATTCCTATCTCCCCAACTCCGTTCAGAAATTCCCCGAGCCCGAAGAGTTAGCCCGCCGCATGACTGCCGCGGGATTCATCGACCCTAGATGCGAATTGTGGACGGGTGGGACGGTAGCACTGCACACAGCAAAGAAACTATAGAGGCAGGTCTATAACCCGATCGCGGCTCAGCTTTCCAATCCCAATAATTTAATCTTATGCAGCAGCGTTTTGTAAGAAACCCCTAAGCGTTCCGCAGCGCGGCTCTTGTTCCATTTGCACTCGCGCAGCGCTTCCGCAATCTTGAACCGCTCCAAATGCTCCACTGCCCGGGAGGTCACCTCCTCAAGCGTTCCATCCCAATGGAATCCTTCGTCGAGCATTCCCGCAGGAATTTGCCCGGGTGCAGGACGCGCCGCGGGGATCTGAAACGCTGCTCCGTCAATCTCCATGCCATCGGCCAGAATGGCGGCCCGCTCCACCGAATTCTGTAATTCGCGGACATTTCCGGGCCAGGTATATCCCTTCAGGCGGGCAATCGCATCGGCAGAGAACCGCAAATCCGGCTTGCGAAATTCGCGCCGGAATTTCTCCAGGAAATAATCCGCCAGCAACACTACGTCGTCTCCGCGTTCGGCGAGCGGAGGAATTGCGATCGGCACAGCGGAAATTCTGAAATACAGGTCTTCGCGGAAGGTCTTGGATTCCACCGCGGAGCGCAAATCCTTGTTGGTCGCTGCAAGAATGCGCACGTCCACTTCGATTAACTGAGTTCCGCCCACGCGCTCAAAGCACCGCTCTTCCAAGACGCGCAACAATTTCGACTGAATGCTCAGAGGTAGTTCGCCGATTTCATCCAGGAAAATTGTTCCGTGGTGCGCCAGTTCCATCTTTCCAATCTTCCGCGACCCCGCGCCGGTGTAGGCGCCACGCTCATGCCCGAATAATTCATTTTCCACCAAACCCTCAGGGATGGCCGCGCAGTTGAGAGCCACAAAGGCGTGCTCCCGACGTGGCGAAAGATGGTGGATGGCCCGTGCGAACAGTTCCTTGCCTGTCCCGCTCGGCCCCAAAAGCAAGACCGTGGAATCCGTCGCCGCCACACGCTGCGCCTGGCTGGTGGCTTCCTTCATGCTCAAATGCTCGCCTACAATTCGAGGGAATCCATATCGCGTGGCATATTCCTCACGCAGCAGCAGGTTTTCCCGCAGCAACTCCTGTTGACCCGCGGCGCGGCCCACGAGAAGTTTCAGATGCTCCAAGTCCACCGGCTTCTGAATGAAATCGAATGCGCCTTCCTTCATCGCCGTGACGGCCTCTTCGATGGAGCCGTAGGCGGTAATCAGAATCACAGGCACAGTCGGATCCGATTGCTTGGCTTCCTGCAGGATTTCAATTCCGGAGCGCCCGGGCAGCTTCAAGTCGGTCAGAATCAGTAGATATCTTCGGGCACGAATCCGCGCCACGGCAGTGGAGCCGTCGGCGACATCTTCCACATTGTAGCCAGCCCGCTCCAGCGCCTTGCGCAGCATCGCGCGCAGCTCATTCTTATCTTCGACCAGGAGCATTGGTTCCATGCCGGATTCATTCTTATCACGCTTCGACGCGGGCGATACGGCGGTCTGGATCAGTTGTGCAGTTTCAGCCATGAGGTTTTCGATGAAATTGATTCCGATGCCTTACAGGTTTCAGTTGCCAGCGTGGACCTCTGAGGCCTGTTCATTAAGAAGTGATCTCAAGGGTACCGATTCAGCCTATTCAAAAGCCAACCGAGAGCCTGATTAGTTTGCCCATCCAGGCTGCCCGCCTGCTCGCCTTAACTCGTCCGTCAGATCTGACAGCGCCTGCTTCAGGTCTGCGACTTCCTGCTTCTTGGCATCAATCTTGGCGGTCTTGTCGTTGATCTCGTCGCGGCTATATTGCTGCTGCAACGATTTGTTGGGGTCGGAGTAAAATTGCGTTTGGGCCAGGTTCAGCTCGCGTTGCATGATGTCCAGCTCTTTTTCCGCGGTGGCAAGTTTTTGCCGGGCATCCGAGAATCGCTTTCGCCAGTATTCCTCGCCCTTCGGCGGTTCCGGTGCAGCCGCCGGCTTTGCCGCTGAGGCGGTATTCTGAGTTGGTGGTGCAGCAGGCGAAGCTCCCACTCTCGATATGCCCCCCTCTTTAATTGCTTCCATGCTGTCATTTGTGTAGGTCTTTGCCGCCTTAGGCTCGTTCTGGCTCTCCTGGCGGGCTTTTCGCGCGACTTCCGCCACCGATTGCGGCTTTGTGCCTTGATCCGAGGATTGCTGTTGCGCGCAAATAACGCTTGCCGAGGCGCCAAGAATCGAAATGCAGGCCGCCAAGGTCGCTGCTTTACGTAGGCTCATTTCTGGGACCTTTCTGGAGCTTCAGGGGATACCACTCCCCTCCAGTCTAGCTTCGGGCCGTAGCTGAAACAACTGTACGACTGGCCACTCGCTTGGTCGGTAGCCAAACGATAAACTCGGCTCCCCCCTCGGAAAGGTTGCGGGCTTCCACCGAACCTCCATGCTGGACGATGATTTTCTGCACAATCGCCAGGCCCAGCCCCGTCCCTTGCGCTTTGGTCGTATAGAACGGGAGGAAAACCTTGGGAATCACCTCTGAAGGAATGCCAGGGCCGTTGTCGGTGATCGAAATACGCTGGGCCGGACCATTGGGCCCGTTCTCCATGCTTCCATGTAAGGCGATGTGCCCGCCGAAGGATTGTCCCTCCGCGGCCTCCGCGGCATTGCGGACGAGGTTAAGAAGCGCCTGGCGCAGCAGCGCCTCGTCTCCAGAGATTTCAGAGTAATCACCTTCCACTACCACGCTCACGCCCGGATGCGCCTCGCGAATGTCCTCCGCCAGCCGATCCACCATGGATGCCAACGGCACATCTTCATCGGCCAGGCTCAGAGGCCGCGCAAATTTCAAAAACTCCGTGACCACGTGAGTGATGGCTCGCGTCTGTTCCAGGATTCGATCGGCGTTCTCCCAGGTCTCCCCCTTACGCGATTCGGCGCGAATCATCTGCGCGTAGCCGGAAATTGTCGCCAGCGCATTCTTGAATTCGTGCGCGATACCTGCGGAAAGCTCGCCCAGCGCAGCCAGGCTTTCCTTCATTTGAATTTGTTTTTGCAGCCCAGCCAGCTCGGTCAGATCCGTCAATAGGCAAAGTGCCCCGGAAATTTCACCCGGCTTGTTGGTAATGGGGGAAATGGTCACGCCCAGTTGTCGGAATTCGCGCGAGGGTGTTGTGTATTCCACTTCTTCGCGCCGGAAGGTCTCGCCTTGTTGGAGGCAGACGTCAATCATTGCCGCCACGCGCGACTCCGGCCCGAACACTTCGGTGTAGCGCCGGAAGGGAAGCGAGCGAATCCCCAACGCCATCTCCGCCGCGGGATTGGCGCTCGAAATCAGCCCCGAAGAGTTCACCAGCAGCAGCCCGGAGGGCATATTGCTTGTGACCGCATCGCTCAACCGTTCCGTCTGCTGAGCGCGCTCTCGCTCGCGCTGGTGGAGTTGCTCCAACTCCTTTTCCTGCTCGCGCAGCTTTTGAATCACTCCCTGCATGGATGCGGCCATGAAGGCGTTTGGGTCCTCCGCATTCGGCCGCGGAGCGGTCATGTCCGTGGCCTGTTTCTTTCCTGAGGAATGCACATATCTTCGAGTTGCCGCCATGATTGCAAGCGCGAGCCCGCAGACGATAACCAGAAAGCCCACACCGCCAAGGATCCAGAGCGACCAGGGAATCGAATTGGTTGCGGCTGCCAGCATTTCCTCGTTCATCCCCGATCGGTCTACCTCGCGTACAAGAGCGATTGATACCAGTTCAATAGAGGCGTTCCGAAATAAATCACGAGCAAAGATCCCGCGGCCAGAAAGGCACCGAACGGCAACTCATAATCTCGCCCCTTGCGGGCCGCGAGAACCAGCGCGATTCCGATAACGCTTCCGAGCACCGATCCGAACAGAACTGTGAGTAGCGTGCGCCTGACTCCCAAGAATGCGCCCACCATGCCCATCATTTTCACGTCTCCAAATCCCATGCCTTCACGTCCGCGCAGACGGAAATATCCTTCGCCGACAATCCATAGCAAGCCAGCGCCTACCAGCGATCCGAGCAAT
>Ga0070733_10001224_pt1 | contig 19316 bp, 15 predicted proteins | sample Coa_R1_9_FD_66450 | JGI IMG/M metagenome (GOLD analysis project Ga0070733, IMG submission 66450) | Surface soil microbial communities from Centralia Pennsylvania, which are recovering from an underground coalmine fire - Coalmine... | ecosystem: Environmental > Terrestrial > Soil > Unclassified ... | reverse complement strand
GCGCTGCTCTGGGGCCGCACTCTAGCGCGAAGGACGCTGTAGCCGCGCGAAACGTAGAGTACATCGTTGTGCCATGCCAGAACTCGGGTGCGCAGAAAAGTCGCGATCGGAACTGGATTCAGTTCGCTGCCTTGATTAGTCGCGCTCAATGAGATTGCATGGGCTGCCATGGATCTATTTCGGCCGTCAGTTCTCGGTTCTCAGTTACTGGTTCTCGGTTTTTATACTTAAATAAGGGCCGATCGCGAGAACATCCATACGGGTGCGCTTGAAGCAATCGATAGCTTCCTCGGGCTGGCACACGATCGGTTCGTTCTCGTTGAAGCTGGTATTCAAGATCACTGGCGTTCCAGTTCTGCGCTCGAAGGCACGGATCAAATCATAGTAGAGAGGATTTTCGTCGTGGCTGACGCTCTGCAAACGTCCGGTATCGTCCACGTGATTGACGGCAGAAAGCTGGGCGCGCTTTTCTGGACGAATCTTGTACACGTGCAGCATGAACGGCGATGGGTGGTCATGCTCGAAGTACTCGCACTGGCGTTCCTCGAGAATCGAAGGCGCGAAAGGACGGAACCACTCGCGCTGCTTGATGCGCGCATTCAGGGTTTCTTTCATTCCGGGCAAGCCAGGATGAGCGAGTATGGAGCGGTTTCCCAGAGCGCGAGGACCCCATTCCATGCGCCCCTGGAACCAGCCGACTACGTTTCCGGCTGCGATCTGTTGGGCGACGGTATTGAGCAGTGCGTCGCGTTCGAGCTTGCGGTACGGCAAGTTCGCCTTCTTGAGATCGGCCTCGACGCGCGCGTCGGAAAACACGGAGCCGAGATAGGAGTTCTTCATCACGAAGCGGCGCGGCTGATTGAGAACAGCGTGATAAGTGTGCAGAGCCGCGCCGATGGCCAATCCTTCGTCACCCGCAGCGGGCTGGATCCAAGTGCGACGAAACGGAGTTTGCGAGAAAAGTTTTCCATTGGCGACGCTGTTAAGTGCGCATCCTCCCGCCATAGCGAGGTTTTTGCAGCCCACACGCACATACAGTTGGTTGAGGAGATGGAAGAGTACATCCTCGAAGCGACGCTGCATGGCGTAGGCAAGGTCCATTTCGCGCTGAGTGATTTCAGCATGCGGCTCACGCGGTTCGCCGAAGGCCTTGACCATGCGCGGAGAAAAATGCCGCGCCAGACGAACCGTGCCGTCTGGCAAAACCTGCATACCCTGATTACTGCCCAGGGGTTTGAAGAAACTGTGGTTGAGGTTGAAGTGTCCTTTGCTCAACCCAATCACTTCACCAAGTTGGTCGCAGAGCCGGTCGGTGCCATAGGGCGCGAGGCCCATGACCTTGCCTTCGTCCCCGTATTGGGGATAGCCGATGAACTCGCAAATCATGGTGTAGAAGCTGCCCAGCGAGTCGGGCAGAAAAACGCGATCGAGCACCTCGATCTGATTGCCTTCGCACCGCGCCATCATGGTGGAAACGAAGTCTCCCGAGCCGTCATAACTGAAGCCAGCAGCCTTCTCCCAGGGTGAACAATAGTACGCGCTAGCGATGTGCGCGATGTGATGCTCGAGGTGGTGCTGACGGAAGCGCAGCACTTTGGGATCGACATCGAGCGCTTTGGCAATCAGCGAAGCCATGTCGTGCATCGGTTGCTTGCGCTGGCGCAGGCGGATGAGGTTCAGGATCTTGGCGGGATTGGCTAACGCGTATTGAACTTTCTTCGCCAGGTTCGCGTCGCTGTCCTGACCAACCGCTACGTGATCGACATCGGTAATCTTTGCGCCAACGAAGTCGAGGCAAGCTTTGATCGCAAGCGAGGGAAATCCGGCGTAGTGCTTTATGCGATTCAAGCGCTCTTCAGCGACGGCGAAAACGACCTCGCCGTCCTGCACGATTGCAGCCGAGGCGTCGGCGTGAAACATATTCAGTCCCAGGATCAACATTGACGGGAGTAGTTTCCTCAATTCAGTTCTTTGCGGTTCATGCCAGCTTTTGTGCAACGAACATCAACAACGGAGCCCAATGGCGGCTTCGCTGAGCCAAGCGCGGCAATGGGCCACCAAACGGCACGACCTTCTCATCCGTGAAGCCGGTGTGTGCCAACAGACGGTTAAACTCAGCCGTTGAATATTGATGGCGTGAATAATTCAGGAACTCGCACCAGCTTTGTCCCAGGAGCCCGCCCAGTTGATGACACGCGAGCTGCAATCGCCGCGCGATTGAATCGCGATTTGGCACCGAGACCAGCAGCAGCCCTCGTGGTTTGAGAACTCTGGCAAATTCGGTTAAGCAGGCTTCGGGATCGGGCAGATACTCCAGGACGCTCGAGCACAAGATGCCGTCGAGCGAACCATCGTCGAGGGCAAGACGAGTGAGCGTGTTTACGCGCACAAAGCTGAGCCGGTCAGAGTGGTTTTCGAATTCTAAAGACTGATTGGCAGCAGCCACCATTTCGGGGGCAGCATCAACGCCAAGTACGCCGCAGCCGCGTGCCGCCAACCAACGTGCAAGCGTGCCCGTACCGCAGCCCGCGTCAAGCCAAAGAGTGCCGGTCAAATTTCTGCCCCGCAAGCATTTCTCCAAAACACACCGCCGCATCTGGAAAGAAGACTTCCGATAACGGAGTTCCCACCCATCCGCCATTGCGCCGTGATATGCGACTGCCTCCGTTGCGAATGAAGTCCGGGTTGCGCTCATGCCTCGCTCTTCATTCGCAATTCGTAAATCTTGGCTTTGATATGGAAAAACTGGATGCCCTGGAATGCGGAGTAGATCAGTCCAGGTACGCCATCCAGGAATCCCAAGCGGAGGAAATACTTGTATAGGAAGAATAGAAGAGGCGAGCCGGGAATAGCGAGGCAGTTTTTCTTCAGCCAGCGGCGGCGCTGCGCCTGGGTTCCGAGCAGGGCAGGCGGCAAATCATGATAGCTGCTTTCGCCAGCCAACCATGCCTGCGCTTCCCAGTTCGAATATTCATCGTGTTTAAGAATGTAGCGCGAGAGTGAATTCACGTTGTGGTGGACCAACGGGTTTTGCAACTTCGCTGTCCTGCCTTCGACCACGACACGCTCGTGTGCCTCCATATCACCCATGGAAGCATCTTGCTCTTTGAAGCGGCATTCGAAGCGGCCTTTGCCACGGCGGAGAAGTCGAGGACTGGTGTAGAAGCTGGCATCCCCGTGGCGAAGCACGCGTCCCAGGAAATACATGCGCAGCGCGAAGTAGTAGCCGTCGTACCGGCGATCCTGCACCGCTTGCCGGATTTCTTCCACCGATTCAGAAGTCAGGACCTCATCGGCGTCGAGGAGAAGGATCCAGTCATAGGCCAGAGGAAGCGTGTCCATGGCCCACTGACGCTTCTTAGGCCAGCCGCCGAGGTAATGGAATTGCACGACTTTGGCACCAAATGAACGGGCGATATCCGTAGTTTCGTCGGTGCTGCCCGAGTCGACGACGTAAATCTCACCGGCTCCGCGTAAAGATTCCAGGCAGCGGGGCAAGTTGCGCGCCTCGTTACGAACAGGAATGATCACGCTCACGGGTAAGGAAACGGCACGCGGCGCAGGGTGCAGGAGTTGCGGCTCCTCGAGTGTTTGCATAGTGGGCGTAAGAAAACATACTACCGCTGAATCCGAGGCTCCCATATGACAGAGAAGATTACAGAGAAGCATTAGCCTCGGGTGCACCGCAACGCCGTCGTCTGTTGACGTTCTAGAGACATTGCCGACGGAAGCCACGTTTCGAGCACGATTCAAAGTGCCAGTTGACTTAGACTGGGTAACGTTGTGGAAGCCAGAAGGGATATTCCGGGATCAGGGAGTTCCATGCGCATCTTAATTACCGGTGGGGCAGGCTTCATCGGATCTCATCTCGCAGACTATCTTTTGGGCCAGGGACATCGCGTTACTATCATTGACGATCTCTCGACTGGAAGCATGGAGAACATTCGCGAGGCCAAAGAAAATGACTGTTTTCAATACTGTATTGACACTATTTTCGAAAAACCCTTGCTCGCCGAACTGATCGACGACGCGGAAATCGTATTTCATCTGGCCGCAGCCGTCGGCGTGCTTAATATTGTGGAATCGCCGGTACGTACGATTGAAACGAATGTGGGCGGCTCCGAACTGGTATTGGAAATAGCGGCCAAGAAAAAGAAAAGAGTGCTTATCGCCTCGACCTCAGAAGTTTATGGCAAGTCGACCAAATTTCCCTTCTCTGAAGAAGATGACCTTGTGCTCGGGCCGACCACAAAAGGACGCTGGAGTTATGCTTGTTCGAAGGCAATCGATGAGTTCCTCGCGCTGGCATACCATCGCGAACGAAGACTCCCGGTTACGATTGTGCGGCTGTTTAACACTGTGGGCCCGCGGCAAACCGGGCGCTACGGCATGGTCCTGCCCACTTTCGTTAAGCAAGCGCTCTGCGGCGAGCCCTTGACGGTTTTCGGAGATGGCGAACAATCCCGATGTTTCACTCATGTCGGGGACATCGTCAGGGGACTGGTGCAATGCATTGCCTGCGATGCCGCGGTTGGTCAGGTTTTCAATCTAGGGAACACTGAGGAAGTGACCGTGAACGCGCTGGCCGGGAAAGTGATCGCGGCAACCCAGTCGAGCAGTACGATCAGATACCTTAACTACAGTGAGGCTTATGGCGAGGGCTTCGAGGACATGCAGCGGCGCGTTCCCGACATTGCGAAAGCCCGCAGTTGGTTTGGATACGCACCGACGCAGTCACTCGACGACATTATCAAGAGCGTGGTCGCTTACTGCCGCTCTAGTGTAGAGGCTTCAACGTTACAAGCCGCTGCCGCTGCCGATTAGAGTCCGCCTCCAGCCGCGGTGAGGGATGGAGGTTCTGATTCGCACCATCAATTGCTACCGCGGACACGCATCCAGATCCTCGCATCGCTGGAGATCACGGTTCGTAATTGGATACGACAACAGCGAACCGGTCTAGGCGGCTCGTAAGTATTCAGGATTGGAAGGTTGAAGGCTTCGGGCAAGAGAGATAATCTCATCCACGTGGTTACGCCACGAAAAATCACGCGACCGTTTTAACCCCCATTCAATAAGCTTTTGCCTCAACTCGGAGGATCGTGCCACTTCGACAACACTTTCAGCCAGTTGTTGGGAAGAAAAGCGCGGGAAATACAGAGCGGCGTTCCCACAAACTTCGCGGTGTACGGGCAGATCGGAAGCCACGATGGGTAAACCGCAAGCCATGGCTTCCACCAACGGATGCGCGAACGTCTCAGCATAGGCGGGAGTCACGTAGATATTACAGGCGCGGATTATTTGCTGCAGGTGGTGATATGGAACCGCTCCGAGCTCGACGACTTGATCCGCAATCCCAAGCTGGCGGACCAGCGCGGCCGCAGTTGCCGGGCGAAAGGCGCCCGAATTTTCTTCGGAGGAGAGTTTGCAGGTCAGAAACAGCTGAACCTTCTTCCCATCCAGGCGCTGCTGGATATACGGGATGGCCCGCAATAAGGTCTCAAAATTCCGGTAGTAGTTGTAGTGGCTGACAAAGAGAAGGCGGAGTGTGTTCCTGCCAGAGTCGATTTGTTTTTGAATGGCGGAAGGCAACGGGCTTTGGTCCGCGAAAAATATATCGGGGTCAAATCCGTGATAAATGCTCACGACTTTGCCTCCCGTCCACACCCGCAGTGCATCGGCAAAAGCTTTGCTGGGAGCCACGGTGCAGTCGGCCCAGCGGACCGAGTGCCGAGCAAAGAAGGCTCTAGCCCGAGTATCTAACCAGATGCGGTAGGCTCTGCGTTCACGAAGATCGTCGTAGAAGTCCGCAGATGTATAAAGAGAGTTCCCCGACAGAAGGATTTGGGGCACAGGCGAACGGCGAAGGGCGAAATTGCCGGTCGACAGCAATACATCCGCACCGCACTGGCGAATCAAGCGCGGCAGCAAAGCCTGTTCCCAACCGAAGCGGCCCGCTGCGCCGCCCGGAATTTTCATTTCGACGAAGGAAATATTAGGCGGATTGCCTAGCCCATTCCTCAACTGTGGCGTCAGGGCCAGAGTAGCCCGCAAATCACGGCGAGCGGAAAGTTGGGGAACGACGTTACGGACGTACGTCAATCCGCCTCCAGCGCTGGCAGCGAGGCAATTGAGGAAGAGATGCATCATCGACCTAGGGCAGCCGTGCCCAAACCGTTAGTCCATGCGCGCGGAGCGCCAAGAGTGGCGGATTTCAAGGAGAGCTCAGTCGCAGGGAGAACATCCATCATGATGAAAGCCAGGGTCCAGAAGAAAATGCACAAATAGTAACCTGGAGCGAAAAGCCAATCCTCAAAGGCTGCGTGAAGCAGGCCTGCCGTCAGCACTCCAGCCAATGGAACCACGGGTGAGAAAACATTCCCGGTCCGGTGCATTTGCCGAAGAGCACGCGCCACATTCACAGCGAGAAGGAGGATGAGAGCGAAAAACGGAACACCTCCCGCAAATCCGACCCATTCCGTGATCGCGAGATAGCTATTGCCGTGCTCTCGCGTGGCCTCACGGAGGGATTCGAAACTTTCAGGATGTGATACGACCTCGCTGCTGGTGGGACTGGTTCCAAACCCGCTGCCGAGCCAAGGGTGCTCTTGAATGGCCGAAACAGTCTCATCCCATATAGGTTTGCGCGATGCGAGAATCCCATCCTCGCGGCGTCCTTTGTAGAGGAATACGGATGTGAGCGAGTCCGGTGATTGCTGATGAAGGGGAACCAGGGAGGCGACCAACGCGGCCAATAATAAAGCAACGCCCATCCCCTTGAGCAGCAGTCCGTATTGGCGGAGAACAATACACATCAAAAAGCAGGAGACCACCGCCGCGACGATACCCGCGCGAGCATAGCTGCTGAAGAGCAACAGAAGTGCGAGCACGAACGCGAATGTGCGCCGGTAGCGGGTCGCAGACCGATCGCTCACCAGGATTCCCCACAGCAGACTCGGCGCCACGGCTACCCCCATCACGGCCCCCAAGGAGTTGGGATTGCCGAACACCTCGAAGCGAAAGATGAAATAGGAAATTGCCGAAATGTAAACCAGCAGCTCGCAGCCCAGCAATAATCCGAAAAAAAATCGTGCTTCCCTTCCCATCGCCGAAAGCCGCGCTCCGAAAGATCCGTAGACAAATAGCAGAAGCAAGCTCATCGCCTTGAGCAAGGCCTGGCTCGGGTAAGTCGACACGGCGGCGGAAACCAGGGCTGCGACTACGCAAAAGAGCGCCACCAGATGGAATATCCCGAAGTGGTGCCGCGGATCTTTGGCGTAAACAACCATGCCAACCAGCGCTCCTACTGCCAGAACAAGCCATCGTCCGGAAGTCCACGCGGCATTCAGGGGCACGGCCATACCGGCCCACAGGAAGACCGCCAGCAGGATAGGGAAAAATCGGGCCCGGTAGTTCCAAATAGACGCGAGCAGAATCTGCAAGAACAAGACTGTGGCAAGCTCGTCAGAGCTGCTGAAATACGCGGGACGAAAATACGCCGCATACACGACGAAAAGGCAAGACATCGCGATCAGGAGCGGTAGAAATAAATTAGACAAGCGTTCACTCATGCAACGCGTCTCCTGTATGGCGGCACCGCGCTGGCCATGCCCGAGGCCCAGGCTGCGGGCGAATATTGCGCGATGTGTTCCCTGCTGCGTTGGCCCATGAGTGATCGTAGTTCAGCATCGCGGGCGAGTTCGTCCATAGCAAAAGTGAGTTGACCGACATCCCCGGCGGAAAACACGCGACCATTCCACCCGTTTTCTACCAAATCGGCTACACATCCTGCCGCTTCGGAGCAAATCACAGGCAAACCGCATGCCATTGCTTCGTTGACGACCAACCCCCACGTATCCGTGTGCGTGGGCAAGACCAATGCCTCTGCCAACGCGTAATACGCAGGTAAATGCTCACGCTGCGCGAAGCCGGCGAAATGAATAGATCCGGGCTGGATGGCAGCCGCACACTTTTGCAGCGCAAATCGCGCGACACCGTCCCCAACAAACGCGAGACCCATTTCTTCTCTAAGCTCCGGTGCCAGGGCGCCATAGGCGCGGATAAGATCAAAAATGCCTTTTTCTGGAACCAGGCGGCCAGTAAAGAGAAAGAAGCGAGCAGGTAATTGCAAGGCCTCGCGATGCATGGCCGGGTCCTTGCGAATCAGTTCGGCCCTCTGAGCAAAGAACTCCGTGTCGACCGCGTTCGGCGCGGTAAAGATGGTGTCCTCGGGCACTCTGTAGCTCCTTAAATACTCGATCGAGGATTTTCCTGGAACCACAAATGCGTCGCAACGGCGCAGGAAGTTTGTTTTGAGGCGTTCTATCAGAGCCCGGCCGCTTCGGAGGTCTCGAGTCGTGCTCTCGGCCCACAGAGCAAATGGGACGCGATTTCGCCGCGCCCAAACCATGGATTGCCACGACGCAAGATAGTTGTAGCCGCCACAGACAACGAAGTCTGGCCGCGCTCGCCGCAGCGCCGTTTCTGCTCCCCAGTTCAGCAGGAGATTGTGTCGACCGAGTCTACGTCGCCAAGAGGGAAGCACCTGGTAGGAAAAACGTATCTCATCTTTGTAAACCAGCCACTCGCGCTCGGTCGGATCATTTTCGGCCAGGAAGATCACGTGCAGTTCGACTCCGTCGTGTTGCGCGAGGGCGTTGAAAACGGGAATCCGATAAGGTGCGATGATCTCGGTGATGATGACAATTCGGCGGCTCATGCCACACACTCGCGATAGAGGGCGGCAAGCTGATCAGCTTGATGCGTCGTCGTAAGGCTGTGAAGGATGGTGCGGCGAGCTGCCTGACCGATCTGCCGTCGAAGTTGCAGGTTTTGGAGAAGCGTCGAGAGTGCAGCGATTAGTTCTTGCAGATTGTCCGGATCAACCAACCAGCCGTTGATTCGGTGCTGGATGACTCCATCGATGCCCTGGCCTCGGCACGCGATCACGGGTTTCTCGGTGGACATCGCTTCAAGATAAACGCAACCCAGACCCTCATACCGGCTGGGCAAGGCGAAGATGGCGCAGCGACGCATAGCTTCGGCAACTTGCTTCCGACTTTGACGGCCGAGAAAACGAATCTTGCCGGCAATGTTGTACTCATCGGCCAGTTCGGTCAGTCGATGATATTCGGGACCGTTGCCGATGATCTCGGCGGAAACATCTGGATACTTTGGCAGGACTGCCGCGAGTGCTCGCAAAAGCAGTTCGTGACCTTTGATGGGAATAAGATTGCCAACACACAAAATCTTGTTGGCTCGCAAATCGGTCGATGGCGGAAAAAACATCTGCGCATCTACGCTGTTGTAAATCACGATTGTATGAACTTCAGCTGCGGCGCTCTCTGCCACCTTTTCGGCAACTTTGTCGCTGATGCAAATCACTCGCGCTGCGGAACGATAAACGAATCGTGTCACCCGCTTGCACCATTGACCGGCGTATCCGCGAACCTGGTTATCGAAGAATGCATCCAGGCCGTGGACGGTGACGACGCAAGGAATCTTCAACTCCCGGCTTAACAGCACCGCAGCGTGCCCGCACGGTAACGCAGCATGAGCATGGATCACGTCGATCGGCTGAGACCGATGCAATCTACGGACCTTGGAAATCAGGCTGGCATAAAGTAACGCTCCGGCGGAAGAGAGACCGATTCCACCCGGTATGCAGGGATAGCGGACCCAGCTTGCCACGGGCGTGGTTGCGTTTGATCCATCGCTGGCGCCATGCATTGGCTGCACCGCCACTACGCAAGAGTTCACTCCGAACTGTTCCAGTTCCCGCAGTGGCTCCGCGACAAAGCATCCTTCAGCATCGTCGGAGGCCGTGGGATAGAAGGGGGTGAGAGTCAGGACTCGCATTGCGCGCTGATGTTTTTTGCCCCCGATCAGGCGGTCCACCATATGCAAATCCGGTTGCGTTATGGCCGCCAAGCCGTTCATGCGCGCTTAGTTCTTCCTTGAGACTGAGATCAGGTACGGACTGCCAAAGCGATTGCCTATGTCATCGAGTCCGGAAACTCGCAACAATTTTCGAATGGCTCTGACAGAAAAATCGGCAACCCGCGGGAGGTTGTAAACGGGACGAAACGTCTTGTGATATTCACAGTGCAACACGCTCAGACCAGCCTTCTCCAGTGTCTGACGCATTACCCCACGCCGCATCAAAGGAAAGCGGTGGACGCGCAAGACGTCGGGAGCAAACCACCCACAAAGCAATCGGTGAATGTGAGTTAGATTGGGCACGATGATTACGACAAGCCCGCCAGGCTTCGCCCATTCCGCGTGTTTGCCAATCACAAACTCGTAATCGTCAAAGTGTTCGGCAAAGCCGCCTGACAGGACCAGGTCATATTTCTTCGCAGGAGCGAGGGCGAAGAAATCCGCACTAAAGAGTTCCGCATTGTGGATGCCGTTGTACAACAGATTGGCTCGAACGTAAGCCATGTTGTTTGAATAGTCGAGTCCATCAACTCGGTATCCAAATTCCTTGTTTATATAAATCATGAAATTGCCGGTGCCGCATCCAATTTCAATGGCATCGCCACCGCCAGCAGCGGAAAGAAAACGCGACAGGACGGGGTGTTCTTCTCGCACCGGCCCGTCGTAGAGCTCGACGGGCGGTAGTTTCTTCCAAATCGAATCCCAGTAGTTCTTGCCGGCGGCATCCCCGGCAATGTCGCACTGGGACTGCTGCTCGGTTTGCGCGGATAAGATGCCTTCGCAAGATACGGACGAGCCCACTATTGGCCTCCTGTTCAAGAAAAATGCATCGAAGAGCTGATTCGATTCCACACACCGAAACTTAGAGCGTAAACACCAAGGTATGTTACGGCGCCCAGAGTGACTAGTAACAAGACATGAACCGGAAGCACCATCTGAACGATGAGAAGACCACCTGCCATGATGCAGGTAGCAGGAACTGAGATTGCCACTGCGCCGAAAAGCGAGGGCCAGGCCAAGTCCTTGGCAAAATAGTAGTTCATGCACGCAACAGCACCTTGACTGAAGGCTGTCGTGAATGCGGCTGCAAGCGCACCGTACCGGGGAATAAAGAGCAGGTTCAGCACGACATTCGTCACGGCCCCTGTGAGGACTGCGATCAGATACTTCTTTTCCCGGCCATTCGGTATAAGTTGCGCTCCACAGTAGCTGGCCGCAGGTCCCATAATGATGGTGAGCATCAGCCAGCGAAATAGGACCCCAGAACTGGAGTACTGACTCCCGAAGACCAACTCGGTGATGGGAATCGCCAGGATAAAGCCACCGACCGCGATGGGTAGAGCCAGACTGACGGTGGCTGTTCCGAACCATCGCAGATATTTTTTCTCAGCATTGTGGTTTCCATCAGCAGTGTGTGAGCCTGCAGTTTCCGAGAGCAGCGGTAGAAACACCTGACCCAGGATTGGGAGGAAGGACATTGCCATCGTCATCAGTCCATAACTGGCCACATAGGCTCCCAGTTCAGCATCGGCGCGATAATACTTAAGCATGACGACGTCAATCTGGTCATAGATCATGGACATGAGGCTTGAAAATCCCATTACCAGGCAGATGGGCAGGAAGGTGGCCCACGCTTGCGGTGAGATCTCCGGTAGTGGGATGTGATATTGACGGCGTGCGGGCATCCAGATAAGTAGCGTGCTCAGACCAAGGGAAAGCAAAGTCGCCAATGGAATAATCCATGCGTCCATGGAACCGCGCACCAGGATGAGAATCAGGCCGGCATAGGCTAGTTGTGTCAACGCGCTCCGCACTGCGATGACAGACATACGCGAGCGAGCAGCGAAAATCCATTGTGCGTCAAGACTGCTTCCTACAAACGCGAGCCCTGAAAGCATTATCAAAAGACGTGTCTGACCGTCCCGCGGCGCAAAGAACAGGGTAAAGATCGCGAGCAGAATGTAAGCGCCAGTTGCAAACACAACGCGTGCCCCAAGCACGTGTCTAACCAAAAACGAAACTTTCTCACTATTCTTGGCTGCCTCTCGCAGTGCATAAGTAGAGAATCCCGGAGACGCCAGCAAGCCAAAAAAGCCAGCGACCGCGCCGGCGAAGCCCAATCTCCCGTACGCCGCAGGACCGAGAGCGCGAACCACACGCGGAAACACGACCAGCGGAATTGCCTTGTTCAGCAAATCCAACAAGACCAATGCAATAGAATTGTTGATGACCCGAGACAGACCCGCAGTCTGGCGACAGGAATCCTCAGTCGCGAGTGGGACGCTCGCGTTCATTATGCAGGCTGTTCCAAAGCGTAAGAGTTTTGACGTTGGGCAAAGACTTCCTGAAAAACTCCTGCCCATTGCTGCGTCACGCGATCCCAATCAAATTTCTGGGAATGTCTGACAGCGGCTGACCCCATCGATTGCCGCATTGCATCATCGTGCAGCAACATGTCCAGCCTTTGGGATAGTTCCGCGTCCGAATCTGCCAGGAAGCCAGTCTGCTCGTGTAACACATATTCTGGCCGATACGCACTCATCGCCACTGCGGGCAGCCCGCAGGCCGCCGCCTGCCCGAGCACTTGAGGATGGCCTTCGAGATTGCTCGGAAAAAAGAAAACATCCGCTCTGCGCATTTCTTCCCCAAGTTGCGCGGAGGTCAGATGCCCCAGGAACGACACATTGCCGCAGTCGTACTTTCGGCACATGGCGCGACAGCGTTCCTCGGTCTCACCGCAGCCCGCCAAGCGGAACTCCACATTCCGCCAGCGGGCGGCCTGTTCGATCACCAACTCGACTCGCTTCCACAGTCGGAAGGATCCGGCATAAAGAACAGTTAACGGGCGAGTATTGCGAGTCGGGAACGGTTCATCGCTTGGGAAGAAAAATCGCCGATCGATCCCGTCGTAGATAGTTCTTGCTTTGACTCCAAACCTACTTTGCACTGTTTCGGCTACATAGACCGAATTGGCGAGTACAGCATCCCCTTCGACGATGGAGCGGGCAACCAGACTCTTCCTTGCGACGTTATGCATCACCGACACGATGTAGGTGACAATGGCCAATTTGAGACGAAGATCCCTGCGCAGCGTGAACACTAGTTGATCGAGCGGTCCGGCCCTGGGAAAGAAATAAATATCGGGTCGAAAAGCAAGCGATCGCAGCAGTAATTGCACCGTGTTTCCGTGCTTGTAATAAGGGAGCAGCCTGGTGTTTCTCCGAGCGGCGATCCTAGGATCAGGTTTGCCTTCGCAAACCATGGTTACGTGGAACTGCTCCGGAGGCAGGCGAGCCACGATTTCTTTTACCGTAAGATTCTGAGCATTGGTATCGCCTTCGTCCGCACAGGACGGTGTGAAAATCGCAATCGGTCGAGTTGAAGACCTTGTTCTCATCGCGTGTGTTAACGCCGAATCAAACTCTGTGCGCAACTTTCGGTTGCTTACTCCGTCAGACAGCGCTCGCTTGTTGGCGACTGCTCGAAATACTTTCCAAGAAGTAGATGTGCCAACTCGTCGGTATCTATGCCGCTTCGGGCCGCCCGCGGACGAGGAGGCTCCGGCTTTTCGATTTCAGCCAGCGCGGGAATCCCAGCGATCTGCTCCGGGGATTCCAGCACGTGACCTACGCCAAATCGCACGTATTGCTGAACATATCCGGACCACGGATCTCGCAGCCATGAGCAAAGGAAGACCGGAATCCCCAAGGCTGCGCACTCCAAAGCTGTGGACGATTGCACAGTCAGAGCCACTCGTGTGTTGTTCCACAACTGATCCGATGGCGGGCCAGCGAGTACTTCGATCTCGCGCTCATACTCCGGGACGAAGCGACGTAACATCTTCCGGTGGCCTTTGGCATTGTCAAATGGATGAAGCTTGAAAACCAGCCTCAGGCCACAAATCTTCGCGAGAGCGCACAACCGCGGCAAGAGATCGCGATAGACTTCATCGCTGCGCCAACCGCTGCTGTGATAGGGCTCGGTAAAAAAAACCAGCCACGGAGCAGAACGGCGAGCAAAACCCTGTAAAGACAGACGCCTCGATGACTGTGGGGTCGCGATCACTGTTTTTTCCGGAGCAACCTTACAAATGCGTCGCAGGTAGTCCTGCTCCATTTCGTTCTTCACCAAGTAAACGTCTGCGTGGTTCGTCTTGATCGCCATGTGGTAGTTCAGGGCACCATGATGGCAGGCGAGGGCAGGGAGCCCGCGTTTCTTGGCCATGATGAGAGGGATGCTTGATGGCGGGTTGCTATCATCGCCGGAAAGACAAGCAGTCACATTCTCGGATTCGAAGACCTGGTTCCATGCGTCGCGAAGTGCCAACCCCCAGCGCAGAAGCGAAGGCACCTGTTCAAGTAATCCAGTTGCATCAGCCAATCTATATACTTCGTCGCAACCAGCGAGATGTTTTCTCAGTTTCTTCCACGATTCGAGCAGGCAAGTCACTTCCTGCTGGTCGCTCGGTACGAAGTACGGCGCCAGTGACGTCGACCTGACATTCGGTGGCAGCGCGGGAACCTCGGCATTGTTCCTGGCGCGGACCAACAAGAACTGATGATCGGGAAGCATTTCGGCATAGGAAACTGCGACGCGAGAGACGTTAATGTAAGCCGACGGCAGCAGGACGATCGGCCCCCCGGACTTGTAAGCAGGCCGGGTAACGCGACGGCGGATGGAATGATCGTTGTCAAACTTATCCGCAAGCACTTGGGCAAGCTGGGCGGTGTCAAGGTGGGAGTAGGCGTCGCGATAACGGCGGGCTCGCTGAATGACCGCGTGGAAGCGGGTTTGCAAGATCGTCAAGCGAACGCCGAGAAGTTGCTGCAGAGCCGAAGCAACGGGATGAGGGCGGCTTGCATACAACTCGCAACTCGCGTCCAGTTCTTTTGAGAGGCGGTATGCGAGCATGAGTTGCTGAAGCTGCGGCAAAAGTTCAAGCGATAATACGTCCCACCAATCGATCCCCCCGTGGTCCACCATGCGTCCTGTTCCGATGTGCAACAGTCGATGCAGGAAGCGGAGATCGTCGACCTCTTGAGCAAAGTGGTAGAGGCTGAACAGCGAACACTCCGTTTCCCCTCGCCACCTGTCATACGTAGAATTTGGCGCGCGGCCGAGGTCAACGATCACATCCCAACCTGCACTTGGAGCGGATGATGGAGGCGCGTCGTCAGGATGGAGCAGCAAGACTTTCAACTTACCCGCCTCCTACCGAGACAGCCCCCATCATCCTTCGCACACCATGTTCCAGGCGTGGAGAGGATTTGATGGCAGCCGCGATGTGGTAGCGAGCCGCCTCTCTGAGATAACGCGTAGTCGAAGTAGTAACGGTAAAGTCCAGGGTTTGCCGGACGCCGTTGGCAAATCGCTGCTTGTAGCCTTCCGAGCCCAGCCCCATATCAACCCGCTCGATCGCCGGGTCATCGCAGGCAGCTTCTACAATTTTCGAGAGAAGGCAAAACCCGGGCGAAAATTCCCGCCAATCAGGGTCGAAGGTTGGCTGGTAATAAAACCAGCTTCCGGCGAACTGGAACCCGTAGTTCCACGCTATCGGATGGTCGCCAATTCGCAGGATTGTGAGCACGATCCAGCCCGACGGAGAAAGCAAGCTGGCTAACTCAGTGAGGAAGACTTGCCGCTGTGGATGTGCCAGATTGCTGCGTCGGCCTGCGGTAGAACATCGGGTGATGTGAGCTCGCAGAAATTCGGGGAGCGCCGAACTCAAATTGTCGCGCGACTTTAGATGGTGGAACGTTAAGGCTCCGTGCTTTCCCAAACCTTTGAGAGAATAGCGAAAGGCCTTGCGATTCGCTACGGCGTCCTTGAGGTTTCGCCGTTCCGCGGGCGAACCGACGATGATCTGAGCGCAGAGGGACGCTGGCCGGGAAAACGTTTTGTAACCATGCAGATTTGCTGCCGTGAGAGCGCATGCGGTGGCCGAGTTTGCGGGCAAACTCGCCGCTATCAATGCAGGCATCTTCAGTTTACGTAGCTCGTCAAGGGCGAGATCGACAAATTCCAGACGGTTGGCAGGAGATGAAAGAAAATCGCAATAGTCTCCGGTTGCGCTTGCCAGAAAGAATGCTTCTCGGTTCTGATGATTGGTTGCGAGTGAGACGACACCGACCAACGAATCCTGTTCGTAAGCCAAAATCAGCAAAGGTGTGATGGAATCTCGATAGGCGCGGCTCACGGCAAGCGCCCATTCGAATGTAAAAAAGACCTCCGGACACTCCATTTGCCAGACCAGTTCGTTCCACTGGCGAGCCAGGACGTTGTCTTCCGGAATTTCTCGATGCAGAACCAGACGCAAGATATTCCTCTGATCAATTAATTCTTGTGGATAAGTTAGTGCCAGTCTTCTTTCAGGCGTTCGACCCCGCAATAGGGCTCATGCTTGCTGGTCTGAACAACTCCTGTATTGACCGATGAAATCCGGAAATATGAGCTTCGAATTCCGCCAGATTCATCGCGGCGGTGATGTGTACTCGCGGCAGTGCAAATCTTGATGTAAGCGGTCCGATGCTGTCGCTCGTGTTGAGAAATGCGCTCTTGAAGCCGGCTCGCTTGGCCATTTGCAATTCACGCGATGTGACCGAGGACGAATCTCCGAATGGATAGGCCAATGCCCACACTTCTTGTCCCAGCGCATCCTGTAGGGCGCGCTTGCCCTCGAATATCTCCTTCCACGCATCTTCCAGCGCTGCCTGCGAAAGCATCGGATGAGACAGCGTATGCGCTCCAATGCACATGCCCGCCTCGGCCAGTTGATGCAGTTCCGCCAGGTTCAACATCAAGAATCGCCGGCTGAGCACAGGATCTTTGCGGTATTCAGCATCCCATTGCTCAGAGAGTCCCAACTGCATTCTTATTCTTTCCAGGAGTGTTCTCCCGCGATTCATTTCGAATTGCGAAAGCTTTTTTACAAGCTCCCACCAAAAAGAATGCTTCTCGTCCTGCCGTACTTCCGCTCGCATTCCGATTTCGAGTAGCTCCAAAGAAAAGCTCTCCGGAGCTGCCAGGAACATCAAAGACAGTTCTTCGCACCACAACATTGTGGCTGTGTGGCCAAGAGAAGCGCCAGTGACAAAGAATAGGCACTCTAGCCCAAATTCCTGAAGAATGGGCAGCATGTCGGAGAGCGAACTGCGCAGGCCATCATCGGAAGTGAGCAGCACTGAACGTGGAGGCAATTTATGCTTAGTCTCGCACCAGAGCAGGAATTCCTTTGGAGAGATTACGTTGTACCGTTTCTTAAGGAATCGCAACTGCTCTCGAAATGAATCTGCACTTACCAAGTTGCCATCGAGGGCTGGGTCAATGACTTTGTAACCTGCCGGCAAAATCCCGTGATAGGTGAGCACAACTGGTCCGGTTCGAGCTGCGCGCCGGAAATATCCGCCCTTGGACAAACCGGGATAGACGACGTGCTTCAGCAGTGGGCTGACTAATCTCATACTTTTACTCCCACCTCATTGTTCACGAGGTTTTCGTAAAAGCGCAGAAGTCCCGGAAAATTGCGATCCCAATCCGCGCGTTCAGCTACGGCGCTTTGATTCCGTTCCGAAATCGCCTTCCGCTCTATCAGTCCCAGATTTGCCGCGCTCAAGATCTTATTGGCAAACTCTTCGGAGGATCCGACCGATGCGAGCCAGCCGTTCTTCTCCTCCGCAACCCATTCGCGGTTGGATGCTATATCGGTGACGATCACGGGGAGCCCCGTCGCCATTGCCTGTAGCAACGAAATTGAGGTTCCGTCCGACCTGGTGCAACTGACGTATGCGTTCGCGGCACGGAACCAACGGGGCATCTCCGCAGCTGGAATCAATCCCGGAGTCGCGACAACACGGCCTAATTCATGCTTCGCGATGAAGTTGCGAACTCGGCCAGCTTCCGAGCCATTGCCCAGAAGAATCAAGCGCAGTCGACCGTTCTGTTGCCATGCCAGGTGGAAGGCTTGGATCAGAACCGGTATGTCGTAGACAGGCTCCCAGGACCGCGTGCTGATGAAGGTGAACGAGTCACTATTGAAACCAAGACTCTCTCGCGAGACGGCTGCCCCAGATGGTGAAAAAGAACCAGATCGAATTCCCCACGGAAACTGCACGATCTTTTCATCAGGAAAGTTAACGAAACGCTTGCCAGCGGCACGAACCGCGTCACAGTCTGGGAAAAAACCATCTGCCGCGCGGAGTGCGATCTCAGTCGCACGCTGCCACTCTGGATTCCGGTCCGCAAATGCGATCAAATCTGAACCCCATGGCATTACGACCAATGGATGAAAGCCGGAAAGGGCCGCGGCATATGCACAGGTCTGAACCGGACCTGCGTGGACGACGTCAGGTCGGAGACCTCTCAACAAAGATTTAAGTTCAGTCACGACGCCCTCATACTGGCTGGGACCGGCATCGCGAGGGACGGAGCGTTGGAAGCGCACGCTCTGGACTCCCGCGGGCACCGGCTTTGCTGCTGTTGCATCCTGCGTGGCATCCAGAAAAAGAACTTTAAGACCGTGCGAGATGAACTTTTCAAGAAATCTGAGATTGTGATCCGAAGTGTTGTCGGTGAAATAGAGGATCCGCACTAGCGGGCGCCCTCAACGCCAGTGAGCATGTTCCACTTGAGATACTCGCCTGCCGGCAAATCGTGAATCAGCGTTTTACCCGTCACTCGTGGCAGATCAGACGGCATCACAGCATCCCGGGGAGCGGGCCGAAGCGCTTCAAGCATTTCGGGCTGCAACACCGTGCCCGAGCCGAGATCCGTAGATGCGCGTAAGCATCGGCGCTGCAGCACCACAGTCTCGCGTTCATTTTCTTCCACCGTCTTTCGAGGAGAGCCCAGAGCGCACTCGAGTTCGCGAGTCCGGTCTACCATGTCACGCCATGCCTGCGGTGTCATTGAAAACGGGTGATCGGGCCCCTCCCGACCGTTATCGTCGGTGAAATGTTTTTCAATCACGCGGGCTCCGAGCGCGACTGCGCCCAGCACGGTGGCATGCCCCGGAGTGTGGTCGGATAAGCCGAGGACCGCGTCCGGAAACATTGAGCGGTATGTGTCCAGCACTCGCAGGTTAATGTGGCGGAAACTCTCCAGGCTGCCGGTGTAGTCAGTGTTGCACTGCATGAGGACAAGTTGCGGATTGATGGCCAGGATCTGTTCGACTGCACGCTGCACCTCAGCAATGTCCGAGGCTCCCGTTGCGAGCATTACCGGCTTTTGTTTCCCGGCGACCTTGCACAACATTTCAGGCCAGGTAATATCGCCGGACCCGATCTTGAAAAGCTCCACGTGAGGGTCGAGCATATCGACCGCTTCAAGGTCATATGGTGCCGAGAAGTAATCGATGCCGCAGGAAGAACATTCCTGCTTGAGGA
>Ga0070733_10001223_pt1 | contig 19349 bp, 1 predicted proteins | sample Coa_R1_9_FD_66450 | JGI IMG/M metagenome (GOLD analysis project Ga0070733, IMG submission 66450) | Surface soil microbial communities from Centralia Pennsylvania, which are recovering from an underground coalmine fire - Coalmine... | ecosystem: Environmental > Terrestrial > Soil > Unclassified ... | reverse complement strand
GCAGTTCGAGCGGCTCGAGGCCCGCCAGGCGCCGCCGCCAGTGATCGAGCTCCGCCGCCAGCGTCTCGCCGTCCAGCCATCGCCGCTGCCAGGCGGCGAAGTCGGCGTACTGCACGGGCAGCTCCGGCAGCCCGGCCTGGCCCGGCCGCCCGGCGAGGAACGCGGTGTACAGCGCCGCCAGCTCGCGCAGCAGCACCCCGGTCGACCAGCCGTCGAAGACGATGTGGTGGAGGGTCGCCAGCAGCCAGTGCTCGCGCTCGCCGAGGCGCAGCAGGCAGAGGCGCAGCAGCGGCCCGCGGGCGAGCGAGAAGCCCCGGTCGACGAAGGCCTCGCGCAGGCGTGCGAGCTCGGCACCGCGGGCCGCCGGCGGCAGCGCCGCCAGCTCGACCACCGGCAGGCAGGCGACCGAGCTCTCCTCGATCAGCTGCATCGGGCGCCCTTCGACGTCGGGAAAGACCGTGCGCAGCGCCTCGTGGCGGGCGACGATCGCGAGCAGCGAGCGCTCCAGCGCGGCGGCGTCGAGGCGCCCGGCGAGGCGCACCGCGAACGGCTCGTTGTAGGCCGATCCCCCAGGATTGAGCCGGTCGAGGAACCAGAGGCGCTCCTGGGCGAACGACAGCGGCAGCGCCCCCCGCCGCGCCACCCGCACCAGTGGCGGCGCCGGCCGCGCCCCCGCGCCGTCGCCTGCCAGCTCCCGCTCGACCGCCGCCGCCAGCCCCGACAGGCGCGGCGCCTCGAACAGCGCCCGCAGCGGCAACTCCACGCCGAGCGCGGCCCGCACCTGGGAGATCATCTGGGTGGCGAGCAGCGAGTGTCCGCCGAGATGGAAGAAGTCGTCGGCCGCCCCGACCCGCTCCACGCCGAGCACCTCCGACCAGATGCGCGCCAGGGTCTCCTCGACCCCGGTGCGCGGCGCGACGAACTCCTCGGCGGCGGCCGGCCTCCCGCCCTCCGGTTCGGGGAGGGCCCGCCGGTCGAGCTTCCCCTGCGGGGTGACCGGCAGCGCTTCGAGCAGCACGAACGCCGCCGGCACCATGTACGAGGGGAGCCGCGCCTCCAGCCGGCGCCGCAGCGCCGGCGCCAGCTGGCGCGCGAACTGCCCGCGCCGCGGGCTGCTGGCCCAGCTCGCGGGCTGGCCGCAGGGCGCCCCGGGCGGCGGCGCCGGCAGCCAGCCGCGCTCGGGGGTGGCCGCCACGGCCCGGCGCAGGCCGGCCTCGAACGCGCCATCGGACCCGGGCTCGTACCAGCCGAGATCCACCTCGTAACCCAGCTCCGCGCCCAAAGCCGCGAGGACGTCCGGCTCGACGCCTGCGATGTCTGGATTGACGCCTGAGGCGTCCGGCTGGACGCCTGAGGCGTCCGACTCGACGCCTGCGATGTCCGGCTTGACGCCTGAGGCGTCCGCGCCGCCGGACCCGGCAGGCGCCGGCGCCGTCCCGGCCAGCCGCCGCCGCAGCTCCGCGACGGTGGCGGCACCGGTGCCGGCGCGCGACGCGGCGAGCTGCCGCAGCAGCGCGGCCTCGGGGCGCAGCCGCGCGTTCGGCACCCGGCGCAGCAGCAGCGTCTCGGGGCGGGTCGCGGCGAGCAGCTGCCGTAGCGCCTCCAGGCTCAACCCTTCGGCCTGCCAGTCGAGCCACACCGGCGCGGCCACCGCCGGACGGTCGCCGCGGCCGGCGGCGTGCAGCGCCACCTGGTAGCGGTAGCGGGTCAGCTCGTTGTGCCAGCGGCCCCGCTTCGGCGCGATCTCGACCCGCGGCATCCCGGGCAGCCGCCGCGCCAGGTCCAGAAACAGCTCCGGCGCCAGCACCAGCTCGGTCTCCTGGGCGGCCTGCTGGCGCGCCCGCTGCTCGAGCTGCGCCACCGGCAGGCTGCCCTCGGCCCGCGCCAGGGCCAGCGCCAGGTGCTGGACGGGCAGCAGCGGCAGGCTGCGCACGTCGCCGACGAAGACCATCCCGCCCGGCGCCAGCACTCGCATCGCCTGGGAGAGGACCGCTTCGAGATAGGAGGCGCTCGGGAAGTACTGCACCACCGAATTGAGCACCACGGCGTCGAACTCGCCGTCCGCGAAGCCCGAGAAGTCCGCCGCTTCCCGTTCGAGCAGCGTCACCGCGCCGAGCTCCGGCCGCGCCGCGGCCACGCGGCCCAGCTCGGCCAGCGCCCGCCGCGACAGGTCGGTGCCGACGTAGCGCTCGCGGCCGGGAGCGAGCCGCAGCAGCACCATGCCGGTGCCGCAGCCGATCTCGAGCACCCGCCGCGGCGCCGCCGCCGCCAGCCGGTCGACCGTGTCGTCGAGCCACTCGCGCATCTGCTCGGCGGGGATCGCCGCGCCGGTCTCGGCGCTGGTCCAGCCCGCCAGGTTGAAGTCGGCATCCGCCGCCGCGACGGCGCCGCCATAGGTGTCCTCGAAGACCTGCCGCCAGCGCCGCACCTGCTCCGTCTGCCAGCGCTCCCCCTCGCCATGGCCGAGCTGCGCGGCCGGCACGACGTAGGCGACCAGGCGGCGGTCGCCCCCGGCCCCCTCCCGCACCACCACCGCCGCCTCCCGGACTCCCGGGCAGGCGGCGAGCGCCGCTTCGATCTCGCCCGGCTCGATGCGGTAGCCGCGGACCTTGACCTGGTGGTCGATCCGCCCCAGGTATTCGAGCTCGCCTGCCGCCACCCAGCGCGCCAGGTCTCCCGAGCGGTAGAGGCGTCCCCCCGGCACCCCGCTCCAGGGGTCGGGCACGAACCGCTCCGCGGTCAGCGCGGGCCGGTTCAGGTACCCCTGGGCCACGCCCGCGCCGCCGACCTGCAACTCGCCGGCGACGCCGATCGGCGACAGCTCGCCGCCGCTGCCGGCGACGTAGGCCCTGAGGTCCGGGATGGGCACCCCGATCCGGCTCCCCTTGCCCAGATCGGCCGGGCCGACCGGCCGATAGGTGACGTGCACCGTGGTCTCGGTGATGCCGTACATGTTGACCAGCGCCGCCCGCTCCCCGTCGCCCTCCCACCAGCCGCGGACGCTGCCGAGCTCCAGCGCTTCGCCGCCGAAGATCACCCGGCGCAGCGGCGGCAGGGCGCCGCCCCGCCCGGCAGCCGCGGCCAGCAGCTGGCGGAAGGCCGACGGCGTCTGGTTGAGCACCGTCACTCCCGCCGCCGCCAGCAGCCGCCAGAATGCCTCCGGCGACCGGCTCACCCAATAGGGAACGACCACCAGCCGGCCGCCGTGCAGCAGCGCTCCCCACAGCTCCCAGACCGAGAAATCGAAGGCGCTCGAATGGAAGAGCGTCCAGACGTCCGCCGCTCCGAACCCATACCAGGGGGCGGTCGCCGTGAACAGCCGGAGCACCGTCCCGTGCGGCACCACCACCCCCTTGGGCACGCCGGTCGAGCCCGAGGTGTAGATCACGTAGGCCGCGCTCTCGGGGCCAGGCATCTGCCAGGGCTCCGCTCCACCCGGCTTACCTGGCTCCCCCCGCTCCCCCGGCTCCCCCGGCTCCCAAACACCGGCCTCGCCGCTTGCCTCTCCGGCGTCATCCTCATCGACCCGCACCAGATCGAGCCGCCGCCCCGCCGCCTCGCCGTCGCCGCCGGCCAACCGCTCCCGCCACCCTGACGCCAGCGGCCCGGCGCTCACCACCCGCGCCACCGCCGCATCCGCCAGCATGAAGCGCAGCCGCTCCTCCGGGTAGTCCGGATCCAGCGGCACGTAGGCCGCGCCCGCCGCCAGCACCCCGAGGATCGCCACCACCAGCTCGGGCGAGCGCTCGATCCAGACCCCCACCCGCTCCCCCTCCGCCACCCCCAGGCGCCGCAGCCGCCGCGCCAGCCGCCACGCGCGCGACGCCAGCTCGCCGTAGGAGACCGCGGCCGGTTCGCAACCCAGTGCTATGGCCTCGGGCCGCGCTGCCGCCTGCCGCAGGAAACGCGCCGCCAGGCTGTCGTCCGCGGCGAGCGCGGGAGCCTGCGCCTGGCCGTTCCACTCGGCCAGCAGCAGGTGCCGCTCGGCCTCGCCGAGCAGGGCGAGCTCGCCGATCCGCCGCTCCGGGCGGTCGGCGGCATCGGCGACCAGCCGCTCGAAGTGACCGGCCAGGCGCGCGATGGTCGGCGCGTCGAACAGATCGGTGTCGTACTGGATGCTGCCGCGGACGGCTCCGCCCTCGGCCTCCCAGAGCTCGAGCTTGAGGTCGAAGATCGAGGTGTGGTTCTCCGCCGCGGCCGCCGCCAGCCGCAGCCCCGCCAGCTCGAGCGGCGCCTGCGGCGCGTTCTGCAGCACGAACACCACCTGGAAGAGCGGGTTGTGGCTCATGTCGCGCTCGGGGCGCAGCTCGGAGACCAGCTTTTCGAACGGCAGGTCCTGATGGGCGTAAGCGCCCAGCGCCACCTCGCGCACCCGGCCGAGCAGCCGGGCGAAGGAGGGCTGGCCCGAGGCGTCGGTGCGCAGCGCCAGCGAGTTGACGAAAAACCCGATCAGGCCCTCGATCTCCGCCCGGTTGCGGTTGGCGACCACCGACCCCACCACCAGGTCGTCCTGACCGGTGGTGCGGTGGAGCAGGGCCACGAAGCCGCCGAACAGCGCCATGAACAGGGTGGCGCCCCGCTCCCGCGCCACCTGCCGCAACCGCGCCGCCGCCGCCGCCGGCAGCGCCACCGGCAGGCGCGCGCCGCGGAAGCGCTGCACCGCCGGCCGCCGCCGGTCGGCCGGCAGCTCGAGCGCCGGCAGCGGGCCGCCGAGCTTCTCCTTCCAGTAGCCGAGCTGCCGCTCCCAGACCTCGCCCTGCAACCACCGCCGCTGCCAGCGGGCGAAGTCGCCGTACTGGATGGGAAGCTCCGGCAGCGCCGGCTGCCGCCCGGCGGCCAGCGCCGCGTAGAGCGCCGCCACCTCGCGCACCAGCACCCCCACCGACCAGCCGTCCGCGACGACGTGGTGGAGGGTGAGGAGCAGCAGGTGCTCGTCGGCGCGGGTGGCGACCAGGCGGGCCCTGACCACTGGTCCCGCGGTGAGATCGAACGGGCGCCCCGCCTCCGCGACCGCCAGCCGGTCCGCGGCGCGCGCCGCCACCGCCTGGGGCAGGCGCATCAGATCGACGACCGGCAGCGGCAGGGCGGCCGCCGCCAACCGCTGCGCCGGCCGCCCGCCGACGGCGGGGAAGACCGTGCGCAGCGCCTGGTGGCGATGGACGACCGCGAGCAGGGCGCCGGCCAGGGCCCCGACCGCCAGGCGGCCGCTCATCCAGACCGCCGCCGGCACGTTGTAGAACGGATTGCCCGGAGCGAGCTGATCGAGGAACCAGAGCCTCTCCTGAGCAAAGGAGAGCGGTCCGTCGGCCGGCCTGCCGGCGGCGGCAGGCGCCGGCAGCAGCGGCGGCTCGGCGGCCGGAGCGTCTCCCGCCATCGCCCGGGCCACCTCGCGGGCCATCTCGGCCAGGGTGGGCGACTCGAAGACGGTGCGCAGCCCGAGGTCGATACCCAGGTCGGCGCGCAGCCGCGACACCAGCCTGGTGGCGAGCAGCGAATGGCCGCCCAGGGCGAAGAAGTCGTCGTGAGCGCCGACCGGCCCGGCCGCGAGCAGCTCCTCCCAGAGCGCCGCAAGCATTTCCTCGAACGGGCCGCGCGGTGCCACCAGGGGGGAGTCGCCCGGCCCGGGGGGACCGGGGGCGAGCGCGGCCAGCGCCTGCCGGTCGAGCTTGCCGCTGGCGGTCAGCGGCAGCGCCGGCAGCAGGACGAAGCGCGCCGGCACCATGTAGGGGGGAAGCCGCTCGGCGAGGAAGCGGCGCAGCTCCGCCGCGGACACGGCGCCCGCCGCCGCGATTCCCGCCGCCGCTCCCTCCTGCGCACCCCCCGCCGTCGCCACGTAGGCGACCAGCCGGCGCTCGCCGAGCGCCGCGCCGCCGCCGCCCGCCGCCAGCACCGCCGCCTGGCGCACCCGCGGATGGCGGGCGAGCGCGGCCTCGACCTCGCCGGGCTCGATCCGGAAACCGCGGATCTTGACCTGGTGATCGCGGCGCCCGAGGAACTCGAGCACGCCGCCGTCCAGCCAGCGCGCCCGGTCGCCGGTGCGGTAGAGCCGCTCCCCGAAGCCGCCGTGCGGGTCGGGGAGGAAGCTCGCCGCGGTCGGCGCCGGCTGCCCGAAGTAGCCGCGCGCCAGGCCGTCCCCGGCGGCGCAGAGCTCGCCCGGCACTCCCAGCGGCACCGGCCGCAGGGAGGCGTCGAGCACGTAGACCCGGCTGTTGGCCACCGGGGTGCCGATCGGCACCGGCCGCCCCGCCGGCAGGTCGTCCGGGCGCCGCATGGCGTGGCAGCTGGTGAAGGTCGTGTTCTCGGTCGGACCGTAGCCGTTGATCAGCAGCGGGCCGCCGGCGGCGCCGAGCAGGTGACGCACCCGGTCCGGTGGCAGCACGTCGCCGCCGGCGAGCAGCTGGCGGACGCCGGCCAGGTCGCCGGGGCGCTCGGCCGCCATCTGCTCGAACAGCGCCGCGGTCAGCCAGAGGGTGGTGACCCCGTGCTCGACGAGAGTGCGGCCGAGCTCGGCGAGGGACGGCCGGGCGGCCTCCGGGAGCACCAGCCGGCCGCCGTGGAGCAGGCACCCCCAGAGCTCGAGCGTCGAGGCGTCGAAACCGACCGGCGACAGCAGCAGGAAGACCTCTGCCGGCCCGAAACGGGCGAAGCCGCTGCCCATCACCAGCCGGACCACCCCGCGGTGCACCACCGCCACCCCCTTGGGCTCGCCGGTGGTGCCCGAGGTGTAGAGGACGTAGGCGAGGTTGCCGGCTGCCACCGTAGCCGCCATGGCCACCGTGGCCACCGTGGCCGCCGCGGCTCCCGGCACCGGCGGCGGCGGGCCGTCCGGCCCGGCCTCGCCGTCTCCCAGCACCACCACCGGCCAGTCTCCCGGCGGCAGCGCCGCCGCCAGCGCGGCAGAGCCCGCGACCACCGCCCGCGGCCGGGCGTCGGCGAGCAGCCGGGCCAGGCGCGCCGGCGGGTGGGACGGTTCCAGGGGGACGTAGGCGCCGCCGGCCGCGAGAATGCCGGCCAGCGCCGCCACCAGGCCGGGGCTGCGTTCGCAGCAGAGCGCCACCCGCTCCTCCGGCCCCACCCCCAGCGCGCGCAGCCGGCGGGCCAGCCGGTTGGCCAGCCGGTCGAGCCGGCCATAGGTGACGGCCAGCGGTCCCTGCACCACGGCGACCGCGTCCGGCGCTCGCCGCGCCGCCGCGGCGAACAGCTCGCCGACCGAGCTGTCGCGGGGATAGCGACTGGCGGTGTCGTTCCATTCCACCAGCAGCTGGAAGCGCTCGGCCGCGGCCAGCAGCGGCAGCTCCGACAGCCGCCGGCCGGGGTTGGCGGCCGCCCCCGCCAGCAGCCGCGGCAGCTGGCGGGCGATGCGCTCGGCCGTCGCCTCCTCGAACAGGTCGCGATCGTAGAGCAGCAACCCCTCCAGGTCGTCGGCGGGGTCGCCCTCGACCAGCGAGACGTCGAGATCGAACTTGACCGACTCCTCGGCGGCGGCCGCCGGCAGCGACATCTCGAGCCCGGCGAGGCGCGGCGGCGCCGGCGGCGGGCTGAACACCTGGAAGGAGACGGCGAAGAGCGGGTTGCGCGACAGGTCGCGCTGCGGCCGCAGCTCCTCGACCAGCTTCTCGAACGGCAGGTGCTGGTGGGCGTAGGCGGCCAGCGCGGTCTCCCGCACCTGGTCGAGCAGCCGCTCCCACGGCGGATCGCCGGCGAGGTCGGCGCGCAGCACCAGCATGTTGACGAAGAAGCCGATGAGGCCCTCGGTCGCCGCCCGGTCGCGGCTGGCGGTGGGCGAGCCGACGGCCACGTCGTCCTGTCCGGAGAGCCTCCCCAGCAACGCCTGGAACCCCGCCAGCAGGGTCATGAAGAGCGTGGCCGCGTGCGCCTGGCCCAGGGCGCGGAGCGCGGCGACCACGGCGGCGGGAAGGCGCAGCCGCCGGCGCCCACCGTGGAACCGCCGCACCGCCGGCCGCTGCCGGTCGGCCGGCAGCTCGAGCGCGGCCAGCCCGGCCAGGCGCTGCCGCCAGTAGGCGATCTCGCCCGCCAGCGCCTCGCCGTCCAGCCATTCGCGCTGCCAGGATGCGAAGTCGGCGTATTGCACCGGCAGCTCTGGCAACGGCGACGGCCGTCCCGCCGCGAACGCCCCGTAGAGCAGCGCGATCTCGCGCAGCAACAGCCCGATCGACCAGCCGTCGAAGACGATGTGGTGGAGGGTGGCGAGCAGCAGATGGTCGCGTTCCCCCACCGCCGCCAGGCAGAAGCGGACCAGCGGCCCCTGCGCGAGCGCGAAGCCCCGCGAGCGCTGCCCGGCGCGCACCCTGGCCAGCTCACGCTCCCGGGCGGCGGCCGGCAGCGCCCGCAGGTCGGCCACCGGCAGGCCGGCGAGCGAGCGCTCCTCGATCCGCTGCACCGGGCGCCCGCCGACCTCCGGGAAGACGGTGCGCAGCGCCTCGTGCCGCGCCACGATCTCGAGCAGGGCCCGTTCGAGCGCCGCCACCGCCAGCTCGCCGTGGAGATGCACCTCGAGGGCCTCGTTGTAGGCCGCGCCTCCCGGGGAGAGCCGGTCGAGGAACCAGAGCCGCTCCTGGCCGAAGGAGAGCGGCAACCCCTCGCGCCTCGCCACCCGCACCAGCGGCGGCGCCGGCCGCGCCGCGAGCCCCTTCTCGGCGCGCAGCTTTTCGACCGCCGCGGCGAGCCCCGCCAGCTGCGGCAGCTCGAACAGCACCCTCAGCGGCAGCTCCACTCCCAGCACCTCGCGCACTTGCGAGACGACCTGGGTCGCCAGCAGCGAATGGCCCCCCAGGCGGAAGAAGTCGTCGGTCGCGCCGATCCGGTCGAGCCGCAGCATCTCCGCCCAGATCCGCGCCAGCGTCGCTTCCACCCAGGTGCGCGGCGCCACGTACTCGGCGGCGGCCAGCGCCGCCCCCTCCGGCGCCGGCAGGGCCCGCCGGTCGAGCTTGCCCTGGGGGGTGACCGGCAGGCCTTCGAGCAGCACGAAGGCCGCCGGCACCATGTAGGAGGGGAGGCGGACCTCGAGATGCCGCCGCAGCGCCGCCGCCAGCCCGGCAGCCACCGCCGCGTCCGGCGCCGGGGTCTCGGCTACCGCGCTCGCCGTCGGTGTTGCCGCCCGGTCGGATTCCGGCGGCGGCGCCGCCGGCACCACGTAGGCCACCAGCCGGCGGTCCCCGTCTTCCCCCTCGCGCGCCGTCACCACCGCCGCGCGCACCTCCGGGTGGGCGGCGAGCGCCGCCTCGATCTCTCCCGGCTCGATGCGGTAGCCGCGGATCTTGACCTGGTGGTCGATCCTTCCCAGGTATTCGAGCTCGCCGGCGGCGACCCAGCGCGCCAGGTCGCCCGAGCGGTAGAGGCGCCCTCCTGGCGCCCCGCTCCACGGGTCGGGCACGAACCTTTCGGCGGTCAGCGCCGGCCGGCCCAGATAGCCCCAGGCCACCCCCGCGCCGCCCACCCGCAGCTCGCCCGCCACGCCGATCGGCGCCAGCTCGCCGGCGCGGCCGGCGACGTAGACCCTGAGATCCGGGATCGGCACCCCGATCCGGTTGCCCTTCCCCAGGTCGGCCGGGCCGATCGGTCGGTGGGTGACGTGCACCGTGGTCTCGGTGATGCCGTACATGTTGACCAGCGCCGCCTGCTGCCCGCCCTCCTCCCACCAGCTGGCCACGGAGGCGAGGTCGAGGGCCTCGCCGCCGAAGATCACCCGGCGCAGCAGCGGCAGGGTGCCGCCGCCCGCCAGCGCCACCGCGAGCAGCTGGCGGAACGCCGACGGCGTCTGGTTGAGCACCGTCACCCCCGCCTCGGCCAGCAGCCACCAGAACGCCTCCGGCGACCGGCTCACCCAGTACGGCACGACCACCAGCCGGCCGCCGTGCAGCAGCGCCCCCCACAACTCCCAGACCGAGAAGTCGAAGGCGCAGGAATGGAAGAGCGTCCAGACGTCCTCGGCGCCGAACTCGAACCAGGGGGCGGTCGCCGCGAACAGGCGCAGCACCGCGCCGTGCGGCACCACCACCCCCTTGGGCACCCCGGTCGAGCCCGAGGTGTAGATGACGTAGGCGGCGCTCCCGGGCCGCAACCGTTCCCAGGGCTCCGCCGCCGCCGGGCCTGCGGCCGCCGGCTCGCCGCCCGCACCCGCCGCCTCCCGGCCTCGATCCGCCGCCACCGGACCGCCATCCCACGGCTCGGCGCCGCGACCCGCGAACCCGGGGCCGCCGGCCGCCGGCGCCGCCTCGTCCTCGTCGACCCGCACCAACTCGAGCGGCCGGCCGTCGCCGCCGCCGCCCAGCCGCTCCCGCCAGCCGGCCGCGAGCGCGCCGGCGCTCACCACCCGCGCCACCGCCGCATCGGCCAGCATGAAGCGCAGCCGGTCTTCGGGGTAGTCGGGATCCAGCGGCACGTAGGCGGCGCCGGCCGCGAGCACTCCCAGGATCGCCACCACCAGCTCGGGCGAGCGCTCGATCCAGACTCCCACCCTCTCCCCGTCCGCCACCCCCAGGCCCCGCAGCCGCCGCGCCAGCCGGCGCGACCGCGCCCAGAGATCGCCGTAGGTGAGCTCCGCCTGCTCGTAGACCACCGCCGTCGCCCCGGGCCGCGCCGCGGCCTGCCGCCGCAGGCGCGCCACCAGGCTGTCCGCGGCCGCCAGGCTCCCACCGTCCCGCGGCGCCCCTGGCCCCGCTGCCGCTCCGGCGACCGGCGGCGCCTGGCCGTTCCACTCGCGCAGCAGCTGGTGCCGCTCGGCGCCGCCGAGCAGCGCCAGCTCGCTCAGCGGCCTTTCCGGATGCGCCGCCGCATCGCCCATCAGCCTTTCGAGCTGGCCGGTCAGGCGGGCGGCGGTGGCGCCGTCGAACAGGTCGCGGTCGTACTGGAGGTTCCCCCGCACGCCCCCGTCCGCCGTCTCCCAGACCTCGAGCTTCAGGTCGAAGATCGCGGCCTGGACCGGCGTCTCGAGCAGCTCGAGGGTCAACCCGGCCAGCTCGAACGGCGGCAGCGGCGTGTTCTGCAGCACGAAGGCGACCTGGAACAGCGGGTTGTGGCTGGCGCCGCGCTCGGGGCGAAGCTCGGAGACCAGCTTCTCGAACGGCAGGTCCTGATGGGCGAAGGCGCCGAGCGCCACCTCCCGCACCCGCCGCAGCAGCTCGCCGAAGGAAGGTTCCCCCGAGGCGTCGGTGCGCAGCACCAGGGCGTTGACGAAGAAGCCGATCAGCCCCTCGATCTCGGCGCGGTTGCGATTGGCGACCACCGATCCGACGACCAGGTCATCCTGGCCGGTGACCCGGCGCAGCAGCGCCACCAGGCCGGCGAGCAGCGCCATGAACAGGGTCGCCCCCTGCTCCTGGGCTCGCCGCCTCAGCCGGCCGGTGGCCGCCGGCGGCAGGTCGAACCGGCGGCGGGCGCCGGCGAAGCGCGCCACCGCCGGCCGGCGCCGGTCGGCCGGCAGCTCGAGCACCGGCGGCGCGCCGGCGAGCTGCCGGCGCCAGTAGGCCAGCTGGCGGCCCAGCGCCTCGCCGGCCAGCGCGCGCCGCTGCCAGCGGGCGAAATCGACGTACTGGATGGGGAGCGCCGGCAGGTCCGGCCGGCGGCCGGCGGCCAGCGCGTCGTAGAGCGCCGCCACCTCGCCCACCAGCACCCCCACCGACCAGCCGTCCGAGACGATGTGGTGCAGGGTGAGCGCCAGCAGGTGCTCGTCCGGCCGCAGCACCACGAGCAGGGCGCGCAACGGCGGCCCGGCCGCCAGGTCGAAGGGGCGCAGGTTGGCGGCGACCGCCTGGTCCCTGGCCGCGGCCTGGCGGCGCTCGCCGGGCAGCGCGCCGAGGTCGCAGAGCGGCAGCGGCAGCGCCGGCCTGCCCACCCATTGCACCGGCCGGCCGCTCAGCGCCGGGAAGCGGGTGCGCAGCGCCTCGTGCCGGCGCACCACCTCGAGCAGGCTGGCGGCCAGCGCCCGGACGTCCAGCCGGCCGCGCATGCGCACCACCGCGGTCAGGTTATAGGCGGTGCTACCCGGGGTCAGGCGGTCGAGGAACCAGAGCCGCTCCTGGGCGAACGACAGCGGGCGGGCATCGGGATCGGCGGCGCGCTCGCGCAGGCGCCGGGCCAGGAGCGCCTGCTTTTCCGGCGACAGGCCCTCCACCGTGGCGACGCGCTCGCTCACCCGCCGGCTCCCGCCGCCGGCTCCGCCGCTTCCTCGGCGAGGAGCCGCCTCGCCTCTTCGTCGGTGAGCCGGTCGAGGTCGGCCAGCAGCTCGTCGAGCTCGCCGGCGGCAGGGCCCGCCGCCCGTGGGATCGTTGCCGCCGCGGCCGGCACCGGCGGCGTGCCCGCGGCCGGCGGCGGCGCCGCCTCCTCCGCCGCGATCGCCGCGGCCAGGTCCCTCAGCACCGGCGCCTCGAAGACCAGCCGCAGCGGCACTTCGCGCCCGAGCCGCGGAGACAGCCGGGAGGTGAGCTGGGTGGCGAGCAGCGAGTGGCCGCCGAGCGCGAAGAAATCGTCGCTGGCGCCGACCCGCGCCACCGCCAGCAGCTCCTGCCAGAGAGCGGCCAGGGTCTCCTCGATCTCCCCCTCGGGCGCCACGAACGGCGGCCGGCCGGCGGCCGTCTCGAGGTCGCCGGCGGCCAGCCCCGGCAGGGCCCGCCGGTCGATCTTGCCGCTGCCGGTGCGCGGCAGGCTGGCGAGCACGACGCAGCGCACCGGCACCATGTAGGAGGGCACCTGCCCGCGCAGGAAGTCCCGCAGCGTCTCGGCGTCCAGGGAGGCGCCGGCGGCTTCCCCGGGGCGCGGCGCGACATAGGCCTCCAGGCGCTTCTCGCCGGTCGCGGCGGCGACGGCCAGCACCACCGCGTGGGCCACCGCGGGATGGCGGCCGAGCACCGCCTCGATCTCCCGCGGCTCGACGCGGAAGCCGCGGATCTTCACCTGGTCGTCCAGTCGTCCGCGGAAGTCGAGGGTGCCGTCGGCGCGCCAGCGCACCCGATCGCCGGTGCGGTACAGCCGCTGCCCGGGGGCGCCATGCGGGTCGGGGACGAAGCGCTCGGCGGTCAGCGCCGGTTGCCCCAGATAGCCGCGCGCCAGGCCGTCGCCGGCGGCGTAGAGCTCCCCTTCCACCCCGACCGGCACCGGCCGCAGCCCGCGGTCCAGGACCTGGACTCGGGTGTTGGCGATCGGCCGCCCGATCGGCACCGGGCCGCCAGCCGCCAGCTCCTCGGCGTGGTGCATGCGGTGGCAGCAGGTGAAAGTGCTGTCCTCGGTGGGTCCGTAGCCGTTGATCAGCACCGTGCCGCGCAGGATCTGCAGCGCCTGGCGCACCTCGGCGGGCGGCAGCACGTCGCCGCCGGCCAGCAGCTGGCCGACACCGGCAAGGCTCGCGAGGTGCTCCTGGACCATGACCTTGAACAGGGCCGCGGTCAGCCACAGGCTGCTCACCCGGTGGCGCGCGACGGTGGCGGCGAGCTCCGCGAGCGAAGGCCGGGCGGCGACCGGCAGGACGATCATGCCGCCATGGACGAGGCTGCCCCACAGCTCCATGGTCGCGGCGTCGAAAGCCAGCGGCGAGTGCAGGATCTGCACCTGGCAAGGGCCGAAGCGGGCAAAGCCGGTGTTGCAGACCAGCCGCACCACCGGCCGGTGGGCGAGCCCGACCGCCTTGGGCTCGCCGGTCGAACCGGAGGTGAACAGCACATGGGCCAGGTTGTCGGGTGCCGTGCCGGCGGCCGGCGGCCGGTCCGGACCGGGAGCGGCGAGAGCCTCGCCGAGCCACAGCACGGCGACCCCCGGCGGCAGCGCCGGCAGCCTGCCGGCCATCTCCTCGCCGCAGAGCAGCACCGGCGCTCCCACCGCTGCCAGCAGGCGGGCCAGCCTCTCCGGCGGCGCCTCGGGGTCGAGCGGCAGATAGGCCCCCCCTGCCTTGAGGATGGCGATCAGGCCCGCCACCAGCGCCGTGGACCGCTCGCCGCACACCCCGACCAGCACCTCCGGCCCCACTCCCAGGGCGCGCAGGCGGTGCGCCAGGCGGTTGGCCCGGCGATCGAGCTCGCCGTAGCGCACCACCTCGGCGCCGCGCACCACCGCGACCGCCTCGGGCGCCTCGCCCGCCCGCGCCGCGAACAGCCGGTCGAGCGTCTGCTCGGGATAGGCCGCGGCGGTGTCGTTCCACTCGCGGCCGACCGCCGCCCGCTCCGCCGCCGAAAGCAGCGGCAGCTCGCCCAGGCGCGGGTCGGCCGCATCCCGGGCGGCCGCGGCCAGGCTCGTCAGCACTTCCCCCAGGTGACCCAGCAGGCGCAGCGCGGTCGCCCCGTCGAAGAGCTCGGCGTCCACCTCCAGCCAGGCATCCGGGTCGGCGGCGCCGGTGCCGACCGACAGGTTCAGGTCGAACTTGGGCGCCCCCTGGGCGGTGGCGACCGGCGCGATCGCCAGCTCGCCGAGGCGCGGTGGCTCCCCCGGCAGGTCGCGGACATGGAAGACGACGTCGAACAGCGGGTTGCGGTTCCGCTCGCGCCGCGGCTCGAGCTCGCCGACCAGCTTTTCGAACGGCACCTCCTGATGGGCATAGGCGGCCAGCGCCGCCTCCCGCACCCGCTCCAGCAGCCGCGAGAACGGCAGCTCGCCGCCGCCGCAGTCGACCGACAGCACCAGCATGTTGACGAAGAAGCCGATCAGCCCCTCGAGCTCGCGGCGGGTGCGGTTGGCGACCGGCGAGCCGACCACGATCGAACCCTGTCCCGTCCAGCGGTGGAGCACGACGACGAAGCCGGCGAGCAGGGTCATGAACAGGGTGGCGGCGCGCTCCTGCCCGAAGCGGCGCAGCTGCTCGTAGAGCGCGCCGGGAAGGGCGAGGCGATGGTGGCCACTGCGGCGGCTGGGCGCCACGCCGCGCGGCCGGTCGGTGGGGAGCGCGAGCGGCTCGAGGCCGGCCAGGCGCTGGCGCCAGTGGGCGACCTCGGCGGCCAGCAGGTCGCCGGTCAGGTACCCGCGCTGCCAGCGGGCGAAGTCGGCGTATTGCAGCGGCAGCTCGGGCAGCGCCGCCGCGCCGCCCGCCTCGCCGGCGTCGTAGAGCGCCGAGAGCTCCCGTACCAGCAGGGTCAGCGACCAGCCGTCGGCGACGACGTGGTGCAGGTTGACCAGCAGCCAGTGGCTCTCGGCCGCGAGGCGCAGCAGGCCGCAGCGGACCAGCGGCCCGCGGGCGAGGTCGAAGGTCTGCCGCGCCGCCGCCGCCAGCAGGACGCGGGCCACGGCGCCGCCGGCAACCGCCGGCAGCGGCGAGAGATCGACGACCGGCAGCGGCGCGGCGGCCGCCGCCGGTGCGATCACCTGCACCGGCAGCCCCTGCCGGTTGCCGAAGGTGGTGCGCAGCACGGCATGACGGCGCACCACCTCGCCCAGGGCGCGGGCGAGCGCCCCCACCCGCAGCCTGCCGGTCAGCGCGACGGCGAGCGGCAGGTTGTAGGCCGGCAGGCCCGGGTCGAGCTGGTCGAGGAACCACAACCGCTCCTGGGCGAAGGAGAGCGGCGCCTCGGCCGCCGCGGGCGCGACCGGGATCGGCGGCAGGGCGCCGACAGCGCCCGCGGCGCCGGCCGGCGCCGCCGCGTCCGGCACCGGCAGCGCCGCCAGCCGCGCCGCCGCCGGCGACCGGCTGCCGAGGGCGCCCGCCAGCGCCGCCGGGCTCGGCGCCTGGAAGACGGCCACCACCGGCACCGGCTCGCCCAGCTCGTCCTGCAGGCGGTTGGCGAGGATCGCCGCCTTGATCGAGTCGCCGCCGAGCTCGAAGAAGTCGTCGTCGAGCCCCACCCGCTGCAACCGCAGCACCACGGCGAAGGCGATGGCGATCAGGGACTCGAGCGCATGCCGCGGCGGCCGCCGCGCCTCCTCCGCCGGCCGCGCCAGAGGCCCCGGACCCTCCCCGGTCGCCAGATCGGCGAGGGCGGCGCGATCGAGCTTGCCGCTCGGTGTCGCGGGCAGTGCCGGCACCGGCAAGAAGGCGGCCGGCACCATGTAGTCGGGAAGCCGCGCGGCGGCCAGCGCCCGCAGCTCGCCGAGCCGCGGCTCCTCCTCGCCCGGCGCCAGCACCAGCAGGGCCACCAGGCGCCGCTCGTCGGCGCGCTCGCCGGCCAGGGTGACCGCGACCTCCCGGATCGCCGGATGGACGGCGAGCGCCGCCTCGATCTCCCCCAGCTCGATGCGGTAGCCGCGCAGCTTGACCTGATGGTCGATCCGCCCCAGGTACTCGAGGTCGCCGTCGCGACGCCGCCGGCCGAGGTCGCCCGAGCGGTAGAGGCGCCCGCCGGCGATCCCGCCCCAGGGGTCGGGGACGAAGCGCTCGGCGGTCAGCGCCGGGCGTCCGAGATAACCGAGGGCCACTCCCGCGCCTCCCACCCAGAGCTCCCCCGGCGCGCCGATCGGCGCCAGCTCGGGACCCGCCGCCGCCCGCCCCACCACGTGGACCTGCAGGTCGGGCAGCGGCAGCCCGATGGCGCCGGCGCGGTCGCCGGCCGCGGCTGGGGACAGGCGCCGGAAGGTGGCGTGCACCGTGATCTCGGTGATCCCGTACATGTCGGCAAGGGCCGTCGGCGCCCCGCCCCGGAGCCGCCACCAGGCCTCGACGTCGCGCGGGTCCAGCGCCTCGCCCCCGAAGACGATCCAGCGCAGGGCCAGGGCGCCGGCGGTGACGGCGGTTGCCGCGCCGAGCAGCTGCCGGAAGGCGGAAGGCGTCTGGTTGAGCACCGTCACCCGCCGCTCGGCGAGCAGCCGGCAAAGCTCGGCCGGCGAGCGGCTGACCGCGAAGGGAACCACCACCAGGCGGCCGCCGTGCAGCAACGCCCCCCACATCTCCCACACCGAGAAGTCGAAGGCGGCGGAGTGGAAGAGGGTCCAGACGTCGGCCGGGCCGAAGCCGAAGCGGGGTGCGGTGGCGTCATGGAGCCGCGCCACCTGCGCGTGGGCGACCAGCACCCCCTTGGGGCGGCCGGTCGAGCCCGAGGTGTAGATGACGTAGGCGAGACTGCCGGGACGCGGCCCGGAGGAGATGGGAGCCGCCTTTTCCACCGCGATCCGCGCCGCCTCGCGGTCCAGGCTCACCAGCCGGCAGCCGCCGGCAGCCGCGGCGGCGAGGTGCCCGGCCGGCTCGCTGCCGGTCAGCAGGAGCCGCGCGCCGCTGTCGTCCAGGATCAGGCGCAGCCGCTCCTCCGGGTAGGCCGGATCGAGCGGCAGGTAGGCGGCGCCGGCCTTCAGCACCGCGAGCACCGCCACCACCAGCGCCGTGCCGCGCGGCAGCAGCAGCGCGACCAGCTCCCCTTCCGCGGCACCCAGCCGCCGCAGGTAGCGCGCCAGCCGGTTGGCGCGCGCCTCGAGCTCGGCGTAGGAGAGCTGCTCCCAGCCGCCGGCGGCCGCCTCCCCTTCGACCGCCACCGCCGCGGGAGTGGCGGCGACCTGGCGGGCGAAGCGCGAGACCAGGTCGCCGGCCGCGGCCTCGCCGCCGCCGTTCCACTCGACGAGGAGGGCGTGGCGCTCCGCGGCGGTCAACAGCGGCAGCTCGCTCCACCGCCGGTCGGGCTCGGCCAGGGCGGCGCCCAGCAGGACCATGAAGTGCCCCGCCAGCCGCTCGACGGTCGTCCGGTCGAACAGGTCGGTGGCGTAGGTCCAGGTGCCGTCGTGCCCTTCTCCCTGCCGGCTCTCGTCGCCGTCGCCGCCGGCCCGCTCGAAGACGTCGAGCACCAGGTCGAACTTGGCGAAGCGCATCGGCACGGCGACCGGCGACAGGGTCAGCCCGGGCAGCGCCACCGCCGCCGGCGGCTGGTTGTGGACCTGGAAGAGGACCTGGAAGAGCGGGTTGCGGCTGGCGTCGCGTTCGGGTTGCAGCTCCTCGACCAGCTTCTCGAAGGGGACCTCCTGGTTGGCGTAGGCGGCGAGCGCCAGCTCCTTGACCCGCGCCGCGAGCTCGCCGAAGGACGGGTCGCCGGAGAGATCGAGCCGCAGCACCAGGGTGTTGATGAAGAAGCCGATCAGGCCCTCGATCTCGGGATGGGTGCGGTTGGCGATCGGCATGCCGACGGCCAGGTCGAGCTGGCCGCTGTGGCGGGAGAGCAGCGCCGCCAGCGCCGTCTGCAGGGTCATGAACAGGGTGGCATCGCGGCCGCGGCCGAAGGCGGCGGCCTGGCGGGCCAGCGGGCCGAGGGAGAAGGCCAGGTGGGCGCCGCGGGAGCTCCATACCGGCGGATGCGGCCGGTCGGTCGGCAGGACCAGCGGCGGGCAGCCGCCGAGCTGGCGGCGCCAGTAGGCGAGCTGCTCTGCCAGCACCGGGCCGGCCAGCCGCTGCCGCTGCCAGACCGCGAAATCGGCGTACTGGATGCGCAGCTCCGGCAGCGGCGAGACCCGCCCCGCGGCCGCCGCGCCATAGAGCGCCGCCAACTCCCGCAGCAGCACGCCGATCGACCAGCCGTCGGCGGCGATGTGATGGAGGGTGAGCACCAGCACATGCTCCGCCGGCTCCAGGCGCACCAGCAGGGCGCGCAGCAGCGGACCGCGGGCGAGATCGAAAGGGCGGCAGCTCTCGCGCTCGACCGTGGCGTCGAGCAGGCGCCGCGCGGCGGTGTCGGGCTGGCGCCGTTCAGCGGTGTCGGGCTGGCGCCGCTCGGCGATGTCGGGTAGGCGCCGTTCAGCGGCGCCGGCGGTGGCGGCAAGGGCGCCGAGATCGAGCAGCGGCAGCGGCACGGGGGCGGCGGCGGCGATCCTCTGCACCACCTGTCCTGCCGCCAGGCCGAGGCGGGTGCGCAGCACCTCGTGGCGGCGCACCACCTCGGTCAGCGCGCCCGCCAGCGCCGCGCGGTCCAGGCGGCCGGACAGGCGCACGGCGCCGGGGACGTTGTAGGCCGGGCTGCCGGGGACGAGCTGGCTGACGAACCAGAGGCGCTGCTGGGCGAACGAAAGCGGCGGGTCGGCCCCCGGGTCCCGGCGCGGCAGCGGCGGCCGGCCCGCCGCCGGCGCCGCGGCAGCCGCGCTCGCGGCCTCCGGTTCGAGCCGCAGCCGGCTCAGCAGCAGCCGGCGCCGGGCCGGCGAGAGCTCGGCGAGGCGGGCCGCGAGGCCGGGTGCCGGCGCGCCGGTGCCTTCAGTCAAGCCCCGCTCCGCCCTGGCTCGGTCCGCCGTCGAGCAAGGCCTCGATCTCGGCCTCCGAGAGGCTGTCCATCTCCCCGAGCAGCAGCTCCAGCCGCTCCGGCCGGGCCGCTTCGAGCACCAGGTCGTCGACCAACCGCGCGACGCCGGAGATCGTCGGGTGATCGAAGACGCTGCGCAGCGGCAGCGGCACCCGGAACCTGCCGGCGAGCCGCGACACCACCTGGGTGGCGAGCAGCGAGTGGCCGCCC
>Ga0070733_10001222_pt1 | contig 19375 bp, 18 predicted proteins | sample Coa_R1_9_FD_66450 | JGI IMG/M metagenome (GOLD analysis project Ga0070733, IMG submission 66450) | Surface soil microbial communities from Centralia Pennsylvania, which are recovering from an underground coalmine fire - Coalmine... | ecosystem: Environmental > Terrestrial > Soil > Unclassified ... | reverse complement strand
CGAAACCAGGGGTGGAAGTAAAGAGCACCAGCAGCTCGAAATCCCGCGCCATTGCCACGGTTTGTTCGATGGAAATCTTGTGCGGCGGGGCATCCACAACCTTGCTGTCGGGCAGCATGCCGGCCGGATAACAAAGCCAGACCGGATACCAATAGGATTCGATCTCCCTCGAAGCCGGCCAGCGGGAACTCGCCCCGCCGTCAAAACCTTGAAAAGAGGGCGGGTTCAGAAACAGAGTGCGCATTAAGTTACTATTGTAAGTCAGATCTGCAGCGCGCCACCGCTTTGCGCCACCCGTGGATCGAATCCATCCGCCGATCCGCCGGCATTTGCGGTTCGAAGCGGCGGTCGATTCTCCAGAAGGTTTCCACTTCCTCGATCCCCGACCAGACCCCTTCCGCAATACCCGCAAGGTAGGCTGCGCCAAGGGCGGTAGTCTCCACATCCGCTGGGCGTATCACGGGGATACCCAGAATGTCGGCCTGGAACTGCATGAGGAAATTATTGACAGCCGCGCCCCCGTCCACCCTCAGTTCGCGGACCTTTTCCCCGGAGTCGGCCTCCATCGCGTCGATGAGATCTTTACTTTGCAGCGCGATACTCTCAAGCGCGGCGCGTACGATATGTGCTTTGCCGCTCGCTCGCGTCAAACCGCTGATCACGCCGCGCGCCCCGGAGTCCCAATGCGGCGCACCCAGCCCGACGAATGCGGGGACGACATAAACGCCCCCGGAGTCCGGTATGCTCGCCGCGATGGCTTCCGATTCGCCCCCTGTCCGGATGAATCCCAATTCGTCCCGAAGCCACTGGACGACTGCGCCGGCGGCGAACACACTGCCTTCCACCGCAAATTGCGGTCGCCTGTCGAGAGCGGCGGCGCGCGTGCCGAGCAGCCTGTGCGTCGAGTGGGGTTCCCGATCGCCCGTATGGGTGAGCGCGAAGCACCCCGTCCCATAGGTATTTTTCGAAAGCCCGGCTCGAAAACACGCTTGTCCCGCAAGCGCCGCCTGCTGATCGCCCGCCATCCCGCTGATGGGAGTCTCCGCCCCGGGCCAGCGCGCCGCAATCGTGCCCACTCGTCCGCACGACGGAATGATCTCCGGTAGCATTGCGCGCGGAATGTCGAAAACACGCAAAAGATCGTTATCCCACTGGCCCGTCGCGAGGTCCATCAGCATGGTCCGCGAAGCGTTGGTGAAGTCTGTCGCGTGTACGGCGCCCTCGGTCAGGTTCCAGATCAGCCATGTATCAACAGTCCCGAACAGAACCTCGCCATTGGCGGCTCTCGCCCTGGCATCGGGGATGTTTTCCAGAATCCAGCGAATCTTGCTTGCCGAAAAGTAAGCGTCTATAACCAGGCCCGTCTTCCGCTCGATCCACTCCGCATCGTTCGACCGCGCCAATTCCGCGCACATTTCCGCCGTCCGTCTGCACTGCCAGACAATCGCCGGGGCGATCGGTTGGCCGGTGCGGCGTTCCCATACGATGGTGGTCTCGCGCTGATTTGTGATCCCGCAGGCGACGATTTCACCCGCGTTTTCAAGAACCGCCCGAACCGCGGAGATCTGCGCCCGCATGATCTCGTTGCCGTCCTGCTCTACCCACCCCAGCTTCGGATAACGCGATTCGACCGGCACGGCGCGCATCGCGACGCGTTCCCCCCGTTCGTTGTAGAGAGCGGCGCGCGCGCTGGTAGTCCCTTCGTCGATGGAGAGGACCACTCGTTTTAACGGCCTCGGCGCCATGCGGCAATTATAATGAGCCTATGTTCTTTCGCCGCGCGACCCCGAAGCATTTGACGTTTGAGGATCACATGAGCGCCGCGCGTGCGGCCGGCTTCCGCGTGGAATCGGCAGGCGGCGGCAAGACCCGCATCGACCGCAACGGAATCGCCGTGGTTATGCAACCAAGTCCGGACGGCGTCCCCCAAGTCACCGAGCGCGCCGGGGTCGTGATGGGCAAAGAGATCGGCACGCTCACCGACGAGGGATTCCAGAAGTTTTTCACCACCCCGAGCGGCAAGCGCAAACCGGCGCTCGCGGAAGAACTCAAAGAGATCCACAATTTCCAGGAAGATCTGCGCGAATCTCTGGGTCTGACGGCTCTTTATAACGAGTCGCTGGGAACCGTGTCGAACTTGTATGTTTACGATCGCGTGGAAGGCCGTGACAGCGGCAAACACGACAGACCCTGGGAAACTCCGGCGTAGTCTTTAGCCCACTCGTCATCGAATATTTACCGGACGCGTGTCGATTTTGACCTTTCTGCTCCGTCATAGTTATGACTGAGGAGCAAACAATGCCAAATGCTTTTGTACACGTGGAATTGAATACAACGGATGTGGATAAAGCCAAAGCCTTCTTTGGAAAACTCTTCGATTGGAAGCTGCAGGATGTTCCCATGGGAGGGAGCACCTACACGACGATCGGCGTCGGAGAAGGGACAGCCGGCGGAATCACAAAACACCCGATGGCCGGCGCACCATCAATGTGGCTTCCTTATGTGCTGGTTGACGACATAGCCGCGTCGACTGCCAAAGCGAAGTCCTTGGGCGCGACGATCGTTCAGGACGTAACCGAGGTCGCCGACATGGGCTGGATGAGCATAATCACGGACCCGACCGGCGCCGCGCTTGGCTTGTGGAAGGCAAAACCGAGAGCCTGAAGAACCCAAGCCTTACTGCTTGGCGTCCGTCTTCTGCTTGGCCGGTCCCCCGGCTTTCCGCACTTCGGCGAAATATTGCTGAACATACGCCTGCAGCGCCAGCGGAATTTCGTCGCGCGTCACATCGCCGTCGGTTTCCCCGTGCGTCGCGGCGGTCTTCGAGTAATCGGTGTGCAGCTTCTGATTTCCCGACTGCACTTCCACTGAAGTCTCGCCCGAAACAGTGGCCGCGCGCTGCCCGATGATCTCGCTGATCTTCCCCATGGCCTTCAACTGCGCCGCCGCTTTGATCTCTTTGGAACCGTCCTGGTTGCCGATACCGCTGCCGCCCTGCGCGGGCGTCTGATTCGCCGCGGAGTTGAGCTTTCCCTGCGCCTGCTGGCCGCTCTGCGAATCGGAGTCCGGCTGACCTTCCGCGTCGGACTGGCTGTCGCCCTTTTCCTGCGCCCCCTTGCCCGCCTGTCCCTTCTCGCCGCTCGGAGGCTCGTTCCTGGCCGACTGCTGGTTCTTCTGCGACGAACCGCTGTCTGCCTTATCGGACTTCGACATCATGTTCGACACCGCATCCTTCAGCCGTGAAAGAAGACTCTCTTTGTTGCTGGGGGCGCCGTTCTTGCCGGACGTCGATTTCGAACCCTGCTGACCCTCTTTGGGGCTGGCGCCTTCCTGCCCATTCTGATCGTTGCTGGCTTGCTCCCCGTTATCGATTGGATCGCCGTTCGGCGAATCGTTCGATGCTTCACCGGTCTTGGTCTGACCGCTTCTACCGTCCTGGCCTCCGCCTTTCTCGCCCTTGGCGCTGGCGTCGGCGGGATTCTGCAGCGCCTGGTCGATGGCCTTGTCAAGCGCATCCTCGTCGCCCGGCGCCGGCTCATTCGGATTCGGCGCCATCCCCAGCTTTGACAGCAGGGACTGCGCCTCATCCATCCAGGTCTTCGATTTCGGATAAAGCGCCTGAGCTTTTTTGGCGTCACGAATGGACTCGTCTTCGAACAGCAGCTGCGTGATCGGTGCGCGCAGATTCAGCCCGTGCCCGATGCCATACCGCAGGCCGACAAGCCCTGTCGCAAGCAGGCACAACGCCGCCATGGCATAAAGCGAACGCGGGATCAGAAACGGAACGGCCTGGTCGAGTTGGACCTCGCTTGCCGCCACTTCCGCCTGCTTTCGCTGCGATTGCTGGAAGGTCTCCGAGTGCGGCTTCAGATTCGCAAAGTAGTGCGCGGTCGAAAGCGCGTCATGCAGATGTGCGTTTTCATCCAGCCGAACGGCGGTCGAGTACTCGCCCGGGGTTCGTTGGTAGACCCGCCATAAGCCAACCCCAACGCCGGCAGCCGCGAAGATACCCAGCGTCCACCACTCCAAATACCGCGTTCCGAAAAGCAGCATCAGGACGAATCCGCCGGCCGAAATCGCCGCTGCGAACGCCAATTGCGCCAGCGTCTCGTTCAGAAGAAGTCGTCGCCGTGCCCGGCGTATCAAATCCTCGATCATTGATCAGGTTTCCAGCTCAACTTGATTATCCACCATACTGTATATATGCGGTTTGGGATTCGAACCCTGGTGCTTCTGGCCACCCTCCCGGCAGCCGGCTTTTCAGCCGAATCTCACTGGATCAAGGCGCGGCTCGGTTCCTTTGAAGCCATCAGTGACGATGGCCGTCGCTCCGCCACTCAGGCCCTCAGCCAGTTCGAGCAATTCAGTTTCGCGCTCGGAAGCGTCATGGGGCAGCCGGATCTCCGGCTCGACCCGCCTCTCCGCATCATCGTTTTCAAAAACGATCGGGACCTTCGCGCCCAGTGTCCTGAGGCGCTCGTCATGGGGCGCGACCGGTTGATGGCCTGCGCCGTTTCCGAAGGCCAGCTTCCGGCGGGCCTTCTTCGCGAGTTGACGCGCACCCTGATCGAAAACAATTTCCCGAAGATGCCGGCGCCGATCGAGGTTGCGCTCGAAACGTTTTTCAGCACTGTGCAATCGACCGCGGTGCATGTGACCTGGGGCGCACCTCCGCCACAAGCGGAACGAACGCGCGAGTGGGCGCTGTTGCACCGGATCATCACTCAATCGGATTACGCCGGCAAGGCGAAAATTTATCTGCACAATCTCATCGCGGGCATGGATAAGGGCGCCGCCAGCCGAAACGCCTTCGGCGAAGAGGGCGCCAAATTTGAAGCCGACGTCGATCAGTACTATGCCGCCGGTATTTTCAACACCTCTGTCGCGCCGAACCGCCCGCTCAATCCGGATCGCGATTTCAGCACCACCGCTCTGACCTCCGATGAGGGCCAACTGATGCGCGCCGATCTTCTCACTCCGGCATCTGCGGCGATGTATCAATCGCTCCTGCAGGCAGGCAAGCAGACTGCCGAAGCCAACGAAGGTCTGGGGGTTCTCGCCATGAGGGACAAAGACCTGGCGAAAGCCCGGACTTATATGGAAGCCGCGCGTAAAGCCGGTACCCACAATTTCGTGGCGTTAACCGCCTATGCCACGCTTCAGGACGATCCCGCCAAGGCCATCGAGATGCTGAAAGAGGCTCTGACTATCGATCCGAAGTACGCCGAGGCGCACTGGATCTTTGGAGAAAAACTGTCCGACCCCGCGCGACGGCTGGCCGAATGGAAACAAGCCGTGAATCTGGCGCCGCGCAATGACGAATGGTGGGCCAAATACGCCCAACTCTGCGTGGATCAGAAGCAGTATGCCGAAGCCGGGCGCGCCTGGATGGCGGCGGCTCAGGCAGCTCCGGAGGTGCAGCTTCGCGAGCGGTATCTTACGGCGCGCGGCCAGATCGAACAGCAGCGCCTCGACGCGGAACATGAGGAGCGGCGCAAGGAGGCCGAGGCGAAAGCGCGCGAGATCAATCGCCTGAAGGACGAAGCCCGCAAGGAGCTGGCCGATCTGGAAGCACGGGTTAATACACATCCACTCTCGGCGCAGGAGGCGGCAAACACGGTGGACTTCGACGACGCCTTCGCGTCGGAGAAACTTACCGGCAGCCTGGTGCGCGTCGATTGCGCCGGCAAGCAGCTTCGCCTGAGCGTGAAGAACGACGATGGCCAAACGGTGGCCCTCGTCGTTCCCGACCCTAAACAGTTCGAGATCAAAGGCGGCGACTCTCTCATCTGCGGAGCGCAGAAACCGCGGCGCGTGACGGTGTCCTACAAGCCGAAGTCAAAAGAAGCCACGGCGATCGAATTCCAGCGCTGAGTCCCGCTCAGCCCAGCATGCTCAACGCGGCCTGCAATTCGTTCAGGGTATACTCGTCGCCCATAGCCTCGGTGACCTCCATGCCCCGCCGGTAAAGCCCCTTGGCTTCGTCGATCCGCCCCAGTTTCTCCAACGTCTGTCCGCCATGAAAATAGGCCGCCGCGTAGTTGGGACTGTGTTCGAGCAAATGCATAAAGTGCTCGAGCGCCGTCACGAGGTCGCCGGACTTCACGTATTCCATCGCCAGACCGTAGCGGCTGAATGCGTCCGCCGGATTCCGGTCCACCATCGACAGCAGTATCTCGAGACGATTCGTTGCCATAGGTTTGATCAATGCGGTTTGTCCGATGTGGCCACTTGCTACTATAGCGTCGAGGTATGGCTTGCCCGCTGTTTGTGCCTGCATCGCCGCTGAACGGCTTCACCGATCTCTATGGCGGTGAGTGCGCGGCCGAAGCCGGTGCACTTATACCAGTAGACGTTTTGCGCCAATGCTGCAACGCCGGTTACGCGCGCGATTCCTGCGGGCGCGCCGCGGAGTCCGAGGCCGATGTTTTTCGCTTCGCGATCAAGGCCAATCGGGACGGCGTCGTCGACGTCGCGTGGTCGAGCGAGCGCAACCATCACCCGGTCGCGGTGGGAACGCTGGCTGTGGATTGCCGAACGGACGCAACGGACGCTGGACCGCTGGAACGCCAGGCGCGTGTCTATGCCGCCGCATACCTGCTGCAAAACGGCCGGCAAACCGGAAACTGACATGGAAGGACGCCGCGTCAGCGAATCCGTCGCGGAGTACTCGGAACTCGCGCTGCCCAACGATGCCAATGGTCTCGGCAATCTGCTCGGCGGCAAGATCATGCACCTGGTCGATCTGGCAGGCGCAATCGCGGCGATGAAGCATTGCCGCAACGTCGTGGTCACCGCTTCGGTCGACCATATGGATTTCATTCACCCGGTCAAAATCGGCCAGTGGGTGCGGCTTCGTTCCAGCGTGAACCGGGCGTTTCGGACCTCCATGGAAGTCGGCGTCAAGGTCTGGGTGGAGGACCTGATCAAAGGTGGCGAACAGCACGTTTCATCGGCTTTCCTGACCTTTGTCGCTATCGACGCTGACGGTCGCGGAGTCCCGGTGCCGCCGGTGATTCCGGAAACCGAAGACGAGAAACGCCGTTACGAAGAGGCGGGCAAGCGCCGCGAATACCGTCTTTCACAGCGCCGCCGGTAGCGCCGGCGATCTTGTCGCCGGTTGGTTACTTCTTAAACTTCCTCGCCTTTGTGCATGTATTTGATGTTGCTCTTATACAACAACAGGTTGGGCTCGCCGTCGCGACTCAATTTCAGGCATGAACGGTCATACCACTCGATGACGCCCTTGAGGACCTCTCCGTCCTTAAGCGTAATCACCATCGGCGTCTTCGACTGCATCTGCTTGACGTAGTAGAAATTCTCCGCGTTCGTCTGGTCGGGAGGGATCTGGCGCTTCTGTGGTCCGGCGGCCGGTTTGCGAGGCGCGTCGCCTTTCTCTTTGAACTCGTTGAATGAAGGACGGATCAGTTTCCGGTTGCCGGACTCCACGGGGATTCCTTTCTGCGCTGGAAAGAAGCGGGGGATGCGTCCAGCCGTTTTATCATTGATAACACACCAGTTCAGGCGGAGCAATCCAAGCCCGCGTTACAGAGGCATACTGGAATAGTTGAACACGCGTTATATCCTGCCGATGGCGCTCGTTGCCAATACTCTTGCCGCCCAGTCCACCCAGGACGTCCGCCAGGCTGTCGACCGCGCTCTCCCGCCGCTCGAACATTCGACCGCCGCGTTCGTCGGCAAACGGGCCTGTATCTCCTGCCACCACAACCTCCTTTCCATCCTGACGTTTCAAACGGCGCGCGAGCGCGGGGTCGCGGTCGATCCCGACGTCCTGAACGCCGTCGAATCGAAAACGTTCCGGCCGCTACGCGGTCCTTCGGCGCTCGACGATGCCGTTCAGGCCGCGACCCTCAACGACCCGACCCCTGACGACAGCTACCTCCTGATGGCCGCCCATGCGTCCGGTCTGGCGCCGGATCTGACCACTGCCGTCTACGCGCGGCGACTGATCCAGTGGCAGCGGGACGGTCACTGGGTCACATCCGATTTCCGTCCGCCACATTCGAGCAGCATGTTCACCGCCACTGCCACGGCCGTACGCGCCATCAGTTTGTACACGCCCGACAAGGCGGGCATTCGGCGCGCTCGCCAGTGGCTGTACCGAACCCGTCCAGCGTCTACTGAAGACGCTGCTTTCCGGTTGCTTGGCCTCGTTTGGGCGGGCGCGACGGCGAATGAGACAGACAGCGCGCGGAGCGATCTCCTCGCGATGCGCAAGTCAACCGGGGGATGGCCGCAATTACCCGGCTACCAATCGGACGCCTACTCCACGGGCGAATCGCTTTTCGCCCTGCATGAAGCGGGCACGCCCATCACCGGCGCCGATCTGAAGTTTTTGATTTCGACGCAAGCTTCGGACGGCACATGGCGAGTCCGCACGCGAATGATCTCGCCCGCCCAGGTCAGCCCCGCATACTTCTCAACGGGCTTCCCATACGAAAGGGACGAGTATCTCTCCTACGCCGGCAGCGCGTGGGCGGTGATGGCGCTCCTCGCCGCGCTGCCCCAAACAACGTCCGCAACCCCGCCCGTCATCCAGAGCGCCGACGCCGTACCGACATGGGCGCGCAGCGCACTCTTCGGGAGCGCACGGGAACTCACCGCGCTCCTCGATAAAGGCCTCGACCCCAACAGCAGGACCGCCAAAGGCACCACCCTGCTCATGATGGCCGCTACCGATGCCGAAAAAGTCAGGCTTCTCCTGGCCCGAGGCGCAAAACCGAGCGATGATGCTCTCACCATCGCCGCCGCATCGCGAGGCACCGCCCCTGCGATCAAGCTGCTGCTCGAAGCAGGCGCCCCGATAAGAGACAAGGCGTTGCTCTTCGCGTCGATGACCGGCGACCTCGACAACGTGAAACTACTTCTCGCCCGCGGCGCCGACGGCTCATCAGCCGCACTCGCGCAAGCCGTGACGTTCGGCTATCCCGATATCGTCCGCACCCTCATCGCCGCCGGAGCCCCGGCGAAGCTTACTGAAAGCTCCGGTATCAACCTGCTCCATTGGGCAGCGATCGCCAACCGTCCGGATGTGATTTCGGCGCTGGTCGCAGCCGGCGTTTCCATCAACGCAAGGGACGAATCCGGCTTTACGCCGCTTATGTACGCCGCCACGATCGACTTCGGCGACTCCCGCACCCGGACCGCACTTCTTAAAGGCGGCGCCGACCCGAGGTCACTTCTTAACCATTAGCCTCGACCAATCCCTCATCTGTCCGGGCTTTCGATCATCCCCTTGAACCTGAAACATCCAGCCTGGATATTCCGGCGTAAGCCGGCTCACTTCATCCAGAGCCTTCAGATCCGCCTCGTCCAGCTTCACATCGACCGAACCCAGGTTATCCTTCAACTGCTCGCCGTTCCGCGCTCCGATAATCACGCTCGTTACGGCGGGCCGGTGCAGCAGCCACGCCAGCGCCACCTGCGCCGCGCTCGCGCCATGCTTCGCCGCGATCTGAATCATCGCGTCGATAATGTCGTAGCCTTTCTCCAGATTGACCGGCGGAAAACTGAACTTACTGCGCCGGGCGCTTCCATCGTTGGAGCCCCGCTTGAACTTCGCGGTAAGAAATCCGCCGGCCAGCGGACTCCACACCATCAGTCCCATTTTCTGGTCGAGCAGCATCGGCACGATCTCGCGCTCCAATTCACGCCCGGCGAGCGAATAGTAGGCCTGCAGGGTGATGAATTTCTCCAGATGCCCCAGCGCCGAAACGCCGAGCGACTTCATGATCTGCCACGCCGAATGATTCGAACAGCCGATGTAGCGGACTTTCCCCTGTCTCACCAGATCGGTCATCGCGCTCAACGTTTCTTCGATCGGCGTGACCGCATCGAAGCCGTGAATCTGATAGAGGTCGATGTAATCGGTGTTGAGGCGCAGCAGGCTCGCTTCCACCTCCTGCATGATGTGCAGCCGCGAAAGCCCCACTTGATTGGCGCCGGGTCCCATCCTGCCGAATACCTTGGTGGCCACGACAACGTCCTTGCGGCGCTGCCCCAGTGCCTTGCCGGTCATGGTCTCCGATTCGCCGGCCGCATAGACATTCGCGGTATCGATGAAATTCACGCCCGCGTCGAGCGAATTTCCCACCAGCGCGTCGACATCGTGCTGCCGCAGACCGCCGATCACTTCGAAAATCCCGCCCGTGCCGCCAAACGCCATGGCGCCAAGGCAGATGCGGGAAACAAAAACTCCGGTATTACCAAGTTGTCGATATTCCATAGCTTCCTATTCTAAAGGTCCAAAATTGATACGCTGTTCGTAACATGCGCGTCATCAAACCCAGCCTCCTTCTGCTGCTGACCCTCCCCGCTGTTTTGCCCGCCCAAACTACGAAAATCATGATGCCCGAAGACCTCTTCCGGCGCAACGTCGGCACCAAAGAGCAGCAGAACAAGCAGTTCCCCCCGCACAAGATCGTCGGCAATCTCTACTACGTCGGCACCGAAAGCCTGGCGTCGTTTCTGATCGTCACGCCCGAAGGCGATATCCTTATCAACAGCGCTTACGAAGCCACGGTGCCTGTGATCCGCGACTCCGTCGAGAAACTCGGCTTCCGTTTCTCCGACATCAAAATCCTCCTCGGCAGCCACGCCCACGCCGACCACATGGAGGGCGACGCCATGGTCAAGGAACTCACCGGCACCAGATTGATGGCCATGTCCGAGGACATCCCCGCGCTGACGAAAATGACTCCGGGCGGCAAGCCCCATGTAATCGACCGCGTCCTGCATGACGGCGACACGGTCGCGCTTGGCGGCACAACCCTGGTCGCCCATCTCACGCCTGGCCACACGCGCGGCTGCACGTCGTGGAGCATCAGGATTCCGGAAGGCGGCAAAACCTATGACGTGGTGATCATCGGCAGCATCGGCGTGAATCCCGGGTACCAGCTGGTCAACAACAAAGACATTCCGCAGATCGCCGATGAATACATGCGCAGCTTCAAACTGCTGCGCAGCTTACCTTGCGACATCCCGCTCGGATCGCATCCGGCCATGTACAACATGGCGGAGAAGTACGCCAAATTGGGTAAAGGCCCGAACCCCTTCATCGACCCCGAGGGCTATATAAAAGAGATCGACATCAACGAACAGGCGTTCACGCTTCGCCGCGCCGAACAATTGAAAGCAGCTTCGCAAGCCCAATGAGCCAAACCCAAGAGGCCGACGGGGGCGTCGACCGCGGACCAGGGGGTCCGCCCCAGCATAAAATGCGGAGCCCAGTGAGACCGAATGCCTTCCTTCTCAAAAGCGCGATCGCAGCGGCTCTGGGCGGGCTCCTGTTCGGCTTCGATACCGCAGTCATCGCGGGCACCACCCGCAGCCTCACCGCCCTCTATCACCTGACAGCCGCCGGCCTCGGCCTCACCGTTTCGAGTGCGCTGTTCGGCACCATCCCCGGCGCCATGTTCGCCGGAATTCTGGGCGACCGCTTCGGCCGTCGCGACAGCCTGCGCGTTATGGGTCTGCTCTACATCGTCTCCGCACTCGGGTCCGCGCTGGCTCCCGACTGGTATTCGCTGATCTTCTTCCGCTTCATCGGCGGACTCGGCATCGGCGGATCGTCCGTGCTGGGCCCGATGTACATCGCCGAAATCTCGCCGCCGGTATGGCGCGGACGGCTTGTCGGGATGTTCCAGTTCAACATCGTCTTCGGCATCCTGATGGCATACTTCTGCAACTACCTGATCGGAACGCTGAATCCCGGCGCTCCCGAATGGCGCTGGAAACTGGGCGTGGCAGCCGCGCCCGCTGCGTTGTTTCTGGCGATGTTGTTCACGATTCCGCGCAGTCCCCGATGGCTCGTAAAGAAGGGGCGCATCGATGAAGCGCGCGACGTTCTTCGCGCCAGCGGAACCGAGAACTACGAAGAGCAGCTGCGCGAGATCGTGCAATCGATACAAGGCGAAGGTGAGGAGGCGCTGTTCTCACGCAAATACCGGTTTCCGATATTCCTCGCCATCTCGATCGGGCTGTTCAACCAGCTTTCCGGCATCAATGCGATTCTCTATTACCTCAACGACATCTTCGACCGCGCCGGCTTCAGCAAGGTCTCGGGCGATGTGCAATCGGTCGCGATCGGGGCCACCAACCTCCTTTTCACCGTAATCGCGATGGCCGTGATCGACCGCGTGGGGCGGCGCTTCCTGCTGCTCACCGGCGCCGTGGGAACAGCGGCGTGCCTCGCCGGAGTCGCCGCCGTTTTCTTCACCGGCAAGCACGCCGGTCTCCTGCTCTGGCTGCTGGTTGGCTTCATCGCCTCCTTCGCGTTTTCTCAAGGCGCCGTGATCTGGGTCTATCTGGCCGAAGTATTTCCGACCCGCGTGCGCGGCAAAGGCCAGAGCCTTGGCAGCTTCACGCACTGGTTTACCAACGCGCTGATTTCGGGAATTTTCCCACTGATGGCCGCGGCGTCCGGAGGCGTCCCGTTCGTCTTCTTCAGCGCCATGATGGTGCTTCAATTCTTCGTGGTTCTGACGGTATATCCGGAAACTAAGGCGATTTCCCTTGAAGCGATGCAGAGGAAACTGCAGACTGGTTGATTACTGAAACAGCGCTCACGCGCGCGCCCGGCAGGATTATCCCCACCAGGTTCAACGGATCCGCGGGCGCTATGTCCGAGTGCTCGGAACTCTCGGCTCGCCTGACCGCGCGCAGCAAGTCGATAGCCTCCGGCCGCGCAAACTGCTCTCCCGTGAAGCCGGCGACAAAACGACCGCCGCGTATCTCACCCTGCGCTTCCATCCGCCGCAACACCGGCAGCAGGTCGCGCCACGGAGGCGCCACGGTCTCCCGGGCGAGAAGATCCCGGAACAAAACGCCCCACCGCAGCAGCAATTGCCCGGCGAACTTTTTGATACGGTCGTCCGGAGCGATTACGGTACTCGATCGAGTCACCAGAGCCCAGCGCCCAGCCGCATGACGCGGCCGGCGCGCCTGCCCCCGGCCTTCTCCGCGCCGACGCTTCGGATCGATGAGCGCCCGGAGGTTTTCGAATCCATCCGCTGTCACCAGCCCACCGGCCGTCAGTTCCCAAAGCGCGTCTTCCACTTCGCTGGGCAACCGATGCGTTTCCCGCACCAAGTCCACGAAGAATGACGCTCCGCGCGATGACAGCGCCTCGAAAACCTCGCGCCCCGCGTGCGACAGCCCCACGGTTTCCACCAAGCCGAACGATGGATCAATCAGCCAGTCGGCGTCTTCACGCGCAAAAAAGGAAATCGGCGCGATACGGGTTGGCCGGACGTGCCGGTCCGCGTCCAGTAGGGCAGGATGTGGTGAAAGCCTGGCCCATGCCACTTCTCCCGATAAACACAGATCGTCGAGGTTCTCCGGGCTGTACTCGGCGACACGCCGGCTCAGAACGTTCTCTTCCCACGCCGATGCCGGGATCTCGAAACCCTGCAACTGACGAACGATCTGCATCGCGCCATCGGCGCCGTGCAGTTGCGTGCCCGCCGCCAGATGCTGCCAGCGGGCAAGGAATTGATGGAACTGGGCAGCCGTGACGGGTGCGATCTCGCGGCGCAGCCGGCCCAGCGTCAGATGGTGAATGCGCGCGAGGATGCGGCGGTTGCACCATTCGATTTCGGGAAACGCGGCTGAAGGCCGCGTGTACCTTCCCTGGAAGACCTGGCCTTCCGATTCCAATGTTGCCAGTGCGATTTGGATATCACCGACAGGGGATGCAAGCCGCTCGGCCAAGCCGCTTGCCGTAGTCGGACCGAGGCACTCCATCCATCCGCGCACCGTCGCCAGCGTGTCGTCGATGGAGTCCCTGCGCTCCGTTGCCGCCCAGAACGGCGGTACGGAGAATGCGCGGCCGGCTTGTCTCAGCTCTTCAAACCACGCTTGCCACTCCGGCAGCGCAGGACCTTTTATGAAGGTCAATAGGGCATCATGCAATTCGTCGGCATTCCGCGGATCCGGCCAAACCTCGCTCGACACGGTCTCGATCGCGGCGGCATCGAGAATGCCGTTCGCCACTTCCGTGCGCGACGTGCTCCGCAACTGGACGGCCCGCGCGCGGCGCTCTTCGAGCGGAGCGTCATCCAGAAACGCGTAGGGATTGGCGTTGAGGATCTCGTGCGAAAACACCGAGGGCATCGGGTTCTCCACCGCGACTCGGCGGATGGTCCCGCTTTCCAGGCCCGTAAGAACCCGCTTCAGCCCTTCGACATCCATCGCTTCATGCAGGCAATTCGAAATGGTTTCGTTTACCAGCGGATGGTCGGGAATCCGAATCGGCCCGGTGAGATTTTCCGCACAGGCCACCTGGTCGGGGAACACGGAGGCCAGCAAATCCTCCGCGCGCATCCGTTGAATGGGCGCGGGCACTTTCGCGCCGCCGCGAAAGCGCAGAATCGTGAGCGCGCGGCTCGCGTTCCAGCGCCAGCGCACGCCGAACATGGGCGCGGCGAGAAGCGCGTCCCGCAGAACGTCTTCCACGGTATCCGCGCGCAGGAACTCGAACACGGTTTCCAGTGGAAACGCGTGCTGCTCGCTCAGCGAGATCACGATCCCGTTGTCGGTGGCCGCGGCCTGGAGTTCGAAATTGAAGGTCCGGCAAAACCGTTTGCGCAGTGCGAGTCCCCAGGCCCGGTTGATTCTCGATCCGAACGGCGCGTGCAGGATTAATTGCATGCCTCCGGATTCGTCGAAGAAGCGCTCCGCCACTACGGTGTCGGTAGACGGAAGTGCACCGAGAGAGGCTACGCCGGATTGGATGTAGGCTTCGGCTTGTTGGGCGGCGGGTGCATCAAGATGTAAACCACCGGCGGCACGACCGCCAGCGGTACATTCTCTGACTTGGCTTACGGCGTTGGAGAGCTCGATTGAGCGGCCCGGGGCTTCGCCCAGCCAGAACGGCAACGACGGCTTCGCTCCATGCGCGTCTTCCACGCGCACTTTCCCCTGGCCAACGTGCCGAATCCGCCATGAGTGCGTCCCCAGCAGGAAAACGTCGCCCGTCAGGCTTTCGACCGCAAAGTCTTCGTCGATCGTACCCACCGTCTTGCCTTCGGGCTCAACGATCACCGAATACGCAGCGCTGTCCGGAATCGCGCCGCCCGATGTAATCGCGGCCAGTTTCGCACCGCGTCTGCCGCGCAGCCGGTGATTCACCTGATCCCGATGCAGCAGCGCTCCGCTGCGGCCCCGAGATGTTGCGATACCTTCCGACAGCATCGTCACCACGGCTTCGTAGTCGCTCAAAGACAAGTTGCGATACGGATAGGCCGTGCGGATCAGATCGTAAAGCTCCGCTTCACCCCAGTCCTGACACGAAGTCTCCGCGACAATCTGCTGCGCCACTATATCGAGAGCATTTTGCGGAATCTCGATGCGCTCCAGATCGCCGGCCCGGATGGCGTGAATGATCGCCGCGCATTCGATCAACTCATCGCGCGTGGTCGGGAACAGGATGCCGCGCGGCTTCGCGCCTACCCAGTGCCCCGAACGCCCGATGCGCTGAAGCGCCACGGCAATCGATCGCGGCGACCCGATCTGAATCGCCAGATCCACGGTTCCGATATCGATGCCGAGCTCGAGCGATGCTGTTGCCACCACCGCGCGCAATTCGCCGTTCTTGAGCCGCGTTTCCGCATCGAGCCGCAAGGTTCGCGCCAAGCTGCCATGATGCGGCAGAACGGCGTTGGGACCAAGCCGCGCAGCCAGCGCATGCGCTACGCGTTCCGACAAGCGGCGGGTGTTGACGAAGACCAGGGTCGTACGCTCGCGCAGAATATGTCCCGCCAGGCGATCGTAGATCTCTTCCCACATCTCGCTGGTCGCCACGGCGCCGAGTTCGTCGTTGGTAATCTCGACGGCCAGATCCATTTCGCGGCGATGGCCTACGTCGATGATGGTGGTGCGATTGAAGACGGATACGTCGGGGCCAGGCCGGGCGGAAGCCCGGCTGCAGGGCCGAAGCCCCGCCCCACTAAGGTATGCGGCTACTTCTTCGATCGGACGCACCGTGGCTGAAAGGCCGATCCTCTGGGGAAGAGTGTGCGTAACAACGTTGAGCCGAGCGAGAGTCAGGGCCAGGTGCGATCCGCGCTTGTCGTCAGCGACTGCATGGATTTCATCCACGATTACCGTGCGCACGCTGCGCAGCATCTCGCGCGATTTCTCCGCGGTCAGCAGAATGAACAACGACTCCGGAGTCGTAACCAGAATGTGCGGCGCTTCTTTGCGCATGCGCTGCCGGTCGGCGGCTGGAGTATCGCCGGTGCGCACCGCGGTTCGGATCGGCGCGAGCGGCACTCCGCGAAGTTTGGCGAGCTCCGCAATCTCAGCCAGAGGCGCGTCGAGGTTTTTGCGCACGTCATTGGACAGCGCCTTCAGCGGCGAGATATAGAGGATCTGCGTTTCGGCGGCAAGAGTGCCGGCGCGGGCGGCGCGCACCAGACTGTCGAGACAAATCAGGAACGCGGCCAGCGTTTTACCCGACCCGGTGGGAGCCGATATCAGAACATTGCGCCCGGTGCGGATTTCACGCCAACCCGCGATCTGGGGTTCGGTGGGGTGTCCGAAACGATTGGTGAACCATTCGGCGACTAAGGGATCGAAGTCGGGTAACACATCTTTGATTATCTCGCGTCGGTAGTTATCCGATGTTAGGTTCACTTCGTTTCGCGTTTTCACATTTTTTCCGGTCGGCGCGGTAGGCGCGGAGGCCGTTGAACGCGCGCTGGTATTGGCGATCATAACGGGATTCGTAGCGATTGAGCAGCTCCTGGGCGCGGGACTCGTCACTCATGGCGCGGAAGGCGAGCGCCGTCAACCGGATGGGCTTGACCTCGCCGGAGCCGCTGAGGTTGGCAGCTTCCTGCCGCTCGCTTTCAATGGCGATCTGCTCTTTCTCGATGCAGATGAGGCGCAGACGACGCCACTCGGCCAGGGCCATGGTTTCGACGTACCTGGATTCGATGGAGGAGGCGGGCTGAAGCTCGTCCTGCAAGGTGGACAGAACTTCGGAGAAGCGGTCGGCGGATTCGCTGTCGAGGACGATGGATTCGGCGAGGATTCCGTGACGGATCGCATTTTGGGCGGAGCGGTCCCGACCCGCTTGTGTGGCAGGTCCCGTCGATTTTGCCGAGTTGGCCAGGGCCGCGAGCCGTCCGGCGACGGTGACCGGGCCGCGGGATTTGGCGCCGTTGGCGCGGGACGCTTCGATTCTAAGTATTGAGCTCATTCTGTTTCCTTTTTTGCCTCCTTAAGCGTTGCTTTCCGTGGTCATTGTCTCAGGCGCGATGTGGGTGGTTGGTACAGCTCGGCGGCAAGCGATTGATTCCATGGATATTATTATTGTGGCTTGGCGGAACCGGGATTAAAGGTTTTAGGGCCACGAATGGACACGAATACACATGAATCAAGACAAGTTCAGTTTTGATTCACAGCGAAAGTGGATATTTTTTCGATTCGATTATTTATTTCGTTTCTTATAGTTGGGGGAAATGGACAGATCTCCTGTACCTGGCCAGAGGCATTTGTAATGGTAGTCTTTTGCTGAAAAACATGGTGCAATTCCGGGAGAACGCGGCTGAAGCCGCGTGTACCGGGTGGGCGGAGGGGATTCATGACTTTGGTGGGAGAAGGGGCGCGGCGGCTGGTCAAGCGTCCGACGACAACGATCGATGAAGTGGAGTTCGCGAGGACGCGTTTGGGCTTCCAGCCGGACGAGCAGCAGGCAGGGGTACTGCGGTCGGCAGCGAAGCGGGGGATTTTGAATTGTTCGCGGCAGTGGGGGAAATCGACGGTGACGGTGGTGAAGGCGCTGTACCGGGGGTTCACGAGGCCGGGGTGCCTGGTGCTGGTGTCGAGCCCGAGCCGGCGGCAATCGGCGGAATGGATGCGGAAGGCGAAGGGGATGGTGAGGCGCATGGGGATAGCGCCGCGGGGGGATGGGGACAATGCGGTCTCGCTGCTGCTGCCGAACGGGTCGAGGATCGTGGGATTGCCGGGGATGGAGGATACGATACGCGGGTTCTCGGCGGTTTCGATGCTGGTGATCGACGAGGCTTCGCGGGTAAGCGACGAGATGTACGAAGCGCTGCGGCCGATGCTGGCGGTGGGCGACGGCGATCTGTGGATGCTGAGCACGCCGCGGGGGAAGAGCGGTTTCTTTTACGAAACGTGGGAGCATGGCGGTCCGGAGTGGCTGCGGGTGCGCGGGCCGGCGACGGAGTGCGCGCAGATCTCGAAGAGATTTCTGGAAGAGCAGCGGCGGGTGATGGGCGTGGACAAGTTCCGGCAGGAGCATATGTGCGAGTTCGTTGGGCGCGGGTTGGGGGTGTTCGATCGGGAATTGGTGGAGGGGCTGCTGGATGAGGATCTGGAGCCTTTGTCGGTTTGAGAAAGTCAAAAGCTTTGGCTCGGATGAAAACGGATAAAAACGGATAAGAAAAAAACAAAATGTTCTATTTGGGATTGGATTTGGGGAAGAAGCACGATCATACGGCCATTGCGATTGTGGAGAAGCGCGGGAGTGCGCTGCTGGTCCGGCATCTGGAACGGGTGGCTTTGGGTACGCCGTATACGGCCGTGGTGGCGCGAATCGGGGAGATCGTGCAGGGGATGGGGCAATGGGTGGTGGTGGTGGATGGGACGGGAGTCGGCGAGCCGGTGGTGGACGCGCTGCGCCGGGCGGGGCTGGGGTGCGAGATTACGGCGGTCACGATCACGGGCGGCGAGCGGGAGTCGCGCAGGGGATCAGTGTGCAGCGTGCCGAAGCGGGACCTGATCGCGGGATTGCAGATGGCGATGGAAGAGGGAGAGCTGCGAGTGGCCCGGCGGTTGAGGGAAGCGGGGGCGCTGCTGAAGGAGCTGTTGAATGTGCGGGTCACGGCGGGGTTGGCGATGGGGAATGTCCGAATTGGCGCGGATGGGTATGGGGAGCATGACGACCTGGTGATCGCGCTGGCGCTGGCCTGCTGGAGGGCGCGGCGGCGGGAGAACGGTTTTGGGGGACAGAGGTTACCGGGGATTTGATTGGCAGGCGTCAGGTTTCAGGTATCAGGTGTCAGAAAAGGGCAGAAAGGGGAACAGGGTTATGAGTATTGCCGGGTATTTCGTGCGGCGGGGTCCGGAGTGGCGGATGCGCCGGGACCTGCGAGACGATGCGGGGAAAGACGGGTTGGGGATTAAGGTCGAGGGGCCTGTGCTGCGGGGGGAGAGGTCGTTGGAAGAGCGGAGTGTCGAGGAGGCGGTCGTTTCGGGCAGGGAGGGTGAGGAGTTTTATTCGGCGGTCGGGGAGTACGATCCGGTGTTGAAGAGTCATTGCCGGCAGGGGTGAGGGTCGAAGGTGCCGGCTTCAATGAGGCCGCGCCTGATCAGGCGCGGAATT
>Ga0070733_10001221_pt1 | contig 19389 bp, 15 predicted proteins | sample Coa_R1_9_FD_66450 | JGI IMG/M metagenome (GOLD analysis project Ga0070733, IMG submission 66450) | Surface soil microbial communities from Centralia Pennsylvania, which are recovering from an underground coalmine fire - Coalmine... | ecosystem: Environmental > Terrestrial > Soil > Unclassified ... | reverse complement strand
CGCCGAACGGAATCGTGTAGTCACCTTCGGGAACCGGGCCTTTCAGCTTGTACATCATTTTGTCTTCGAAGAAGACGACGGGATTCTCGTCGCGGATCGCGGTTTTTAACAGTCCCTTCGCGTCATACGGAGTCGAAGGCAGAACAACTTTCAATCCCGGGACATGGCTGAACCAGGCATGCAGCGATTGCGAATGCTGCGCCGCCGAGCGGCGAGTTGCGCCGAGCGTGGTGCGCATCACCATGGGGACGCGCCAGTGGCCGCCGGACATGTAGTGCGCTTTCGCGGCCTGGTTGACCATTTGATCCATGGTGAGGGTGAGGAAGTCGCCGAACATGATGTCGACGACGGGGCGCAGGCCGGCCATGGCCGCGCCCACTCCGACGCCGGTGAATCCGGCTTCGGAGATGGGAGTGTCGAGCACACGCTCCGCGCCGAATTCTTCGACAAGTCCCGAGAGAACTTTGAACGGAGTGCCTGCTTCGGCTACGTCTTCGCCGAAAATGCAGACACGCGAGTCGCGGCGCATTTCTTCGGCCAGGGCTTCGCGCACCGCCTGCGCAAATGTGAGTTCACGCTCAGGCATAACTAAAGTTCACGCATAAACATCCTGCTGCACTTGGTCCACGCTGGGATAGGGCGCGGCAATGGCGAACTTCACCGCAGATTCCATCTCAGTGCGCGCTTCGTTGGTGATTTGTTCGAGAGCGGCGTCGTCGGCTTGTCCCTGGGCTTGTCCCGATCCCAGCAGCCACTTGGCGTGCAGCTTGATGGGGTCGCGTTCGGTCTTCCAGTGCTGTTCTTCCTGCTTCGAACGGTAGTATTCGCGATTGATGTCGCCCACGTGATGTCCGCTGTAGCGGTAAGTGTCGGCTTGCAGGAAGGCAGGGCCTTCGCCGGCGCGGGCGCGCTTCACCAGGTGCGTGGCGACTTCATTCACCGCGCGCACATCCTGGCCATCGACTAACGCGGCTTCCAGGCCGAACGCTCCAGCGCGTCCGAGAATGGTTCCGGCCGTGGTCTCGGAGTAGTGGGTGTATTCGTTGTAGAGATTGTTTTCGCAGACGTAGATCACGGGTAGTTTCCAGAGCTGCGAGAGATTCATGACTTCGTAGAGCGATCCCTGGCCGAGCGCGCCTTCGCCGAAGAAGCAGACGGCGACGCGTCCATTGCCCAGACGCTTGGCGGCAAAAGCCGCGCCAGTCGCGATGCCAACGCTGCCGCCAACGATTGCATTCGCGCCGAGGTTGCCGGTGGCGGGATCGGCAATGTGCATCGAGCCACCTTTGCCACGACAATATCCCGCTTCCTTGCCGAGCAATTCGGCGAACATGCGGTCGGGCGCAGCACCTTTGGCGAGGCAGTGTCCGTGGCCGCGGTGAGTGCTGGTGATGTAGTCGTCGATATTCAGCGCCTCGCAGATGCCGACGGCGACGGCTTCTTCGCCGCTGTACAAATGCGCCAGGCCGGGCATGAGCGCGCGAGTGTAGAGTTCGTTCACCTGTTCTTCAAACAGGCGAATCCTCACCATCTGGCGGTAGGCACGCAGCCATTTATTTTCTTTCTGTGTTTGAGCGGCGGCGTCGCGGCCAGCTTCTGGTTTGGATATTGCAGTGGTCACTTCTTTTTTCCTCCAGCGGTTACAGGTGTAGTCACGCCTGACATGGCGGCGAGCACGTCGAACATGCAGGCGAAATCGTATTTGGTCCAGCCCATGCCGCGGGCAGCGGTAAGAATCTCGTTGCTGACGGCGGTGGTGGGTAGGGGCACGTCGAGCTGGCGGCCGAGTTCCATCGCCAGCACCATATCTTTCTGCATCATGTTGACGTCAAACCAGGCTTCTTCGGGCTGCTGCAGGACGAACGGTCCCCGGTACTTGACCATGGGAGAAGCGACTGCGCTGTTGACGAGGACATCGACGGCAACTTCGCGCGCGATACCACTTTTTTCGGCCAGCAGGACGCCTTCAGAAAAAGCGAGCATCTGCACGGCGAGGCTCAGGTTGATGGCGATCTTCATGGAGAGCGCAAGGCCGTTGTCGCCGACGTGCGTAACCTTGGGGCCGATGTCGAGGAGGAGCGGCTTGACCTTGTCAAAGGTTTCTTTGTGGCCGCCAACCATCACCGACAACTTGCCTTCCTGCAAAGTGATCACGCTGCCGGAGACTGGCGAGTCGACCATGTCGGCGCCGAGGGCGCGGACCTTCGCGGCCAGCGCGCGACTCACCGCTGGACTTACCGTACTCATGTCGATGAAAGTTTTGCCGGCGCTCAGGCCGGCGAGGAGTCCGTCGGGGCCTTCAGTGACGGCCTGGATCGCGGCTGAGTTGGTGACCATGGCAAAGGTGAAGTCGGATGTAGCCGCGACCGCGCGCGGCGAGTCGGCCCATTGCATGCCTTTTTGCACCAGCCACTGCGCTTTTGCGCGGGTGCGGTTGTAGCCAGTCACGGTGTGACCTTTGCCGAGCAGACGGTTCACCATCTGGCTGCCCATCACACCCAGGCCAATAAATCCTAGTTTGGACATCAGGTACTGCCTCCAGAAGTGCTGTACGGCCTTGCCGGCGATTCTTGGCTGCGCTGCACGGCCGGTGATCGCGCGGGAAGAAACATTTCTTCTTTCGTCCCTTCGGGGCTTGACCCTTTTCGCTTTCGCAAACCCACGGGCTTAAGTCGCGGGCGCATTCTTTAGCCGCCGGCGGCTGGGTTCACGACCGGGCTGCGCGGATCGATCTGCTCGCTCTGTCTGCGCCGCAACTGCGCTAGTACTTGCCGGGTGCGCGTTTCGCCGGGGGCGACTGACTGTCTTCTTTAATCTGGCACAAATGAGATCGCATGGCCTCGCGGGCCTTTTCTGCGTCGTGACGTTCCACGGCATCGAGAATTCTCTTGTGGTGAACCTGGCCGCGCTCGGGACCGCCGGAAACGCGGAAAATTCGCAGACGCTGTTCGCGCAGCAATCCGACGATGGAATCGATCAAAGAAAGAATGATCGGATTGGCGGCGGCTTCGGCCAGAGCCAGATGAAAATCGAGATCGGCTTCAATGTAAGCATCGGGGTCCGCTCCGGCGCGGTCCATTACAGCGACGGCTTCGCGCATGGTCGCGAGTTCGGGTTCCTGGATGCGGACCGCGGCCAACGCGGCAATTTCAGGTTCGAGAATGGCGCGTACTTCGGCGAGCTGATTGGAGCCCTCGGGCTGTCCGATTTTTGTGATGAGATCGAGCGATTGGCGAACGGCCTGGGTCGTGCCGTCAGTGATAAAAGTGCCGCGGCCGGAGTAGGCTTCGACCAAACCTTTTTCGCGGAGTGCCTTCACGGCTTCGCGGACGGCGGTGCGGCTCACGCCAAAGCGCTGCGCCAGTTCGCGCTCTGCGGGCAACTGATCGCCGGGCTTGAGAACACCTTTGACAATGGATTCTTCAATCTGCTGAACGATCTGCTCGTAGAGCCGCGACGTCCGCACTAGCTTGTACACTGCGCTGCCCCCCGCACTGCGTGGCGCAAAACCAGCCGAGACACCTATGGTCTGGCTACTATACCGCACATCCACGGGGTGCTGGGACGTTTGTTGGCTGGACATATTCGGTATACAGGTATGGTGGTATGACCAATTGAGATGCTACTACACGAGGGCCGGCCGATGCAACTCCTTTCCGCAGAAAAACCGTGTGATTCCTGTGAGTTCGGGGTTGCCGTGTTGTGGACTCCCCACGCTTCCGGGGGCGGGATAGGCTTTGTGGTGGTTGATTCGATAAGTGAATTTGCTTGACACCGTTTCTCCGATAGTGGTATGGCTGTCGGACCAGCAGGAAAGCAACGGAGGAGTTCTATGCCATCACGCACGGTCAGCGCCGCGGCGTCTCATGTCCGACGGATGAGTACAGCCAACCGGTTCTTGCTTGCGACCTTCACCCTGGTCGTATTCTCCGTCCCGGTTCTGGCTCAAACTACGGCGGGACGCATTCTGGGCACGGTGAGTGACCAGAGCGGAGCTGCAGTGCCAGGCGCAACCGTGGTGGTGACCGATACGCAGCGCGGCATTTCGCGCACGCTCACGACCGACGATTCCGGCGAGTATGTTGCCCCCGAGTTGCTGCCCGGCAGCTACAAGATCCACGTGGAAGCCAAGGGCTTCAAGATCACCGAGCGTCCGAACGTGGTGATTGAAGTTGCGACCGACGTACGAGCCGACTTCGCATTGCAGCCCGGACAAGTAACGCAGACGGTGGTGGTGGAAGAGGATGTTCCGCTGGTGAACACGACGTCCTCGACACTGGGCGGTACTCTGAGCAATCAGGAAATCAACGACCTGCCGCTGAACGGACGCAATTATGAGAACCTGCTGCAGCTGCGTCCCGGCGTGATGCGTTATCCCGGCGGCGGATTTTCTACCACCAGCGCCAACGGTCTGCGCGCCGAAGACAACGCGTATTACATTGAGGGATTGTTCAACAGCGAACCTTACTCCGGTCAGGCCATTGTGAACGGCGCCGGCATTGCGGGGGACTCCGCGACGATTCTTCCGATCGATGCGATTCAGGAATTCAACCTGCAACAGAATCCTTCGGCGGAATATGGATGGAAGCCGGGAGCGGTGGTCAACGTAGGATTGAAGTCAGGCACCAACAAGGTGCATGGAACGGTCTTTGGTTTTGGCCGCGATGGAGCCATGGACGCGCGGAACTTTTTCAACGCAGATCCGGCGGCTAAGTTGACACGTACGTTGGAGCAGTTTGGCGGCAGCCTGGGTGGTGCCATCGTCAAGGACAAGGCGTTTTTCTTTGGCGCTTACGAAGGCCAGCGCTACAACGTAGGCAACTCCTACGGAGGAGTGACCAGCCCGTCGATGGTGCACATGGCGCAGAACGGAACCTGTTCGTTCAACTTTGTCGGCGACTGCGCGGACAGCATTCCGGATGCGGTGAACGACATACTGATGGCCCCTGGCACTGTGGGCGCGATCATCAGTCCCGCGAGCCTGCTCATTTCAGGATGCACGGTTTCCGGAACCGCTCCCAACGCGACCGTCAGCTGCACCGGCGCTGGCTTTCCCACGAACAATGCCCAGAACATCAACATCACCAACGGATTTAACAACGTCGTCCACGTCAACAACTTCGTCGGCAAGGTCGACTACCGGCTTAATGACCGAAACAGCATCAGTGGGACGTATTTTTTTGGAAACAATTCCGGGAACGTGGAAGACTTCCCCGAGCTGCAGACCAAGTGGCTCTCGACTATTCACACGCGCGCGCAGGTGGTGGGCGGCAACTGGATCTGGACTCCCAGCTCGCGCTGGGTCAACGAGGCACGCTTTGGCTACAACCGGCTCTACCAGCCGACCTTGCCCGACGATCTCAGCACTTCAGCCACGTCTACCTATGGCCTGGATACGGGTATAAGTGGACCCTATACCGGCGGCCTTCCGCGCATTGGCTTTGGCGGATATTTCTTCCCCGGACTGGGCGGATTCAAGTGGCCGAAGTTCCAGGGACCAGATTCAATTACGCAGTTTGTCGATCACCTCGCCTACAGCGCGGGCAAGCACGCCCTGAAATTCGGCGGCGAGCTCCACTACAACAAAGTAACGAACGCTGCCTACGGCAACGCCCGCGGCAGCATCACGTTCCTGGGCAGCGTGGTGAATGGCGGCAGCGCCCAGTACCCGATCCTTTCGAGCCCGCTCGAAGACTTTATGGCGGGTGCGCCCTTCAAGTCGTCGGTCGAGATAGGAAATCCAACCCTGCACTTGCACAACTGGGCCTACTCGGGTTTTCTCCAGGATGACTGGCGGGCCACCAAGAATCTGACCGTTAATTTCGGCGTTCGCTACGAATTCAGCAGCGTTCCCCAGGAAGCCAATAATCTCCTGGGAAATTTTGATCCTAACGTGGGTCTGGTACAGGTGGGCCATGGAATCAGCAGCCTCTACAACCCCGATCACAAGAACTTTGGCCCGCGGGGTGGCTTTGCCTGGGACATTGGCGGCCACGGCAAAACCGTACTCCGCGGCGGCGGCGGATTGATCTATGAAACCGTGAACTGGCAGTCGTTCATCGCCTTCAATAACGCCTTCGGTCCGGGCAGCGTTCCGACGGGAGCCCCGATCGACGCCGCTGGGGATACGTCCGGTGGCACCATTACCACCGGAAACCAAACCAAGAAGAATTTCCTGGCCTATCCAGGCACTTGGGACACGGTGCCCCTTTATTCCACTTCAGTCAATTGCGCTCCGGTCCTGGCGAGCGGCAATCCGGGTAGCCCATGCCCAATTATGACGGTAGATCGAAATCTCACCACGCCGTATGTGTGGAATTGGACGTTGAACCTGCAGCATGCGTTCAGCTCGAATCTTTCGCTCGAAGCCGCCTATGTGGGCAATCGCGGAACGAATTTGACCGGAATTCGGGATATTAATCAGCCGCCTGTGGGCTCGGGGTGGACGACGACCCAACCCGGTTCTGCTGGAACTCTAACCGCCTGCCTCGCCAGCGCCCCCGCCTACAGCAATTGTGCTACCGACTCTGGGTATGAGGTGACGAATCAGCCATTCAACGCGAAGTTCCCATTCCTAGCCAACATCTTTCAGATGGGAAACGTCTATCGCTCGAACTACAACGGTCTGCAGGTCACGTTGAACGCGCGCAACTACCACGGTCTGAGCATGGTGGCAGGCTACACCTATGCGCACGCTTCGGATGACGTGGGCGCGAACTGGGACTTCGGCTACGGTTCGGGTTTGCCGCAGAACGCTCACAACGTCGCCGCTGAGTATGCCAACAGCGACTTCGACATCCGCCACCGGCTGACGATCTCCTTCACTTACGCAATTCCCGGACGGAAGGGTTTCGGGCAGATGCGTGAAGGCTGGGAGATCAACACCATCACGACAATCGAAAGCCCGCAGTTCTGGGGACCGATGGACGAAGGAACCGATGCAGCCGGCGTCGGGCCGCTACCCGTGAGTCCGCCCGCGAACTCTCCAATTCGTTGGAGCTTCTACGGCAAGACTTCGGACTTCAAGTCGCAAAAGGGAGTTACGATCCCCTACTTCTCGAGAACCACTGTGCCGCCGATTCCGGCCTCCTGTATTACGCAGGCGCTGGCAGTCGATGGCGGGACAGCGGGAGCCTCGACCGCATCTTTGAATCTGTTTGGCTGCTACGCCAACGGCAACTCAGTCATGATTCCGCCGCCGCTGGGTCAGTTTGGAAATATGGGCCGCAACATGTTCGAGGACACGGGCTTCAGGAATTTCGATTTCTCCCTGGCCAAGAACTTCCACTTCGGAGAAGCCGTGCGGCTGCAGTTCCGGGCCGAGTTCTTCAACATTTTCAATCATCCGAACTTCGCCAATCCGTATGGCGGACAAAATGGGTTTGGTCTGAACGATCCGTCGGTGCGTCCGTTCGGGTGCGGTTGTGCCACGCCGGATATTGCGGCGGCTAACCCCGCCGTAGGTTCCGGCGGACCACGCTCGATTCAGCTCGGCGCGAAGTTAGTCTTCTAGTTCGAGACGCGTTCTGAATTCCGGGGCCGGACAGATTCCGTCCGGCCTTTTCTTTATCTTTGCTGGGGCGACACTGAGCCACACATAACGGGGACCGAATCATGAACAGCAGAACTTTATTGGCACTCTTCACTCTGTGCCTGGCAGGAGGTGTGGTTGCCATGGGGTTTGGCCAGGAGCGCCGCGAGCGCACCATCGACGAGGTCAAGGCCGAGGCCATTCATCGCGCCGAAGTCGGGCAGTACCCGCTGATCGGGCTCGATCCCGCCGATGTGAAAGAAGCCTTCGAGAGCATTCACACGGCGGATAAAGATGAATGGGCGGCAGGATTCATGCGCGTTGCCGATCGTTATTTCAACGAGGCGAAGTCGCTGGAGAAATCCGATCCGACCAAGGCCAATGCGGATTACATTCGCGCCTGGCGAATTTATTCGTTTGGACGCTGGCCGATTCCCGCGTCTCCCGGCAAGCAGCGCTCGTACGAGAAAGCCATTGAGTCGTTTCTGGCGCACGCGCGCTTTATGGATCCGCCGCTCGAAGTCGTGCACATTCCTTTCGAGGGTAAAGAGATCATCGGCTACCTGCGTCTGCCGAAGAATGCCAAGGGACCAGTCCCGCTGGTGATTGCGGTCAACGGCCTCGACAGCCGCAAGGAGGATTTGACGGAGAGTTTCGGCGCGATTCTTCCCTTTGGCATTGGATTTCTTGCCGTTGATGGACCGGGCACGGGGCAGGCGCCCATCAAGGTCAGCGAAACTTCCGAGCGCATGCTGTCGAAAGTGATCGACTACGCGCAGTCGCGTCCGGAGATCGACAAGAACCGCATCGCGCTGCACGGCGTGAGTTGGGGCGCATACTGGGCGACGAAGATGGCGATCGTGGAACGCGCGCGCCTGCGCGGATGCAGCGCGCAGTCGCCTCCGGTCGACCGATTTTTTCAGAAGGACTTTCTGATGAACTCGCTGCTGGGCAATCGTGAATATCTGTTCGATCAGGTGCCGGCGTTGATGAACATTCTGGAAGGCGTGCACTCGCTCGACGAGATGGGCGAGTATTTGCCGAAGATGTCGCTGGTGAGCCAGGGGCTACTCGGCAAGCCGATGGCGCCCATGTTGATTCTGGCGGGAGTGAAGGATACGCAGGTGCCGATCGAGGACGAATATTTGCTGCTGAATAAAGGCGACTTGCCCAAGGAAGCGTGGATCAACCCGTCCGGCGGACATCTCGGCCGGCAGGTGGGAGTGTGGCCCGATCCCAGGATTTTCAAGGAAGTGATTATTCCGTGGCTAGTGAAAACTCTGCAGGCGCCGGGGAGCTAGGTTCCGGCGACTAAAGCCGCTGCTCATTTTTGCGCACGTGACGGCGCGGCTGGAAGCAGCGCCTTTTCAAAACAAGAGGGAGTTTCAAAACAACTAGGTCTAAGGACGAGATTCAGAGGGCATGAATCAAGGTCGTACCGGTTGGACCACCATACCAAGTTCGGCTGACTCGATATGACACCTCAAATCGCAATTCCGCCGTCCGAGGTTCCGACCCCGCGGCCCAAGCGTTTCTACACGTCGCTATGGGTGCAGGTGAGCGTCGCCATCGTTGCCGCGGTTCTGTTTGGCTATCTCAGCCCTGAGCGCGCGATTGCGATGAAGCCTTTCGGCGACGCGTTCATTCGTATGGTGACGATGATTATTTCGGTGATGATTTTCTGCACCGTGGTCACTGGCATCGCCGGCATGCAGGATCTGCGGAAGGTGGGCCGCGTGGGAGGGAAGGCTCTTCTTTACTTCGAGCTTGTTTCGACGCTGGCTCTGGTCGTGGGATTCATCGTGGGAAATGTCGTTCACCCCGGCACCGGATTCAACGTGAATGCGGCCACGCTCGACGCGCGCGCTGTGTCCGATTATGCGGGACAGGCCAAGGCGCAGACCGTTACCGACTTCCTGATGCACATCATTCCTACCACCGTGGTCGATGCGTTTGCCAAGGGCGACATATTGGAAGTTGTATTCGTTTCAATTCTGTTCGGCTTTGCGGTGGCAGCGGCGGGAGCGCATGCCAAGCCTCTGGTTGCCATGCTCGAATCGCTGACCAAGGTTGTGTTTCGGATGGTAAACATCGTGATGCGGTTCGCGCCGATCGGGGCATTCGGCGCCATGGCCTTCACCATCGGAAAGTATGGACTGGCTTCGTTGGGGCCGCTGCTGCGGCTGATTGCGTCGTTCTGGGTGACATCGATTCTGTTCGTGTTTATCGTGTTCGGCGGAGTGGCGTGGGTCGCGGGATTCAGCCTGCTTAGATTTCTGCTGCGCATTAAAGAAGAAATACTTCTCGTGCTGGCCACCAGTTCGTCGGAGACCGCTATCCCTACTTTGATGGAAAAATTGGAAGCGCTGGGGTGCCCGCGCTCGCTGGTGGGGCTGATCGTGCCCACGGGCTATACGTTCAACACCGATGGCAGCGCCCTGTACATGACGATCGCAGCTCTCTTCGTCGCGCAAGCGACCAACACCCACCTCTCCTGGCTGCAGCAGATGACAATCTTCTCCGTCGCTATGCTGACCTCGAAGGGCGCGAGCGGCGTGCAGGGAGCGTCGTTCATCGCGCTGGTGGGGACCTTGAGCGTGATCCCGGCAATTCCGGTGGCAGGGATGGCGCTCATTCTCGGCATCGACCGCTTCATGAGCATGTTCCGCGCCCTGGTGAACATGATCGGCAACGGCGTGGCGACACTGGTGGTGGCGCGCTGGGAGAATGAACTGGGGCGGGAGACGCTGCAACGAAATCTGGCCTAGGCTCCGCTTCGCGATTCCTCGTACCCTTCGCGGTCATTGCCTTTGATCTCTAAATCAAACGGCCCCGCACCCGCTCTCACGATATGATGAAACTTCTCCAGGAGTTGCGGCTATGACTGAGAGCAACGGAAAAACTGCCCTGATTACGGGCGCCAACGGCGGCCTCGGAAGTCACGTCACAAAAGCCTTGCTGGATGCCGGTTTCGCCGTGGCTGGACTCGCGCCGAAAATTCAGCAGTCTGACTTCGACCACCCGAAGTTCACCGCGCTTCCGGCGTCGCTCGACAATCTTGATGCGGCGAAGAAGGCGGCACACGCGGTCATCGCCCGCTTTGGAAAGATTGACGTGCTGGCGCATCTGGTGGGCGGATTCGCGGGAGGACAGAATGTCGCCGACACCGACGACGCCACGCTTCAACGGATGTTCGACATGAACGTCAACAGCGCGTTTCACATTTTGCGGGCGGTAATTCCCCACATGCGCAAGGCTGGGGCAGGACGCATCATCGCCATCGGCAGCCGCGCCGCCGAAGCTCCGGGAGCCGGCGTTGGGGCCTACAGCGCGTCCAAGGCCGCGCTGGTCTCGCTGGTGCGCACGGTCGCGATTGAGAATAAGGACGCCGGCATCACCGCAAACGTTATTCTGCCCGGGACCATGGATACGCCCGCCAACCGCAGCGCCATGGCCGGAGCGGACCTGTCGCAGTGGGTGCAGCCCGCGTCGGTCGCCAGTCTGATCGTGTGGCTGGCGGGAGACGCTGGGAAGGACGTGACGGGCGCGGCGATTCCGGTCTATGGGCGCGGGTTGTGAGGAACGGATCAGGCCGCAGGGAGTTTTTGGCGGGGAGGTGGTCACCCTTTCGTAACCATCGCAACTGCACAATTTTTGTTGCACTTTAACACTGGTGAAATATCTTGCATGTAGCCTGTATTTAGGAGGCCGCTCATGGGGTCAGCCCGGATCGCCAAGTCCTTACCGCTTCAGGTGGCTGCGGTCTGCTATCGCCGACGCGGCACGGCGGTTGAGTTCCTCCTGGTAAATACCAACGGCGGCAATAAGTGGACTTTTCCCAAGGGGTCGACCGACCCTCGCCTTTCGCACAGCCAAGCCGCCGAACGTGAAGCCTCGGAAGAAGCCGGCGCCATCGGGACGATCGAGCCCCGCCACTTCCATCTTTATCTGCACTCGAAAGGCGTGTTCTGGCAGCCCGGTGGTGTGCAGGAGTTTGTGGTTAAGGCCTTTCTGATGGAGATCCACCAGATGCGCCGCCCCGATGAAGGTAATCGCCGGCCCACCTGGGTGAGCCCCGAAGAAGCCAAGAAACGCCTGGCCAAGGGACGCGAGGTGAAATACTACCGCGAACTGGAAGCCGTCATTGACCGCGCCATGGAACGGATTCAGTTTCATCACGAGCTCTGGGGCGCGTATCCCGGACCGCGCGACCCCCGCCCCGCGAAAGATCCCATCGCCAGCGTCGTCTGGCCGTAAGGCGGATCCCTTCCTCTGTGGTTCCTTGTGTCCTCTGTGGTCACGCTTTCCCATGTGTCAGTGAAGACAGCAAACTCCGCGCCGGTTTCATGAGACGATAAAGATACTCATGATTCAGCTCTCTGGCGCCGGAAAACGCTTCGGCCACAAACTCCTCTTCGAGAACGCGGACTGGCTCATCACCCCCCGCGACCGCATCGGCCTGGTCGGCGGCAACGGCACCGGCAAGTCCACGCTGATGAAAGTTCTCGCGGGCATGGACACGTTCGACTACGGCTCGCTGACCATCGCCAAGGGAACTTCCGCTGGATATCTTTCCCAGGACGGCCTCACGCTTTCCGGCCGCAGCGTTTTCGCCGAGTGCATGTCGGTGTTCGACGATCTGCGCGCCATGGAAGCGGAACTCGAATCGCTGACCCACAGCATGGCCGAACTCGACCACACCAGCCCGGAATATTCCGCCGTCGCCGATCGCTACCACCGCGTCGAGCACGAATTCCGCACCCGCGATGGATATTCGATCGAGTCGGAAGTGGGCAGAGTCTTGATGGGGCTGGGTTTCACCAAGGAAGACTGGCCGCGGATGACCGATGAATTCTCCGGCGGCTGGCAAATGCGTCTCGCGCTGGCGAAGCTGCTTTTACAGCAGCCTAATTTGTTGTTGCTCGATGAGCCGACCAACCATCTCGATCTGGAAGCGCGCAACTGGCTGGAAGAGTATCTGCAGAATTATCCCAACGCCTTCGTGCTGATCTCGCATGATCGATATTTTCTCGACGTCACGGTCAATAAGATCGCCGAAATCTGGAACAAGCGCTTCTGGTTTTACACTGGCAACTACGACAAATTCCTCGCGCAGAAAACCCAGCGCAACGAGCAACTCCAGGCCGCCTACCGCAACCAGCGCGACCGCATCGAGCAGCTGGAAGTTTTTATCAACCGCTTCCGCTACCAGGCTACGAAGGCCAAGCAGGTGCAGAGCCGCATCAAGGAGCTGGAAAAGATCGAGCGCATCGAGGTTCCGCCGGAAGAAAAGACCATCCACTTTTCTTTCCCGCAGCCCAAGCCCAGCGGCCGGATCGTGGCCGAGTTCGAGAGCGTCGCCAAGATTTATGCGGGCAAGAATGGTAGCGCCGACAAAGAAGTTTTCCGCAACGTCAGCTTCATGATCGAGCGCGGGGACCGCATCGCCCTGGTCGGCGTGAACGGCGCCGGCAAATCCACGCTCATCAAACTTCTGGCGAACACCGAAAAAGTCACTCAAGGCGAATACAAGCTGGGTCACAACGTGGAAGCTGACTACTTCGCGCAGGACCAATACAAAGAGCTCGATCCCGACGCCCGCATTCTCGACGATCTCGGCGATGCCTCGCCCGGCTCCGGCGAAACCGAACTGCGCAGCCTGCTCGGCTGTTTCCTGTTTTCCGACGAGGACGTTTTCAAAAGGATCGGCGTGCTCTCCGGCGGCGAACGCGGCCGTTACGCCCTGCTCCGCCTGCTACTGCATCCCGCCAACTTCCTGCTGCTCGACGAACCCACCAACCATCTCGACCTGCGCGCCAAAGATGTTCTGCTCGAGGCCTTGATGAAATATACCGGCACGGTCGTGCTCGTTTCGCACGACCGCTATTTCATCGACAAGCTGGCCACGCGCGTCTTCGAAGTTGGCGACGGCAAAGTCGAAGTCTTCCCCGGCAATTACGAGGACTACCTCTGGCGCAAACAGGGCGGCCAACACAACGCCCCCACCCTCGACGACGTTCCCGGAAAGAAAACAAAATTATCGGCCTCAGTAGTTAGAGGGGATGCCAGGGGTGCCCCACTTCCCGCCGCATTTGCGGGAAGTGGGTCTCAGTCCGGAGCAACGGGGCACGCAACAAACGGAAACAAGGCCGCCGACTCCGAGCCCCCCAAGAAGCGCGTGAACCCCATCAAGCGCAAGCAAATGGAAGACCGGATCCACGAGCTGGAAGGAAAAATTGGTCGCGCGGAAAGTGAGGTCGAACGCCTCGAATCCACCCTCCAGAATTTCGTCAGCGCCGAAGAAAGCCAGCGCCAGTCCCAGGAACTCGACCTGCACAAAGCCAGCCATGCGGCCCTGATTAAAGAGTGGGAAGGACTCTCGGAGGAGTTGCAAGAATCGAAATAGGCTTAGCCGGCAGGCAACCGGGATATGGGTTTGGCATCCAACCGCTTCGTGGGCCACTAGGTCTCGGGTAACAAACTCAATGAAGCGGAGTCCGATGGCCGTCGTTAGGTGCAACGCAGGCTGGCTCGCCGTTGTAGTAGCGATTCTCTGCAGTTGTTCATTCGCTCAAGACCAGGATTCGAATGGCACAAATCCGAAACGGAAGTGGCTGGAGTGTGATGTCGATTGGATTTTCTCTGAAGAAATCGTCGGTCCGGGCTTCTCGCTGCAGTTTTCCTTCCGCGCTGCGCCGATTGCGGGAGTTCCAATCTCCCTCAGCAAGAGTGGAAACGTCGTGTCCACAACAAGAACCAATTCGCATGGGGTCGCTCACTTCAGAGCAATCTCTCCGGGGAATTACGACCCGAGTTCGCCTGGCGGCTTGCTCTTTCCTTCTGGCAGCCTAGTAATTGAGGTCAAGGCCGACCACCCGTCGGGCGAGAGGGTGAAACTGGACTGGCCCGGCCATTCCGTCACCACCCAAAATCTGAGAGGAAAATTCACCGTCTCAGAAGAACTGAATGACCCCGACATCCCGCTTCGCAATGCATCCGTCGAACTCCTAGACCCGTGCACGTCGAAATTAATTGAGGCGTCTTACACCGACGTAAACGGTGACTACGAGTTCGCCACCACAATTCCCGGCGTCTACGCGCTACGATTGAGGTTAGCCAAGAAGGGCGAAACGGGTTCCGAAGCCCACGACCTTTCCGTCGAACTAGCCCCAGGGGCGAAGGAGTATTCGATCCCCGAGATGAAAGCAGTGCACTCCGATTGCAATGGCCTTCAATTGCTCCGGTAATCTGGGGCAGAGAATGGCTGGGAGGCGCAATAGTCCCTTCTCCGCCCGTACAGCAACTTCCGTAATCTCTCTGGGATACGTACTTCCGTGCGATAGTCGGATTGGCCAAATGGCCAGCAACTGTCGAAGGACACATATCAAGATCAACCGCAGAAAATAGATTTTCAGGCGCCAGCCAGTGAGGCGCCACGCGGGATAAAAGGAAGGGCGCATGCTTCAGTCGTCGGAGAACTCGTTTAATCTGAAGTCCAACTCACCGGCTTCCAACCCCAACGCTTACAATCCGGTCAAAACCGTGACCGCCCCCGTGGATCAGGCCACCATCGGCCGCACTCTGGTCATCAAGGGCGAAATCAGCGGCTCCGAAGCGCTCTACATCGACGGCCGCGTCGAAGGCAAGATCACCATGCCCGAGAGCCGCGTCACCATCGGACGCAACGGCAAAGTCGATGCCAGCATCCAGGCCCGCGAAGTCGTGGTCATGGGCAAGGTGAACGGTAACATCGAGTGCAGCGATCGCGTGGATATTCGCAGCGAAGGCTCGGTCAGCGGAGACATTTCGACCGTGCGCATCAGCGTGGAAGATGGCGCGGCGCTCAAGGGCGGAATTCAGGTCCGCAACGAGCAGAAGCACAAAGAAATCCAGACTCAGACGCAAGTCAAACCGGCGGAGGCTCCCAAGGCCATGTCCGCCACGGCCAGCGCGTAGTTCGGCGGGACGAATGTTCAGTAATTGAGAAGGGGCACGCTCGCGCGTGCCCTTTTTGTTTTTGTAGAGACGTTGCTTGCAACGTCTTTCTCTAACCATCGTTTGCGGTACCACCGGCGGAGACGTAACAAGTTACGTCTCTACGACTGAAGGTCACTTCTTCGCCGTCGGCCGCAAATCCAGCGCGGCCGAATTCATGCAATACCGCAGGCCAGTCGGTGCCGGCCCGTCCTCGAAAACGTGCCCCAGGTGCGCGTCGCAGGTCGCGCAGCGGACTTCAGTGCGCACCATGCCGTAGGCCGTGTCTTTGTGCTCGACCACGCCGCCCCCATCGGCGGGCTTGGTGAAGCTGGGCCAGCCGGTGCCGGAATTAAACTTCGTCTGCGAATCGAACAGCGGCGCGCCGCAGACTACGCAGTGGTACACTCCGGGATCCTTCGTGTCCCAGTACTTGCCGGTAAAGGCGCACTCCGTGCCAGCTTCCTGCGTCACGTGATACTGCTCGGGCGTGAGCTTTTGCTTCAGCTCCGCCGGGTCTTTCATGATTTTTTCTGGCATGATTCGGCTCCATTTTCGACAATTAGATTCATCAATGGTTGGATGTTCTAGAACTCGAAAAGTAGCGGCGGCTCTCTCGGCGGGCACAGTGGTCAGTTAACGCTCCGTAGTGCTTTCGCCTTTCGCATCATGCTCTCCGACTCGGCTTCGCGACCCACGTCGGAGAGAAAGGCCGCATACGCCTTGTACCTTCCGCTACTTCTTGGTCCGAGTTTGATATTTTCGATGTGTATTTTCTCGGCTTCCTTAGTCTTCCCCTGCGCCAGATAAGCAAAAGCCAAGCTGATGCGCGTTACGTGCGATTCCTTGATCCTCAGCGATTCAACGAGAAAGGCTTCAGCCTTTTTAAACTGCCTCTTCTTCAGACAAACGGCTCCCAGCGCCCACTTGCAAACGGCGTCGTCGGGCGCCAGCTTGAAGGCCCGGATCAGGTGTTTTCGTGCATCATCGAAACGGCCTAGCTTGAAATAGCACCATCCGAGGTTCCATGACAGCCTCCAATGCTTTCCGGCGTAAGAGGATCTCTTATTCAGGAGTTTGATTGCTTCCAAATAACGCCTTTCCTTCATGAGGGATGTGGCGAGCTTCTCGATCTCTCCGGCATCGCCCCGTCCGGTCATTTGGCCTACTCCTCGACTTCCTCGCCCACCTTGCGATACTTCCCACGGAAGAACAGTAACGGCTGGCCTTCGCGCACGACTACGTCTTCGACTTCCGCAATGAAGATAGTGTGGTCGCCGGCGACCTGCGCCGAGTGCAGACGGCACTCCAGATAAGCCAGCGAACCGTGCAGCATGGGCGTGCCGTGTTTGGTGCGTTCGAAGCGAGCGCCCGCTTCGGTTTCCGCGTGCTCGTGGCTGCGGTCAGAGCGGGCGTAGTACTCCGAAATCGCCCGCTGATGCTCGCCCAGCACGTTGATGCCGAAGCGTTTTTTGGCGTGCAGGTGGGCGTGGGTACGCGTGTTGTGATCGACGCAGACCAGCACTAGCAGCGGATCGAGCGAGACCGAGGCGAAGGCGTTGGCCGTCATTCCATGCACTTCCCCATGCACGTCCCTATGAACTTCGCCGTGTCCTTCGCCTTCGAGGTCCAGAGTGATGATGGTGACGCCGGTGGCGAAACATCCCATGGCTTTGCGAAATTCGGCAGGGTTTAGGGGCATGACCAGGTTTGGTGACGAAATCCCTCGTAGTGACGTTGCTGGCAACGTCTCTTACCAACGTTCATCTCTCTCACCATCGTTCGGGGCGCTGTCGGCGGAGACGTAACAAGTTACGTCTCTACGAGGCAACCGCCTACATTACCACGCCCTGCGGTTGATGTATGATTCGGAGCATTCAGGGGAATTCCGAACGCCGTGTCGCCGAATGCCATCCCGTCCGTTGCGCCGATCTCGCGGGAGGCCGCGCTGCGCCTGATTCGCTGTCCTGACGGCGATCTACCGGAACTGCTCGCGGCGGCACGCGATGCCCGGGAGCAATTCAAGCCCGGGGCTATCACTTATTCGCGCAAGGTGTTTCTTCCGCTGACTAATCTTTGCCGCGACTACTGCGGATACTGCACCTTCCGCCGCGATGCGGGCGACCCGGGCGCGCATACCATGACGCCGGATGAAGTGCTCGCGGTCGCGCGTGCCGGAGAAAAGCTGGGATGCACTGAAGCGCTGTTCAGTCTCGGTGACAAACCCGAACTGCTATTCCCGGAGATGCGCGAGACGCTGCGACGGCTGGGATACAAGTCCACGCTGCATTATCTGGAAGCGATGTGCGAACTGGTGCTGCGCGAAACCAGTCTGCTGCCGCATCCGAATCCCGGATTGATGAGTGCGGAATGGATTGCGCGGCTGGCCGCCGTGTCGCCCAGCATGGGTCTGATGCTTGAAACCACCAATGCCGCGCTGCTGGCGCGCGGCGCGGCGCACGACGACGCTCCCGACAAAGCTCCGGCCAGACGGCTGCGCACGATTGAAGAGGCGGGCAAGCAAAATGTTCCGTTCACAACGGGATTGCTCATTGGCATTGGCGAATTGCTGGAGGACCGCGTCGACACGCTGCTCGGGATTCGCGATTTGCACGAACGCTACGGTCACATTCAGGAAGTGATCGTGCAGAATTTCCGGGTAAAGCCGGCGATTCCGATGGCACACTGGCCCGAGCCTTCGCATGGCGAGATGCTGCGCGCCGTGGCGGTGGCTCGCTTGTTACTGCCCGGCGTGAATATTCAGGCGCCGCCAAATCTTTCGGCGCCTTACTATGAAGATCTGGCGGACGCCGGCATCAACGATTGGGGAGGAATTTCGCCGCTGACGCCGGACTACATCAATCCCGAGAAGCCCTGGCCGCACCTCGAACAACTGCGCTTGCGCACTGAGGCCAAGGGGTTCGCGCTGCAACAACGGCTGCCGGTGTATCCCGAATTTATTTCCAGGGTGGCGTCGAAGCCGGGACTGCTGTCGGAAAAATTGCGCGCTGCCACGGATGATCTTGGGTTGGCGAAAATAACGAGGGCGGCATGATGGAGCCGAAAAGATGATCTGCGTGCTGAGCGGCGGCACCGGGGGCGCGAAATTTGTCGACGGCCTGCGCCAGGCCATGCCCGCTGAAGAGATCACCATCATCGTCAACACGGGCGACGACCTGCTGTGGTGGGGGCTTTACGTTTCGCCCGACATCGATTCGATCACGTATGTGCTCTCGGGCATGCTGAGCCGCGAACGCGGATGGGGCGTGAAGGGCGACACCTTTCTCTGCCTGCAGGCCATGGGACAACTTGGCGAGCCTACGTGGTTTCACGCCGGGGACCGCGACTTGGCGGTGCATCTGCTGCGTTCGCGCCTGCTGGCCGAAGGCAAGACGCTGTCGGAAGCTACAGCGATCATCTGTGGGAAGCTGGGAGTGAAGGCGCGCATTATTCCCATGAGCAATTCGCGGGTCGAAACTCGCGTCGATACGCCGATTGGCGAGTTGAGTTTCGAAGAATATTTTGTGCAGCGCTGGTATCAGGATCCGGTGAACTCCGTGCGTTTTGCCGGAGCATCGGACGCGGAACCCGCGCCTGACGTGCTTGAGGCAATTGTTTCGGCCGACGCGGTTTTGATCGCGCCGAGCAATCCGGTGACAAGCATTGGTCCGATTCTGGCGGTGCCGGGGATTCGTGAAGCGCTGTTGCGTGCGCGCGGAAAAATTGCCGCCATCAGTCCCATCATTGGCAACGCGCCGGTTGCTGGTCCGGCGGGAATTCTTATGGCGGCACAGGGGCTGCCTTGCTCGATTGCCGGGGTCGCGCAGGCCTATGAAGATTTTCTCGACATCCTGATCTGCGACACGCGCGACGCCCGCGCCGCC
>Ga0070733_10001220_pt1 | contig 19394 bp, 19 predicted proteins | sample Coa_R1_9_FD_66450 | JGI IMG/M metagenome (GOLD analysis project Ga0070733, IMG submission 66450) | Surface soil microbial communities from Centralia Pennsylvania, which are recovering from an underground coalmine fire - Coalmine... | ecosystem: Environmental > Terrestrial > Soil > Unclassified ... | reverse complement strand
TGTGACGCTTCCCGTCCACGCGATCAAGCGTTACGATCCCAAGGACATTGGTCTCGAAAATCCTGGCATGTACCAGTTCAGCGTTCTGGTGCGATTAATACCCGGAGTAAGCATGGAGTCGGCGCGCCCGGTGCTTCGGGATGTCTGGCCGCGGCTGTCGCAAGGCGAATCCAACCCCGCAGATAGCTGGACACAGAAACTGGATATCCAGCCCGGCAGCGCCGGCGTCTCCCGCGTGCGCGATGAATTCTCCCGCGCGCTGATCGTCTTGATGGTTCTGGTGGGCCTGGTACTCGTGATTACCTGCGCCAATCTGGCCAATCTTCTGCTGGCCCGGGCGATGGGCCGGAAGAAAGAAATCGCCGTGCGTCTGGCCATCGGAGCCGCGCGAGGAAGGCTGATCCGGCAGTCTCTTACCGAGTCCTTGCTTTTGGCCGTGATCGGCGGAGGTGCCGCCCTGTTGTTGGCTGGCTGGATGACCCGCGCGTTGTTGCTGTTTCTGCCGCAAGACCGCGCCGGGTATCTGAGGTTCCAGGCCGACCCGCGCATGCTTCTCTTCGCCGCGGCCTTGACGGTGGGAACGGCGCTTCTGTTCGGTCTGCTGCCGGCATTTCAAGCGGTGAAGGTTCCTTTGAACCTGGTCATCAATGAGGCCGGGCGAACCCCCGGAACAGGGCGACGCTCCTGGATCGCTCGTGCCGTCGTTGCCGCGCAAGTCTCGATTTGCGTGGTGCTGGTGATCGGCGCATTTCTGTTCACGCGGAGTCTTCAAAACATCTCGCGCACCGATCTCGGATTCCGGCGCCAGGGATTATTGCTGGTGGATTTGAATACAGCGAAAGCGGGAATTCTTGGCGAACGCAACGACGTGCTTTACCAACAACTGCTGACCGAGCTAAACCAGACTCCCGGAATCGCGTCCGCCAGCTGCTCGAACATGATCCCCCTCTCAGGAAGGCAATGGTGGGACCCGGCCGTGGTTCCCGGCTACACGGCCGCCCGCGATGAGGTGACCACAATTTACCTGAATCAGGTTGCGCCGGACTACTTCCGCACCCTGGGTATTCCGGTGCTGGAGGGGCGCGAATTCACAATCGCTGACGTAAAGGGGACGCGCCGCGTGGCGGTGGTAAACCAGTCCTTCGCGCGCCGGTACTTCCAGGGGCGCAATGCGCTGGGCCGGGGTTTCACCGCGGGCAATAGCGGCTGGGCGATCCTGACGAATCTCGAAATCGTAGGTGTGGTCGCGGACACAAAATACTCTGATCCACGCGAGAAACAGAAAGACCAGGTTTATGTGGCGCTGTATCAGGGCACCCGGGACATGGCCGGGACACTGGAAGTCCGCTTAGGCCCTGGAGTGAGCGTCGAAACAGGAACCAACCAGATCCGCGCCATTGTGAACCGGATCGGAAGCGGAGTGGAGACCGACATTCGCCCCTACGATACGGTCTTCGACCGAGCGCTTCAGCGCGATCGCATGGTCGCCCTGCTCTCCGGCCTCTTTGGCCTGTTGGGAGTGCTGTTAGCTTGCATCGGCCTCTACGGAATCGTTACCCAATCCGTCACGGCCCGGACCGCGGAAATCGGAATTCGAATGACCTTGGGCGCGCGATGGTGGCAGGTGGAGTGGATGGTTCTGCGCGAGACTCTGATGCCTGTGGCGGCGGGAGTCGGGATCGGGATGCCGCTCGCCCTCGCCGCTGCGCAGCTCGCCGCCGGTCTGCTGTACGGCCTGACGCCCTTCGATCCGGGCGCCATCGCCGGAACCGCCGCATTGTTGGTCGCAGTCGGAGCTGCGTCGGCATGGATCCCGGCCCGCCGAGCTTCGCGGATCGCACCGCTGGCTGCGCTGCGCCAGGATTGAACCCGGCCTGGCGCCGGTATCCGTTTTGCCTGAACATCGGTGTTGACCTTGGAACGCACCAATAGTACCCACCAACCTTGACACCCCCGAAGCGCGCATGGTAGCGTCGGTAATTCCAGCTCACTTTCGGAGAAACGGCATGCGACTCACCACCAGGCTCACGATTTGCGTTATGGGAGCCGGTCTCCTGCTGGTGGTGACGCCGCTTCTGGCGCACCATTCTTTCGCGGCCGAGTACGATTCCACCAAGTCCGTCACGCTCCAAGGCAAGTTCACGAAAATGGACTGGGTCAATCCGCATTCCTGGATCCACATGGATGCCGTCAACCCAGCCAGCGGCAAGATGGAAACCTGGGACATCGAGACCGGGCCTCCCAACACTTTGTATCGCAATGGCTGGCGCAAGGACGCCATCAAGGCTGGGGAAGAGATTACCGTCACCGGAGCGCTGGCGAAGAACGGCTCGAACACCGTGAACGCGCGGTCGGTGAAGACGCCCGACGGGCGCACGCTCCTGGCCGGCTCCTCCGAAGGAAACTCGGCCGGAGCTCCGCCTCCGCAGACGAAGCAATGACGGCGAAGCGGTACATGAAAAATTGGATCGCCCTGATCGTTACTCTATGCGGCGTTAGCGCGCCAGTGCTCGCTCAAACCAAGGCCGGCGGATATTCGCCGCCGCGGCTCTCCGATGGTAAGCCCGACCTGAACGGCATTTGGGAAGTCCGCGCCAAAGTGGACGCGGATCTGGAAGGCAAGATCGGCGGGAAAAATATCATCGTCGATCCCGCCGACGGCAAAATTCCCTACAAGCCGGAGGCGCTGGCGCAAAGAAAAGCGAACAATCAGAAACGCGCCACGCTCGACCCCATGAACAAATGCTGGATGCCGGGGGTGCCGCGCCTGATGTACGTCCCCTACCCGTTCCAGATAGTAGAGTCCCCAGGTCAACCAGTGATCCCGATTCTGTCTCAATACGTCCACACCATTCGCAACATCCACATGCGGGGTGAACATCTGGATGGCCTGGATAACTGGCTGGGCGATTCGCGAGCCCATTGGGACGGCGACACCCTGGCAGTGGAAGTCACGAATTTCAACGACCAGACCTGGTTCGATGCCGCGGGCAACTACCATAGCGACGGATTGAAGGTGAATGAGCGGTTCACGCGCACCAGCCCGGACACGATCACCTACGAGGCCACGCTCTCCGACCCGAAGGTTTTGACCAAGCCGTTCAAGATCAGCCTCCCGCTGACTCTGCACACGGAGAAGAATTTCCAGATCCTCGAATACGAGTGTTACGCCATGAAAGAAGGGCCCACGGTCACGGTGGGCGACAAACCCGATCCGCAACACGGGAGATAATCGCGATGAGATCCTTGACGGTCGTGGGATTGGCGGCCTTTGCGATGACGGGGCAGTTTGCGTTCGCCCAGGGCGGAGGCGGCCGAGGCCCGGTAAATCCTCTGTTGAACGGAAATCCCTACGTCTCGCCGCAGGAAGTCAAGGGCGGCCCAGTGCCGCGCCTGCCTGACGGTAAGCCGGATTTGCAAGGCGCGTGGTTGCAGAGGACCATCGGCAACTCCATGTCGATGTATTCGATCGAAAAGACCGACGGTCATCCGAAGACCAGCATCCCTCGCACCGCGGGCATTATCATCGACCCCGCCGACGGCCAGATTCCCTACAAACCGGAGGCTCGCCAGAAGCAGATCGATATCGGCGAGAACCACATGATCGAGGAGTCCGACGCCCGCTGCTTGCTGGGCGGGCTCCCGCACCAGATGTACACGCCGTTTGGAATGCGCATTCTTCAGTCACCCGGATATACGGTGATGACCTGGGAGTTCATGCACGCCTATCGCATCATTCCGATGGACGGACGTCCGCACCTGGATTCGAAGGTGAAGCTCTTCGAGGGCGATTCGCGCGGCAAGTGGGACGGAGACACGCTGGTGATCGACGTGACCAATCAGGTGAGCCGCACCTGGATCGATCAATCCGCCAACCTCCACAGCGACGCGATTCACGTGGTGGAGCGCATCACCCCCATCGACTCCAACAATCTCGAATACGAAGCCACCATCGACGATTCGAAAATGTACACCCGGCCCTGGACCGTCCACTATTTTTACAGCCGGATTCTGGACCCGAAATTCGAGCACCTGGAGTTCGCTTGTATCGAAGGCGAAGTCGACCAATCCAAGCATTAACTCCCTGATACGCTGACGGCTGAATGAGCGACACGCCAATCCTTGATCGCGAACAGCCGTTGCCACCGGTCAAACGAATCAAGAAGTGGAAGCCGATGCTCTTCGGCGTCGCGATCGGCGGCCTGCTCACCTTGCGGGACTCCTTCAGCGATACGCCTCCGGGCCCGCCGCCAGGTCTCGGCGTGATCCTCTTCGTTTTTGCCGCCTTCTACTTCGGCGTGTTGGTGCACGAGCTCGGCCACGTCGTCGCGGGGCTCTCGGTCGGCTTCGAGCTGCGCACCTTGGCCGTGGGACCTCTGCTGTTCACGAAGGAAGCGCGGGGCTGGAAGCTGCGGTTCACTCCCAAGCGCATCCTCGTCGGCGGTCTGACGGCGATGGCGCCGAAATCATCGGACCGCCTGGTGAGCCGCTACCTTCGCTTTATTTTGGGGGGACCAGCCGCCTCCCTAACGCTACTGGTCGCTTCCCTGATCCTGATGCTGCTCATCCCCGCCAGTTCCGCCGTGGAGGCTCTCGTGTACGTCAGTCTGTTTCTGGTCGTCATGTGCTGTATTCCCTACACCGTCCGGAGCCAGCCCACGGATGGCAAAGGAATTTTGCTGCTGACTCGGAAAGGGCCCGGAGCGGAACGCTTCGTTGCGATCCTGTACGTCCTCGCTCTTGACGCCCAGCAGATCGAGCCTCACGATTGGCCACCGGATTTAGTGGACAGACTATCCATTCCCTCCGACGACAAGTCGCGCCTGGCAGCCTCGGTATATTTCAGTTTGGCCGTAGCGCTCGACAGCGGCGATCCTGAGCGGATTGCCGAGGCAGTGGAGCGCGGACTGTCGATAAATCCTGAAGCCGGGCCCGATATGCAGCGCGCATTCCAGGTCGCCGCGTCGTGTTTTCAGGGTATCGTGCGCCACAACGCACCGCTTGCGCAAGCCTGGCTCGACGGCGCGCGATCGATAAAGTACACCACATCAAGAAAAGATTGGGATGCCAAAGCACTGGCCTCGATCGCGTTCGCAAAAGGTGAGAACGATCGAGCGCGCGAGCACCTGGCACGCTACCTCGCCATGGTGGACCAGCTTCCCAACAGTGGAATTCTCGCCGCCGAACGGGCCCGCACCGTCGCTCTTCTTGGCAGCATCGAGGCACGGAGTGCGGTATGATGCCTGAGATGAAGAAGCCGCGTGAGATGAAGAAGCCGGCGAAACTGGTGTTGAAGTGTAGTCTGCTCGCATGTTTAGCGCTGGGCGCGCTCGCTCTGAGTGCCGTCGCTCAGGAAGGCCATCCCTTGACCGGATCGTGGCACGGCGACTGGGGCACATCGCCGACGCAGCGCACTCCCGTGCTGCTTTACATGAGGTGGGATTCGAAGAATATTGTCGGCAGCATCAATCCCGGACCCAAGGCGGCTCCTTTGAAGGTTGCCACGCTCGATCCCAGCAAATGGACCGTGCACCTGGAAGGCGACGGCAAGGATGCGTCCGGGAATCCGGTACACATTGTCATCGACGGAAAGCTGGATAACCTGGGCTCCTACAATCGCACGATGACCGGCACATGGATGCAAGGCGCTGTCAAAGGTGATTTCAAAGTTACCAGGGATTAACACCGCCCCGATGTTCCCAGCCGCTTACTCAGCCGCGACCCAACGGAGCCGTGCGATCGCAGCGGCTCTGCTGCTCGCCGCGGGAGTGCTGTGCGCTGCGCAGCCAGCTCAGTTGGCGGAGACGGTGTGCGGGTCCTGCCACACGCTCGAAGTCGTAACCAAGATGGAGGCGGCGATGCAAGCGGCCACGACGCACGATCGAGCCAAAGAATTGGTCGACAGCGTCTGTACCCTGTGCCACGAATTCGCCCGAGTCGCGCGGCAGGAATTGAACAAGGATGAATGGGCCGGCGTGATCAGGGGCATGCTCGCGGAAGGAGCTCCGCTAACAGATGAGGAGTTTTCCATGGTGGTCGATTACCTGGCGAAAACCTACGGCGTAAAGGAACGGCAATGAGAAGCAGGGAGATCGTTTTGGGCGCCCTCTGCGCCCTCGCCGCGGCCATCCCCGCGCTGGCGCATCACTCTTTCGCGGCGGAGTTCGACGACAAGAAGCCGGTGTCGGTGAAGGGCGTCATCTCGAAGTTCGATTGGTCCAATCCGCATGTGTTCGTCTATGTCGACGTCACCGACGCCAGCGGCAAGATCACCACTTGGGCTTCCGAGTGGGAAAGCCGCATCGAGCTGAAGAGAGCCGGTTGGAAGGCCGACTCTTTGAAACCTGGCGACACGGTCACCCTCGAAGGCAGCGCCGCCCGCGACGGCAGCAAACGCCTCGGCGGCAAATCGTTGGCGCTCGCCGGCGGCAGGAAGCTCTCTGCGGGTAGCGACGCGGCTCCCGCGACCCCTCGCGCCGCATCCAAACCCGCTCCCCGATGGCCCGACGGCCACGTGCGCTTGGGAATCGGACCGGGCGAAATCGGATACTGGGCGAATGCCACGCCTTCCGCCTTGTTCGAAACGAGCGCCGCGGCGACCGTCCGCATGAATCACGACGGCCTGCTCGCCAACATCGCCGATGCCGGCAAGGTCGCGCCGTTCCAGCCCTGGGCCAAGGGGCTCTACGAATATCGCCAGCGCAACTTCCTGAAAGACGATCCCATGGCGAGCTGCCTTGCGCCCGGCGGTCCCCGGCAGTTTCAGGTGCCCTACGGGTTGCAGATTCTGGAAGACCTGGATCGAAAGCGCATCTTCGTGATGTCCGGGGGCGGCAACCGCAACTGGCGTCTGATCTACCTGGACGGCCGTCCTCTTCCCACCAGCGACAACGCGACCCCCACGTATTTCGGGAGCTCCGTCGGCAAGTGGGAGGGCGATACGCTGGTGCTCAACACCGTCGGCTTCAACGAAAGATTTTGGTTCACCAATGGCGGCCTTCCCCATACGGAGAAGCTTACCCTGGTGGAGCGCATCTCCCGGCCGGATTTTAACACGCTAAAATACGAAGTGACCGTAGACGATCCTGGAGCGTATACCAGGCCCTGGTCCGGAGGCTGGACTCTGCAATGGATTGCGGATCAGGAAATGGAAGAATATTTTTGCGACGATAACAACAAGGATCAGGAACTTAAGTAGGTTAAGCCACGTTAGCAAGGAGAAGCGGACAATGAAGCTCGGCACGGTTGGTTTGATTGCGGTTTTTGGCGCGCTCCTGGCGGTCACGCCGGCCAAGGCGCACCACTCGTTCTCGGCTGAGTACGATTCCAAGAAGCCGGTCACGCTGAAGGGCACGGTTACCAAGGTCGACTGGATGAATCCGCACGTGTACTTCTACATCGACGTCGAGGCCGATGGAAAGATCACCAACTGGGGTCTCGAGATGGGTCCGCCCAACGGGCTGGAGCGTTCCGGCTGGAGCAGGAACACCATGCAGGTGGGCGACCAGGTAATCGTCGAGGGAACCTTGGCCAAGGACGGAAGCAAGCAGGCCAATGCGCGATCGGTCACCATGGCCGACACCGGTAAGAAACTGGGCGCCGCGTCGAGCGAAACCAAGCAGTAAATGCGCCTACAATTTCTCCCGAGCCTGATGATCGTCGGTGCCGTGGCGGCTTCGTTCGTGCTGCCTTCGCTGGCACAGAACGGCGCTCCGATTGCCCCGCCCAACGGTGCCGCACCCGCGGCAGGGAAAGGCACGGCAGGCAGAGGCGGAGGAGGCAGGGGCCGCGGCAAGAATCGGCCTCCCGCCGGACCGACTCCGCATTGGCCCGACGGTCATGTGAACCTCGGTGCGCTTCCCGGGCAAAAGGGCTTGTGGGAGGGCAACGCCGGAGCCACTCTCGCCACCAATCCTCCCGGCGGCCTCGATAATCCCGCGATGTATCTTCCGACGAATCTCAAAATCAGCGAGGTTCCTTTTCAGCCTTGGGCCCGCGCTCTCTACGCATATCGCCAGGAGCAGACCACCAAGGACGATCCTCACGTCCGCTGCAAACCCTCCGGTGGTCCGCGCATGTTCCACACTCCCTATGGAATGGAGTTCGTGGATGAGCCCGAATTGAAGCGCGTCTACATCCTCGGAGTCGGCGGCCCGCATACCTGGCGCGTAATTTACATGGACGGCCGCGAGCATCCCAAGGATCTTGACCCCACTTTCTCCGGTCATTCCGTGGGCAAGTGGGACGGAGACGCGCTGGTGGTGGACACCGTCGGCTTCAACGAAAAGTTCTGGCTGACGCGCGAAGGCATTCCCAGCACCGAATTCCTGCACCTGACCGAGCGTTTCACGCGCACCGATTCCAACACGCTGAAGTACGAAGCGACGATCGACGATCCCGGCGCCTACACCGCGCCCTGGACCGGCGGCTGGTACATCAACTGGCAGCCGGATCAGGAGATGTACGAGTACCTCTGCCAGGAAAACAATCGCGACGTCAAGCACATGTACGGCGGTACCCGGAACTAATCTTTACCCGATTCTGAGCCGCGACCGTGAGGGCGCGGTTATTTAAATCCTGATCAAGGAGTCATCATGCGTCGCCATGCCCCTGCGATTGCCGTCGTTCTTACGCTGTCGCCTGTTTATGCGCAGCAACTCCAACCTCTGAACCCGCCTCTTAAGAATTGGGCTGCCCCGTTGTATTGGGCGCCCACGGCCGCGGAGGTCGAGCAGCAGCGTCTAGAACCCCACATCTCTCACCCTGATGTTTCCTCGGCGGCGGTCGCGCAAGCCGCCAGCATCTTCGCAGCGCCGGGTCCCATGACATTCATCGCGGTCACCCCGTGCCGTATCATGGACACACGTTCGAGCCAGCCCTTCTCGGGCGTATTCGGGCCGCCGTCTTTACAGGCGTATGGCACGTACCGCCAGGTGCCGATTCCCAGTTCCTCATGCAACATCCCGTCCAGCGCGGGAGCGTATTCACTGAACATCACGGTCGTTCCACCCGGGCCCCTTTCGTTTCTGACAGTGTGGCCGGCGGGACAGCCGTATCCGACCGTGTCGACCCTCAACGCGCCGCTAGGGGGGGTCGTGGCCAACGCCGCCATCGTCGTCGCCGGGACTAACGGCGCGATCCAGATGGTCGCAGGCAATCCCACCGACGTAATCGTCGATATCAACGGCTACTACGCCGCGCCGACCGATGCAAACCAAAATACGGCCATCGGAACGGGAACGCTGGCGAGCAACACCAGCGGGATCAGCAACACAGCAACCGGTTACCAGGCACTGGGGAACAACACCCTTGGGGGCGGCAACACGGCCGACAGTTACCAGGCGCTTGGGAGTAACTCCACCGGAAGCTACAATGTTGCCAGCGGCTATCAGGCGCTATTCAACAACGCCTCCGGCAGCAACAATATCGCCATAGGATATCAAGCGGCTGTCAATGTCTCCGGCGCCAACAACAGCAACATTCACATCGGCAGTTATGGTTTCTCCACCGACAACGACGTCATCCGGATCGGAAACCCGGCGTTTCATACTTCTTTCTACGCGGCCGGCGTGAGTGGGGTCAACGTCAGCGGCGTTCCCGTCATGGTCAATTCCAGCGGCCAGTTGGGCGTCGTCAACTCTTCCCAGCGCTTCAAGGAAGACATCCAGGATATGGGCGATTCGAGTAGCGGCCTGATGCGCTTGCGCCCCGTCACCTTCCGTTACAAGCAACCGTACGACGACGGATCCAAGCCCCTCGATTACGGTCTGATCGCCGAAGAAGTCGCCGAGGTTTATCCCGACCTGGTCGCTTACTCAGCCGCAGGCGAAATCCAGACCGTGCAATATCAAAAGGTCAACGCCATGCTGCTCAACGAGGTTCAGAAGCAGCACCAGCAAATTCAGGAACAAAACCAGCTCGCCCAAGCACAACAGGACGAAATGAGCGCACTGAAAGCCCGCCTCTTTGAATTGGAGAAACGACTCGAAACCCTCACGGCCTCGAAATGATTTCACTAACTGCGAGCCGAGACTCGTTTAGTCATAATATTTTCAGCTTATACCAGCTCGATGCGAAAGTTAACGTCCACGGCCTTCGCCGAATGCGTGATCGCTCCGCAGGAGATGAAATCCGCGCCGGTCTCGGCATATGCGCGTACCGTCTCGAGCGTGATGCCGCCGGATAACTCAACCGTCGCCCGCCGGGCGATGTGCGCGATCCACTCCCGCGCCTCGACTGGCGTCAGGTTGTCGAGCAAAAGGTGCGTCGCGCCCCACTCCAGCGCTTCGTCGAGTTCCGGACGCGTCCGCACTTCAATCTCCACTGGCACCCCGGCATTCCGCGTACGATCCAGCGCCGCCCGCACGCCACCCGCCGCCGCGATGTGATTGTTCTTGATCAGCACCGCATCGTAAAGACCCATGCGATAATTGGCCGCCCCACCCGCCGCCGCCGCCATTTTTTCGAGCTGCCGCAAACCCGGAGTTGTCTTGCGAGTGTCCAGAATCCGGCAGCCCGTTCCTTCCACCGCCGCAACGTACGCGCTGGCCAGAGTGGCGATGCCGCTCAACCGCTGCACGAAGTTCAGCGCCGTACGCTCGCCCGTGAGCAGCGACCGCGCCGGGCCCTCCACGACCCCGATCTCGTTTCCCGAATTAAGGCGCGCGCCCGACCGATGCAGCAGCCGCACCTCGCAATCTTGGAATATCAGCGGGAGTAATTCCACTCCCGCCAGAGTCAACGACCGGCGCGCGATCATCCGGCCTGTTGCCGTGGCCTCGGCTGGGATGCACAGGTTCGTGGTGAGATCGCCCGAGCCAATATCTTCGGCCAGCGCCCGGCGTACTGCTTCGGCGACGTCCGGATCGGAGACGTTCATCTTTAGAGATACCGATCAGCGAACGGCGAGCATGCGCTCGATCGGCAGGCGTGCGCGATTCATCAATTCTTCGGACAACTCGATTCGCGGGCTCAGATCCGCCAGCGCATCGCGGAGTTTCTCCAGAGTATTACGGCGCATATAAGGACACTCGCTGCAATTGCAATTTTCGTTGGCCACGAAGTAAAACTGCTTCTCCGGCGCACGCGCCCTCAACGAATGGCCGACGCCGCTCTCGGTCATGACGATGAATTCGGCCGCGTTCTGGGCCACGCACCAATCCACGATCGCGCTGGTCGAGCCGATAAAATCGGCCATCGCCAGCACACCGGGAGGGCATTCAGGATGTGCCGCCACCAGGGCATTCGGATGCTCGGCGCGCGCAGCCGCCACCCTGCGCGCGGGAAAAGTCGCGTGCACGATGCAAGCGCCCTGCCAGATCTGCATGTTCTCCCGGCCGGTTTGCTGCTTCACGTAATTGCCCAGGTTGATATCCGGCAGGAACAGGATGGGCTTCTCCGCCGGAATCGAATTCACAATCTTCACCGCGTTCCGCGAAGTGCACAGAATGTCGCTCTCGGCCTTCACCTCCACCGAGGTATTGATATAGCTGACGATCACATGCTCGGGATGGCGCTCGCGAAAAGCCCGCACCTGCGCGGCGGGGCAAGCATCCACCAGGCTGCATCCGGCTTCGAGATCGGGCAGCACCACCACCCGCGACGGGTTCAACACCTTGGCCGTCTCCGCCATGAACACCACTCCGCAGAAGGCGATCACATCGCCTTCGAACTTCTGCGCGGCTCGTGCTAACTCCAGGCTGTCGCCGATCGAATCGGCGATCTCCTGAATCTCGGAGTCCTGGTAATGATGCGCCAGAATCATCGCGCGGCGCTCGCGCTTCAGCTCGAGAATTTCTTCGGTAATGGTTTGAGCGGCAAGCATACTGCGTAGCTACCGACCAGTGTATCAGGCGCACGCACCACGATCACCCAAAGATCAAACCGATTGCCAGCGCGATCGACCCAGCCGCACTGAGTCCCACTCCCGCGCGAAACCAGCGCGATTGGAATCGAAGCGTCACTTCATGTTTCCCCGAGGGGACAAAGACACCCATCAGCGCTTCGTCGACGGGAACCACGGCCGCTTCGGCGCCATCCACTTCGGCGCTCCATCCTGGATAATAAGGCACGGCGACTCGAAGTAAAGAATCGGATGAAGCTTGATATCGTATGTGATAGAAATCGCCAGAGTAAGCTGTGACTTCGACGGACTGAACCACAGGCGTCAGATTCCGCGGCGCATCCTCGACTATCGCCGATCGCGCAGGGTCGAGCGTGGCCAGCGCCGCCAGCGCGGCCTTGCGATCGCCGACGAACTGGACCTGCGGCGGAGCCGACACGCGACCCAGGCTCCCAGGGTTGTCCAGCACCCGGCCACGCCCGAAGATTAACTCTGTCACGCCCAATCCATTCAGCAGCTTAGGGTTCTTCTCCACGGCCGCAAGATACGCCGAATACCGGTCGAGCTCCGCCAGCCCGGTCCCGTACGCCACCTCGGTGTGCGAAATCAGCGATCCGTCCGCCGGTCCCAGGCCCACTGGAACATACGGCGCCCAAATCCTGCCCAAGGGCCTCGTCTTCAGCTCAGGCTGCCCGTAGATTTCGGAAAAACTCGTTCGCGCGAAGACCAGCGGATTCTTGTATAGATTCCAGAACCACAGATCTGCCGCGGTCAGCGCCACCAGCGCGACCCAGACATACGGGCGCTCCGTCCGCTCGGCCACCCAGACCGCGCCCGGGACCGCCGCCATCGCCAGTCCCAATGCCGCCGGAAACCACGCATCGCCAGGAGGACGCCGGGCGATGTCGAACACCACTGTCGGCGCGATCATCGCCAGCAGCAGGAGTGCCTGGGTCCGCTGGGCGAAGCCGGCCAGAGCCAGCGGCAGCAGCAGCAAGCCTCCATAGAGGTAATACTGGCGCGGCTCGTCGGGACCAGAATACAATCCCGTGATGATCCCGTAATAATCCGCGGCCACCAAGGTCGCCATTGGACCAAAGTGGAATGTCGCACCGCTCGGTGCCGGATGAGCCTGCGAATGCAGCTCGATTGCCGGCAGAAGTACAATTGCGCCGACCAGCGCCGCCAGAATCGCCGCCGGCGCGATCACATCTAGCGCTCGCTTCCATGGCGTTCTTAACGCAACCGTCACGAATACCAGTGTCAGCAGCGACTCCAACGCCGCTGGGCCGTCACCCGCCAGCACAATCAGTCCGCCGATCAAACTCGTGAACGCGATCCATCGCACCGCGCCCGATTCCAGCGCGGTCAGCCCCGCCCACAGCAGCCAAGGCAGCAGCGCCGCCGATTCAAACTGGCTCAGCCAGGAGGCGTGTGCCGCGAAGAATCCGCCCCATCCGTAAAAGATCGCGCCCAGCAGCGCCGGCCCGCCTGCTCCAAAGAGCTTTCTCGCCAAAAGGTAGGCCCCGACCAGCGCCAGGGACGCGTGGAAAGCCAGCTCCCAGACCATCGCGACGGGTTTGAACCCAAGCCGCGTCATCCCGATCAGAAAGAACGGCCAGTGCAGCGGATACCACGCCCCCGTGCGAGGCTCGGCCAGAAAAGGGATTCCGGAATCAAGATAAGGAGTCCACTGCGGAAGATCGCCCGCGCGCAGGGATTCGGCAAAGAACTTCTGCGCGGGGTACGAGACCTCGGCGAGGTCCCAATGAATCGTCGCATGCCGGCTGAAAAGAGGGATTGAGTAAAAAAGAATGGGGGCGAGCGCCAGTCCGGTCCAAACCAGTCCCGGCCAAAGTAGAATACGCTTCCACATCCCCTAGCAATGTTGCTTGGGATGCCCGCCCCATGTCAACGTCACCCTATGACACGTCGCCAATGACACGTCACGGATGACGTGAAGGCTCAAGGAATCAGATTGGATAGCGGGAAAGGTGGGACTACTGGGGGTTTTAGTTTGGGTTAGTGACGCTGGTGAGTTTAAAAGGGGCAACCTGGATTCCTTGAGCCCTCGACTTCATCTTCATACAGATATCCCATAGCAATCATCGAACCAAAGCGCAAGTTGCTGTAAACGCGGAGGTTCTCAAAAAAAAGCCGCCTTTCTCTAGGGCTCCCTCAATGCAAGAAGGGAAAGACTTACCGAGTCTGCTGCCGGAAATGACTGAGGTCGAGCAGACACGATAGAATGATTGCGTCATACGGTTGCAAAAGGCATATGTCCGAGCCGCTCGTTTCCAATGTCTCCGACACCGCGCGTTGGGTTGCGGTGTACCGCGCCTGGGAGTCGGCACGGCCCGACGCACTCTTCTCCGATCCCTTCGCCGATCGGCTTGCGGGCGAACGAGGACGCGCCATCGCGGCGTTGGCGCCGCGGCAGACCCGCAGCGGCTGGCCTCTGATTATCCGCACCAAGCTGATCGATGATCTTGTTCTCGCGTCCATCCAAGAAGGTTGCGACTGTGTACTGAACCTCGCTGCCGGGCTCGATACGCGCCCCTACCGGCTCCCGCTTCCCCCATCCCTCTCGTGGATTGAGGCGGATCTTCCAGGCCTCGTCGAGGAAAAGGAGGCCTTACTCGCCGGCGAGAAACCGGTCTGCCGGTTATCGCGCGAGAAAATCGATCTGGCTGACCCCGCGCGGCGCGCGGCATTTCTCGATCAAGTCGTCCGGGATTCATCAAAAATCCTGGTCATTACCGAGGGCCTTCTCGCCTACCTGGATCAGGACGTAGTCCGTTCGATCGGCCGGGATCTCGCCGCGCGGCCCGCCTTCCGCTGGTGGATGATGGATGTCCTCTCCCCCGCCATTCTGCGAATGGTCCAGCGCACTATGGGGAAGAATCTTGCCAACGCACCCTTGCAGTTCGCACCTCCCGATGGGGTTGCGTTCTTCGAAGCCCTCGGCTGGAAAGCGCGCGATATCCGCTCGCTCCTCCGGGAGGCGGTTCGCTTTCGCAGAGCCCCGTTTTCCTTGCGTCTTTTCGCGTTCTTGCCGGAGCCTAATCCACGCAACCCCGGCAAGGCTCGATGGTCGGCGGTGGTACGCTTCGGGCGGTGAGGCTCCTGGGTCTTGCCGCGGACGGCCACTTGAGAGCTTAGTATGAAAGAAGGAGGGTAGGCGACATGGGAAACCTGGATTGGTCGCAGTGCTCCTTGGTTGAAGTGATTCCGGGCAAAGTCAGCGGCGTGCCGCTGCTCAAAAACACACGACTGCCGGTCGATGCCATCACCGGAAATTATGACGCCTTCCGCGACGAGGGATTATCCCCAGAGGCGGCCTTAACCGAAACCGTCGATTGCTACCCGGAGGCCGGACGAGATACGATCAGGGCCATTCTGGCCTATCGTGCGGCTCATCAGCTTCAGCCCCAACCTTGAAGGTTCTCTTCGACGAAGACGTACCACGCAAGCTCGCCTGGTTGTTGCCTGGGCATGAGATTCATACGGTGGTCAGCATGCAATGGGGCGGAGTAAAAAATGGCACGCTCCTGAAGCTGCTCGAGCGGGAACGCTTCAACGTTTTCCTGACCGGCGACAAAAACATGGAAACCAGCAACGGCTTGATGGACGTCCCTTTGCCGTACTGATCATGTCGGCGATCAACTGGCCGGTGGTCAGGCCGCACGTTCATAAGATTTCTGTAGCTTTAGAGGACGCGCGTCCCGGCACTGTCAATACGATCGATTGTGGAGTGTTCGTTGCACGCCCCAAGCGGCCCACTCTGGAAAGCCAATAACCCCTGCAACCGGCCGTCACCGCTGGACGTTCCCACCCCCGCCCGGCGCGGCGTCTGGAAGCGAGCTCGGCGGAATCGGACTCGGCCCCCGCGACACTCGGCCGCTTTTGGCTTCATTGATTTCGATGTGGTTGCTCGCGAGCACGCCCCCGACGGACTGATCCAGTTGCACCTTCGCCAGCCCGTAAGCCGTCAGCGCCTGAACCTCGGCCAACTGCGCGTTGGCCAAATCGCGCTGCACCAAAATCACCAGCTGCGGAGTGGAGGTGCCGATGCTCAGCTTCTTGTTTTCGGCGTCGAGAAGCTCTTCTTCAAGCGTCACCTGCTCCGCCGCGACATCGTGCTTGATGCGCGCCTGCTGCACCGCGATCAGAGCGTTCTGCACATCCAGGCGGATCAGATTCTCCAGGCGCTGCACCGATTGCTCGGTCATGCGCAGATTCACTTGCGCCGTCGCCATGTTGGCTTCCGCCGCCCGGTTGCGCAGAGGAATGGTCATGGTGACGCCCACGGAATAGTTCGGAAAATCGCGGAAAAACAGTTGCGACAAAGCGTTGGAATAGCCGCCCACCAATCCCGGCGGAGGCGGTGTGATCAGGCCCGCCGAACCCGGCGACAAATTTGCAAACCCGCTCAGCGCGTTGTTCCGCAGGTCGGCCACGGCGTCGATTTGCGGCAGCATGTTGGCTCGCGTGCCTTCCAGGTTGATTCGGGCGCTGTCGATCTGAATCCGCGCTTGCTTCACTTCGGGACGTTGCGCGAAAGCGTGTTCTACCAGTTCCTGCATGGGCTCAGCCGGTTCCACATCCGGAATGCGAATCCGGTCGATGGGCACGATGTGCGCGCTGGCCAGCTCAGGAGACGCCACGCCGTTGCGGCTCAGCGCGGTTTTGAGAATGGCTTCCTGTTGCAGAACCGTGGTCTGCGCCGTAATCAGCGCCCCGTTGTCCGACGCCAATTCCGCCCGGGCGCGCGTGACCTCCACCGGCGCAAGCGTTCCCACGTTCACCTGCTTCTGATTGTCATCGAGAAGTCTTTGCGAATACTTAACCGCCTGCTGCGCGACCTCGACGTTCTCAATCGCGCTCACCAGGGTCCAGTACAGTTGCGCCACGTTTGCCACCGTGTTGACCACCTGCTGCTCAAACACCAGGTCGTTGACCTTCAGGTTATTTTTGGCGATGCGGATGGGACGGTTGTTCATCGCCAGCCCCCGCCCTTGAAGCAGATGCTGCGTGACGTTCAGGTCCATGCTGGAGGTAGTGAAGGGGCTGATCAGGTTGCGCAGCGAATTCTGATCCTGATTCAGATTGCTGTACGTGAACGTGCCGGTTGTGCCGGTGAGGAAGTTCTGGCCGACGCTGAAGTTGGCGGTCTTATTCACGGACACAAGTGAACTGGTCCCGGTGGTGATCGTATTCTGCTCCGGCGTGGTCTGATGTCCCCACAACAACGAGCTTTGAAAGATCGGATCGTAGCCATTCAGCCCGCTGGAGAGGCTTACCGGAGCGTTGTTCAGCAGGATCAGGTTGGGAGCGGCATCCGCCGTGGGAAGCCCACTGCTGCTGGCGAGAAAATTGACCGTGCCGACGGAGCTGGTCGGCGTGGCCGGCAGGGTGGAGATGCCGTTGATGTTGCCGGTGGCCTTGGCGCGGAATAGATCGGTCTCCGCCAGGTCGAACCCATAGCGCTGGATTTCGATGTCGATGTTGTTCTCCAGCGTCAGGGCGATAGCATCCTGGAGCGATAGGTATAGAATCCCTGCGCGCAGCAACTGATCCAGGCGGCTGGAGTTGGCCATGTTTACCGGCGCGACTTCGCGCCATCGGTAGGGCTGAGCGACTCGAGAATACCAATGCGATGGTGGAGCGGGCTCAAGACCGGCGGCGCTATCAGCGTCTGCCGCGGGCGCGGCCCAAGGGCTCGCCAGCAAAAACACGCACACCAGGGCAATCTGAGACTGTATCGGTTTCATGAACGGTGACCTCAAAGCCAAGCTTTTTCAGGGGATAAAATCCATGCTAACAATAGTGGCTGCATGTCTGATCGAACCTCCGACCAAACCATGACGGCTTTCCGGGAGACCGGAGCCTACCTGAAAGGCCACTTCCGCCTCACCAGCGGATTGCATTCCGACGAATACTTACAGTGTGCCCTGGTGCTCCAGCATCCCGCCATTGCCGAACGGATGGGGCGAGAGCTGGCCGCCCTGCTGCCGGATTGCGACCTGGTCGCCTCCCCTGCCCTGGGAGGCTTGATCGTCGGCCACGAAGTCGCGCGCGCCCGAGGCGTCCGCTTCATTTTCACGGAGCGCGATCCCAACGGAAAGATGATCCTCCGCCGCGGATTCTCGGTCCGTCCGGGCGAGACCGCCGTGGTGGTCGAGGACGTGATCACCACCGGAGGCAGCACTCGCGAAGTCATCGAGGTGCTGCACTCCCTCGGCGCCCGCGTGATCGCCGCCGGCTCCATCATCGACCGCAGCGGCGGACGCGCGGATCTGGGCGTGCCGCGATATGCGCTGGCGACGCTCGAGGTCAAATCCTGGGATCCGCAGGATTGTCCGCTGTGCCGCGAAGGAATCCCCGTCGAGAAACCGGGCTCGCGCCCCGCGGCATAGCGTGCGCCGCGTCCGCATCACCCTTAGCTACGACGGCACGAATTATCACGGCTGGCAGGTTCAAAATCAGCAAGCCCAGCCGGAACTCGCCACCATCCAAGGCGTGCTGGAATCCGTTCTGGAGGAGATCGAGGGCGGGCCCGTGCACGTCGATGCCTCGGGGCGCACCGACGCGGGCGTCCACGCTCTGGCGCAAGTCGCGGCGTTCAATCTGGCCAATCCCATCCCTCCGGAGAATCTGCGCAAGGCCGTGAACCGGCTGCTGCCGCGCGACATTCGAGTACTCTCCGTGGAAGACGCCCCGCCCGATTTTCATCCGCGCTACGACGCGCTCGCCAAGACCTACGAATATCGGATCCTGCGCGCGGAGGTCTGCCCTCCCTTCGAACGCCTCTACGTCCACCATCACCCCTATCCGCTGAATGAGCCGCTCATGGCCAGCCTCGCACCGCTGCTCGAAGGCGAGCACGATTTCTCCGCCTTCGCCGCCGCCGACCCGGCCGACGATCTCGGCCGGTCGAAAATCCGGCGCATTTTCTCCTCCCGTCTCGAACGCTCCGGCGATCTCCTCCTCTATCGCGTGCGCGGCAGCGGCTTTTTGAAGCACATGGTGCGCAACATCGTGGGCGTGCTGCTCGAGGCCGGCAAGCAGAATCTCGACAGCGCCGAATTCGAGGCGCGGCTCGTGCCAGGGTGCACGATTCCGGCCGGCCCTACCGCCCCCGCGCGCGGCCTGTTTCTCATCGGCGTCGAGTACTGAGAAAGGGAGTCGAAGACGTCACGGAGCGCCGCCAGCCGCGTGCGCTATATAATTACGCCGATGCCCGCCGTCACTTTCCCAACGCAGCTTGAAGCGATCGTCTACGATCTTCGATTCGCCTGGCGAGGTTTGCGCCGGGATCGCGCTTTCACGCTGATCGCGATTGCGACGCTCACGCTCGCGATCGCGCTGAACGTTACGGCGTTCGCAGTCATGGACACCATGCTCTTTCGAGGCGCGCCGCTGGTGCAGCGCTCTGACCGTCTGGTTTCCATTCAGGAGCGCCGTGCGGCCGGCGGCGGCCTCATCTCGTATGCTGATTTCGAGGATTGGCGCACGGAGGCCAAGTCATTTGAGGGTCTCGCGTTTGTAG
>Ga0070733_10001219_pt1 | contig 19395 bp, 12 predicted proteins | sample Coa_R1_9_FD_66450 | JGI IMG/M metagenome (GOLD analysis project Ga0070733, IMG submission 66450) | Surface soil microbial communities from Centralia Pennsylvania, which are recovering from an underground coalmine fire - Coalmine... | ecosystem: Environmental > Terrestrial > Soil > Unclassified ... | reverse complement strand
TACCGCCTATATGGATTCCATTGGCTTCTCCGATCGGTATAATATCCCAACCAATATCGGAAATCCGAATGTGTACAATGTGATTAACAATCCCTTTGCCGGAGCCTCTTCCGTTTCAACCGGATCTTATTATACTACCGGAACCTTTATGCTGAGACAACAATACGATATCATTGGTCTCAAAGATTCTATCGTAAATGATACCGTTGTCATACCATTATTTTATCCCAAATTCCGGGCAGAACAAACCATATCTTATTCAACCTATCATCAGCGGTTCTATGATCAGCAGCCCGCAGCAGCATATTACACCCAAAAGCTGAATTTCATATCTGTTCCGGATACGGTAAACCTGAGTGACTTGTGGCATAACCTGACCAATGATTTTTCACTCTATTCTTTTCCGGATTCGAAAAATTCGCAGCAGTTTCTCAAGGCAGGTGTCAGTTTCCAAACGATGAATGGAACCTATGACGCGGGTGAACGCACCCTGTATAATGTTTTTCTGCATGGAGAATACCGGAATAAAACAAGAAATAAAAAATGGGACATTGAAGCTTTTGGAAATTTTTATGTGAGCGGTTTTAACTCCGGCGACTACAATGCATATATCAGTCTGAAACGTCAGATAAGTAAAAACCTTGGTTTTTTACAGGTTGGTTTTGAAAATGTGAACCGGACTGTATCTATGGCCTGGAGTACCGAGAGTAGTTTTGGATTTGGTGTTCCGAATAATTTTTTTAATAAGGAGAATATTGTACATCTGTTCGGGTCCTATGATCAACCCAAACTCCAGTTAAATCTTGCGGCCAATTATTATCTCGTTACGAATTTCCCCTATTTCTACAACTATTATTTAGCTGCTCAGGAATCCAACCCTTTTAACGTGTTAATTGTTTCTGCTGACAAACGATTTGCCCTCACCAGGCACCTGATATTAAGAGCCCAGGCATTCGTACAGAAAGTGGCTGGTAATTCACCGGTCAATATTCCGCTTTTTGTAACTACCGGGCAGATTGGATATGAGGGGAAACTGGGTTTTAGGAATCTGGTGATCGCCTTTGGTCTCGAATTCAGATATTTTAGTCCATATACCGCTGATAGTTATTCTCCCGTAATCGGTCAGTTCTTTACGCAGAAACAAACAACCATTTCAGAACAACTGCCCGACATAACGGCCTATATAAATTTCAGGATACGAAGTTTTGTGGCCTATGTCCGCACCGAAAATCTCAATACCGCGCAGGTAAACCAGGCAAATGGTTTTGGATTTTCGAATAATAATTTTGTCGCTCCCCTTTATCCCAATGCCGGGTTAAAAATCAGGCTGGGTATATACTGGAGTTTTGTAAACTGAGTTTAATGATTAATTTTAAGGGGTTATGCATTTTATACAATCGATTTGCCGTGTGTTCGTTAAAGTAATTCAGTCTTTGTTCATCAAAAGAGACTGCTGCAAATGAACCGAATCTATATCACACTGTTTTTATTGATTATCAATCTGAATTTATTTTCACAAATGAGAACAGGTCAAAATGCTGCAGACTTGTCGCTTCCCGATCTGAATGGGAAGAAGGTATCCCTCTCAGAGTTTAAGGGGAAAGTCGTATTGCTGGATTTCTGGGCAAGCTGGTGCGGTCCCTGCCGGCACAATAATCCCAGGCTTGTAAAACTGTATAATAAATTTCATGACAAGGGTTTTGAAATTTATGGTGTTTCCCTGGACGAGGATACCAAAAGCTGGAAAAAAGCTGTACGCAATGACAAACTCAGCTGGGTACAGGTCATTGACGACAAAGGCTGGGATGCTACCTCTATTGCAACTTATGGTATCGATTTTATTCCGTCCTCTTTCCTGATTGACAGAAACGGTGTTATACGTACAATCAATGCCGAAGGAGCTGAATTGGAAAACAGCGTTATGGATTTACTGAAAGATTAGACTGACGGTTCGGCTCACATGCCAGCTCTTCAGTTTCTGTTTCCAGTGTAACATGCTGGATATTGTAATGTAGTAGCTGGTGTTTGATTTCTTTTTTTATTTTTTCCTGCGCTTCCATTCCGATCTCACTCTTTAATACAACATGTCCCGTGAGAGCATTCTCTGTTGTACTCAACGCCCAGATATGTATATGATGGAAATCCTGCACTCCGGAGATTTTTTCAATTGCTGACTGAACAGCGCGTAAATCGATACCCTGGGGAACGGCATCCAGCGACAGCCGCAGGCTATCTCTGAGAAGATTCCAGGTGGAGAACACAATCACGACCGCCACCAATATACCGAGCAGGGGATCAATCCAATACCATTGCGTGTATATAATAATGATGCCTCCGATTACCAGTGCCGCCGACACGACTGCATCTGACATGAGATGGAGAAAAGCACCTTTTATGTTCAGGTCAGTGTCCTTATTCCTGAAAAAAAGAAGCGCAGTTACTGCATTGATCACGATACCAATGGCCGCAACAATTGAAATCGTCTTGCCGGGCAGGGGCTCAGGCTGGATCAGTCGATGGATGGATTCATACAGGATGGCGCCAATGGATACCAGGAGAATGGCTCCGTTTAAAAGCGCCACCAGAACAGTCGTTTTCTTATAACCGTATGTGTATACGGTATTCGATTTTACCTTCATCATACGGAAGGCAAAAAGAGATAATCCCAAACTGGCTACATCTGCGAGATTATGACCCGCATCTGACAGCAAAGAAAGAGAATGAATGACTAAGCCAACTACTGCCTCTATCACAACAAACAACAGATTCAGTATGATGCCAATAATAAAAGCATTATTTACTGATTTGAGTGCAATGATTTTACCATGGGAATGACCTTCGTGATCATGATCGTCGTGACTGTGCGAATGACCTGCACGACCATGATCACCGTGACTGTGTGAATGCCCGGAATGTAAACCGGTGTGTTCTTCTGTCATAAGCTGCAAATTTAGCAATTAACGGCCAAGCCGGCACTGATAATCTCTGCCCTCAACTTTGGGAAAATAAATTTTACTAAATTTAAGCCCACTAGCCCTACCTTTCTGCAAACATCCCGTAGTTCGTATACCTAGATTTTTTGTACCAAATCATGTTGATATGGCCTTTAATCCAATAGAATCGGTAAAAGCTGTTTTTCCCGGTGAGATGTTGAACAAAATGGCAGGAATATTAGGAGAGAGCACCACCAATGTCCAACAGGCCATGCAGGGAATTATCCCATCTGTTATCATTGGAATCATATTAAAAACGGAATTCGGAGATCCGTATGACACATTAAATCTTTCAAAAGAGGCGGCCAAGATCGACATACCCTTTAATCAGACTTCGCTGACATGGTGGTGGAATACGAATTACAAAGGGGTAGATTATCCTACAACACTGTTCGGGGGCAAAACAGTTGACTTGACAAACGCCATATCCGGCTTTTCAGGAGTAAGCAGTAAATCTGCATCCTCGCTGTTAAGTGTTGTAGCGCCGGCTGCTTATGGCGTGTTGGGCCGATATATCATTGAGTCCGGTATGAATGTAAACGGATTACGTAGTTTTTTAAACAGCGAAAAGAAAAAAACACTTAATTTATTACCTGCAGGTATTTTTCTGGAAGGTATTATGGGGTTTGAAAATCTTTCCGGGCTTACTGGGAAATTTGTCAATACTGATACACAAAAAACCGGCGGGAAAAGAAAAATAAATTGGGTTATACCAGCTGTTATTGCCGCCCTCGTAGCTGTAGCCATCTGGTTTTTTCTGATAAGGCAACAGCCCACTGAGTTGTCATCGGCGCAGCCTGTTCACCAAGCAGTTGCGGCTGAGGCAGTTCCGGCGAAGGATTCGGTTGCTTCGATGCCTGTTCCGGACAGCCGGTATTCCGTCAAACTTCCCGGAGGGAAATTATTATATGTAAAAAAGGGAAGCATGGAAGATCAGCTCGCCACATTTTTCAATGATCCCAAAAGCAAACCTTCGCGTAGATTTCTTTTTAATTTTGATCAGGTAAAATTCAACACAGGTACGGCAGTTATGACGACGGAAAGCATGACCCAGATTGAAAACGTCGCTGCCATTCTGAAATCTTTCCCCAATGCCAGAATAAAAATCGCAGGTTTTAATGAAAAGGGTGGAGACAGTGTGCTGAATAGTGAACTTTCGGAAAATCGCGCGGAATCGGTTGCAAAAGCACTAAAAGCAGCGGGTGTAACCTCCGGTCAGATTACCGGAGCAGAAGGATTTGGCTCAGACTTCGCGGAATATTCTCCGGATGCTGCCGATTCTCTGCGAGCAAAGGATAAACGAATTTCGATTAGCGTCCGCGCAAAGTAATAGATCTTAATTGTAAAGTGGGCTGGATGCCATGGCAGTCAGATCCATATCCTTATAATTTTTGATTTCTTTATATAGTGTATCTCTTTCTACGGGTTCCCGTTTTACCTGTTTAATCAAAGCTACCAGTTCAGCTGTCGAAAGAGAGGGATGTTGCTCTTCAGATCCTGCCATTGAATAAATCTTTGTGGAATCATCAATTGTTCCGTCCAGATCATTCACACCAAATGAAAGTGTCAGCTGTGCGCTTTGACGGCCGAGCATTGGCCAATAGGCTTTTATGTGCGGGAAATTATCCATAAACAAACGACTGACAGCGTAGGTTTTCATGTCTTCTATGACGGAGGATTCTGCCACATGACTCATGTCATTTCCCTTGTTCCGGAATTTTAACGGAATGAAGGTATTGAATCCACCCGTTTCATCCTGCAATGATCTGAGCCTTTCCATATGATCCACACGGTGACTATAATTTTCAATATGGCCGTATAACATCGTTGCATTGGAATGCATTCCTAAAAGATGCGCCTGCCGGTGGATGTCCAGCCATCCATCAGCATTTACTTTGTCTTCGCAAATCTGCATCCTGATTTCAGCATCGAAGATCTCCGCGCCACCACCCGGCAGGGAATCTAATCCTGCATCATGCAAAGTTTTCATGCCTTCTTCAACCGAAAGTTTTGCTTTACGGAACATGTAGTCCAGTTCCACAGCCGTAAAACCTTTTATATGGAGGCCCGGACGGTGAGCCTTGATTTTCTGTAATAGCTCTACAAAGAAATACAGGTTCATTTTCGGATGAACACCTCCCACTATATGTACCTCAGTTACCGGTTTGCCATCATATTTTTTTACCATATTCATCATCTGGTCGATACTCAATTCCCAGCCTTCATCGCGATGGGCATATATTCTCGAATAGGAACAAAATGCGCAGGAAAATACACAAACATTTGTTGGCTCTATATGAAAATTCCGATTGAAATAGGTCTTATTGCCATGCATGGACTCACGTTTATAGTTAGCCAGGGCTCCGGTAAAAGCAAGTCCGGCCTTTTCAAAAAGAAGAACGGCCTCATCGAAAAAAATCCGTTCTCTGTTTATTGTCTTTTCACCAATTCTGCGAAGCTTTGCATCCTGCTGATTACTTACAATTTCCCGAATCTGTTCTGTACTCATATCCATGCTATTATTTACAATGTAAATTTACGAAGGAAACCGGCTGTGTTGTTAACCAACCTGTATTCATTTATTTAGTTAATTCCTTTATCTTCCGTATACAAATGGTTGTATGCAAAGATTTCAGGGATTGATTGGTATAGCGCTCATCCTGGTACTGGCTATTGCATTTTCAAATAATCGTCGGCGAATCAATATCCGACTTGTTTTGTCAGGAATAACTCTTCAATTATTGATCGGCATATTGGTTCTGAAAGTAGAGCCGGTAATATACTTTTTTAAGCTGCTCGGCAGGGTAATGGGAAAGCTGGAACAGTTTGCATTTCAGGGGGCGGCTTTTGTTTATGGCGGTCTTGCTGTACCGGTCAAAGGGGGAGGGGGAGTTATGGACTATGCGCTGGGTGGATTTGTATTTGCGTTCAATGTGACTGCCACCATCATATTTGTATGTGCCCTGGTGGCTATGTCTTATCATACTGGCGTTATGCAGCGCATCATTGCTGTCATTGCAAAAGCCATGAATGTGATCATGCGTGTCAGTGGTGCTGAGGCACTCAGTAATGTGGCAAGTGCGTTTGTTGGTCAAATCGAGGCGCAGGTGTTAATTCAGCCTTATTTACCAGGCATGACGAAAAGTGAATTGCTCGCAAGTATGTCAGGAAGTCTTGCCTGTATTGCGGGGGGAATTTTAATTGTATACGCTAATATGGGAGCTCAGGCCGGGTTGGATCTGGCACCGAAATTAATTACTGCCAGCCTCATGGCAGCGCCTGGGGCGCTGGTCATTTCTAAAATTGTGTGGCCGGAAACCGAAATCAGCGAAACCATGGGTACTGTAAAATTGAAGGTCACCAGTCGTTATGTGAATATGCTGGATGCCATTACCCATGGTGCCGGTGAAGGATTTAAGATCGCGATGAATGTGATTGCCATGCTAATCGGATTTATCGCCACAATCGCCATCGTGGATTATTTACTTTTGAAAACAGGCCATCTCTTTAATCCCTCCTTTAACCTGAGCCTGAACTGGATCTTTTCAAAAATATTTTATCCGTTTGCTTGGTCCATGGGTGTACCACCACAGGATATTACCAATGCAGCCACTTTGCTGGGACAAAAACTTACCGTGAATGAATTCGTCGCTTTCAAGAGCCTTACTTCAGGCGCAGTACCGATTCTGTCCCAAAAAGGTCTTTTGGTCGTTAGTATAGCAATCTGTGGATTTGCCAATTTCAGCAGTGTGGGCATGCAAATTGGCGGAATCGGCGCCATTGCACCCAGCCGTCGGGCAGACCTGGCAAAATTGGGACTGAGGGCATTATTCTGCGGTACCATGGCTTCCTATCTCTCTGCTACCATTGCCGGAATCATTATGTAACTTAATGAAGTGTATTACCAGATTCATCATATCATTCCCGCCACTTTTTTCCCGAGTTGCGGTGCGAGTGCGACACCCATGCCGCTCATGCGCACCGCGCAGAATACGCGATCACTGATTTTTTGAACGATTGGTTTCTTTTCTTTTCCTATGGCCATGGTTCCACTCCAGCGCATTCCAATCTGGTAAGGAATACCCGGCAGCACGATATCCCGCAGAAAGCGTTCCAATTCATCCTGAATATGTTTAGACGTTCCGGCAGAAAAAGTTTCTTCTTCCTTCAGGAATTTATTTCTTGCTCCGCCAAGCAACAAGCGGTTGCCCAGGTTACGGAAATAGTAAAATCCTTCATCATAGTGAAATGTTCCTTTTATTTTGAGGTCATCGATCGGTTCGGTGAGCAGGATCTGTCCGCGGGCCGGCAGAATATCCAGTTCCGGTAATAAGGTTTTTGCAAAGGCATTTGTACAAACCAGCACCTGCTCAGCGCGCATGATCAAAGGCAGGTTTGATTCCAGTTCTACGCGGTCTTTCAGGACCTGCATTTTTCTTACATCCACCTGAGTAAGAATGGAGACGCCTTCGGAGTTAACCAACTGAACGAGCGCTTCAAGCAGTTTGCCTGAATGTAATTGTGATTCCAGTTTATTTTCAATCAGATGGTGGGAGCCGCCAAGACCGAAAGATTTTATTTTTGAATCGTTGAGCTGAAAAGTTTTTTGCTTCCCTGTTATATTTTTTAATAGATTATTGAGGTTATCAATTCGTGTTCTCAATATATTGACATCCGGAAATTGGCCAGGTGAAACCAATTCATAACCTCCGAGGTTTTCATAACCAATCCTGTCCGCGCTGAATTTCTTTCGGATTTTTTCCAATCCCTTAAATCGCCATTCCACCAGTTCCAGCATTTCGTTCTCACCATGCTGATGAGTATCTGATTCAAGCTCCGTAAAACTACCGAAGCAGGCAAAGCCCGCATTGCGACTGCTTGCACCGCTTGGAATGATCCCCCTTTCAAGGATGACAACCGATTTTTCCGGATAACGTTTCTTCAGATAATAGGCCGACCAAAGACCGGTAAATCCGCTACCAATCACGATGAAATCCTTGGGTGCGAAAAAGGATTCAGATTCCCAAACTGATACTGGAAACATGTTTAAGGCTTAAGGCTTAAAGCGTAAAGCTTAAAGCCAATGAGAAAATTAATTTTGAATAAAAAAATGGCCAATTATTAATGTCTGATACTGTAATCAATTTCCATTAACAATTAACCATTTAAAATTGCTTTAAGCTTTACGCTTTCTGCTTTAAGCTCTAAAGATGTATTGCCTCACCGTAAGCCACCTCAATCGCATCTTTCACGCTTTCGCTGATGGTCGGATGCGGGTGAATGCTATTGAGCACTTCGTGATAAGTGGTTTCGAGTTTACGTCCCACAACTGTTTCAATTATGATTTCTGTTACATTATATCCGATCATATGCGTGCCCAGCCATTCGCCATATTTTGCATCAAAGATCACTTTGATAAACCCTTCAGTATGTCCGGCTGCGGATGCTTTTCCTGAAGCGGCGAGTGGAAATTTTCCTACTTTGATTTCATAGCCGGCGTCTTTGGCCTGTTTTTCTGTAAATCCGACCGATGCAATTTCCGGCGTGCAATAAGTGCATCCAGGTACGTTATTATAGTCGATGGGCTCAGGAGCATGCGGATATTTTTTTTCCTGGAATGCGATATTTTCGACGCAAATAATAGCTTCTTTAGATGCAACATGAGCCAGTGCCTGACCTGGTGCGCAATCCCCGAAAGAATAGAATCCGGCGACATTAGTATTATAAAATTTGTCAACTACTACTTTCCCCTTGTCTGTCTTCACACCCAGTGTTTCCAGTCCGATGCCTTCAATATTTGCAGCAATTCCTATGGCACTCAGCAGAATATCAGCCTCCAGTACCTGTTCTCCCGTAGCTGTTTTCACTTTGGCTTTAACTCCTGAACCGCTGGTGTCCACACTGGTTACCTCGCTGTTTACCAAAATATCAATGCCCGACTTCTTATATGATTTCTCAAGTTCTTTTGAAATCTCTTCGTCCTCCACAGGAACGATACGCGGCAGGAATTCAACGATGGTCACTTTTGTTCCCATCGCATGATAGAAATAGGCGAATTCCACCCCGATGGCACCGCTGCCCACAACAATAATGCTCTTAGGCTGAACAGGCAGATTCATAGCCTCGCGGTATCCAATAATTTTTTTACCATCCTGCTTCATACTGGGCAATTCCCGACTGCGTGCACCGGTCGCAATTAATATATGACGGCCTTCTACAATTTGTGACTTTCCGTCGGCTCCGGCTACTTCAATCTGTCCCTTGGCCTTCAGCTTCCCAAATCCCATAACCACATCGATCTTATTTTTTTTCATCAGGAACTGCACACCGCGGCTCATTTTGTCCGCCACTCCGCGGCTGCGTTTTATGACGGCCGGAAAATCCGGTTTGCCACTGGCCTCGATACCAAATTCCTTTGCGTGCTTGATGTCTTCAAATACCTGGGCGCTTTTTAGCAGCGCTTTGGTGGGAATACAACCCCAGTTCAGGCAAATACCCCCCAGACTTTCTTTTTCAATAATGGCTGTTTTAAAACCCAATTGAGATGCGCGGATGGCAGCAACATAACCACCAGGACCGCTGCCAAGCACAACTACATCATAGGCCATAGAAATAAATTTAGGATGAAGATGATAAGATAATTTTGGAGTGCAAAGTTATGCATATTTGGATAATCTTTCACCCGGCCGGTCATCCTGAAAACTATGGTTAACTTATTATAATTTGCGGCATGAAAAAAATTCAGGTACTCGCCATAGCGGTGCATCCCGATGATGTGGAACTTTGTTGTTCGGGCACGCTTATGATGGAAAAGATGCATGGAAAAACCGTCGGTGTTGTCGATCTGACCCGTGGGGAACTTGGCACTCGCGGAACTGCGGAAATACGTCAGCAGGAATCTGAAGCAGCAGCCCGTATCATGAATCTGGATATCCGTGAGAATCTGGGTATGCCCGACGGATTTTTTAAGAATGATGAAGTAAATCAAAGAAAACTGATCCGGGCATTGCGTAAATATCGTCCCGAGATTGTCCTTGCCAGTGCATTGGAGGATCGTCATCCCGATCATGGACGGGCCGGCCATCTGATTTCAGACAGCTGTTTTTTGAGCGGTCTCAGAAAGATTTCGACTCAGGATGAAGAGGGTCTCGAACAGGAGCAATGGCGACCCAAGTACGTATTTCATTTCATACAGGACCGGTTTTACGAACCCGATTTTGTGTATGATATTTCACCGGTTTTCGAGCGAAAGCTGGAATCGATCAGGGCCTATCAATCGCAGTTTCATTCCGCTACCTACGACAAAGATGAGCCACAGACCTATATTTCTTCACCCGAATTCCTCGATTCTGTGGTTGGAAGAGCCCAGATGTGTGGTAAAATGATCGGAGTAAAATATGCGGAAGGCTTTATATCAAAGAAAATGATAGGGGTAGACAGTCTGGATTCTTTTGTACAATTTGACACATGATGTGCATAAACTCCTAGTTTCCATCGTTATTTAACAGTGCTAAAGCAATTAAAAGCGATAACTTTGCTGCGATTTTAAGTTAAAGAGTTTTACCATGCAAATGCCTAAATTTTCTGCCAGTCCGCACACTTTCCATACGGACCTCAAAAAAAGAATAAATGCGTATTTTGATCAGACGGGAAAGTCAATGACGGGTAATTTCGGATTACATCTGAAAGCAGCAGTGCTGGGCATTAGTTTTTTGGCGCTTTATACACATCTTGTATTTTTTACTCCACCCGCTTTTTTTGCCATTATTGAATGTATTTTATTCGGATGTGTGATTTCAGCGATCGGGTTTAACGTAATGCATGACGGCGGCCATGGAAGTTTCAGCAAAAGCAAACTGATCAATCAGATGGCTGCTCTCTCACTGAGCGTTTTGGGCGGAAATAGCTTTATCTGGCATAACAAACATAATATTATACATCATTCGTACACCAACGTGGACGGAGTGGATGATGACATCGATATCCAGCCTTTCATGCGTATGAGCAGCAACCAGAAAAGGCTGAAGATGCACAAATACCAGCATGTATATTTCTGGGGTTTATATGCCATGCTTTATATACTCTGGATTTTTATTCTCGATTACAATAAATATTTCAGAAAACGTGTAGGAGAGGTGCCTTTGAAGAAAATGGGCCTGATGGATCATTTTAATTTCTGGATTTTCAAAGTGATACATGCTTTCATATTTATAGCGCTTCCTATATATATGGTCGGAGTGGGTGCCTGGGTGGTCGGGTTTCTTGTTACAACAGTTGTGACAGGTCTCCTGATCAGCATTGTATTCCAGCTGGCACATACTGTTGAGCATACTACTTTCCCCATAGCGAATATTGAGTCGAACAAGATCGAAAATGAATGGGCCATTCACCAGGTAAATACCACGGCCAATTTCGCGACCCATAATAAACTGGTATCATGGCTGGTTGGTGGGTTAAACTTTCAGATAGAACATCATTTATTCCCCAAGATATCTCATGTGCATTATCCTGCCGTGAGCAAAATTGTTCGACAGGCATGTGCGGATCACGGAATTCAGTATATCGAATTTCGTCGTGTACATAAGGCTATTGCATCGCATGTAACATATCTGAAACATTTAGGAAGAGCTTCGTAAGTGTAAGGCGCAAAGCTTAAGGCCAGATTAGGCCTCTTGAATCCTGAATTTATTTTACGGTTATATAATACATCCATTATTTGTTTCCAAATATTCAAATTAGCTTTAAGCCTTGAGCTTTGCGCTTTACGCTTAAAATTCGGAATATGAGTAAAGTAAAAGTTGGAATCATTCAGATGTCCTGTGTCAGGGAAAAGGATATCAATCTTCAGAAAGCCATTCAGAAAATAAAAGAAGCAGCGGACAAAGGCGCACAGATTGTGTGTCTTCAGGAGCTTTTTACCTCTCTGTATTTTTGTGATGTGGAAAATTATGAAAATTTTTTGTTGGCTGAGTCCATACCCGGACCTGCTACAGAAACTTTACAGGCCATTGCACATGAACACAAAATTGTTATCATCGCATCACTTTTTGAAAAAAGAGCACAGGGCATTTATCATAACACAACGGCTGTGATTGACGCAGACGGAGCGTATATGGGGAAATATCGAAAAATGCATATTCCGGATGATCCGTCCTTTTATGAGAAATTTTATTTTACACCGGGAGATCTTGGTTACAAAGTTTTTGAAACGAAATATGCAAAGATCGGCGTTCTGATTTGCTGGGATCAATGGTATCCCGAAGCAGCACGTATCACTTCATTGATGGGAGCGGAGATATTATTTTATCCGACGGCGATTGGCTGGTCAACCGCACAGGATCTGCCAACAAATGAAGAGCAATATAATGCGTGGCAGACTATTCAACGCAGTCATGCAGTAGCCAACGGTGTTCATGTAGTGAGTGTAAACCGCGTCGGATTAGAGCAAAACGGGGCTATGAAATTTTGGGGCGGATCATTTATTTCAAATCCCTTCGGAAGAATATTGTACCAGGCAGGACATGACCAGGAAGAAGTGATTGTGCAGGAAATAGATACGGACAAGACAGACTGCTACAGGACTCACTGGCCGTTTATGCGTGACAGAAGAATCGATTCATATCAACCGATCACTCAAAGATTTATAGATGGAGATTAGCAGGCCATCGCCGAAAGAACTGGGTTACCGGTTCCCTGCCGAGTTTGAGCTTCATTCCGCTACCTGGTTGAGCTGGCCACATAAGGAAGCTTCATGGCCGGGTAAGATGGAAAGCGTCTATATGCCTTACTGTTTATTTATTAAGGCAGTTTCAGAAAACGAATTCGTGCATATTAATGTGGTCAATGAAGAGATGAAACACTTTGCCATTGAAAAACTACAGGCGTTATCTGTGAATATGGAAAGGATAAAGTTTTATACACATCCTACCAACGACGCCTGGTGCAGGGATCACGGCCCGGCATTTCTGATTAACCCCGGAGCCGCACAACCGAAAATTATCATTGACTGGAATTATAACGCATGGGGCAATAAATATCCTCCTTTCGACCTGGATGATCGCATACCCACTCTCATTGCGGCAGCTTATGAAATTCCGGTTTTGTATCCGGATATAATTATGGAAGGAGGCTCAGTGGATTTCAACGGAAAAGGAACGCTGATCACATCCGAATCCTGTCTGTTGAACGAAAACAGAAATCCGTTGTTGAGCCGTTCGGGGGTCGAATCATATCTCGAAGCGTATTACGGGGTTGAACAGATTCTTTGGGTAAAAGACGGAATTTCAGGAGACGATACCGATGGTCATATCGACGATACCGTACGGTTTTTTAACGAGGATAGCGTTTTGGTTGTTGTGGAAGAAAATAAATTGGATGAGAATTACGGAATTCTTCAACAAAATCTGACAGACCTGAGAAAGATGCGGCTGCTGAATGGAAAACAACTAAATCTGGTTGAACTTCCAATGCCGGATAAGGTGATTTATGAGGATCAGCGTTTGCCAGCTTCTTATGCAAATTTTTATATTGCAAACGGACTGGTAGTTGTACCCACTTTTCGATGCGCCAAGGACGACAGGGCTCTACAAATCATCCAACATGCGTTTCCTGAACGCCAAGTAATCGGAATCGATTCTACCGATATCATCTGGGGATTGGGCAGTTTTCATTGCCTTAGTCAGCAGGAGCCTTACGTATAACGCCTCCGATATAATACTTGCACATTCGGCTGCAGGCGTTATCAGTGTGGGAAATGTGGAAGAGTGGTTATGTAGGGAGGTGGGAATTAAATTTGTAATTTATTTTTGAAAATTACCGTGATTTTTTTGCGGTCGGAATTCAGCGCTGTAAGTATATTGTGCCGCATATTATTGTTTAAATTCACGCCGAAATGCCATTGCCTTAAGCTGTGCGCTTTTAGCTTTCGGCTATAAACGTTTGCTACATGAAAAAAATGATCCTGCCTGTCTTTTTTGCCCTTTGCTCTTTATTTGCCTTCTCACAAAAAAAAGAAAATGCGATTTCTGTCATTCCTGAACCTGTAAGCATTGTGCAGGGTACGGGTTATTATACATTGCCGTCACTCATAACAGTAAGCATGCCCAATTCACCTGAACTAAAAACGACTACTGAACTGGTTCTTTCCAGGCTGGCGGTTACGGGCAAAAAAGTGACTTTATTGAACAGTAAAAATACCGTTATCCGGTTTGAATTGACGAAAATTCAAGATTTGGATTTACACGAAGAGGGATACCGTTTGTCTGTAAAATCAACCGGTATTGTGATTACGGCTAATAAACCTGCCGGACTTTTTTATGGTGCACAAACATTGTGGCAGTTACTTCCACAGGAAATTGAGAGCAAAGCAAAAGTCAATAATGTTATATGGAAGGTTCCATTGGTGGAAATCAGGGACTATCCACGATTTGCCTGGAGAGGCCTGATGTTCGACGTTGCCCGTCATTTTTTTACAAAAAAAGAAGTCGAAGATTTCATCGATGTGATGGTTCAGTATAAATTCAATCTCCTGCACATGCATCTGACGGACGACGAAGGATGGAGGGTTGAAATAAAGAGCCTGCCACGACTGACCGGAGTAGCATCCCATAATGCAAAACGGGAAGGATATTTTGGAACTTTTGCTCCCATTCCCGACGATGAGCCGAGAACATACGGCGGATTTTATACCCAGGATGATATCAGATCCATGGTCAAATATGCGAAAGACCGTTTTGTGGATATACTACCGGAAATAGATGTTCCCGGACACAGTATGTCAGCGATCGTGGCATATCCGGATCTCTCGTGTACTGAGGGGGCTGATAAGTACCAGGTTGTTTCAGGAGAGAAGTTTATGAACTGGCCCGGACCCGTAGCCCTGAGGGACAATACGCTTTGCCCGGCGAATGAAAAAGTGTATGTTTTTCTTGATACCGTATTCACGGAACTCGCAACACTTTTTCCATTCCCCTATATACATGTGGGAGGAGACGAGTGTGCAAAAAACTACTGGGAGAAAAGTGATCAGATCAAGGCATTGATGACGAAGGAGAATCTGAAAACGATGGAAGAAGTGCAGAGTTATTTCGAAAAACGTATTGAAAAAATTGTAGAATCCAAAGGTAAAAAGTTCATCGGCTGGGATGAAATTCTAGAAGGTGGACTCGCGCCGAATGCGGTTGTTATGAGCTGGAGGGGGATCAAAGGTGGTATAGCAGCAGCCAAAATGGGTCACCAGGTCGTCATGAGCCCTACCACTTTTGTTTATCTTGACTATATGCAGGGAGATGCGATCAGCGAACCTCATGTCTATGCTACACTAAGGCTTAACAAAGCCTATGAATTCGAGCCGGTGCCGGAAGGGGTGGAGTCAAAATATATCCTGGGCGGACAGGCTAATTTATGGACTGAACAGGTATATAATACCCGTCATCTGCAGTATATGGTATGGCCCCGGAGTCTGGCTGTTTCAGAATCTCTCTGGTCCCCTAAAGAACAAAAGAATTGGAACTGGTTCGCAAAAAAAGTGGAGAATAATTTCGGCCGATTTGACCTTCAAAACGTGAAATATGCCCGCACGATGTTCGATCCCATCTTTTCGGTAAGTAAAGATGCAAATGACTCTCTTGTCATCACACTGAGCACTGAGGTTGAGGGGTTGGATATTCACTATTCTTTCGATAATTCGCACCCGGATAATTTTTATCCTGTGTACAAACAACCCCTGATGGTTCCTAAAGATGCCGTCATGCTAAAAGTGATCACTTACCGGGGAAACCAGGTGACGGGAAAACAAATCGATATGCCCATTGCGGAGTTGAAAAACCGGGTCAATAAATCCGGAAAAGACGAATAGAAAGAGTTTCCACCACTTATTAACAATAGGGGAATCCATAAGGCATTTTGATTAGGTTTGTCCTCAATCAATACAGAGATCCGTGCGTTTAAAAAGTCTTGATATAAAAGGATTTAAAAGTTTTGCTGACCGCACTCATATTCTTTTCAACGAGGGGATTACAGGTATCATCGGACCGAATGGCTGTGGTAAGAGCAATATTGTCGATAGTATCCGCTGGGTAATCGGAGAACAAAAAATCAGTCATCTGAGATCAGAAAATCTGGAGAGTCTTGTTTTCAACGGATCTAAAAACCGCACGGCCTCCGGACTGGCTGAAGTAAGCCTGACATTTGAGAATACACGAAATTTATTGCCGACTGAATTCAGCACGGTGACAGTTACCCGCAAGTTCTATAAAAGCGGCGAGAGCGAATACCGGCTAAATGACGTGAGCTGCAGGTTAAAAGATATTCAGAACCTTTTTATGGATACCGGGATATCAACCGACAGCTATGCGATCATCGAACTGGGAATGGTTGATGATATCATCCGCGACAAAGAGAACAGCCGACGTCGCATGTTGGAACAGGCAGCAGGCATTTCTATTTACAAGACAAGAAAAAAAGAGGCCCGTCAGAAACTGGATGCAACGGAACAGGATCTTGCCCGTATTGAAGATCTTCTGTTTGAAATCAATAACCAGTTAAAAACACTGGAGAACCAGGCCAAAAAGGCAGAAAAATACTTCGAGATAAAAAAAGATTATCGCGAAGTAAGTATCGAACTGGCCAAATCATCCCTGGAAGGATTCAATGAAAGTTATAAAAGTCTTCAGTCGCAGTCGGAATCTGAAACGGATAAAAAATTTCAGCTCGAAGCAATGATCGCTGGTGAAGAAGCGGCACTCGAAAAAGAAAAGCTGGAATTTATTGAAAAAGAAAAGCAATTGCAGACTCTCCAGCATGCATTCAATGATCTTGTACAGCAATTAAGAAATAAAGAAGGAGAGAAAAACCTGGTCGGTCAGCGAGTGAATTTTCTGCAGGAAAAAGAATCCAACCTGCAGGATTTTCTTTCAAAGGGCGCGGGCCAGGTAAAGGGTTTGGAAGAGAGTGTACTATTCACGGAAAATCAGATTGCTGAAGAAGACGTGAAGCTGGAGCATTTATTGGGGAACCTGGAAATGCTTCGTGAGAAGACAGAATTGGCAAGAACATCTTTCAGCGGCATCAAATTACTGCTGGATCAGCTCAGGGGTGAGCATGCACAAGCACAGCGGAAGCAATTTGATTCTGAAAAAAATATAGCAATTGCAGATACGTCCATACAAAACCTTGAAAGAGCGCTGAGGCAACAGGAAGAAGAAAGTGCCGCAAGGGCGCAGCTGATAAAGCAATTGGGATTCGAAGGCCAGATAACCTCCGATGAATTGGAAAGCAAAAGAACGGATTTAAGGCAGTTACAGGAGCATCAGGAAAGAACCCGTGAGCAAATTCTGCAAACGCAGGAAAAACTGGAAATCCTTCGCCAGGAGCTGGCTGAAGAAAGCAGAAAGTATGATGCCAAAAAAAATGAGTATGATCTCCTGAAAAGTCTGATCGATTCAATGGAGGGTTATCCGGAAAGTGTAAAGTTTCTGCATAAAAATCCGAATTGGGATCATACATCTCCGGTCCTTTCAGATATCATATACGTAAAAGAAGAATTCAGAACGGCAGTAGAAAATGTACTGGAACCCTATTTGAATTACTATGTTGTAAATGATCTGGAAGAAGGATTAAAAGCAGTCCACTTACTCGATGATAATAAAAAAGGGAAAGCAAATTTTTTCCTTCTCAATAAATTTCCTGCTGATCTCGATGAATCACATCAGCAGCCTGCCGATACGGTTCCTGCCCTGAATGTAATTGAAGTGGAAGCTAAATATCTGCCGCTTGCGAAACACCTTTTGCAGCATGTATTTATTGCCGAAAATGAACCGTCCATCGAATGGTTTAACAGTGAATCCAACGGATCGGTGATCCTTGAAAAGCATGGTAAATACGTAAAGGGCAAATACTCGCTGACCGGGGGCAGCGTGGGATTGTTTGAAGGCAGAAAAATCGGCCGCGCTAAAAATCTTGAAAAAATATCGCAGGATGTAATTGCTCATGAAAGAATTGTTACCGGACTGAAAACAGAAATTCAATCCAGGCACAACGAAGTGATTGGTTTCAATGAGCAGTTGAAGGAACAGGCCGTGCGTCAGGTACAGGAGGACATTAACCGGCTGAATAACCAGTTATTTTCTATTCAGAATAAAACGGAAAATCTCAATGGTTTGCAGGAAGCTGCCATTCGCAGAACCAGCGACCTTCGGAACCAGCTTCAGCATACACATGAATCCATTGCAGGAACAAGGAATGAAGCTGCGAGGCTGATGGAAGAATTGAATGAATTAAAAGAAAAAATTTCCCGGGGACAGGATCAGTTCACGGTAGAAGAACAGGCATTTAACGGGGCGCTGGCAGACTTTAACGAAGTAAACCTGCAGATGATACAACAGCAAAACCGGATTGCTGCGTTAAATCAGGAACGCGACTTCAGAAACAAGCAACTAATTGATTTAAAAAGTCAGATTGAAGATAATCGCCTCCAGCTTGAACAGGCACTTCAACAAATCACGGAAAGCACCGAGACGCTGCTTTCACTTGAGGCAGCTCTGACTGAAATGATACGAAACAAGGAGCTGGAAGAAAAAAAATTAAATGAAGCGGATCAGGCTTACTACCTTGAAAGAAACAAGCTCAGCGAAAAGGAAACGGAGCTCAGGCATCTGATAAAACAAAAAGAAAACGCCGAGCATATTCTGGGAGAAATTAAAGATCGTCTGAACGACCTGAAATTACAGCTGGCAGGCATGAAAGAGCGGTTGAGCGTAGAATTCAGAATAAATCTCGATGATATTATTGATGAAGCAAGAACCGGCGAACTGAGTCCTGAAGAATTACAGGAGAAGGCAGACCGTATGAAAAAAAGGCTGGAAAACTTAGGTGAAGTGAATCCTACAGCCGTGGAGGCCTTCCAGGAAATGAAAAGGCGATATGATTTTATCGTAGAGCAGAAAAACGACCTGGTGGATGCAAAAGACACTCTGCTCCAAACCATCCAGGAGGTAGAAACTACAGCCAACCAACAGTTCCTGGATACATTTGGTAAAGTGCGCGAGAATTTTCAAAAAGTTTTTAAGGCTTTATTCACTGAAGAGGATACAGCTGACCTGGTCTTGGAAAATCCGGAGAACCTGGCAGAAACGGGAATTGATATTGTTGCTAAGCCAAAGGGTAAGAGACCCTCATCTATACAACAGCTAAGCGGGGGAGAGAAAACGTTAACGGCAACGGCCTTACTGTTTGCCATATACCTGATCAAACCAGCACCATTCTGTATACTGGATGAAGTAGACGCTCCGCTGGATGATGCCAATGTGGGAAAGTTCACGAATATGATACGCCAGTTTAGTGACAACTCCCAGTTCATCATCGTCACTCATAATAAAATGACTATGAGTTCGGTGGACGTCAT
>Ga0070733_10001218_pt1 | contig 19401 bp, 19 predicted proteins | sample Coa_R1_9_FD_66450 | JGI IMG/M metagenome (GOLD analysis project Ga0070733, IMG submission 66450) | Surface soil microbial communities from Centralia Pennsylvania, which are recovering from an underground coalmine fire - Coalmine... | ecosystem: Environmental > Terrestrial > Soil > Unclassified ... | reverse complement strand
CACCGTCAAAGCACGCTTGATTGCCTATGAGCGCCGCAAGAAGCCCATCAACGGCAAAAAGGATTCGCCCACTCTTCGCACCAAGACCGAACAGCAGAAGGACGGTCAGGCCAAGGACGGCAAGGACGGCACTCAGCAGGGCGGGGACGATAGCGACCGGCCGGTGCTCAAGAAGCGGCCCGACGGAAGCGGCAACAATAATTAAATCTTCTCAACACAAAAACAAGAAGGGCGTCCCAAATGGGACGCCCTTCTTTTTGAATCCGTTCTAAATTCCTCTACCGCTCGAAAGTAATTCCCACTCCCTTTTTCTTCAGCTCATCCGCGTAATACCGACGGTATAGCAGGTCCCACTCTTCGCTTCCTTCCAATATCTCTTTTTTCTGGGAGGCAATCTTCTTTCGCACCTCCAGGTCCACTTGCTCCTCTTCTTTCAGCAGGGCCTGAAGTATATCCACGATTTTCTGGCGGATGGTGTCACGGTCTTCTACGAATTCAACTTTATCGCTCTCCACCAGCACCTTGGTCACAACATGGGAAAGCTGGACAACTTTACCTCGGCTCAATCTCATTGGGCTCGCTGGGTCTCCGGAACAGCTACCGCAATATCAGTTTCTTGTCTTTGGCGATTTGCGCTTTCACTTTCTTGAACATTTCCTGGTACGACACGCCCGTGCGCCGCATCGTCTCCGAGTGGTCGCTCAATATCTGCCGCACCTCTTCATTCACACGCTCTTCCACCGCCAACTCCTCGGCCATGCCCTGCTTCACTCGAGTGGTCACTTCGTCCAACGACTTGGTTTCAATCATTTCCTCGGCCACCAGGCGCTTCACCACTTCCTGGGCCATGTACGTTACGTAATCGCGTGAAAGCAGCATGTCGGTTGGTCGCTCGCTTGTAAAGACAACATGGCAGTGTACTTGCCGCTTCCAAGGAGTGTCAAGGAAGCTCGGAGAATTCAAAACCGGACATGCAGAAATCGCAGCAAATGGTCGCCAAGAAAGATGTAAATCCCGCAAATCGTCCCTTCTCCAACAAGCACTCCGAACAGAAACTTCCAAAAATCCACTTCCAGCACGCCGCACACGTAGCAAATCAAGTCCGTCGGCGCCAGCGGGAAAAAGCTCCACCCAATGATAATCGGCAGCTCGTGCTTCTGAAGTACATTTCTTACCCGCAGCACACCCACCTTATGCTCGCGCTCGAAATATTCCTCTAGTCCCAGCGACTCGGAAAAATAGTAGATGCTCGCCGACGACACCAGTATCCCTGCAATCGTCAGCACGAACAGCATCGTCGGCGGGAAGAATGGAATCGCCACAAACACCAGGTAAGTGGAGGGGATCAGCGTAAACCCGCGCAAACATCCGGCCGCGAAATAGATCAAGCCCCCGGCAAACAGTGAATAGTAAAACGCCTTTTGCAGCTGGCCCTGGATGAGACCCCTCTGAAAGAAATATCCATAGAGGGCGGCCGCCACAACGCAAAGCCACATTCCAACTCGCACATATTTGCTGGCCATTCCATGGAAGCGAGGCGACATGTTCATCGGCAGCACAAGAATAACCCAGCCCCGAGTGAGGTCAAATCAACCGGCCTTTCGCTCGCGTTGACGCCTCGCTCGGCGTTCTGTAGGATGTTGGAGTACGGGGCGGTTAGCTCAGTTGGTTAGAGCGCCTGCCTTACAAGCAGGAGGCCGCAGGTTCGAGTCCTGCACTGCCCACCACGTTTCAAGGTCCTTCGCGGGGACGTAGTTCAGTTGGTTAGAACGCTGCCCTGTCACGGCAGAGGTCGCGAGTTCGAGTCTCGTCGTCCCCGCCAGATTTCCCCAAGAATTAATCGGGAGTGACACCCGAGAGCAATTCCCTCAACTAGATCCACAATTTAGCTGCACGGTCGTAGTTATGTTTGTGGCGGCCGCGCATCCGTCGCGGACGCGCCCGCCCAGGCTGCTCAAGAATTCTTTAAATATACCTTGACACGTATATGCCGCGTGGAGTATATACGGTGCATGGAATCCGTCTTCGAAATCATTGCCGAACCCAACCGCCGCGCGATCTTGAGCCTGCTGGTCTCATCGCAACAGCCGGTCGCGGAGATCGAGCGCCGTCTTCATATGTCTCAGCCCGCTGTGTCCAAGCACCTGCGAGTGCTGCGCGATGCAGGCTTCGTGGAATCCACCGTGGATGCACAGCGCCGTCTCTACCGGCTGAAACCAGAGCCATTTCAGGAGGTCGAAGATTGGCTATCTCAGTTCCGCCGGTTCTGGTCCACTCACGTGGATGCTCTCGAACGGCATCTCGACCGCATGGATCAATCAACACCAACGAAAAAGAAGACAAAGAAAGATCGACGCGGCCCACACCGCGATCATGACAAAGGAGGAGCGAAATGAAAATCAAAGTGACCAGCGTATACGTGGACGACCAGGACAAGGCCCTGCGCTTCTATACCGAAGTACTTGGCTTTGCGAAGAAAACCGATTTCAGTCAGGGCCCTTATCGCTGGCTGACGGTGGCCTCGCCCGAAGAACCGGACGGCACCGAGCTGCAGTTGGCGCTGAACACCAACCCCGCGGCCAAAGCGTATCAGCAAGCGCTGTTTCAACAGAGCCAGCCCGCGGCCATGTTCTTCACCGACAACGTGCAAGCCGATTACGAGCGAATGAAAGCGCGCGGCGCCGAGTTCACCATGCCGCCTAAGGACGTAACGGCCTCCAAGATCGCCATGCTGAATGACACTTGCGGCAATCTGATCCAGGTAACGCAACTGGCGCGTTGGTAGGGCGGGCGCAAGGAGAAAAAGATGATCGAGCGCGAGTCGTACGCACCAGGTTCCGCCTACGGGGCGCAGGTACGAAAGGACGGAGACAAGTGGACGCTCATTCTCGTTCGAGAACTGCGCCACCCGCGGGAAAAAGTGTGGCGGGCGCTAACCGACCCCGCGCATCTGCGCGAGTGGGCGCCATTCGACGCCGATGGAAGCCTGGGTGCGGCTGGAACCACGGTGAAGCTCACCACAGTGGGAGCGCCCACGCCCCGTGTTACCGAAACAACGGTGACCCGAGCCGACCCTCCCAACGCGCTTGAGTACAACTGGGGTGGCTTCGATATGCGGTGGGAACTCGAGGCCCTAGGTGATGGCACGCGCCTTACGCTTTGGACCAACATCGGTCATCGCTTCATCTCCATGGGTGCTGCCGGATGGCACATTTGTTTCGATGTTCTGGACCGTCTCCTCAGCGGGGCTCCCATTGGCCGCATGGTCGGTCCCGACGCCATGAAGTTCGGTGGCTGGCAGCGGTTGAACGCGGAATATGCAAAGCAGTTCGGTGTTGAAGCGGCCAACTGGCCGCCCAAGGCGGGTCAAGAATCCTGAATCGTCGAGAAACCCAAACTGCGACAAGCAACGGCCTTCTGAAGTAACGACCAGTCTTGGCAGGAATTTATGCGTATCCAGAAACGAGTTGTTGCCGTGCTGCAATAACATCAGCGTCGAAAAGGAGATTTGAGCATCATGAGACAAAACACTATTCGATCAATTTTTCGCTGGATTCACATTGTCTTTAGCATTCCGATACTCGGCTATATTTACAGTCCGTTTGGAGAAATACCAAAGTACGCCGGCCAAGTTCGGTTTGTCTTCGTTCCGGTAATGATCCTTTCGGGATTATGGATGTGGAAAGGCCATCTCCTTCGACGGCTTCTTTCCAGAAGATTGGCCTGGGGAAATGAAGGAGCGGAAAGAACATGAAACCGAAGAGTCATCCGGATGGCCCGGCTGCTTCAGCCAACATCACCGAGCGCATTCAAGAGCTAACGGACTGGCGTGGAAAGACCCTCGCTCATGTCCGTCAGCTTATCCACGACGCCGACCCTGAGATCCAGGAGGAATGGAAATGGGCGAAGCCCTCTTCCCCCGGGACACCGGTCTGGTCCCATCACGGCGGCATCTGCACCGGAGAAGCGTACAGGCAAGTCGTGAAGCTCACCTTCTACCGCGGAGCCTCCATCAAAGACCCGCGGAAGCTCTTTAATTCCAGCCTGGAAGGAAACGTGCGGCGCGCGATTGATTTGCATGAAGGAGAAAAAATCAACGAAGCTGCCTTCAAGCAACTTATCCGCGCAGCGGTCGCGGCCAACTCCGAGGGGCGCGCCCAACGGCCAGCCAGGAAGAAGTAACCCCGGCTCTCGGAGGCATGACGTACGAACGGCCTTTCGTAATAAAAGGGGAGTTGTGCGACGTTGGCCTGCGCTGTCGAATTCCTTCCACAAGCATCATCCCATTCGAGCGCTTTTCAGATTTTACTATTGACCACAATTACGCTAAGTGATAACCTGACTCGAGACGCTGATTCAGCCGCATGCGTGGCCGCCTTCAGTAAGACCGCTGGAAGCAATCCGGAGAGGAGAAATAGAGCAGCATCCCCACCGAAATGTTCAGTCGCTGACACACCCAATCGAACGGAGAACAGACAAACAAAAGAAACGAATACCCTTAGCTAAACCGCGTAAGCCCTTTAGAATGATATTCATGCGACGATTGGCACCCATAAGTCCCATGGAATGATATTCATCCAAAATGATGGGGGTGGGGGGCCTCCCTACCCTGCCAGCAAATAGCTAAGTGCAAGGATGGGGATCCCGACCGGAGTGACCTAATTCCAATCCCTACGTCTCACTATTGGGGTTGTCTGTCGCAGGTCTCAATCCGCAATGGAGGGTTTTTTATGAATGGTGCAAGCTGGGTTGAAACCATTTGGAAGGATCTGCGCTACGGCGCGCGCCTGCTCCGCGTAAATCCCGGATTCGCCTCGGTCGCAATTCTGTCGCTCGCGCTGGGCATCGGCGCCAATACCGCCATCTTCCAGTTGGTTGACGCCATCCGCTTGCGTACCATCCCGGTAAAGAATCCCCAAGAGCTTGCCGTCGTCCGCATTGCCGATCGCAATTGGGCTTCAGGCAACTTTAGCAGCCGCTATTCCGCGCTCACCAATCCTCAGTGGGAGCTGATTCGGGACCGCCAGCAGGCCTTCTCCGGAATCCTCGCGTGGAGCCCGCAACGCCTGAATCTTTCCACCGGAGGCGAAGCGCGCTACGCGGAAGCCATCTGGGTCAGTGGAGAGTTCTTCAACTTGCTGGGCGTCGAGCCTTTCATCGGCCGCCTGTTGACGCCGGCGGACGACCGCAAAGGTTGTGGCTCGACCAGCGCCGTCATCAGCTATTCCTTCTGGCAGCGCGAATACGGCGGCGACCCTGCCGTTCTCGGAAAGAAACTGACCCTCGAAGGCGCACCGTTCAGCATCATCGGAATCACGGGGCCCAGCTTTTACGGAATTGAAGTCGGCCGCAATTACGATGTGGCCATTCCCATTTGCTCGGAGCCGGTTCTTCAGGGTGAAAACACCAGGCTCGACAAGCGCCGCTCCTGGTGGCTCGCCTCCCTTGGCCGTCTCAAGCCCGGTTGGACCCTGGCTAAGGCCAGCGCCCAATTGGATTCGATCTCCCTCGGTATTTTTCAGGACACGATTCCTCCATCCTACGACGCGGATGGGGTGAAGCATTATCTTGCTTACAAGCTGGGCGCATTCCCCGCCGACTCCGGTTTTTCCCAATTGCGCCGCAGCTATTCCACTCCACTCTGGATGCTGATGGCCATTGCCGGGCTGGTGCTGATTATTGCCTGCGCCAATTTGGCCAATTTGATGCTCGCGCGGGCCAGTGCCCGCGAGAAGGAAATTGCCGTTCGCCTCGCCGTGGGCGCCTCGCGGGGAAGGCTAATCCGCCAATTACTTTCCGAAAGTCTGTTGCTCGCGGGCCTGGGCGCGGCCTTCGGCGCGCTCTTGGCGCGTGGGCTCAGTCAATTCCTGGTTTCGTTCCTCAGCACGCAGTCCGACCCGCTGTTCATAAATCTCGGCATGGATTGGTTGGTGCTCGGGTTCACCGCGGGCCTGGCCGTTCTCACTTGCGTACTCTTTGGCCTCGCTCCGGCCATGCGCGCGACCCGAGTCGCGCCTGGTGCCGTACTGAAGGCGGCAGGTCGGGGGCTGACCGCGGGCCGCGAGCGATTCAGCCTCCGCCGGGCGCTGGTCGTTTCACAGGTCGCGCTTTCACTTGTGTTGCTGGTGGGCGCGTTGCTTTTTGTCCGCAGCTTGCGCAACCTGACCACTTTGAATGCCGGCTTCCAACAAAATGGAATTCTCATCGTGGACGCGGATTTTTCCCGCATGAAAGTTTCCCAGGAGCGCCGCCAGGCCTTCAAACAGGAAATACGTGAGCACTTCGCCGCCATCCCCGGAGTCGTTTCTGTTGCTGACAGCAGCAACGTCCCTATCAGTGGAAATACCTGGAATGATGAAGTCCTCGGTAATGGCCCGGAAAGAAAAGCGTTGGGCTGGACCTACATGAATTTGATCAGTGAAGGATATTTCAAAACTCTTCAGACTCCCATTCTGGCGGGCAGGGATTTCGATGCCCACGATAACTTAAGCTCGCCCAAGGTTTGCATCGTGAACGAATCGTTCGTCAAAAAGTTTCTTACTGCCGGAAATCCACTCGGCCAGCGCTTCCGCATCGAGGCCGGAGTTGGAGACCCCGAGCCCTACTTCGAGATCGTCGGTGTCGTGAAGGACGCCAAATACGCCGATCTCCACGATGATTTTATTCCCATCATGTACAAGCCCGGCCTGCAAGATGAAAAACCTGATCAAGGCGATCAAATTCTGATTCGCTCCGATGCGCCGGTCATCGATCTGATGGCCGCAGTCAAGAGCACCATGGCCGAAATAAACCCCGTGATCGTGATTGATTTTCACGTAATGAAAACCATGATCGGGGAGTCGCTCTTGCGCGACAGGCTGATGGCCACGCTCAGCAGCTTCTTTGGTTTCCTCGCGGCGCTTCTGGCGACCATCGGACTCTACGGAGTGATTTCTTATTCGGTGGCCCGCCGGCGGAACGAAATCGGCATACGCATGGCCCTGGGCGCCGGCCGCCTCCAAATCGTGAAAATGATCATGGGGGAGGCCGGAATTTTGCTGGCCGTGGGTTTGGCCGCCGGCGCCGGTCTTTCCCTCGCCGTCGGCAGAACCGCCGATTCCCTGCTCTATGGCTTGCATCCTAACGATGTCACGACGATGGTGATGGCCATCGTCACGCTTTCAGCCGTGGCCGCCGCGGCAAGCTATCTCCCGGCCCTGCGCGCCTCCAGGGTCGATCCCATGACCGCTCTGCGAGATGAATGAGGATCGCGGGATTTTCAACACCGCAAAGGCTTCACGCGAGCCTTGCTGGAATTGCAGCATGAGCTGTTCGTCGCTGGTCATCACCATCTCAAAGTCGGCGGGGCACCATATCCAGCGCCACCACATCCACACTCAGTGAGATGCCGGAATTGGCGTGTTATTACTGCCCATCGCGGACTCTCACCCTTGTAATGTCGCGCAAGGCGAAAAAGTTCCCGCGACCAAGATTTAATTGAGGGTCTTGGCAGGACTGCTACTGGCCCAGGACGTAGATATCGCCGAAAGTGTCCACGCCGCCGACGCCACGAACGCTGGCGTGAATCGAGTAGTGGCTTCCTGCATGGAAGGAGGGCAATCCGAACAGGTAATCGTTGGCGCGGTCTCTCGATTCCGTATCTCCGGGACGCACGATGCGCTGGACTACCGCGCCGTTTTCCCGCAACTCAATCCATTCGATTTCCATGCGTCCGTGTCCGCCAAGCATCAGGAACGCGACATCATACTCGCCGGGTGAGATGATACCTGAAGTCACATCCCACTCGCGTTCCGTGAATGTGGCCACCGCGTCGCCGGCAACCCAATGCGCCGCGGGGGCGGGCAACGGAGTCAGCGGCCGGTAATGCACATCGAGAACCTTCAACCGCTCAATGTCAGGCTTGAGGCGCGCGGAAAAATCCCCGAAGTCGCGCTTGGCCCGCGGAGACCAGACCGCTTCCGAAAGCGCGCAGAGCCGCGGGTAAGCCATATACTCCATCTCTTTCACTTGGGGCATGAATTCCGACCACAATTGCGCCTGCCCTCCCAGCACATGCAGAGCTTCCGTGGGATTTAGCTCCGCCGGCACCGGGTCAAATTTGTAAATCTGCTCCAAAGGCAAAAATCCGCCAATCCCCAGCGGCTCCATGCTCGGAGCGACCCACTGATAGTGATCGAGATAGGTGGTGTCTTCCGGCGCCATCACCACATCGTGGCCGGCTTTGGCGGCTGCTACGCCGCCGGCGATTCCCCGCCAGGACATCACGGTGGCTCCGGGCGCGAGGCCGCCTTCGAGGATTTCGTCCCAGCCCATCAGTCTTCGTCCGTGGGCCGCGAGGAATTGGTCCATCTGACGCACAAACCAGCTTTGCAGTTCGTTTTCATCCTTCAATCCGAGCGCTTGCATACGCGCTTGGGCCTTGGGATTGTAATGCCACGGCCGCTTGTCCACTTCGTCGCCGCCGATGTGGATGAACTTGCTTGGGAAAAGCGCCATCACTTCGGTGAGCACATCTTGAAGAACGTGAATCGTGGAATCTTCCACATTGAAATTGGAGTCCCACCCGGCCCGGCCACCACCGGAAAAGGACATGAACGATGTGTCGCCGCCACCCTGCTCAATTTCCTGTTTGTTGCCCAGCTCCGGATAAGCGGAGATAGCCGCCGCCGAATGTCCCGGCATTTCAATCTCGGGAAGAACAGTGATGAATCTGTCCGCCGCGTAGCGCACCACTTCGCGGATGTCGTCCTGGGTATAGTATCCGCCCTGAGGCAGGTCCACGGCCTGCATAGGCTGCACCGGATTGAATGTGGTGTAGTCCGTCTTTCCACCCACGAGCGCCAGTCGCGGATATTTCTTAATTTCAATCCGCCATCCCTGATCATCCACCAGGTGCCAGTGAAAAACATTCAGCTTATGCAACGCCAGCAAATCAATAAATTTCAGGACGAATTCCTTGGGCATGAAGTGGCGAGCAACATCCATGTGCGCCCCACGCCACGAAAATAACGGAGTGTCTTCAATGACCACCGCGGGAACAACCCACCGCGCTCCTTCCACCTTACTGTGTCTCATAATATCCGGCGGCAAAAGCTGCCGCAGCGATTGCATCCCGTAGAAAATACCTGCGGACGCATATGCGCGAACGCGAATCCCCCCGGGCGTAATTTGAAGTCGATACCCTTCCGGCCCGAGTGATTTTAGATTGCGTTCAATAGAAATCGTGACAGCACTTGCCTGGGGCGCGCGCACAATCAGCAACGGAAATCCCATCGCCGGCCGCAAATAATCGCGAAGTTGCTCTGCGAGAGCTTGACCCGAAGCAGCGGCCGCAATTTGCGTGCGCGCTGTAAAGACGAAAACGCCCTTTCCCGGCGTCACAGAAACGGGCTGCGGGATTATTTGGATGGGAGGTGGCGCCTCAATAATAGCGTGAGCAACATTCACGGTTCTTGCTTTTGCAGCAGGTGGACTGGTCGCCACTCCAGCTTTCGTTTGCGCGCCATTCTTCGCCGGAGCGCCTTGTCCGGCATAAGCCATCATCGCGCCGCAGGCAACTGCTATCAGCGCGAAAACGATCAGCGCAATACTTTTTCTTATATTCATCTCCGACGCGCCCCTGTAAGGAAAGCAGGGCGCGATGATACTCAACCAGGGGGCCAGGGGCAACCGCGCATTTTATGCAAGCTCTTTTCAAAGGTGAAGGACTGGACTCGAATTCCACTCTGCACAATGTTGCGGTAAAATCGAATCACCATGGCTGAAAAACTAAGCAAAACCGACACCGAGTGGCGCAAGCAGCTTACGCCCAATCAATACTACGTGACCCGCCAGCGCGGGACCGAACCTCCTTTCACCGGCGAATACTGCGACGCGAAACAGCCGGGAACTTATGTCTGCGTCTGCTGCGGACAACCGCTGTTCGATTCCAAAACTAAATTTGAATCCGGCACCGGTTGGCCCAGTTTCACAGCTCCGGCCGCCCCGGACAGCGTTGAAAAAGAAACCGACGCAACCTTCGGAATGATCCGCACCGAAGCGAAATGCAGCCGCTGCGATGCTCATCTGGGCCACGTTTTCCCCGATGGCCCCGGGCCTGGAGGATTGCGCTATTGCATCAATTCAGCGGCCCTCAAGCTCGACAAGGGGAAGGAAGGCAAGCCCTGACAAGGCACACGCTTTTCCGGCTCTTCGCGCCTCGTTAATCGTTTCGTATCACCCGCCACGTAAATCGGTTCAGACGATGACTCCGTGAGTTACTTTCTCCTTCGGCCACCCAGTCGCCGGCTTAAGGGGGAACGGAAAGTGAGCCGGATCTACGACGCCTTGAAGCGCGCCGAGTCGGAGCGGCTGTCAGGCGAAAAAAAAGAAGAAAAACCAGTATTTGAACGGCGCCGTGCCGAACGTGTCGAAAAGCGAGTGCGAATTTTTGTCTACGGTCACGGGCTTCGCCACCGGCCTTTTCACGAAGAGACTACTTCGTTGGTCGTCAACTTGCACGGAGGCGTTCTTGTTCTTTCCAACGCGGTGAAATCCGGCCAGGAGCTCCTTCTGATGAACCCCAACACTTGGAAAGAGCAGGCCTGCCACGTAGTGCATCTGGTGAAGAAGAAGCGCAAGCACCACGAGGTCGCCGTGGCCTTTTCGGAGCCAGATCCCGCGTTCTGGACCGCCCCGGAAGGATCAGTCCCGGATGCGTCCACAGCGACATGATCCGTCAGTCCAAGCCTTCTGAAATTTTTACCGATTTTTCATCTTCAAGGCACTGTGGAAATGTTATTCTTGCGGTGCCCCGCGGCATATGGTGCGCAGTTTCAGAAGGTTGAGGGATATCTTTGCCCAGAGCCATCGGCATTGTCGCCGTAGATGCGGGTTCCAACGCCATTCGGGCCGCCGTGGCCCGCGCTTCGTCCGCTACTGACATCACAGAAGTTTTCACAGAACGCTGGCCCGTCCGCCTGGGCCACAATGTCTTCACCCATCGCAAGTTGGACGCGCGGACGATTGTGCGCGCCGTAAGAACGTTCCGCCATTTCCGCGCCATGATGCGCCAGCACAACATACAAACCTACCGCGCGGTGGCCACCAGCGCTGTGCGCGAAGCTCAGAACAGGGATGTGCTGATCCAGCGGATTTTTCGTCAGACTGGAATTCGCCTGGAAGCCATTGACGCCGGCGAGGAGGCCCGGCTGGTCCTGCGCGCCGTACGCGCCACGCTTGGCTCCATTGAGCCGCGGCTGGTCGTGGACCTCGGCGGCGGCAGCCTGGAGGTCACGCTTCTCCAAGGATGGACCGTCGGGCAGTCCGTGGCCCTGCCCATCGGCACAGTTCGGCTACTCGAGGGCATGAATCTGGACGGCATCGTGGACGAAGACCAGTATTATCGGCTGCGCCACCGAGTCCTATCCGTCCTGAGAAGCGCCTGGCCCTCACCACCCAATCTTTCGCGATTCACTGCGGTTTTCTGCGGAGGCAACGCCGAGGCGCTGGCTAGATTGGCTCCCGGCCCGCGATTCCGCGGCATTCCTTCCATCCATGTGCGTCTATTGCGCGACCGAGCCTGGGAAATCCTGCGCCGCGATGTTCCGGCTCGTATGCGCACCTTCAAAGTACGCCGTGACCGCGCTGAAGTCATGGGCATTGCGGCAGTGGTTTTCCTGTGCCTGGCGGAACACACTAAGCTTGAGACCCTTCTGGTCCCGGGCGTTGGCGTCCGAGAAGGAATTCTTTGCGAGCTGGCCATGCAGCATTTCGGTGCGCCAGGTTCGGATGAACGCCGCTCGCGCGCCCTGCTGGATCATGCCAGGCAACTTGCCACCAGGCTTCATTGCGATATGGTGCACGCCGAGCGCGTTCGCGGCTTCGTGGCCACGCTCTTCGACCAACTCGCTCCGCTGCATGCTATGCCTTCGGAATTCCGGCTGCCCCTTGAAATGGCGGCGCTTCTGCACCATGCCGGCAAGATTGTTCACGTGAAGGGCCATCACAAGCATGGCGAGTACCTGGTGCGGAATGCCGAACTGCCCGGCCTTCCCGACGAAACTCAATCACTGCTGGCGTGCCTGGTGCGGTATCACGGCAAATCGGAACCCGACTTGCGCCATAAACTCTATGAATCCCTTTCGCCGCGGGAGCGCCGGCGCGTGCGCGCCCTGAGTGGAATCTTGCGAATTGCGGTTTCGCTGGACGGAAACAACGCCCAAGGTGTGCGAGGGATCGCAGTCCGAATGAAACGCAAAGGAGTGCGCCTGCGCCTACATATGGCTCCCGGAGCGACCGTTGATTTGGCCGCGGCTCGGCGCAAAGCCCGCCTTTTTGAAAAAGAGTTCGGCGTTCGTGTGGGCTTCGCTCGAACCCGGGCAAAATTGGGTGCAGGCAAGTCCAACCGACCACGACAGAACGGTTCGCCCCGGAAATTTGTGCCTTCCACCACACGGGGAATTTGGAGCTTGACCGCCTAGACCTGCTACCCCCGCTCCAAAGTGATGCGTGACGATTTGCAAGTAGTCCCGATAAGAAGGAAGTCACCCCTCGAATACACTGGACCTGAAAAAAAGCTACAATCTATAGGCCGCTGCTACTGATGGGCGGCGACGAATGGAGTTTGATTTCGACTTATGCTCCTCTACCTAATGAGGCACGGGATCGCCATTGACCGGGAAGACCCGGAATGCCCGCCCGAGCCCGAACGCCATTTGACTCCAAAAGGAATTGACAAGACGCGCGCCGCCGCGCGCGGACTGCGAACGTTGAAAATGAATCCCGACCTGGTATTGACCAGCCCGTACTTGCGCGCAGTGCAAACGGCCGAAATTGTTTGCGTCGCCCTGGAGATACCGGTGGCCCACATCCGCCACACGGACACGCTGCTGCCCGGCGCATCGCCGCAGATGCTGATTGAGGAGTTGTCGAAGTCAAAGGCGGAGGAGGTAATTTGTTTTGGCCACGCGCCCAATCTTGACGAAGTGATTGCTCGCGCTGTACATGCGCCAAAAACGTTTACAGAGCTGAAGAAAGCCGGGATAGCGTGCCTGGAATTGGATTCTATTTCGCCTCTGGAAGGCCGATTAGTCTGGCTCCTGACAGCGCGGTCGCTACGAGACTTACGAGATTAGGCAGGTTTGGCCATTTCCGGGGCTGCTACTCCGGTGGGTTCAAGAACGACAGCGCGGTGCAGCAAACTCTCGGTAAGGTGGCGCGCCGCAGCCAGCCGTGATGCAAGCGGCTCTTCCCCCTTGTAACCGTCGGCATGAATTACCAACGAACCTGCAACATTCTCCACGGAAACGTTGGTAATGGTTGAATCCCGGTCGCTGGCCAGCGCAGTAGCTAATCGCAAGATTCCCGCTAGTGTCATCACTCCCGCTTGGAATTTCTCTGGGATCCTGGCCCAATGATTCTCGCGGGACGTTGGCAATCCGCCGCGATGGTATCGCGCAATCCTGGCGATGGCTTCCATCCTCGCCCTCGACCAGCCCGGAGGAGGTGTCCGCTTGCGGATTAACTTGTAAGAGGTCTTTTGGTGATGCCGGTCCCCCTCAACGCGTCCGACATCGTCCAATATTGCGGCAGCCTCCAGCAGAATCCTTCCGTACGGGATGACGGCAATGGGGACGCGCGCTTCCTTGAAGCGATCGTAAATCTCTAAAGCGAGCCGCGCCACATACCGTGAGTGGACAGGGTACGGATCGAGGTAGCCCGCCCACACGGCAAGCCAATCCAGCCGGGCGCGCTCAAGCTCGTACGCTTCAGGCAAAGATGAGCGCCAAACTTCCCATCGCGAGTTCGGACCAGCCATCTTTGCCCGGTAACCCGCCATGCGCCGAGCGCGCTCGCGTTCAATGATGGCGTGCCACTTTTCGCGCTCTTCAGCGGTGAGCACAGGGCGCATCCGCAAAAGCGCTGCCCACAGCACATCCAGGTCGTGCATCTCTCCTAGCAGGTCTTGCAATTTCTTGAGTTCCCCGCCCCAACGAGCGTAGCGTCCGGGCAAGAAACTTTCCACGGAGTACCGGAAGCGCTTAATCCCCACGCGAAGCCGATGAAAGGAAATCTTGCTGCGAGACCGCAGCGCCGTCTTATGCAGTTCCCAGGCCTCACGCCAGCCCTGCAGCGCCAGCAATTCCGCCGCCGGGCTTCCGCAGCGGATATGATCTGCACGCTCCGGCAACTGCCGTGCCCACTTTCGCCACTGCTTTTCGTCCACCGCATCCAGCTGTTTTCTCGCGCCGCGGATGGCCTGACGTTCCTGCACTTCCAGCATCGCGCATAGGCGTAACCCGGATTCGCTGCGGTTCATGCCGAGCCTCGAGACCCATTCCCGCATGACCTGCAGATCGCGCACCTCACCGAGTGCGTCGAGCAGCCGCTTGGAGGCCTTCCGCAACCGTGTCCACGCGGGGCTGGGGTCAAGTTGCTCAACTCCCACGGCCACCGAGCGGCAGCGGCGCAGGGCAATGCGGAGGTCGTGCACGTGGCCGGCCTTGAAGTGCTTGCGAACCTCATCCAACTCGATAAGAACCGCCTGAATCCATTTGGAAACTTGCGGGGAGTCGGTGACCCCAGAATAATGTTCCGGCGATCCGTGGTGATGTGAATTGGGTTGGAAGACTTTCGAGGACATCGGAAGGAACCTTGGGCTCAAGCCCCAGGCTTGCTGGCAAATTTAGAGTTTCAATTCCTCGATTGGACCGGGCGACCCAGCCGCAGTCTCTCGCAGTTTTTCAGAAGCCGCGGAGGGAGGCTCCGGCGAAATATTAATTACAGATCCGGTGGCAGCGGCCGGACCGGACGATATGGTACTTGGAGGTGCCACTTCGAGCGCCGGACGGTGCGATTCGCCTTCGAGCACGCGCGTAATCCCCGCTCGGAGCTTCTCAAATATCTTCCGCGGCTCCGGCGCGGCATCTATGACCTTGAACTTGTATTCATCCGCCAGCTTGTCAAATTGTTCCAGGAGCGAGGTCTGATACCTTCGGAAGCTCTCATACATGTCTTCGGTTGTGTAAACATCCATGCCCGATTCCCAGTAATCAAAACCGCGTGAAAACACCACCCGGGGAATGAGCTCGTCCACGCCGATGCGAAGATAGAAAACCGCATCCGGCTTCAAGGCAAAGGCATAAACGCTGCGGACCCATAGTGGATCGAGCCCGCGCACAATGGCCCGCGCAATCAACGAATAAATGTAGCGGTCGGTGAGCACCACGAAGCCGGCGCGCAAGGCCGGAACAATTTCATGCTCCAGGCGGTCGGCGAAATCTGTTCCGTAAAAAAGAGTCAGAGTAATCCGGCCCAGAGTGTGGCCCTCTTTCGCGCGCTTGATTCCCTTGCCCACCAGTCCCGAGCGAGAAAGCCCGGTGTCGAGCACCGCGTGCCCCTTTTGTTCCAGCCACTCTTTGAGCAGCGCGATTTGGGTGGAGCGTCCGACACCGTCCGTGCCTTCAATTACGATCAATTTGCCCACAAGGTCGGACAATTCCATTGCCGGCAGGACGACTCCGTTGGTCTCTTTCATGGGGCCACCCGCAACTGCTTCGCGCGCTCAAGTTTTGAGATTACCAATTCCCGCATCTGCTCCTGCTGCGTTTCAATGGGCAAGGTTGCGTCAATCACATTTAGGCCGAATTCCGGAACGATCTTTTCGTATTCCTCGACGATGCGCCCCTGGAACATCCGAAAGCTCTCATCGGGGTCTTCTGTCATTCCCAGATCGAGGCCCGCTTCGTAAAACTTGAAGCCGCTGCGCGCCGCGTGTAACCGTGTGATGGAAACTTCCAGCGGCACGCGGAAATAGAAAGCGCCGGTGGGCTTCACGGCAAAGGAGTAAAGCTCGCGCACCCAGGCCGGGTCCAGCCCCCGTGCGATGTCGCGGGCAAATGCGGTGTAAATATAGCGGTCGCACAAAACGATCGCGCCGGCCTTCAGCAGGGGGATGATGTTGCGCTCCATGCGGTCGGCGAAATCTGTGGCGTGAATCAGGCAAAACGTGGCGGGGGTCAGCAGCTTTTTTTTCTTTCCGCGCTTGGTGGTGTCTTTTACCACCATGGACGAATTCCACTCGCTGAACACCACGCCGTAGCCTTCCGACTTCAGCCACTGGTGGAGCAACATCAATTGAGTGGATTTCCCTGACCCGTCTATGCCCTCGACGACAAACAACCGACCAGGAAACCGATGCTCGCCATACCGCTTCATACGTGGGGTCCTTCAGTGCGGTGGGATATGAAACGCACTTACCCGGGGTGTACCGGAAGAGGAATTATAGCAGAGGGAATGTTACGTGGCCATTAAAAGTGATCACGCCTGGAGCTACTGTATCTTGTTGAAATACGGATACTTAATGAGGGGCCGGCAAGACGTCCCAGCCCAGCTTGGCGTGAATATTCCCGTAGGGTTAAAACAGTCCTAGGCCCAAATCTACAGCATTGAAAGCGGTTTCATCCGCAATCGACGGCAACAGAAGCTGAACATGGAACAAATACTCGTCGCGGAGCTATTCCCCCGCGGAAGCGTCATTCTCGAGATCTACTTCACTGCTGACGATCCGTCGCAAGCCAGCTTTCCAACTCCGTAGCACTGTTTAGGATCGCCCGCGCGCCGAGCCGCTTCAAAGCTTCACCGCGCATTCGGCGTGCATCACTGTTGCGAGGCAGTACCCCCAGAAACGGGACTTGAGCGCGCTGGGAGGCCAGCGCGTCATCAATGTTATCCCCCAGATAGACCGCGCTCGAAGGATTTCGGCCATCAAGAATTCTCAGCAAACCATCCGGATGCGGCTTCAGGTTCTCGATATCGTCCATGGTCACAATTCGCTGAAACAGTTTCTCAGCCTTGAATTTCTTCAAACTGTGCCCCAGCTCCTGCCGCGTGCGCCCGGTGAATAGTGCCAATTCAAATCGTCGCGACCACCGGCGGAGCTTTGCGGTGGGCACAATCCATTCTTCCTTCTCCACATTTCCGGGCAGGCCATCGCCCCAGTAGAATTTCATGAACTGCCGCTTCACCTGGTGATAGGTGGCACGCCCACCCAGGGACTTGATCCATTCGGTGGAAAGTTTCCAATCGTCATTAAATCCACTTTTCGACTTCCATTTCTGGATTTCGGAGATGGCCACGCGTTTCCCCGTAAAGTGCCGCACCGTTTGCACCGTGCTGAGGTGGAATGAGCCGCGGACATCCACCAGAACGCCATCTACGTCGAAAATGATGAGCTCGGTCCTTTTCTTGGGAGTATAGATTGTCACAACATTTGCTCCAGCAAGCGGATCAGCCGCCGCATTTGCGGACGCGTCCCAATCGTGACGCGTACAAACCCAGTGCGGCCAAAGTCTGAAATGCGGTCCCGCAAGAGAACCTTCCGCTTTTCCAATAGACGAAGGATTCGAGGCGCCCGCGCGCCAAAGTCCACCAGTAAGAAATTTGTAGCGCTGGGATACACTTTCACTCCAAGCCCCGTCAGCGCCTCCGAAACCAAATCGCGCGCGCGCGCAATTTCAGCGGCATAAGCTCTCACTTCGCCATGGTTCCGAACGGTTGCCTCGGCAGCGACGAGCGCCGCGACATTTACGGGAAAGGGTTCGCGCGTCCGCGCCAACAACCCCATGACCTCAGGGCCTGCGAAAAGACACCCCATCCGCAGCCCCGCCAGCCCGGGGGCTTTAGAAAACGTACGCACAACAATTAAATTTGGATAACGGCGAATCCACGGCAGCACCGTAACTCCGCTGAAATCGAAATAGGCTTCATCCACAACAAAAAGGGTGCGCGGCGCGGATTCCAGCATGCGCCGAATCACAGGCCGCTCGACCAAAGTCCCAGTGGGATTATTCGGATTGGCGAGGAAAAACAAGCGCGGCGCTTGTTTCAAAGCTCTCATCACATTTTCGAGGGGAAACTTCATTTTATCGTCATAGCTCAATGATTGGATTTTCGCGCCCGCCATTTCCAGGTTGAAGCGGTACATCACAAATGTCGGCTCAACGAGCAACACAGCGCTGCGGCGCTCCACGAACGTGTCCACAATCTGCCGCAGCCCGCCGTCCGCCCCGTTCGTCAGCATAAGTTCGCTGGTCTTCACGCCGTACCAGCGCGCGAGCCTCGCCGTGGGCGCCTGGACCTCCGGGTACATCGCCAATTGCTCGGAAGTCAGATTCCGTATGGCACGCAACACCGCGGGAGCGCAGCCCACGGTGTTCTCATTGAAATCGAGCCGCAATTTGCCGGCTCGCCCTTCGATGGGAGCGTAATAGCTGCGCAACTTGCGGATTGTGGACGGCACAGGTACGCGAAGCTTCACTTGTGAACCACCTTTCCAATAATGGATCGGACGCCCCTAAATCCTAATCCTGCTCGCCGTATCAACTCATTCTGCCATTCTCCAATCGGATTGGCTCGCCCATCCCGCACACCGTTTTCCGCTTTCGCCAATCTTCTCGCAACCGGGCCAATCTTAACGAACTCCACTCTCGATAATTCCTGCACGGCGAGAATATTTCACGGGATGGGAGGGGATCAATCCTGCGCGTCCACGTGAAAAAATTTAAGAGAGATGTGTGACTCAACCCTCTCGAATAGCCGCCGAGCGGCTGTGAGGGCCAGGGAGTTCTTTCCAGAAGCATGGATTAAATCAGCAGCTCCCGCGTCGAGCGGGAGACCGAGGCGGGGCTATTCCAGTTTGTTTCCCAGCGCTTTTCGCACAGCCTGCACCAAGACCGAGCGTGTGAACGGTTTTTGCAGGAGAACTTTATCCGGCTCCAGGTTTTCATTCCGAGCCATGGCATATTCCGTGTAGCCCGACATGAAAATCACCTTCAATTGTGGCTGCAAAGCGGTGAGCTTTGCCGCGAGATCGCGCCCGTTCATTCCCGGCATCACCATGTCAGTTACCAGCAGATCGATCGTGCCGCCATGCATCGTGCCGGATTCGAGCGCCTCTGCTCCGTCCTTTGCTTCAATGACCGTATACCCCGACATGGTCAAGAACTCGCGGGCAATCTCACGGACTTCCTTTTCATCTTCCGCAAGCAGGATTGTTCCCGTTCCGCGCGGAGAGTCTTCCGCGCGCTTCTTATCGCGGTCTGTGTCCGGCAACTCATCCACGCGCGGAAGATAAATCTTGAACGAGGTTCCCTTGCCTAGCTCGCTATAGACCCAAATGAATCCGCCGCTTTGCTTTACTACCCCATAAACCGTCGCCAGCCCCAGGCCAGTTCCCTTGCCTTTTTCTTTTGTGGTGAAAAATGGCTCGAAAATATGTGCCTGCGTGTCGGCATCCATTCCTACGCCTGTGTCCGTTACTGCCAACATCACGAAACGACCCGGCGAGGTTGGGGGATGCCTTCTCGCGTACTCTTCGTCCAAATCAATGTTCATCGTTTCGATCAGGAGTTTCCCGCCATC
>Ga0070733_10001216_pt1 | contig 19411 bp, 18 predicted proteins | sample Coa_R1_9_FD_66450 | JGI IMG/M metagenome (GOLD analysis project Ga0070733, IMG submission 66450) | Surface soil microbial communities from Centralia Pennsylvania, which are recovering from an underground coalmine fire - Coalmine... | ecosystem: Environmental > Terrestrial > Soil > Unclassified ... | reverse complement strand
GCCGTAGTGCGGATGCATCTCCATGCGCACCGCGCGCGCGACACCCGCGGAGTCCACCGCACAGGCCACAATCGAACCGAGCACGCAGGCGGCGACATTGTCCGGATGCCCTTCCATGCAGGCGGCCTCGTGGAGCACTCGTTCGTCGTCCCATCCGAGATCCAGAGCGGCGCTGGCGATCACGACTCCGGCGGTCAGCGCCGCCGCGCTCGAACCCAGGCCCTTGCCGAGAGGAATGTCGTTGGAAATTTCGAGCTCGATCGGCGGCATGGCCGTGCCGGCGCCGGCGGCCACGCGCAACGCGGTCTGCCAGATGAGGTTGTCCTCGCGCCGCGAAATGAGCTCCGCGTCGCGTCCGCGGACATGAATCGACAGCGCGGTCGCGGGCCGGAACCGGCACTCCAGGTGAATGTCCAGGGCCAAGCCCAGCGCGTCGAACCCGGGCCCCAGGTTGGCGCTGGAAGCGGGTACACGCAGAGTCTGCCAGTCTTCACTGTTTGCGCCTGCGGGCATGAACACCTATTCTGGCACACGTCTCCTGGGCGCAAATCCGTTGGCGCAAATCCTGCGAATCCTTTTCATCCGTTGATGGAAACTGGATGGTTGGAGATAGAATAAAAACATGAGTGCAAGTACTGCGGCAAATCCGTTGAATCCCTCGATTACGATGCCGTCCTGGAAATTGGCCGCCAGCCACGTCGCCGCGGCTTTTGTCGCGATTCTTTTTATCGGAGCAGGACTTTACAAAGCCGTCGACCCCTTCCATTGGTCGCGATTGCTGGAAGAGTTGTTGTTCCCGCCTGCGTACAGTCTGCCGTTTACCTTGCTCCTTTCCGTGGGCGAGATTTTCGGCGGAGTCATGATTGCGATGCCTCGCCTCCGCCGCTGGGGCGCGGTCCTTACCGGCGTGATGCTGATCGGGTTCATGGGCTACATCGGCATTCATTACTATCAACTGATCGGCAAGGACTGCAGTTGCTTCCCGTGGGTGAAGCGCACAGTCGGCCCGGGCTTTTTCGAAGGCGACGGGGCGTTTCTTGTCGCGGCGCTACTGGCCGGGTTGTGGTCCAAGCCGGTTCGCGGAGCGGTCCGCGGAGGTGCGTCGATTCTGGCCGCGGCCGTACTGATTGCGGGCGCGGGCTATGGCTACGCGCTGAGTCAGCAGACCGGCGCCAAGGCTCCCGAGTCGGTGATGGTGGACGGCAAGCCGCTATCGCTCCAGCACGGGCGCTTCTTCGTATTCTTTTTCGACCCCGAGTGCAGCCATTGCAATGACGCCGGCCGCCACATGGGCACCTATCATTGGAAGAGCGATGTGACCATCGTGGGGCAGCCCACGCGCGTTCCGCAGTTCGGCCAGGCGTTCATGAATGATAATCACCTCAAGGCCCTGGTCGCCACCGATCTCCAGAAGCTGAAGACGGCCTTCCCGATGCCCGGCGATCCGCCTTACGGCGTGGCCATCGAGAACGGCAGGCAGGTGGGCGCGGTGCAGCATTACGACGACGAGGACAATGGCAAGGAGCCGGCGGCGACGCTGCGGCAGTTGGGATTGATCGACTAGACGCGAGACTCAAGCTGTCTGAGCCATCCGTCGAAGTGCGGGCATTCTTTTCGAATGCGGGCCAAGCCGATCTCGCGCGCGGCAAGGACGCCGAGAAGGGGCTTCTGGTAACCGGGCATGAGCGTCTCTACTCGCTTTGAGGGCGCGGCAACGGGCGAGTCGTTGATCTCTTCCGGTGTGGCAAAGGCGTCGCGTATTTTTCGAAGGCTAGCTTCCAGATCAGGGCGGCCGATGCTCCTGCTGAAGGCGGCGCAATCGCTGAAGAGGAGCCCTTCGAACTCGTGCATGACAACGAAAGGCACTAAACGCCGCGGGTCCGTATCTGCGGCCAAATCCTCGTGCACCGCGGCCTCTACGCAGAGAGCTTTCTGCTCTACCGAGTGAAGTCGGGTTGATTTCGCTCTTCCCGGCCACCCTCCGGGCGCATTCTGCGGCAATGCGTAGTAGTCGACCATGGTCGTCGCAACGCAACTCTCATCCTCACGCAGATGATTGATAATGTCCTTCCTAACGGAAGGCCAGGGGCGAATGCCTCCGCGCCGCTGACGGAGACGAGCGTTGCCGACAATGCGAGCTTCGACCGAATGGTAGCCCTTGGACACAAGATGGTCCCGAAGGATCTCGTTCACGAAGGCTTCTTCGGTCTGGCCTTCGACGTGAACCAATAAGCGAGCCATGCGGCTACCCGGGGACGGGCCGTCCGCCGATCTCGTTCTTCTCCCACAACTGCCCGAGACTGTAGTCTTCAAGCCACTTTGCGAGCCGCTGCTTGTCCAGACGTTGAAGCTGCGTGCCGCCATCGACGCGATTCGCAACCAGGACGTCTTCCGGTTCGAAGTGATCCAACAGCATTGACGACTGAGTGGCAAGGATCACTTGACTTGTGACCGACGCTTGGCGAACCAGTGCCGCGAGCATCTCGATGGCGTAGGGATGTAATCCTAGTTCAGGCTCATCGACGAGAATCACCGACGGACGATATTTCTCCGGTTGAAGAAAAAGTGTTGCCAAGACGATAAAGCGGAGCGTTCCATCCGACAACGACGAAGCGTCGAAGTACTGGCCGGAACTTTTGTGCCGCCATTCCAGCTTGATGTCGTCCGGTTTGAGCTGGGCCGGTTCCAGGAGGAAGTCATCGAAGAAAGGCGCCACGCGCTGCACCGCGCGCACGATCAGACTATAGGAGCCTTCAGCCCAAACCTTAAGGAAGTAGAGAAAGGCGGCCAGATTCGATCCATCCGGGCGCAGGAAACGATTGTCGTCGACTTTCGCAGTTTTGCCCAGCGGTGAGGATGAACTCGTATCGTTCAGATGGTAGATTCGCCAAGTCCCGAGATGGTCGCGCACCCATTTTTCGACACCGTCCGACGTCGGATCGCTGATGCCCGCCTCTCGCCCTTTGTCTCGTGAATTAACGCCAATTCCTAGGCCCTCATGCCACGGGTAGACGATCTCCTCGGAAGGAAAGAGGCCGTCATCCGCGGTTGGCAAAAGTGTGAGTTCGTATCGCCCTTCCGCGCGAAAGAAAAGTTCTAGCTCAACCTCCTTAGTGGTTTTCGACCCGAAGTGCAGCACCTTTTCTGCGCCGCCCGCAGACGTTACGTAGTCCCGCAGCCGCCCCTCCCGAATGGCATGGAGGAACGCAAAAGCGCCGACAAAATTGGACTTTCCGGAACCATTCGGGCCAATGACTACATTGATCGGCCGCAGCTCCAGCTTCTCGATCGAAGCGATGCTCTTGAAGCCCTTAATCGTAATGTAGTCGAGCGCACTGGTGGGCATGAGTTCAGAGACGGCGTGATTGCAACCATCATATCAATCGCCACGTTCGCTATATAATCAATCTGAGTGGACATCTACGACGAAATCGTGCGCCTGCGCAAGCTGGGGCAGAAGTGCGCGCTGGCGACCATCGTGCAAAAGCGCGGCTCCATTCCGAGCTTCGAGAGCGCCAAGCTGCTGGTGCGCGAGGACGGCTCCATGATGGGCACCGTGGGCGGGGGCTGCGTCGAAGCCGAGGTGTGGAACGCGGCGCGCGAAGTACTGGACACCGAAAAGCCCAAGAACCTCTCCTTCAGCCTGGGCCAGGAAGCCGCTTACGACGAGGGCCTGATCTGCGGAGGACAAGTGAACATCTTCGTTGAGCCCGTGGTTCCGCAACCGCACGCGTTCATCTTCGGGGGCGGGCACGTTTCGAAAAGCCTCTCCAAGGTGGCCACGCTGGCCGGCTTCGCCACCGTTATCGTCGACGACCGCGAGGCCTTCGCCAATCCGGATCGATTCCCGGAAGCCGAAGCCACCTACGCGGAGGAATACGAAGCGGTCTTCTCCAAACTGGCGATCACCTCCACCAGCTACATCGTCATCGTCACGCGCGGCCACCGCGACGACATGCGGGTGCTGCGCTGGGCCGTTTCCACTCCGGCGCGGTACATCGCCATGATCGGCAGCAAGCGCAAGACCATCTCCGTCGTTCACGAGCTCGAAAAAGAGGGCCTGCCGCGCGAAGGCTTCGAGAAAATCTTCGCGCCCATGGGTCTTGAAATCGGCGCCGAGAGTCCCGAGGAGATCGCCATTTCCGTGGTGGCGGAGATGATCGCGGTGCGGCGCGCGCCGGAGGCCGACTGGCGGGCGCTTTCCAAATCCATCTTCGCGAACGAGCGTCTTAAAGCGCTGCTGAAGTGATTGGCAGCATCATCCTCGCGGCCGGTGCTTCGAGCCGCATGGGAACTCCCAAGGCTCTGCTGGACTATCGCGGCGAAACTTTTCTCGACCGCCTGATTCGCGTGCTGGGAGCCGTCACCGATCCGGTGATCGTCGTGCTCGGGTATCATGCCGAGCGTATCCGCGCGGGCGCGAGCGGCGATGCGACGTTCGTGATCAATCCCGAACCGGAGCGCGGCCAGTTGAGCTCGCTCAAAACCGGCTTGGCCGCGCTGCCTTCCGAAGCCGAAGGGTTCGCGTTCATTCCCATGGATTGCCCGGCGGTACGCGAGGAGACGGTGGCTCGGCTGGCGCAGGCGTTCCTGGCGCGCGACCCCTCAACGCTGCTGGTGATTCCGCGATGTAAGGACGATCGCGGCCATCCCGTCTTCGCCTCGCGCGCGATCGCCGAGGAACTTCTCGCGCTGTCCGCGGACGGCCAAGCCCGCGACGTGATCCATCGCCACGTTCCCCGCACTCAATATGTCGATGTGGACGACCGCGGCATTCTGACCGATGTCGACGATCCGGCGGCGTACCGCCATCTCTTGGAGTCTCTGCCGTGACCATCCGCCGCACGATAAAGCTGCTGGCGGCAGTGGTGGCGATCGCCGTCGCTGCGTTGTACCTGCCCCTCGATTTCCTTCGTCAGCCAGTCGAGAGGGCGCTTGCGCGCGGGCTCGGGCGCGAAGTGGAGGTCGGCGAGGTACACCTGGATCTGTTTGGCGCACCCGGCTTCACGCTCGACGACGTGGTCATTCACGAAGATCCGCGCGCGGGCATTGAGCCGTTCGCTTACGTCAACTCGCTGGGCGCAAAAGTCCGCTGGTTAAGCTTGTTGCGCAGGCATCTGGAGTTCGCCAATCTCAATCTGGGCGACGCCACCATCAATATCGTCAAGACCGCGGCGGGGCCGTGGAATTTCCAATTCCTGCTGGACAGCGCCGGCGCGGGTCAAGCGCGCGTGCCTGCGATCCGGATGCGCACCGGCCGCGTCAATTTCAAGTTTGGCGATACCAAGTCGGTTTTCTATTTCAAGGAAGCCGATTTGGACGTGGAGCCCTACAGCGATGGTTCAGTGGAGCTGCGCTTCGGCGGAGCGCCCTCCCGCACGGACACGACTGCCCGGGATTTCGGACGCTTCTTTGTGAATGGAACCTGGAAATCATCGCCGCAGCAGCGTCTCGATTTGAATGTGGATCTGGAGCGCAGTTCGCTGGCGGAGGTCTCTCGCCTTATCGACCCGCGTGGCTTTGGCATTCACGGCATCATTGCTCTTCAGTCGCGATTAAGTGGTCCACCCGCGAACCTCGAAATCTCGGGCCAGTTGCAGGTGGACGATGTCCATCGCTGGGACCTGGTTCCGCAGGGCGGAGGATGGAAGCTCCCCTTCACGGGCACTCTGGATTTGCGCGGGGAAAAAATGGAGCTCGCCAGCGCGTCCATTGACCCTCAGCAAGCCGCCCCTCTATCGCTCTCCTTCCGCGCGTGGGACTTTCTTTCCAAGACGCAGTGGGAAGCCGGCGCGGGGTTGAATCAAATTCCGCTGGCGGAACTGGCTGAAGTCGCGCGGCACATGGGCGCGGCTCTGCCCGATCAGGTCGCGGCCGAGGGCGCGGTATCGGGAACGCTGAATTACAACGAGGACGGCCTCACGGGCCGGGTCGAACTGAAAGACGCCTCGCTGACGCTGCCCGGTGCGCAATCCGTGCGCGCCAGCGCGGCCGCACTCGATATTGCGGGAGGCGAGGTCAGCCTGGAGCCATCCACCGTTGAAATCGGGGAGAAGGAAAGCGCTGAAGTGCAAGGCGGCTACACGCTTCAACCGCACAGCCTGGACCTGCGCATCACCACTCGAGGAATGAGCGTCGGAGACATGCGTTCTTTCGGCCTGGCGGCGATTCCCCTGCTGGATCAAACTAAGCAGGGTACGTGGCGCGGATGGGCGCGCTATCGCGCCGGAGAATGGTCCGGAGAATACGATCTGCTGAACGCGCGCATCCCCGTGGACGGCCTGGCGGATCCGCTGCGCATCCAGTCCGCCTCGGTCAAGTTGAATGGCGCTCGAGTGGATGTCACCAAGTTGCGCGCCAAGGCCGGCGAGATCGCCTTCACCGGCGACTACCACTGGGAACCAACCGCGGTCCGCCCCCACAAGTTCAGCATCGAGATCGAGGAGGCGGATACCGCGGAGCTCGCGCGCTTGCTTGCGCCCACGTTGGTGCGCGAACGCGGGTTTCTCGCGCGCACTCTCCGTTTGGATTCTGCGCCGGCTCCGGATTGGCTGAAGAGCCGCCGCGCCGACGGAAGCATTTCCATCGGCACGCTGACGGCCGGAGAGACGAGCCTGAGCGTCAATCAAGCACGCCTGCTGTGGGATGCGGGAATCGTGAGGCTGATCGGCGTGGATGCGACGGCGCTGAGCGCCAATTTCGCCGGCGCGGGAGTCACGGGCGATCTGGAAGTCGATCTGGGCGTCGATCAAAAGGGCGGAGCGCCGCACTATCGTTTCGACGGCAAGATCAGCGACGCGCCTTACAAAGGCGGCAAGCTGGATTTCGACGGCATGTTCGATGCCGCCGGCGAGGGTCTTCAGTTGATCGAGACCGCGCACGCCGAAGGGCATCTCCGGGCGCGCTCGATTGTCTTCTCACCCGACGCCGAGTTCCCCACCGCCTCGGCCTGCTTCGAGCTTCAGGGCACGCACTGGAAACTGGGAAGCGTCGAGGTGACGCAGGGCGGCGAGACGTATTTCGGCACCGGCGCATCGCAGGCCGATGGAAAGCTGGTGCTGGACCTGGTGAAGGGATCGCGTCAGGTGCGCTTCTCGGGGCCGTTGTATGCGGGTGACGTGCGACAATGAGTCGTGCCGGAACCTTCGGAAGTCATTGACGGCATGGAGCGCGCGCTGGGCAGATTGCGCGCGGCGAACGGCAACCCGTGCTGGCGCGAAGCGGTGATCGAAGCGTCGGCCGAGTTTTCCCGCGGAGTGGCGGAATTGCTCGAAACATTACGGGTGGTGAGTGTTCCCGCTCAGAGTGTTCCCGCCGAGAAAGTTCCCAATGAGAAAGTTCCCAATGAAGCGCGGGCGCGCCGCTACGCTCGCGTGAAGATCGCGGAGATGCAGCTTTACGCCGCCGAGCGGGTGGCAGCCGGCCGCACCGCGCGTCATCTGTACGCCGCGCTACGCCCCGAAATCGACGAGGCGCGCGCCGGATTCACAGAGGAATTTCTAACGTCCGCCCACGCAATTCCCGATTATCTCCATGAGGAGCTGGTTCGTGTTCTGGCCCAAGACGATGAAGCGCTGCTTGGCCCGGATTATCCGGGATCGCTCGCGTAGGAAGATCGCCGCCGCTTGCGCCGCTGCGTTGGTGGCAGTGTGTCTTCGCGCCGCCTCCGATCCGCTGGCCGATCTGAAGGCAGCCGCGTCCGCGCTCGACGCCAAGGGTTACTCCGCCGCGGCGGCTTCATTGAACGGCCTCGCCCAACGGCTCCCCAAGCTCGCCGACTATGTGGCTTGGCTGGAGGCGTCGACGCAATTCGGGTTGAAGAATTACGCGGCGGTCGCGCCCGCGCTCGATCCGGTCTGGAAGCAGACGCCGCCTTCGCCGCTGGCCGCCAAGGCGTACCTGCTTGCGGCGCAAGCGGCGGTGCAGAAAGGCTCGCCGCAGGACGCTGTTGAGCTGCTGCGCAAGAACTACACAGTGCTGCCTCAGCCACAAGGGGATCTGGCACTGGCCCAGGCCTTCGCCGCCGCGGGCGATTCGATCAACGCCGCGGTCTACGATCAACGTGTTTACTTTGGCTATCCCACGTCGGCCGAATCCGCCGAGGCCGGCGCTGAAATCGCGCGCTTACATGCGGAAATGGGCGACAATTACCCGCCCTCCATGCCCAGCGCCATGCTGGGGCGCGCGCTGAAACTGCTGGATGCCAAGCAAACCGCGAAGGCTCGCAAGGAGCTGGAGGCGCTGGTTACACAGCTCGGCGGTGCCGAACGCGATCTGGCTCGCGTGGGCATTGGCGTTGCCGATTACGACGCACAGGACACCGCGGCAGCGCATCGCGAGCTTACTTCGCTCGAAGGGCTTGCGCCCGAAGCCGACGCCGAGCGCCTGTACTACCTGCTGGAGTGCGCCCGCCGGCTCAACAATCAGGAGCAGGTGACCGCTAGCGTGGAGCAGCTCGGGCGCCTGTATCCGGCGTCGCAGTGGCGCTTGAAGGCTCTGCTGGCCGCCGCCAATCGCTATCTCATCGAAAACCAGATGGAGGCCTACGAGCCTCTCTACCGCGCCTGCTACGAATCGTTTCCCAAGGATTCCGAGGCCGCCGTGTGCCACTGGAAGGTAGTGTGGGGACACTATCTGCGCCGGCGCACCGACGCCCCGGATCTGCTCCGCGCGCACCTGCGGCTATTCCCCGGGGCGGAATCGGCTTCGGCGGCGCTGTATTTTCTGGGCCGCCAGGCGGAAGACGCCCGCGACGGGAGCAGCGCGGCGACTTACTATAACGAGGTTGCGCGCGAATATCCCAACCAATACTATGCGCTGTTGTCGCGGGACAGGCTGACCAAACTCAACACGGCAGCGCCGTCGGTAAAGGCGAGCGAATTTCTGCGCACGATCGAATTCCCCAAGCGCGCCCGCACCGAGAACTTCAAAGCCGGACCGGAGGCCGCGGCCAGGATCGAGCGGGCCAAGCTGCTGGAACAGGCGGGTCTCTTGGATTGGGCTCAACAGGAGCTTCGCTTCGCCGCCAGGAACGGCGCCCAGCCTTTCGTCATGGCGCTCGAACTGGCGTCGCTTTCCGCCGCCAAGCCGGATCAGGCGCTGCACTTCATCAAGGCTTACGCCGGCGGTTACCTGTTCCTGCCTCTCGATTCCGCTCCGCACGAGTTCTGGACCTTCGCGTTTCCGCTGCCCTTCCGTGCCGAGGTCGAAAATCTCTCGAAACAAAATGGTCTGGATCCGTTTTTGATGGCCGCGCTGATCCGCCAGGAATCCGAATTCGACCCCAAGGCGGTGTCCCCAACCGGCGCGCGAGGGCTCACGCAGATCCAGCCGGCCACGGGCCAGGATCTCAGCCGACGGATCAAGTTGACCGGCTACAGCTCGGCTGCATTGTTTCAACCGCATGTGAACCTGGAGCTGGGAACGTATTACTTAAAGACGCTGCTCACGCAGATGGGCGGGCGCGAGGAAGCCGCGCTGGCGGCCTATGACGGGGGGCCCACGCACGCGCGGGCATGGCTGACCTGGGGCGATTTCCGCGAGCCCGCCGAGTTCATCGAAACCATTCCGTTCTCCGAAACCCGCAGCTACGTGCAGAGCGTGTTGCGCAACGCCGATGTGTACCGGCGGCTGTACGGGTCGGTGAAGTAGCTATCGCGAAGTAGCTGGCGCGCCTTGCCCCGGACCGGCTCGAAGCCCCGCTCGCCTCGCTATGCGCTTTTACTGGGAGTGGGGAAGGTCTTCGAAATATGATCGTGCCAGGTGAGGTTTTCCTCGTCCACCAGCGCCCACACCAAGCCCAGCCCCGCCGCCAGCAGGCTCAGGAGCGCCGCCACCTGGCGCATTCCGCGCTGCTCGCGGTCCGGACGGCGTCCGTCGAAATCCACTAAGCGGAGTCCCGCGAAGCGCATCCCCGGCGAATCCCCGTTGCCGAAGTACCACAGGGAGCGATAGAACAAAGCGATCACGGCGCCGACGGCGATCAGGAACGGCGCGGTCTGGCGGCTGATCACCAGGTCGCCGCCCAGAAAGAAGATCAACAGGAACAGGCCCAGGCCGATCAGCACCATGCTGATGTCCACGGCCGCTGCCAGAAGGCGGTGTCCGGGCAAGGCCACAGGCGCGTCGCAGTAGATCAAATCGGTTTGCGCGTCGAGGCTGTTCGCGGCTGCCTCGGCCTCCTGAAACTCCAGCGCCTGCTGCGGATCCCCAACATTGCTCGAAGACCGGCGGGGACGCGGCGCCTGCCGCTGGACCCTCCGGATGGAATGGGTCTCGCGCGTCGGAGGCCGCGAAGGCGTAAGCGTCGGAATCGGAATTACCTTGGATGTTCCGGAGCCGTCCCGGAAAAGAGAAGTTTGATAGCTGGCGCGCTCCCTGCGATCGGGCGCGGCTTCGAGCGCGGGCGACCTTTGCAAGTCCGGTAAACTTTCCAGCGCCGGAGCGGCGGCCGTAGCCGTCATACTGAAAGATGCAGGAGACGAAGACGGAAATTGCGCGGGCATCGCGTGCGGAACCAGATGCAGACGCCGGCCGCAACGCGCGCACCGATGCTCCTCCGCATCGTTGGTCGCTCTGCAATACCTACACTGTACGTCGGCCATGGCTCTTGGGCTGTTCACTCGTCTTGACTGTGGCTCGCCTTGTCTGCTACGGTTCTCGATTGCGCTGCCGCTCTGTTACACACGCTAGAACTTCCGTACTAAGCGACAAACCCATTCGTACCATAATCGACAGATTTTGTCACGAACTTTATTTCGTACGCATCGTCCTGTACCTCCCATTTGTCATGCGTTTGGATGCCCAAATCTACACTCCTTCTTTACCTCCGCCGCCGCCCGGGCCAACCCAGCCCAGCCCCAATCCGAACCAGGCGACGCAAGCTCCTCGTCCCGACGCGCCGTCGCTCGATGTCGTAACCACAAGGCAGCTTTGCGTCAGCAGCGACACTTGTACGGCCAGGAGCGAAGGGCCCTGGACTTATTTTCGCGGCCGTGTCCGGATTGAAACCACAGACTCGGAGTTGCTTGCCGACGAACTGGATTACAACACGGAGACAAACTACGTGGAGGCTCGCGGCAAGGTGGAGTATCAGAACTTCAGGAGCCAGGAAAAGCTCTATTGTGACAAAGCCGAGTATTACGTCGATGACGAGACTGGAAGGTTCTACAACGTGTCCGGATCGGCGCCCTTTCGCGTGGACACCCGGCCGGGGTTGTTGACGACGACGAATCCCTTTTATTTTCAGGCGAAGTGGGCCGAACGGGTCCAGGACAAGTACATCCTGCATGAGGGTTTCCTCACCGACTGCGTCATCCCGAACCCATGGTGGACGCTGAAGGGCAAGCTGTTCGAGATCTATCCCCGCGATCACGCGATCGCCTACAAGTCCTGGTTTTACGTCCGCAACATCCCGCTGTTCTACGTTCCTAAATTTTACAAACGATTGGAGAAGCATCCGCGCCATAGCGGCATTATGCTGCCCAGCGTGGGGACCAATTCGCTCAAAGGTCAGTTTATCGACGCCGGTTACTACTGGGCCATCAACCGCAGTTACGATTTGACCTACGAGGGGACGTATTTCACCAACGTAGGGCTCTCCCACAACGTTGAGTTTCGCGGGAAAGTCAATCAGACCACGGATTTTAACTTGACGTTGAACGCTCTGGACAACAAGAGCACGAATCCGAGCATCTCCGCCGGAGGATACCAGATCCTGCTGGATGGGAAGGACCTTTCTCTGGGCCACGGCTGGGAGGCGCGCGGCCACCTGGACCTGCTGTCTTCCTTCGCCTACCACTCCGAGTTCACCTTGTCGGTCACCGAGGCCGTGAATACGCAGACACGTTCGACGGCGTTCATCGACAAACACTGGTCCGACTATGGCGTGAATCTGGTCATCGACCGCGACGTGGATTTCCACAGCGTCACGCAAGGCGATCAGGTAGAGGTCCGGAAGCTGCCCGAGGCGGACTTCATCGTGCGGGAGCACGAGCTCTGGGGCCTGCCCCTGTGGTTCTCCCTGGATTCGAGCGATGGCTTTCTCAGCCGGTCGGAGCCGAGCTTTCAGACCCGCCAATTCGTCGAACGCGGCGATGCCGTACCGCGCCTGAGCACCGCGTTTCATTTTTTCGGCATTCACGTCACGCCCAGCTTCGCGTTGCACGAAACCTTCTACGGCGCCAGCTTCAATACGACAGGCCAGATCACCCAGAGCAACCTCCTGCGCAACGGCCACGACGTGGGCGTGGATATCGTGCTGCCCTCGCTCCAGCGCGTCTTCGCCGCGCCTTCCTGGATCGGTTCCAAGGTCAAGCACGTCATCGAGCCGCGCATCACCTACCGCTGGGTCTCCGACATCGACAACTTCAACCAGGTTGTCCGCTTCGACCAGACCGATCTACTTTCCGATACCAATCAAGTGGAGTTTTCCCTGGCCAACCGGCTGCTGGCCAAGGACAAGAATGGGATCGTGACCGACCTGCTGACGTGGCAACTTTTCTACGACCGGTATTTCGATCCCACCTTCGGCGGCGCGGTGATCCCGGGACAGGCGAACCTGGTGGAGAGCATCGCGGAGCTGACGGGATACACTTTCCTGGCCGGGCTTCGGCATGAATCGCCGGTGGTGAGCTCGTTGCGCCTGCAAACCAAGGTGGGGCTGGATTGGCGCACGGAGTGGGACCCCATCCGCCGCACTTTCATCGACACCGGGATGAGCGCCAACTACCGGATCTCGAAGTTTGTGATGTCGGTGGGAGAGACCAGGGTGCGGACCGATCCGATCCTGCTTTCAAATACGGATCAGATTCGCGCGCAGGTTACGTATGGGAACCAGAACAAGCGCGGCCTGAGTTACGGCGCCAACATGTTCTACGATATTCACCTGGGCATATTCGAGGGATTGACCGCGCAAGGCAGCTATAACACCGATTGTTGCGGATTAAGCGTTCAATACCGGCGAATTTTCATCGGAACTCGCGATGAACACCAGTATCTTTTGTCCTTCGAAATCTCCAATATCGGCTCGGTGGGAACGCTGAGCCGGCAGGAGCGGCTGTACTAGCCGCGACCAGAGGGAGCCGTGTTTCCGTTCGTCATTTCGACGCCCCCCAGGGCTTCGATCTGCTTGATCAGATCGGCAAGCTGCGCCTTCAAGGACCATCTGGATCTCGCCCGATGGCGAATAGACGACGAGGTCGGGATATACAAGGCCGGTGGGCATCCCGGGAAGTATATACGATGAACGTTAAGAAGTCTTGACGGGCTTCGATGCGGCCTTGGCTTCCTTGGCCGCGGTTTTCGATTCGGAAGACTCGGACTTTGATTGAGACGAGCTTGTTTCAGACGACTTTGTTTCAGACGACTTTGATTCGGATTTGGACTCGCTCTTGGAATCGGACTTCGAGTCGCCATTCGAATCCGACTTGCCCTCGGCAGGGCCGCTGCTCTTGGAGGCGTAATCGTTCACATACCAGCCACTGCCTTTGAAATGCAGGCCGGCAGCGGACACCAGCTTGTGGAGGGTGCCGCGGCAGCCTTTGTGGCGCTTCAGAGGCTCGTCAGAGAACTTCTGCAAAACCTCGATCTTCTCCCCACACTTGGAGCATTGGTATTCGTAGAGAGGCATAATTCAGCGAAAATTCCCGATAAATCTCTAGTTGGCCGCGGCTTTTCGGACGACCTCTTCACCCTTTTGCAGGATCAGGTCGGGACCGTTTTTCGGCGGCGGAGGCGGCGCATCAGTGGAGTCGATGTCGATATCGGCGGCCACTTCGGCTTCAATCTGGGGCGTGGACGGCGTCACGAAGTTGTCCTGGATGGATTTCCCATCCGGGCCGTAATATTTGGCGACGGAGAGAATGATCGCGCTGCCGTCATCGAGAGTCACGGCCTTGCGAATGGCGGCGTCGCCGTAGGTGCGCTCGCCGACAACCTCGGCGCGCTTGGATTCGAGCAGCGCCGCGGCCGCGACTTCCGCTCCGCCTGAGGTCGCGCGATTGGTCAGCACCACCAGAGGCTTCCTGGTCACTTCCTTGGAGGCGACCGCCTGGAAATCCTGACGGGGCGACTTCTGCCCCACGCTATACCCAATGAGGCCCTTGTCCATGAACAGGTTCGCCAACGCCACGCCATCCTCCGGCGAACCCGTGACGGAGTGGCGCAGATCCAGGATGAAGCGCTTGGCGCCTTGCCGGTCCAGATCGGCGACCTTCTGCGCGATTTCGCGCACTCGGGCCGCGTCCACTGAGACCGTGGAAATGAGGCCGATGGCGTCGCCCTGATCGGTGATCAGCCGCGAGGAAACCGGCGGAACCTCGACGGCGGCGCGCGTCAGAGTGATCTTTTGCGGGTCGGAGCGGACGGTGCGCAGCACGCTCATCTCGACGGTTGTGCCGGGCTCGCCTTGCAGCAGCATCTCGGCGAAGGCCAGCGGCATGTCGCGCGTGGCAACATTATTGATGGATTCGATGATGTCGTTGGTGGTCAAACCGGCCTTGGCCGCGGGCGAGTTGGGCACCGCATCCACGATGGCCATGTAACCGTAGCGCTTGGACAGCAGCAGGCCCGTGCCGGCCTGGGTCTTCTGGCGCGCAGCCAGATACTGCTTGTACTGATCGGCATTGAGGTAACTGGCATAGGGGTCGATGGCTTCCAGCATCCCTGTGATGCCGCCCAGCGTGACGGCTTTCATGTCCGGCTCTTCGACGTATTGGGATTGAATGCGGGAGAGAACTTCGCTGTAGACCCCGATGTGGGCGATGGGTGAGTCGGCGGTGGTTCCGCCGCCATACACCGCACCCACTAAAAGTAAAGCCACGAGGCCGGTCGAAAAAGCGACCACCCCGAGTTGAAATCGACGATTCATAGGCGTGTTTCTACCTGCATCCAGAATAGCAGACGCTGAAGTCAGCGCGGATAGGGCGTCAGCCGCGGGGTTTGCTGGTCCGGCTCCAAAAGCCACGCCGTGCGGCCGGAAAAGTAGCGCAGGAGCTCCTGGTTTTCCTCTGGACCCAGATCGCGCGCCCAGACGACTCGAGAGTTGTCGATGTCGGCATCGTTATAAACCCACTCCTCTTGAAAGATGTGCCTTGGGGAGTAGCGCACGATCACGAGCTGTTTTCCCGTCTGGCTCTCCAGGTCGCGATTGACGGCGATCCTCCGCTCCGGATTCGTATGATTGATGACGTCCCAGGTCTCGTACTGGAGCATCTCCGGCGAGTCGGAGAGATGCAATCCATACCAGAGGATGAAGTGCGCTCCGCAGAGAGCGAGGATGACCCACGCGGCTTCCTTACCTGTGGCGATCGGCAAGCGGCACACTTGCCGCAGTCCCGTGACGCTGACCAGCACGAATAGGCAAGTGAGGGCGCCGATGTAATGAGGATAGAAGAACGGATAGAAATTCGCGCCCAGGGCGAAGAGCAAGAGCGTAAGCGCGACCCAGACGAAGCGGTATTCGCGTAGAGATACAAAAAAGAATGGCAAGACAAGATACAAGGCGGGGAGAAAGAAGAAGCGATAGAATCGTACCCGGTATTCCAGGCGCAATAGATACGAACGAACGGTTTCTCCTCCCGGTTGCCGATACGACATCTGCGACTTGTATTCGAGAGCCTGTTGCGGCGTCAGGTCGCGATGGGGAACCGGAGCCGCCTGAATGGTGAGCGACGTCGGAACCCCGTACTGCTGCTGGCTCAGTTGATACGGCAGCGTGGTCCAACTGCCGGTGACCTGCTTGTTCTGGAGCAGCATCAGCGCGACGGCTGGTAGTGCGGCCAGCGTCACCACTGGAGCTATTTTGATAAGCGCCTCGCGGGCGGGCGCGAAAAACAAAATCACCACGAGCAAGAGGAAGACCGACTCATAGGGTCTCGTCAACAGGTGCAAGCCAAGGCCGGCGCCGAGCAGAATCGCGTCTCGTCTGCGCCCGCTTGCGCGCAATCGCGGCAATGCCCCGAAAACCAAGCAGCCCGTGCACGCCGCCACCGAGCCGCCCCAATACGTGTTGGTCCACTCGCTCAGAGGACCGAACTCGATCACTGCCAGCACTCCGCCGATCAACGCCCACAGCGGCGTGGTCCAGCCTCGCAGCATCCAATGGCATAGACCGCAGAAAGCTCCCGTTCCCAGCAGCACTGCGGCCCACGGGGTCCCGAAGACGGCTCGACTCAGTGCCATCACCAGACCCGGCCCCAGCGGATAAATCGAGCTATACGAAGGCTCCTGCAACGTGAAGAACGTCTCGAAGAACCGGTGCAGGGGATGCACTGGATTCGCCAGACGGAAGTGGCGCAGGGTGTCGGCGACCAGCAGGTGCGCAAACTCGTCGTAGATATTCGGCGCCGGCACGGGATGGCGCGGCAGCAAGATCAGGCGCAGAGCTACAGGCGTCACCGCCAGCGCCAGCATGCACCAGCGCGTCTGCCCCGCTAGCCGCGCCGCCAGCGGTTCGAGGATCGGCCGGGTGATCCATGCGAGGCCGGCCAGCAGCACGGCCAGCCCCAGCTCGATCCAGTCCGCGCCGCTGAAGTCCATGAGATCTATTGAAGGATAATTGATGGTAAAGCATGAAATCCTACCGTAAGGAACTCTGGTTCGAAGTCCCCACTCGCCGCGCGTTCATCAACATCACGCGCCAGGTGGAAGCCTGCCTGCGCGAGAGCGGCGTGCAGGAAGGGCTGGTGCTGGTGAACGCCATGCACATCACCGCATCGGTGTTCATCAATGACGACGAAAGCGGACTGCACCAGGATTACGAGAAGTGGCTGGAGGGTCTGGCTCCGCATGAGCCTGTGTCGCAGTATCTGCACAACCGCACCGACGAGGATAACGCCGACGCGCATTTGAAGCGCCAGGTGATGGGCCGCGAAGTGGTGGTTGCCGTGACCAAGGGCAAGCTCGACTTTGGCCCCTGGGAGCAGATCTTCTACGGCGAGTTCGACGGCCGGCGCAAGAAGCGGGCGCTGGTGAAGATCATCGGGGAGTGAATGGGCGCGGCGATCATTCCGCGAGATCGCGTTTGAGCGAAGCGGTTCAAGGCGTGCGCACCCTCAGTGATTTCGTGCAATCTTAGACTAAATGCCCGATGCCGTTGCTGTCCCCACCCCTGAGTCGCTTCTGTGGCCTGCAGTGCAAGCGCTTCGCGAACTGGGTGGCTCGGCCTCCCACCAGGAACTTCTTGAGAGGGTCGTAGCGCTGAAAGCCATACCCGAATCAGTCCAAAAGGTTCCGCACGTAGCGACCCGTGGTTGGACAAAGCTTAGCTTCAATCTTGGCGTCGCTAAGATCAGGTTGGGTAAGGTCGGCATTCTAGACGTCAGCCCTGAGACGAAGGGGATGTGGATTCTAACCGCAAGAGGAAAGACCGCCTCCGAGCATGACGCAAAGCGAGTCCCTGAAGAACTAAGAAAGGCAAAGAAGTCCGTCGCCCATCACGCGCTATCCGGGGTTGACGACGATTTTCAGCCCGAGCCAAAATGGAAAACCGATCTCCTGACGGTTCTCGTATCAATGCCACCCGACGCATTCGAGCGGCTTGCGCAACGCCTCCTGCGTGCATCCGGCTTTCTTAAAGTTGAGGTCACCGGCAAGAGCGGAGACGGAGGCATTGATGGATTTGGGGTTCTCCGCATTCAGGAACTTCTATCTTTTCACGTATACTTCCAGTGCAAACGTTATAAGGGCACTGTCTCGGCCTCTGCGATCCGTGATTTCCGGGGAGCTATCATCGGCCGAACCGATAAAGGGTTATTCATTACAACGGGTAGTTTTACCGCAGATGCGAAGAAGGAGGCCACCCGCGACGGTGCACCGCCCATTGACTTGGTTGACGGCGACCGGCTCTGCGAACTACTTAAGTCTTTCAAGCTGGGGGTAACTGAGGAAGTTGTCGTCGATCGCGACTGGTTCGTCCGGCTATAGCTGTGGACCTAGCGCCGTCCTGGCGACATCTTCGGACCTGAATTGCTGCGGGTGTCCGACTTCTCGACCTAACTAACCGTACGTCTTGCCGGATCTCAGTGAGATCTGCTGGATAACCACCCTCTTCTGGGCATGATCCGCGGTGAAGAGCAGCCGATAATCGCCGATGCGACGCCTGAATACGCCCTTCCATTCGGCACCCTGAAGCGGCTTTACGTCACCCTGAAACGGATTGGACTCCATCTGCGTTAACACGCGAGCCACGCGCCTCTGAATCGCGCTGGGGAGCCGGCGGAGGTCTCGTTCAGCGTTTTCGCTGAACTTACAGACCCAACTCATCCTTTATTTCGGTCCAGGGTCGGGTTTTGCCCTCGCGCGTCTGCTTGAGACTTTGGCGCAATCGCTTCGCCTCAGCAGGGGTGATCGCGTCAGGGTCGGCAACCGGGTTCTGCTCCGTAGCGACGACGCCTGTCCGTTCTTTGACTTTTCGGCTCCTGATCGGGTCGCGGACTGTTGCTATCTTCCCCGCCATGTCTCCAGGTTACCTGATTAACGGCTGCCAGTCGCAGTCCGCCGTTCAATTCGCGGAAGGTTGCTCCACGTGCTCGACGACCAGGAATTCCTTGGGTCCCTTGGCCGGCTCGAGCCTCAAGCCGAGCTGCTCCTGCATTGCAGTGAAGATCGACGTGCCGCCGGTGGGGTCCGAAGGGCCGCCGTCTTCTGGAACGGTGCGAAGCCGCATTACGAATCCGGGCGAAGTTTCGTCCGGAGCGAATTCAACGTGGAAGTTAAACACTCCCGCGAGCCCGGTTTTGTCGATGACCGGGCGGTCCAGCATGCTATTGAGGATCTTGGAAAACTCATCGGCGCTTCCGATAAATCCCCAGGCCATGTTCGGTCCTTTCCTCGACGTCCCTTGCGGGCCGCAGTCGATCTCACCTGGTGCTTTCGGCTGCGGAGGAAACGTCGAGGGAGCACAAGTTCCCTTAAGCGGCTGGATCTTGGGACCGCCCTTGGCCACGGCCAGCGCGTAGGCGGGGACGTCTCTCACCTCGCGGCGGATCTTCAACTTGAACCGGTCTTCCAGCAGCGCTTGCATCATGGGTCCCCATAGCATTTCCCGAATGGGAGTGCCTTCCGCCTTGGCGTTGATCTGAAAGAGGTCGGAAGTGATCCAAGCCGGGGCTCCTTCGATCGGGACAGGACTGACGATCTTAGGCGCGGCGCTGGCTTGACCGGTCGCGTTGTAAACGTACGCCTGCGGGATGAGATTCGCCACAGTCGTGCACATGGTCACCCTTCCGGGAGACGGGCCTTGGATCGGGCCGTCCGGACCTTTTTTCTCGCCCTTGACCGCGGCGGGGCCCGGGGGCGGGGCGCATTCTTTCGTCGGCCTGATCGAGACGGCTTCCCATTTCGGGGTCGCCATGGCGATTACCATGGGCGTCGCCACAGCCGAGATCACGACAACAACGAGCTGTAATTT
>Ga0070733_10001215_pt1 | contig 19413 bp, 21 predicted proteins | sample Coa_R1_9_FD_66450 | JGI IMG/M metagenome (GOLD analysis project Ga0070733, IMG submission 66450) | Surface soil microbial communities from Centralia Pennsylvania, which are recovering from an underground coalmine fire - Coalmine... | ecosystem: Environmental > Terrestrial > Soil > Unclassified ... | reverse complement strand
CGACATGAAGATTCCGCAAGCCCGAAAGGGCGAGGTGCAGCGGCTGATCGCGGCGATCAACGAGCAATTATGGGTCGGGCATTTCGATATCTGGACCCATACCGGCATGATCATGTACCGCCAGGCGCTGGTGCTGCCGGGCGGGATGACCGCCTCGAGCGCGCAATGCGAGACCATGCTGGTGAGCGCGATCCACGCCTGCGAGCGCTATTATCCGGCGTTCCAGTTCGTAGTCTGGGCCGGCAAATCCGCGGGCGAAGCCATGAGCGCGGCGATGTTCGACACTGAGGGCGAGGCGTAGGGCGCGTAGGGTTAGGCCCTTGCGCCGCTGCATATTCAGTGTCGTCCCTGCGTAAAGCAGGGACCCATACGCCGCGGCGGTAATGCTTGAGCAAACTGCTTGTGGCCCGCCGCTCGCTTCACTAGAAACGCTGGTGGCTATGGGTCCCTGCTTTCGCAGGGACGACGTGGGTATTTATGGTGGCAGCTTCCAAACTGTTGCAGGACATCAACGGCACCATCGTCCTCGCCGGCGCCGGGAAGATGGGCGGCGCGATGCTGTCGGGCTGGCTGGCGCAGGGGCTTGCGGCAAGGAGCGTCGTGGCGATCGAGCCGCATCCTTCCGACGACATCCGCGCGCTCGCCGCAAAAGGCGTGCGTCTCAACCCCTCGGCAAAGGAGGCCGGCAACGTCGCAGCCTTCGTCGTCGCGCTGAAGCCGCAAGCCTTCCGCGAGGCCGCGCCCGGCCTCAAACCCTTCGTCGGATCATCGACTCTGGTGGTGTCGATCATGGCGGGAACAACCATTGCCTCGATCGCTGAGGGCTGCGGCGGCAACATCGTGCGCGCGATGCCCAACACGCCGGCCGCGATCGGCCGCGGCATTACGGTCGCGGTGGCGGCGAAGAATGTCGCCCCTGCACAGCGTGCGATCGCCGATCGCCTGCTGCGCGCCACCGGATCGGTCGAATGGGTCGAGGATGAGGGCTTGATGGACGCGGTGACCGCGGTCTCCGGCTCGGGCCCCGCCTATGTGTTTCTGCTCGCCGAAGAACTCGCGAGCGCCGGCGTCGCGGCTGGCCTTCCCGAAGCGCTTGCGACCAAGCTTGCGCGCGAAACCGTCGCCGGCTCCGGCGAATTGCTGCACCGCTCCGACCTTTCCTCCGCCACGCTGCGCCAGAACGTCACCTCGCCTGGCGGCACCACGGCTGCGGCGCTCGAAGTGCTGATGGGACGCGACGGCCTGCAAGCGCTCCTGACCCGCGCGGTCGCAGCCGCAACGAAGCGCTCGAGGGAACTAGCGAAGTAGATTGTCGGACGCGAAAAAAGGTGCAACGCAACCCACCGTATCGGGGTGGGCCGCATTGCACGTTAGTGGTCCAACTTCACGGCGGCCTTCCGAGACTATATCTCGGAAGTCTCATTGATCAGGACATTAGCTTCCAGAGGGGTTGAGCGTCGGATCTTTGCCGCCCACCCAGGATCGGTCAGGCAATTCCGGTGTAATAGCGATCGGGCCGTCCCACAGATTATAGGCTCGCCGAAGATCCGACCGATCATAGACTCGATCGAAGTGCGCCTTGCGCGCGTGACGCTCGGACGCTGTGGCCATCTGAACTGCCAATCCAGAAATCAGCAGCGCGCCGAAAATAGTGAAAGCTGTCTTCCGCATGCTCGCCTCCATTGGTTGACATTCGGTCGAAGCAATTGCCTCGCCTGGTGAGACTTTTGTCGTGATGAGACAAACACTGACCCATCAACTGCCACCATGGCCGAGCGCGCGCGGAGTACGTGTTATCCATCCCACATTTCACGAAGTATTGACAGACGATCGTGGGGCGCTGAACCCTCGCCTCGCCGGGTCGCCGACGCTACCGCGAAGGAAATGCGAAGGAGATCAGCCCCCGCCCAAACGTTTCGTAAACGCCTCGACATTGACGAGGGCGCGGGCGTGGCGGCCCTCGCCGATGCGGCGCTTGTCGTCGAAGGCTTCGACCTCAAAGCGGATCAGCCGTCGCTCCACCGCGATGACCCGCGCGGTGGTCCGCACCGTCATGCCGACCGGGGTGGCGGCGAGGTGCCGAATATCGACCTCGATGCCGACCGTGATCCAGCCAGCTTCGAGGCCGGACTTGATGGCGTCGCCGGATGCAAGCTCCATCTCCAGGATCAGCATCGGCGTGGCGAAGACCATCGGCATGCCCTTGACGAAATGGCCGACCGTCCGTTCCGGCGGCACCATCAAGCTGCGCTCGGCGCTCATGCCGACTTTGAAAACTTCGCGTGCGTCCATGGGTTTCGATCTATCATTCCGGGGCGCGCAAAGCGTGAACTATGATGTGCACTTGCACATCGGAGAATCTCGAGATTCCGGGTCTGGTCCGGAGCTTGTCATCGGGCCGCGCTTCGCGCGGACCCGTTGGGACCATCCCGGAATGACTACGCCGCGGCCGCTGGCCGCTGCGTGTCACTTCTTCGCCGCGGCAGCGCGCTCGACGAAGGTCTTGCCGCCCTTCATCTTGTGGGTCAGCGGCGCCTCGTTGATCTGGATCACGACGTTGTCGGCATCGACGCCGAGGTTCTTCACCAGCGCCTGGGTGATATCGCGCATCATGCCGACTTTCTGCTCTTCGGTGCGGCCGGCGGCCATGCTGATGGTAATCTCGGGCATTGTTGTCACTCCTTTTGCTCTTGCTACATCACTCTTGCCGCGAACACGACCCTCATCCCTGCGTAACGGCTTTGCCGTTATCGCTGGAGGAGCGGCCGTTGGCCGCGTCTCGAAGGATGCACCTATTGTGCTCATGGTTCGAGACGGCGCAAGAGCGCCTCCTCACCATGAGGTCTAATTCCATTTGACCCGATGTCGCGCCAGGACCTCGCGCACTTTTGCGACAAGCTCATTTTCTCGGCATGAAGACTGCGCGGGCCTGCTCTCGCGCCACTCCTGGTTGGAGGCGATCGCGGCAGCGGCTTTGGCGCCCTCGATCAAATCCTTGATCTGAACCTCGCCGCGCGCCTTTTCGTCACTGCCCTGAATGATCACGCATGGGGAATTGCGGCGGTCGGCATATTTGAGCTGGTTGCCCATATTCTTGGGGTTACCGAGATAGAGTTCGGCGCGAATATTCGCGTTGCGCAAACTCGCTACCATCTTCTGGTAATCGCCGACGCGGTCGCGGTCGAACACGGTGACGACGACGGGGCCGAACTCGGGTTTTGTGTCGAGTTTGCCGAGCATCGCGAGCGCGGCCTGCAACCGCGACACCCCGATCGAAAATCCGGTTGCCGGCACCACCTCGCCGCGAAAGCGCGACACGAGGCCGTCATAACGCCCACCGCCGCCGACCGAGCCGAAGCGAACGGGTCGGCCTTTCTCGTCCTTGGTGTCGAGCAGCAGTTCTACTTCGTAGACCGGGCCGGTGTAGTATTCGAGGCCGCGGATCACCGAAAAATTCGTCTCTATCCTGTCTTCCCCATATCCCGAGCTCTCAACTAGACGCCGAATCTGATCGAGTTCGGTGATCCCTTCGATAATTAGAACATTGCTTGAGATAGATCGCCCGAAGCGCTTACTATTTGCGATTCCTGCTGGAACTCTCCAAAGAATACCTCCCTGCATGTTGGCTAACGCTGGGTCAGTGCGCGGCACCAATGCAGCACCGGGGTTGTGCGACACATCGATCTCTAAGAACGAAATCATCACATCGATTTGTTCGGCGTCTAGTCCCGCACCTTTCGTAAAATCTCCGCTTTCGTCTTTGCGGCCATCGCCGAGAAGTTTCTTGATCTCGTCAACCGGAAATTTGTCAGCCTTGTCGATCGCCCTTAACACCGTCAGCCGACGTCCGACATTCTCCTCGCCGCCGAGCCCGATACTCTCCATCACCCCATCGAGCACCTTGCGGTTATTCACCTTCACCACATAGCTACCGCGCGGAATTCCCAACGCCTCCATCGTGTCCGCCGCCATCATGCACATCTCGGCGTCGGCGGCAGCAGCCGACTGGCCGCCGGACGCCGTGCCGACCGTATCGGCGTCGAACTGCATGAACTGGCGAAAGCGGCCCGGTCCCGGCTTCTCGTTGCGATAGACGTAGCCGAACCGGTAGCTGCGGTAGGGCAGCACAATATTTTCGGTGCCGTAACGTTCGGCAACGTAGCGCGCGAGCGGCGCGGTGAGATCGTAGCGCAGCGAAATCCACTGCTCGTCATCGTCCTGAAACGAGAACACGCCCTCATTGGGCCGGTCCTGGTCGGGCAAGAACTTGCCGAGCGCGTCGGTGTACTCCATCGCCGGCGTCTCCACCGGCTCGAAACCGTAGCGTTCGAAGACCTCGCGGATCTTTTCGACCATCGCGCGCGTCGCCGCGATTTCGGAAGGACCCCGATCGGCAAGCCCGCGCGGCAGGCGCGCTTTCAGTTTTTGCGGCTTTTTTGGTTTCTCGGCCATGGTCGCGCGTTGGTATCAGCAGCAGCGCGACGCGGCAACCGTGGTTCCTTCACTTCACCTCGCCCCGCTTGCGGGGAGAGGTCGAAATTCGGGCAACACCCGAATTTCGGGTGAGGGGGACTCTCCGCTAGTCCCGATGTGGAGAGAGAGGCCCCTCACCCCACCCTCTCCCCGCGAAGAGCGGGGCGAGGGAGTGAGAGAGCGGCCCTGCCTTACGCCGCAGCGTTTCCGCCGCCGCTCACAGCACCTTTCTGATCCAGTTGTGCGGATCGGCAGCGCGGCCGTACTGGATGTCGATCAGCTTCTTTCGCAAGCCCATGGCGACGGGGCCGGCGGCGCCGCCGCTGATAAGAAACTCGCCACTTGCGGAACACACCTTGCCGATCGGCGAGATCACGGCCGCCGTGCCGCAGGCGAAGGCCTCTTTAAGCTTTCCGCTTGCCGCATCAAGGCGCCACTGGTCGATCGTATAGGCCTCCTCGCGTACCCGCGTGCCGGAATCCTTCAAAAGCGCGATAATCGAATCGCGGGTGATGCCCGGCAGGATCGTGCCGAGCGGCGGCGTTGCGAGCGAACCGTCGTCGAACACGAAGAATATATTCATGCCGCCAAGTTCCTCGATGTAGCGGCGCTCGACCGCATCGAGGAAAACGACCTGATCGCAGCCGCGATCGATGGCCTCGGCCTGGGCGCGCAGGCTCGCGGCGTAATTGCCGCCGCATTTGACCGCGCCGGTGCCGCCGATCGCGGCGCGCGTGTAGTTCTCCGACACCCAGATCGACACCGGCGCTGGTCCACCCTTGAAATACGAGCCGACCGGCGAGGCGATGACGGCGAAGATGTATTCCGCGGAAGGCTTCACGCCGAGGAAGACCTCGCTTGCGATCATGAAGGGGCGCAGATAGAGACTGCCCTCGCCGCCCGGCACCCAGGCGCGGTCGATGCGCACGAGCTGCTCGACCGCTTCGATGAACACGGGCTCTGGCAACAGCGCCATCGCCATGCGCTCGGCCGAATTGCGGAAGCGCCGGGCGTTGGCATCGGGGCGGAACAGGTTGACGCCGCCATCGTCACATTTGTAGGCCTTGAGGCCTTCGAAAATCTCCTGCGCGTAGTGCAGGACGGCTGTGGCCGGATCGAGCGGGAAATTCGCGCGGGATTCGACGCGCGCACCATGCCAGCCGTCCGCCTGATTGTAGCGGACCACAGCCATGTGATCGGTGAAGATACGGCCGAAGCCCGGGTTCGCGAGCCTTGCCGCGCGCTCTTTCTCGGGAGTCGGATTCGTCGCAGGCTGGATTTCGAATTTCAAACCCGCTCCCTTGCTTCCCGCGGTTGGAACCGGTGCGATTTCCGGCGCTGGGCCGTCTCTCCGGGCCTGTTCGAACGAAACTGCCATGGGCTCTCTCCCGGATCGGCGCGAGTTGCCGCGCCTCGCGCCGCAGCGCGGTTGGTTACGCGTGGGCCCCCATCCCCCTCCACGCCGACATGTCCTGAGGACATGCTTTTGTGGAAGGCGGAAGTCCAGTATGTTTGCCGAGATGCCGCTCGACAATCGTATGGTCAACAAATTCGCGGCTCCGCCGCCATCTCATGGCCTACCCCGGCCGCCAGCAGCATCGCCACGATCGCGACGATTTAAAATTTCATCGCGATTGGCTCTTTTGTAACATTGAACCCAAGATATGTCAATATGGCTGACATAAATTTCTCGAACTCTCCCCACACCGATTCGCGGACTGGCGAGGGGCGTCCGGCGAACGCCGATCTGCGCTGGGACATTATCGAGCTCTTGTTCTTTGCCTACCGGGATTTCGTCGGCGATGCCGACCACGAACTCGAGGCCTTCGGTTTTGGGCGGGCTCATCACCGCGTGCTGCATTTCGTCCACCGCTACCCCGGGCTGAAGGTGGCCGATCTGCTCGATGTGCTGCGGATCACCAAGCAATCGTTGGGGCGCGTTTTGAAACAACTGCTCGACGAAGGCTATATCGTGCAAAAGGCCGGCAACAACGACCGCCGGCAACGCCTTCTTTTCGCCACCGCCAAGGGCGAGGCGCTGGTGGCAAAGCTCGCAGGGCTGCAGACCGACCGGCTTAACCGCGCGTTGCGCGACATCGCACCAAGCGGGCAGGATGCGGTCCGTCAGTTCCTGCGCGCGATGATCGATCGCGACGATCCGGACAAGGTGTTGCAAACGATTTTCGGCACCGGCAATGCGAGTGCAAAAGCAAAGGAATAAGGGTGGCCGAAGCAGCAACCATCTCACGAACGCCGCCGCAACCGGCCGACGATGCCCCGCATCTGCTATTGGTCGACGACGACCGCCGCATCCGCGATTTGTTGTCGCGCTTTCTTTGCGGCGAGGGCTACCGCGTCACCACGGCGATGAGCGCAAAGGACGCGCGCGCCAAACTGCTCGGCCTGCATTTCGACCTGTTGATCCTCGACGTGATGATGCCGGGCGAAACCGGGTTTGATCTCGCCAGATTCATCCGAAGCTCGTCATCGGTGCCGATCGTCATGCTGACGGCGCGGCATGAGGCCGAAAGCCGGATCGAGGGGCTGCAAATCGGCGCCGACGACTATGTCGCCAAACCATTCGAGCCGCGCGAGCTGTCTTTGAGAATCGGCAATATCCTCAAGCGCACCGCGCCGCCGCCGGTAGAGACGCTGGAGCAGGCTACGTTCGGACCTTACCGCTATCACCTCGACCGCGGCGAACTTCGCCAGGGCGAGGAAGTGATCCATCTGACCGACCGCGAGCGCGACATGCTGCGCGTGCTTGCGCTGGCGCGCGGCGAGACCGTGCCCCGCAGCGCGCTGACCGGCGGCGGCACCGTCAATGAGCGCGCGGTCGACGTCCAGATCAACCGGCTGCGGCGCAAGATCGAGCGCGACCCCGCCAATCCGCTGTTCCTGCAGGCGGTGCGCGGCATCGGTTATCGCCTGGTCGCTTCGCCCTGAGCCGCGCGCATGAATCGTGATCGGATGGATCCCGCCCGATGAGCACGCTCGATAGCGGCCTGACGCTGATCCGCACCGCCGCGGGGCGCGTTTCCGCGGCCAATGGCTGGATGGGCAACGCGTTCAAGAGCTGGATGCCGACCGGGCTCTACGCCCGCGCGCTTCTGATCATGATCGTGCCGATGGTGGTGCTGCAATCGGTCGTGGCCTTCGTGTTCATGGAGCGGCACTGGAACACGGTGACGCGGCATCTCTCAGCGGCTGTCGTGCAGGACATCGCCGCCCTGATCGACGTCTACAAGGGATATCCGCAGGACAAGGACCGCGCCCAATTGCGGCGCATCGCCCAGCAGCGGCTGGGGCTGGTGGTCGATTTCTTGCCCGTCGGCGACATGCCGCCGCCCGGCCCGAAACCGTTCTTCTCGCTGCTCGATCAAACGCTGTCCCGCCAGCTCGGCCGGCAGATCGCAAAGCCGTTCTGGATCGACACCGTCGGCCGTTCCAATCTGGTCGAAATCCGCATTCTGCTCGACGACTCCGTGATGCGCATCTTCGCCCAGCGCAGCGCCGCCTACGCCTCGAATTCGGAGATCTTCCTGTTCTGGATGGTCGGCACCTCCTCGATCCTGTTGATCGTCGCGGTGCTGTTCCTGCGCAACCAAATCCGGCCGATCCTGCGCCTGGCGGATGCCGCCGAGAGTTTCGGCAAGGGCCGCGAGGCGCCGAACTTCCGTCCCCGCGGCGCGCGCGAGGTGCGCCGCGCTGCGCAGGCCTTCCTGGAAATGAAATCGCGCATCGAGCGCTCGATCGAGCAGCGCACCGCGATGCTGGCCGGCGTGTCGCACGATTTGCGCACCATACTGACCCGATTCAAGCTCGAGCTGGCGCTGATCGGCGACAGTCCGGAGGTCGACGCCATGCGCAAGGACGTCGACGAAATGTCGGGGATGCTGGAGGACTATCTCGCCTTTGCGCGCGGCGACAGCGGCGAGCAGTCGCAGCCGACCGATATGACGCTGGCGCTGGAGGAATTGCGCAGCGACGCCGAACGCAACGGTCACACGGCCACCGTCGCCTTCCACGGGCTTCCGGTGGTGACGGTGAAGCCGGCCGCGTTCAAGCGCTGCCTTGCCAACCTGGTGTCGAACGCGGCGCGGCACGCCAACGCCATCTCCATCACCGGCCAGCGCGACCACCGCTATCTGACGGTGACGGTCGACGATGACGGTCCTGGCATTCCGTCCTCGATGCGCGAGGAAGTGTTCAAGCCGTTCCTTAGGCTCGACGACGCCCGCAATCAGGACGAGCGCGGCACGGGGCTCGGGCTCGCAATCGCCCGCGACATCGCTCGCTCGCATGGCGGCGACATCATGCTCGGCGACAGCCCGATGGGCGGACTTCGCGCCACGGTGCGGATACCGGTGTAGAAGCTCTCACCGCAAACCGCGCGTACTCCCTCTCTCGCGTGCGGGGGGCTTGGTTTTCAGTACCGGGTGCGCAACGGCGCTTCATTGGCGCCATACGGCACCCAGCGGCAGGCAAAGGAAAGATAACCGCCGTATTGCGCGTCCACCGCCAGGAATTTTGCCACCTTGCCGTAGCGGGCACAGTGATCGACCGCGAGCTGGCGGGCATCCGCCCTGGAGGCCAACTCGTAGGCGATGATGCCGCCGGTATCGTTGCCCTTGAACGACGGCACCCAATCGGCCCGTGCAGGCATACCCACCAGCATCCCGCAGGCGGCAATCAGGCTCGCGGCCCCCATGATTCGCATCGTTCACTCCGTTTCGCTTCGAGCGCACCTTAAAGCGCATCGGCTGCCGTGAAAAGAACGGCCAGGGCCCGCTTGCGGAGTTGTTGGCAGGTGTTGCCGCGTTGCACTTGACCTTGACGGGGCTTCGCGGCACGGTTTCCCTGTTCGATCATCCGGCGGACCAACCATGCGCGACCTCTCTTCATTTGCTGGGAAAAATGTCGTCCAGGCCAATCTTGGCGCGGCTCTTGGCGCCCTGTTCGGTCTTCTCGCCCTTGGCCAGAGCGCCAAGGCGGCAAATCCGGGGGAGCTGAATTTCTGGCTGAACGGCCCTCAATATGACGGGCGGCTTGCCCCTTGCGAGTCTGCGCTCGGCACCATCACCTCCCAGTTTCAGGAAAAAGAGAGCACGTTCTGGAATTCGTCGTTGCAAATCGTCGCCTATGGCCGGATCCACGAAACCGCCTACCGGCCCTGGCAATCTGACAATATCCCGCGCCGCTATTGCAGCGGGGACGTGCGGCTGAGCGACGGCAGGGTGACGAGCGTGCATTTCTCGATCATCGAGGATGGCGGTTTCGCAAGCTATAGCCAGGGCGTCGAATGGTGCGTCACCGGGCTTGACCGCAACTGGGCCTATAACCCCGCCTGCAACGCCGCAAGGCCCTGATTTCAGAAGAATTTTTCTATTCGTGAACCGGGGCGCCGCACCCGGCTCCATCTTATTTTGATTTTTGTTCTTGAAATGTTCTGGTGCGGTGCTAGGCTTCCAGTGCAGGTTGCATCATGAGGGCATCACCATGTCAGAGTTTCGTTTCGGCCGGCTGACGCGCCATTCGGCCAATCTCCTCCGCATTGCTTTGGCAGCGCTGATCGGCATCGCCGCTGCATCGGCCGCGTCAGCGCAGGACCGCCGGCAGAACACACCCGGCGAGTTTGATTTTTACGTGCTGTCGCTGTCGTGGTCGCCTTCCTTTTGCGAGGAGGCCGCCGAGCGCGGCAATGGCGGGCGGTCGACGCAGGCGCAGTGCGGCGAACGACCGTTTTCGTTCGTGGTCCACGGCCTGTGGCCGCAATATGAGCACGGCTATCCTGACTATTGCGAACGGCCCGCGCCGCGGCTCGATCGGAATATCATGACCTCCATGCTCGATCTGATGCCGGCGCCGGGGCTGATCTTCAACGAATGGGACAAGCATGGCACCTGCTCAGGCCTGGGCCCGCGGGCCTATTTCGAGACCATCCGCAAGGCGCGCTCGGCGGTAAAGATTCCCCCCGAATTCATCGAACTGGCCGACCCGAAAACCGTCTCGCCCCAGGAAATCGAGGACGCCTTCGTCAAGGTCAATCCGGGTCTGAGCCCCGCCGCGATCGCGGTGACCTGCAACCGGACGCGGCTGAGCGAAGTGCGTATCTGCATGAGCAAGGATCTGCAGTTCCGCGCCTGCGACGAAATCGATCGCCGCGCCTGCAAGCGCGAGCAGGTCGTGATGCCGCCGGTGCGCGGCGGTTGACGAACGACGTCATTCCGGGGCGATGCAAAGCATCGAACCCGGAATCTCGAGATTCCCCGATGCGCAATAGCGCATCTGAGGTCTGGTGCTAACGCACCATCCCGGAATGACGTAGGTTACTTTCGTCGTCTGATGTCGTAACCCCTCCGCCATGAACTACCGTCACGCCTTTCATGCCGGCGGCTTTGCCGATGTCATCAAGCACATCGTGCTGGTGCGGATTCTGATTTATCTGCAGGAAAAGCAGGCCGCGTTTCGCGTCATCGACAGCCATGCCGGCGCCGGCATCTACGATCTTACCGGCGAGGAGGCAAGCCGTGGCGGTGAATGGCGCACCGGGATTGCGCGCCTCATGCAGGCGCGATTTTCACAGACCACGCTGCCGCTGCTGACGCCCTATCTCGACATCGTCAGGGCCTTCAATCCGCAAGGAAGCCTCACGACCTATCCGGGATCGCCGCTGATCGCCCGCGCGCTGCTGCGGCCGCAGGATCGGCTGACCGCATGCGAGGTCGAGCCGGTCGCGCGAAAAATGCTGATCGAGGCGCTGCGCCGCGACGCCCAGGCCCGCGTGGTCGACCTGGATGGCTGGACCGCGTTGGGCGCCTTCGTGCCGCCGAAGGAGCGGCGTGGCCTGATCCTGATCGACCCGCCATATGAGCAAAAGGACGAGTTCGAGCGCTTGGCCTCGGGCTTCTCGCAAAGCTTTGCGAAATGGCCGACCGGCCATTATTTGCTGTGGTATCCGGTCAAGAGCCGGCGCGTCACCGACGAGCTGGCGCGGCATGTGGCCCGCGATGTCGCGGCCGCCAGGCCCCCCGGGAAGGCCTTGCGTCTGGAATTTAGCGTCGCGCCGCAGACGGCGGGCTCCAGCCTCTCCTCGGCGGGACTTCTGATCGTCAATCCGCCGTGGGCGCTTCCAGGCGAACTCAAGGCGATCCTTCCCGAACTCGAAAAGCCGCTCGGCCAGGGCGGCGCCGGCCGGTTCAGGCTCGAGACGCCTAAACCTTAGCCGGTCCGGCCCCTCGCGCCCTGAAAAGTCCGATAGGCAATTTGCCGCGATCCGTATTATGCTCAACCTATTGGGATCGGCTTTACGTTCCGCTTCCGCGAATGGATGCGGCGGAGTGACAAGGCCTCTTTATTTTAGGGCGGATCGGAAGCGCATTGCCGAGCCGCATGGATGGCCAAGCTTCTGGCAAGTGAATGTCCGGTCGGCCGCTACGCGGGGCGCGTAGCGGCGGAGCAATGCGGGGGAGGAGTTTCCCGATGGCCATGACTGGAACGGTCAAGTTCTTCAACGGAGAACGCGGCTATGGCTTCATCAAGCCCGATGACGGCGGCCGCGATGTTTTCGTCCACATCACCGCTGTCGAGAAGGCCGGGTTGAAGGATCTGACCGAAGGACAACGTATTACATTCGAGGTCGAGCCGGACAAAAAGGGCAAGGGGCCCAAGGCGGTCAACCTCGTGATTTCATCCTGAGCGGAAGAACTTTAAAAAAAATCCCGGCCGGGATGCGGCCGGGAGTTTGTGTCCGGAATTTTCTTGTTCTCAGAAGTGATAGTTCACACCGGCGCGAACCAGCCCGAACCGGTAGCCGTTTTGGACCCCGGTGATCAGGAAATTGCTGTCGTTGAGATCGACGTAGAGATATTCGAGCTTCGCGCTCCAGCTAGGCGCAAAGGCGAATTCGGCGCCGAGCCCCGCGGTCCAGCCCGCATTGGTATGGGTCTCCGTAAAGCCGAATGTCTGCCCGCTCAGTTCGCCGAACGCCAGACCCGCGGTGCCATAGAACAGGACGTTGTTGAACGCATAGCCGGCGCGGCCGCGCACCGTGCCGAACCAAGGGTTGGAGAATTTCCACGGCGCGAACGTATCGGAAGCGCCGGTGGCCTGCATGTCGCCTTCGACGCCGAAGACCCAGGGACCGGTTTGCCAGTTGTAGCCGGCCTGCGCGCCGCCGACAAAGCCCGATGGCTTGGTCGGATTGTTGTCGACCGAACCCCAGGCCCAGCCGATATTGCCGCCGAGATAAGGGCCGGCCCAGCTATACATGTTGAGGGGCTGGTTGACGGTGTAGGGAGCGCGCGATCCATAAGGGAGATCGGCTGCCTGCGCTGAGGCCGTCCAACAGGCGGCGATCAACGCCGCCGCGCCCAAGGCGATCCTGCTTGTCACTCAACCCTCCCCAACACAACTGCCGCGGTTCCTTCGCCTTGCACGCCACGGGGACGTGTCGCGGTGACCACCGGCATGGTTACGGAATGCCACTCTTTACCGATAAGATTTATCGAGACTTTTAAGTTAAAGGCTTGTTAAGGCCTGCCGACCGCCGCTTCTTAGTCTTAAGAGAGCGTTAAAGAGGGGCGCGCGGCGCCAGCTCGAAACTCAGCGGCCAATTGCAGGCCGTCATTCCGGGGCGCTCGCAAGAGCGAACCCGGAATCTCGAGATTCCGGGTTCGATGCGGAGCCTGTCATCGGGCCGGGCTTCGCGCGGACCCGTTGGCATCGCCCCGGAATGACGATGGCGGATGGGCGCGCGGAAAATATCCGGCGCAGGCCGCAGGTCTTCCTTGCCGACGCGGCGCTGGCGATGCGCGGTGGCGACGCTTAAATTTGCAAACATGGCTCACGATTCTACCGATCAGACAAAGGCATCGGGCCGGCGCAAGGCAGCGTCCGGTTCGCAAGCCGTCCGCCCGCAACCCGACTTGCCGCCGCAGGATACGCCCCAAGACCCACCGCAAGACCGGCCGCAAGATCTGGCCCAAGGCGATGTCGACCCCGCCACCGTCAATGCCGAGGAGGAGGACGAGGCGCGGCTGCCGGAGATGGCCGAGGAAAGCAATGAGGCGGTCGCCGAGGGACCGCTCGCGGTCGGTCATGCCGCGATCGAGAACGCGGTGCGGCTGGCGCCGACCTCGCCGGGCGTCTATCGCATGCTGAACGCGGCGAGCGACGTGCTCTATGTCGGCAAGGCCAAGAACGTCCGCAAGCGGCTTACTTCCTATGCCAGGGTGAGCGCGCCCCAGCCGGCGCGCATTTTGCGTATGATCGCCGCGACCGTGTCGGTCGAGATCATCTCGACCTCGACCGAAACCGAGGCGCTGCTGCTCGAGGCCAACCTGATCAAGCAGTTGCGCCCGCGCTTCAACGTGCAACTGCGCGACGACAAGTCGTTTCCCTACATCCTGATCACGGGCGATCATTGGGCGCCGCAGATCCTCAAACACCGCGGCGCGCAGACCCGCCCCGGCCAGTATTTCGGCCCGTTCGCCTCCGCGGGCGCGGTCAATCGCACCATTACCGCCCTTCAGCGCGCCTTCCTGGTGCGCTCCTGCACCGATTCGTTTTTCGAAAGCCGCACGCGGCCCTGCCTTTTGTTTCAGATCCGCCGCTGTTCCGGGCCGTGCACCCGTGAGATCGACTTTCCCGGCTACACTGAGCTCGTGCGCGAAGCCAAGGATTTCCTGTCGGGCCGCAGCCGGGCCGTGAAACGGGAACTCGCGGCCGAGATGGAGAAGGCCTCCACTGAGCTCGAATTCGAAACCGCAGCGCTCTACCGCGACCGCCTCGCCGCGCTGTCGGCGATCCAGTCGCAACAGGGCATCAATCCGCGCACGGTCGAGGAGGCCGACGTGTTCGCCATCCATCAGGAGGGCGGATATTCCTGCGTCGAGGTGTTCTTCTTCCGCACCGGGCAGAACTGGGGCAACCGTGCCTATTTTCCGCGCGCGGAGAAATCGTTCACGCCCGAGGAGGTGCTGGCCTCGTTCCTGGCGCAGTTCTACGACGACAAGCCGCCGCCAAAGCTCGTCCTTTTATCCCACGCGATCGAGGAATCCGAGCTGATGGCGCATGCGCTTTCGATCAAGGCGGGCTTCAAGGTCGAGGTCTCAACCCCCCGGCGCGGCGAGAAAAAAGAACTGATTGCGCACGCCCTGACCAATGCGCGCGAGGCGCTGGGACGCAAGCTCGCCGACACCGCTACCCAAGGCCGCCTGCTGGCCGGGCTAGTCGTCACGCTCGCCCTGCCGCATCCGCCCAAACGCATCGAGGTCTACGACAACAGCCACATCCAGGGCACCAACGCGGTCGGCGCCATGATCGTGGCGGGGCCGGACGGCTTCATCAAGAACCAGTACCGCAAGTTCAACATCCGCTCCGAAGGCCTGACGCCGGGCGACGATTACGCGATGATGCGCGAGGTGCTGCAACGGCGCTTCAAGCGGCTGTTGACCCCTCCGCCCGAGACCGAGGCGGCCAAACCGCGGCCCGAGGAGGACGGCGTTCCGCAATGGCCCGACCTCGTCATCATCGACGGCGGCCGCGGTCAGCTCAACGCGGCGCGGGAGATTTTCGAGGGGCTCGGATTGAGCGAGGTTGCGCTATTGGCAGTCGCAAAGGGGCCGGACCGCGATGCCGGCCGCGAAACCCTGTTCATGCCCGGCCGCGAGGCCATCAAACTCGAGCCGCGCGACCCGGTGCTCTACTTCATCCAGCGGCTGCGCGACGAAGCCCACCGCTTCGTCATCGGCTCCCATCGCAAACTGCGCAAAAAGGACATTCGCGAAGCCGGATTGCAGGAAATCCCCGGCATCGGCCCCTCACGCAAACGTGCCTTGCTGCTGCATTTCGGAACGCTGAAGGAGATCGAGCGGGCCTCGATCGCCGATCTCGGCAAGGTTCCGGGCGTCAGCGCCGAGAGTGCGCGCAAGATTTTCGAGTTTTTCCACGCCCAGCCGGGGTAAAGCAGGTTCAGCCTGAGGTAAAATTGGGTTCTTGAGTCATCCTGACGTCGTCACCAACAGGTCATGTACGCCGCCCGGTTGACCTGCAGGCTACAGCGGTATTGGTAAGACGGATGAACATCGCAACGACAAGGGGGCTGGCCAAAAGCTCGCTCTCGCTACCCAATATTCTGACCTACGCCAGGATTGCCGCCATCCCGGTGGTGGTCGGCTGCATCTACGTGCAGGCCATCATGGACGGACCGCTCTGGCTTCGCTGGGTGGCGCTGGCCGTGTTCATCGCTGCAGGGGTTACCGATTTTCTCGACGGCTATTATGCGCGGATCTGGGACCAGCAATCGGCATTCGGCCGGATGCTGGACCCGATCGCCGACAAGCTATTGGTGGCCTCCTGCCTGTTGATACTGGCCGCCGACGGCATTATCCACGGCTGGACGCTATGGGCGGCCATCGTAATCCTTTGCCGTGAAATCCTGGTGTCTGGCCTGCGCGAATACCTCGCAGCACTTCGCGTCAGCGTGCCCGTCACCAAGCTCGCCAAATGGAAGACCACGGTCCAGCTAGTGGCGATCGGATTCTTGCTGGCGGGCGAAGCCGGCGACCAGGTGATCCCGTTCACCACCCAGATCGGCCTGACGCTGTTGTGGATCTCCGCGATCGTTACGATCTATACCGGCTATGACTATTTCCGCGCCGGCATCCACCATCTCATCAAGGAGGATGAGGGATGAAGCTCAAATATTTCGCCTGGGTGCGCGAGCGGATCGGAAAATCCGAGGAAACGCTCGAGCCGCCGTCTTCCGTTCGAACCGTCGAAGAACTGATGGCGTGGCTTGCCAAACGCGACGAGACCTATGCCCATGCCTTCGAGACCCCAAAGGTGATCCGCGCCGCGATCGACCACGCCCATGTCAAACCCGATGCCGCGATCGCAGGCGCCCGCGAGATTGCCTTTTTCCCGCCGATGACCGGCGGCTGATCCAGTCAAGACGCAGCGATGCTCCCATGACCGCCAACGTGACCATCCGCATCCAGCAAGCCGATTTCGACATCGCGCGCGAGATCTCGGCGCTGACCGAGGGGCATACCGACATCGGCGCGGTCGTGAGCTTTAGCGGGATTTGCCGCGGCAGCGAGGCCAGCGAGACCATCGCGGCACTAACGCTCGAGCACTATCCCGGCATGGCGGAAGAGGAAATCGCCCGTCACGTCGACACCGCGATGTCGCGCTGGCCCCTGAGCGGCGTCAGCGTCATTCACCGCGTCGGCCGCATTATTCCCGGCGACAATATCGTGCTGGTCTTGACGGCCTCGGAGCATCGGCAGGCGGCCTTCCAGGCCGCAGAGTTCTTGATGGACTATCTGAAGGCCAACGCGCCGTTCTGGAAGCGCGAGGAAAGTGCCGGCGGCACTAGTTGGGTCGAGGCGCGCCATCATGACGACGATGCCGCGGCGCGCTGGGCCAAACCCTGATGGCCAAACGCGTCAAAGCCGCCAAGCGCTCCCGCGCCGCGTCGAAGCTTCCAAAAGTGAAATCCGGCGAACTGGCGACGCTGCTCGACTTCGTGCGTTACGCGGTAAGCCGCTTTGTCGAGGCCAAGCTGATCTTTGCCCACGGCACGGCCGATCCGGTGGCGGAGGCGGCATTCCTGGTATGCGAAACGCTGCATCTTCACCCCGACCAGGTTGAAAGTTTTGCGACCGCGCGGGTCACCGCGGGCGAAGCCCGCTCGATCCTCCGGGTCATTGCAAGCCGCGTCAGCTCGCGAAAACCGGCCGCCTATCTCGTCAACAAGACCTACATGCGCGGCCTGCCCTTCTATGTCGACGAGCGCGTGATCGTGCCGCGTTCCTTCATCGGCGAGCTCCTGGATTCGCACTTCAGCGGCCGCGATGAGGTGACCGGCGCGCTGATCGAGGACGCGAGCGCGGTGGAAAGCGTCCTCGACCTCTGCACCGGCTCCGGCTGCCTTGCCATTCTCGCCAGCCGGAACTTTCCAAACGCGATAGTTGATGCGGTCGATATCTCCAAGGATGCGCTCGATGTCGCCGGGCGCAATATCGCCGACTACGGTCTTCAAGACCGGGTGATGCTGCACCGCGGCGACCTGTTTGGGCCGATTGGCGAGAAGCGCTACGACCTGATTATCTCCAATCCGCCCTATGTCGATGCCGAAGGCATGGCCGGCCTGCCGCGCGAGTGCCGCGCCGAGCCAAAACTTGCTTTCGATGGCGGCGCCGATGGGCTCGACATCATCCGCCGCATTCTGGACGAGGCCAGGCGGCACCTGACCGATGAAGGCGGGCTGTTGTGCGAGATCGGCCGCTGCCGGGGAGCGCTGGAGGCGGCTTATCCAAAGACCAATTTTCTCTGGCTTGAAACTGAGGATTCGCAAGGCGAAGTGTTCTGGATCGGCGCCGCCGATCTTTGAATTGGAACGCCCCTGTCCTTAAAAAGCGCCAGAATGGGTGGAGATAATCCGCCGCGTGGCGTTCCCGCACCGAAGCTGCTAGTTTGCCGGACAACCGCTACGCCGTTAAAACTTGAAGAGGCCCGCCATGCTGGACAAGAGCCCACGCCGATCCCCCATCAACGTCCCCAATGACTTGGCGGCGCACTGGATGCCGTTTACCGCCAACCGGGCCTTCAAGAAGACGCCGCGGCTGCTCGCCGGCGCCAAAGACATGCACTACATCACCATCGACGGCCGCAAGATCATCGATGCCGCCGCGGGCATGTGGTGCACCAATGCGGGCCACGGCCGCGTACAAATTTCCGAGGCGATCGCCAAGCAGGCTGCGGCGATGGACTATGCGCCGCCGTTCCAGTTTGGCATCCCGCAGGCTTTCGAGCTTGCCAGCCGCGTCGCCGGCCTTGCACCCGCCGGGCTCGATCACGTGTTCTTCTGCAATTCCGGGTCAGAAGCGGTCGATACCGCGCTCAAGATCGCGCTGGCCTATCATCAGGTTTCCGGCCAAGGCAGCCGCACCCGCCTGATCGGCCGCGAGCGCGGCTATCATGGCGTCGGCTTCGGCGGCACCTCGGTCGGCGGCATCGTTAATAACCGCAAGCTGTTCGGGACCCTGCTCGCCGGCGTCGACCATCTGTCGCACACCTATGACCGCGAGAAGCAGGCCTTCACCAAGGGGGAGCCGGAATACGGCGCGCATCTTGCCGAAGAGCTGGAGCGTCTGGTCAATTTGCATGGCTCGAACACCATCGCCGCCGTGATCGTCGAACCGATGGCGGGATCGACCGGCGTTCTTCCGGCACCCAAGGGCTATCTCAAGCGGCTGCGCGAGATCACCCAGAAGCACGGCATTCTCCTGATCTTCGACGAGGTCATCACCGGCTTTGGCCGGCTTGGATTTGCCTTCGCGGCGGAACGCTACGGCGTGCTGCCGGACATGATCACCTTTGCCAAGGGCGTCACCAACGGCGCCGCCCCGATGGGCGGTGTGGTGGTGCGCGATACCATCCACGACGCCTTCATGAACGGCCCGGAACATGTGGTCGAGCTGACCCACGGCTATACGTATTCGGCCCATCCTTTGGCCTGCGCCGCGGGCCTTGCAACGCTCGATATCTACCGCGACGAAAAACTGTTCGAGCGCGCGCGAGCGCTCGAACCCAAATTCGCCGACGCGGTGATGTCGCTGAGAAACGAGCCTAACGTGGTCGACATCCGCACCGTCGGACTGACTGCCGGGATCGACCTTGCGCCGCGTCCAGACCAGGTAGGCAAGCGCGGCTTCGACGGGCTCAACAGCGCCTTCTTCGACAACGACCTGATGCTGCGCATTGCCGGCGACACCCTGGCGCTGACCCCGCCCTTGATTGTCAGCGAGGACCAGATCGGCGAAATCGTGGAGAAAGTAGCCAAGGTGATCCGCGCCGTGGCCTGACCGCGCGCGGGTTCCCGGTGGACGATCGAGCAGAAGATTCATCCGCCGAATCAGCAATGATGATAGG
>Ga0070733_10001214_pt1 | contig 19434 bp, 37 predicted proteins | sample Coa_R1_9_FD_66450 | JGI IMG/M metagenome (GOLD analysis project Ga0070733, IMG submission 66450) | Surface soil microbial communities from Centralia Pennsylvania, which are recovering from an underground coalmine fire - Coalmine... | ecosystem: Environmental > Terrestrial > Soil > Unclassified ... | reverse complement strand
GTCGAGCGTGATGGTGTAGGCGCCGGTTCCAGTGCGGACGATTCCGGGCGTCCCGGTGATTCCCGGCCGCGCCGTCGATTGCAGCGCCATCGTGCCGCCCACCGGGGCGTACCCGAAGCCAAGGCCCCGGACCTTCGTCGCATCCACGGTGCCCGCTCCGGTCAGAGGAACGAAGCTGCCGGAGATGATGACCTGCCGTTCGCCGATGACGTACGGGTTGCGGTTGAAGCGGCGGTTAGCCATTAGCAGGCCTCCAAGTACAGGAGCGCGTTACGCACCCCGCGGGCCGAATCCCCGAGCTTTCCGATCGCCGTGTTGCAGGCGTAGCAGAGAAGTCCGCGAACCTTGCCGGTGTCGTGATTGTGGTCAACGAGAGCCTTATCCGTGCATTCCTTGCTGCCCGCGTAGGTGCAGATGCAGATTGCTCCGGAGCAGACTGCGCACAGGCCTTCCTGCTGCTCGAACAGCGAGCGGAGGTCCTCGACGGTCATGCCGTAGCGGTGCTTGAGCATCCACTTCGCGTGGACTCCCGGGTTACCAGCGCGGTACTTGCGCTGATATGCCCTTCGCTCGTCTGGATTGACGTGTGCCATCTCTGGTACCAACTTTCACCAGGTACCACAGAGGTTCATGCCTGGTGCCTCGTTGCCGTACTGGAAATACCCACCCATTCTCCACTGATAGCCATCGTTGTTGGCCTCGCGGAGCATCTTGAGCCCGTCGTCGTCGAGGATGCGCGGGACGCCCTTCGCCGACTTGAGGACCCAGGTCTCCATGTCGAGCAGGAAGAAGTTGCCGCGGGGCACGTTGACGTCGCTGTAGACGCTGATGGTCCCGTCCGGGCCCTCGATCTTGAGCGAGCGGTAGCCGATGTCGCCGTCCGTCGAGCTGACCGGCTCGTACATCGCCTTGGTGCCGAGCGACTTGATGATGTCCGCTCGGTCCAGGTTGTTGATGAAGCACGAGAGGTCCTCCGCACCTTCGCGGCCCGCCAGTTCGGCCGCGTCGATGAGGGTCTCTTCCTTGTTGCCTCCCTTACCGTCATAACGAGCACCGGCAAGACGCACCGGATCGACCGATCGATCGACTCCGAAGTGAGAGTCGCCGGAAGTGGGGGCCGTGGTCGGAATCCACCGGAGCACGCCTGCCGCGCCGAGCGAGTAGTCGCCATTGCGGAACAGGTACCAGGAGTTGGTGACTCCCGAGATGGTGTTGACGTTCTGCGAGAAGGTGACGGTCCCGGCGATTCGGTCGACCGCGGTGACCTTGAGCGGGCCGCCGGTCCCGACGCCCGCCAGCGTGCCGCCCGCGTTGTATCCATCGTCGCTCGCGAAATCGACCATCATGCCGACTTCGAATCCGACGATGTCGGCCGCCTGCTTGAGGGTCGCGACCGCGCCGCTCACGGAGTAGGAGCCGTCGCCCTTGGCGCGCTGCCCGCCTCCGTTTCGCCAGCTACAGATCTGCAGCGAGCGATTGAGGTTGCGCATGCTGCCCTCCATCTCGCCGCGGAGGGTGTTGTAGATGGTGTTTTCGTCGCCATCGCCGGCCGCGAGTGCCTCACCGCTGATGCCGCTGACCTGATAGTCCTTGGCCCGCGTCAGCAGGAAGCCGATGTCGCTGGAGCTCGTGACGTTGGCCTGCGCGACTGAGAGCTGGAAGCTTCCGCCCTGCGGCGCTCCGTAGCGGAGCGAAATGCGGGCGTTGTTGCCGCCGAACTTCTCGTCCTTGCGGATCTGCCCGATGAAGGGCGCCTTGCGGTAGAAGAGCTGGTGAAAGGTCTTCTGGTCGTACCGCGTCTTGAGGATGTTCGTCAGCGCGGCAATAGTGGCGTCGCCTGCGGGCATGGTCGGAGCACTCCGGGTGGAGGCACCGACTCGCTAGGCTTTGGGGAACGTCAGGCCGACTTGGTCTTGGATGGGGCCCCGTTTCGGGACTTCGCATCCTCGGCGCTTGCCTTTCGCAACATTGCGAGGTCTTGCGCCTCTTCCTCTTCCCGGGTCAGTCGCCTGCGCGCCTCAAGGCTCTTAGGAGCGGTGCGCGTTGCCGGCTCTGACTTACCCGGAGGGCCGTTTCCCCGAGACGCCCTGACTTGTATCCCGGGTGGCGACCCCGGATTCGCAGCTTCCTCGGCCAGAAGCCTGGCCCTGTTGGCTGCACGTTGGTCGTACACGGTCTTAGCGGCCTTGTCAAGAAACGACATGACCTCGTCGAATGTGTAGGAGGCTCCCTTCGATATCGCGAAGCTGTCTACCTCGCGCAGCTTGGCCTGAATCTCGGCCTCGCTCCACTCGGAGAAGACATAGGGGCACTTCTTCTCTTCCCGCTTCATGGCGGAGAAAGCGCCGGCTACGCGGGCCAACGCGGCTTGCTCGGACTGCTGCTTCGCGAGCTGCTCTTTCGCCTGCGACTCTTTGAGCTCCCGATCGGCCGCCGACTTCTTGAACTCCGCGAGCTCCCGCTTGAGGGCCTCGACCTCGCTGATGGCGCCGGCCGCGAGCTGCTCAGGGGCGGTCGCGCCGACGTACTTCCTGATCAGCTCCTCGGCCTTCTTGCCATGCTTCGTGGAGTACATGAGGCCATCGGTGCGGGCCTCCTCGAGCTCCGCGCGCATGGCGGCCATGTCGGCCTCGAGCTTCGCCGCCCGCTCGGCCTCGGCCTTGTGCTTCGCCTCGAGCTCCGTGGTCTTGGCGCCGAGCTCCTTGCGAGCCTGCCGCAGCCGTTCGCGCTCCCTCGAGACCGCGGCGTAGTCCTGGCTCGTGGCCGGCTTGGGCTCCTCCTTCGGCTTCGCTCCGGCGCCCAAATCTGCACCCGCTGGCGGAGATCCACCCGCGCGGGAGGGGGGCTCGGCGCTAGGGGCACCAGCAGGTGCAGACTCGGGGGCGGGAACGGGGGCGACTTCTTCAGGGGGCATGGGGTCTCCACATCTGGATCTCTAGGCTGCGGCGCCACATGGACATTGCGCCATGAAACTCATCGAACATCAGGAGCGCGATCGGATCGTGGATGCGCATGCGGGCGCGCCGGTTCGCCTCGGCCTCATGGCGCAGCTTGCGCGGCCAACGCTTCGCGCGCATGGCCTCCCGGTGGATCCGCTTGCCTTGGCACTTGGCTCGATAGCTCATGCTGCCTGCGGAACGGGCTGGCCAGGCATTGCGGGGCCTGGAGCAGTGGCCCCCGGTCCAAGCATCGGGTTGGGTGGCGGAGCACCAGGCAGCCCCGCCCCGGCTCCTGGCGCAGGCATCGGCGGCGGCTTGAGCTTGATCGCTTCGTCGATGAAGTCGCGCACAAGCTGCAGCCGCTCATCGGGCACGCCGCGCCGCTCCGCCTCGTTGCACTCATCGCGCGCAATGGCGACCGCCTCCTGCAGGTTGAGCAGCGGCGTCGGATGCCACACGGTCCCCTCGCGCAGCATCTCCCCGATCTTCTTCTCCACGAGCTTGCGGGACGCCTGCTTGCGCCGCGTAACCTTGAGCAGGTCTTGGAATCCGATGATCTCGAGAAGGTCTTGCTGGTCGATGTCCCCGAGCTTGAGCAGGTCGTATCCGAGCTGAATCTTCGCGCTGGGAGAGCCGGGGAGCTCGGAGGTGGGCGCTACGGAGAGCTCGAAGCCGTCCGGGTCCTCGAGCTTGTTCCAGTCGATCGTTTCGTAGCCGCCGTCATCGGAGGGGGAACGGACCTCGTAAGCCCCATTCTTCCCCAGCTCTCGCGAGGCATCGGTAACGAGCTGCCCGCACTCCTTCACGTACTCGTTGAACCGCTTGCCCTTGTCTATAAGCGTCTCGGTCTGCTGGTCGGCGTAGACGCGCTGGGCCTCGCCAGAATCGAGTCCGGCCGGCTTCTGCGCCTGCGCCGTCTGCTGATTGATGCCGCTTAGCTCGTAATACGTGGAGACGAGCTTCCAAAGGTGGGCGTACACCTCCGGAGCGATGATGGCGGGGGCCACGAACTCAGGCTTGCTACCGGCGTACTTGAGGATCGTCGACAGGTCGTTGTTGATGTGCGCGGTGACGACCTTGGAGCCCTGCTCCACGAGCCAGTGGCCCTTGATCAGGTGCTGTCCCTTGGCGATCTCCCGAACGAGCTTCGTGATCTGCGAGGCGATGGGCGCCCCGATCTCGACGAGCCCCTGTCCGTAGAAGCCAACGATCGGTCGACTCCACCGGTAGGTAGCGAACTGCCACGGCCGACGCTTCGGTCCGCCGTCCCACTTCTCATCCACGAGCACGGTATTGCGCACGCAGAGCACGTGCCGCCCGTCGTTTGCGCCCTCCCCACTCGGCCGATGCCACGCTTCCCAGACGCAGATTCGGAACGCTACCTGCTGGTAGCCGAATTCCGCATCCTCATCGACCTCGCCCTTGAGCCTTGCGACCAGATCGGCCCTGGTCTCGCGCCATTCCTGCGGCACGCCCCACGCTCCGCCGCGCACCATGTGCTCGACATAGAAGCGGTCGTAATAGCGCTTCGTGTAGTCGCACCGTGGCAGGTCATACATGGACTCGCCATCGTCGACGATGCGCTCCCACGGCTGCCAGTCCTCGATGCTGACGCGCCGCTGGTCGAAGTCAGGTCGGATGCGCGTAAAGCCGGTTCCGAACACGACGGCGCGCCGTCCGCACTCCACGAAGTGCTCGTGGCCCTTCTCCTGGTAGAAGACGCCCGCGACGCCGCGATCGAGCTGCTCTGCGTGGTGTTGCGCCTCATAGTCCGCGCCGTCCGTGGTGTACGTAAGGTGCGGCACTGACTTGGCGAACACGCGCGACACGACGGCATCGCAGACAGAGCGTGAGACGTTCAGGGAGATGGCTGCGTTGTCGCCCGGCGTGGTGCGGATGTACGAGTCAACGGCCATGCCTCCACCGGCAGGCGGGATCCCCCCGGCGTACATGGCTCCGAACAGCAGCAGGTCCCGCTTCCGGTCCTGATTGACCTCGATATGCCTCGTGACCGCGATGAGCTTTTCATGTGCAAGCGGGTCCTCCTCCGCCACATCGCGACGTACCCACCACGCTCTCTCGTCATCTGAAAGTGAAGCCATTAGCCCATCACCTCGCCGACAGTTCCGGCACAAGCTCGGAAGAAGTCCAGATGCTTCTCGCAGAACAGGATGATCCCGTCCGTAGTGACCATCTTGTAAGCGTAATGGGCGTTGGGGCCGCCGCAGCAGCCGCACTGGTTGATGCGTCCCACCGTATCCTTGAGACCCATCTTCGGGTCGGAGGCGGGCCAGTCGCCGGGTTTAGGCGAAGGCATCGCGCACCACTCTTTCCGCTACGTCGAGGCCGTGGAAGTACTTATCCGTTCCATGCACCGCAAAGGGATGCTCCGTGTAGATGCTCTCAAGGGAGAACCGGCAAGCCTCCTCGATCGTCGGCATCTTGACGCCCATCGCCCGGCACCCGCGCGTGAAGAAGTTGTCCTCCGGCTCGTTGTGCCTCCGCGTGTACCGGTCGCACACTTGCAGCATGACGTCCCGGCTGCGGAGTGAGGACCCGCCGTTCACCTGAAAGCTCGCGTCGAACGTCCCGCACGGAGCGCCGATGTAGTCGAAGCCCAGGAAAGGCGAGATGTCGCGGCCCACGATGAGCGAATCGAGCTGGAAGAAGAAGACCTGATCCTCGGGCATCTCCTGCCAGAATTGCGGCATCGCGAGGAGCTGATTCGTCGCGTCCGTGCCAAGGCGCTGCACCTCGGGTGGGAACAGGTGGTACCGGATGCTGCCCTCGGGATACTCGTCCAGCAGGAACTCGCGCACCGTCGTGGTGCAGAACACGTGCAGGTTCCAGTCAGTGCCCAGGCCCGCCATGACGTTGCGGATCACCGGCTTGAGGAAGAAATCGGGGCGCGACTCGACGATGGCCGCCGCTCGGGTGTTGCCGGAGCGGTTCTGCCACGGGCGCGGCGTCCGGAACTTGTCCAGCAGCCAGCGGCCGTACGGAAACATCATCGGCGGCCCCTGCATCGGCTTTGAGGAATCAGGGCGGCCTCTACATGCGTGATGGCGTTCGGCAGTGCCTCGATGCCGACCAGACCGCAGGATGAGCACACCACTTTCCAATCGCCATGATTGGCTGCGCGCTGGGATACCCAGTTGTGCTTCTGCTCGGCCCGGTGCGCCTCGATGAGCGCGACCTCCTCGGCATCGAGCAGGTATTCCACCAGCGGATCCTCTTCCATTGGCTTCGTGAAGCGGACGGCATCGGCGCTTCGGTCCACGCCGAAGAACGTACCAGGTTCGCCAGCCTTAGGAATCCATGCCTCCAGCACCTTCGGGTCGATCATGCTTGGCTCACCAGGCGCGTGACGGACAGCCGCCACTGCATGCCCTCGACCCACGCGCGAATCACCGCGTCGATCTGGCACTCGTAGATGGTCTCCCAGTTCATTTCGGGTCCACCCTCGCCGGATCGTGCATCCGCTCGAATTCGCCCGGCCGCAGGTCGCGTCCCAGCAGGTCAATCAGCCGCTGCCGCTCCGCATCGATGCGCTCGGCCCGCACCGCCTCGGCCAGCTCCTGATTGAGCTGCGGGTCCTCAGGCTTCTGCTCCAGCGCGTGCTGCAACGCGACCGCTTTTGGCACTGGCGGGCCAATGATCATGCCGTCCATCTGCATGATCCCAAGCTCTCTCATCATGGAGACCTTGGCGCGGACCTGGTTTTGCCAAGCATGGGCATCTCTCGCGCAGTCAATTGCAGGCGCTCCGCAGTCGCATATGAGCCCAACAGTACCACGCTCATCCATAGCGTGCCTCCTGCTCTTCGCGCTCCAGTTCCGCCAGCGCCGCGAGCTCGAGCTCATCGACGCCCTTCGGTAGCTTCCCGTTCAGCGCGAACTCGTCGGCCTGCTCCCGGATGTTCCAGTGCTGCTTCGCGTACGCCTCGTGCGCCGGCAGCGGCTCCTCCACCTCCGTGCCGCCCTGCTCCCATAGGGCAAGGACAAGGGCGCTCACAAGGTCGCAGTGGCCGCCCTGCTGCTCGCGGGGAAGGATGATGCTGATGGTCCCGCCCATGTTGGCCCGCCACGCCACGGAGCGGAGCTGCGAGATCAGGCGCGGGTGATTCGGGATCCTGACCCGGCCATCGCGGAACAGATTGCGGGCCTTGACGTAGGTGGATGACACACCCTCGGCGCCCGGCGGAGCGTCGCGGAGACCTAGATCGAATGCGCCTAGGTGTTCAACGACGCTTTCCCGATAGTGTCCGTCTGCCACGACATAGGACACGCCGGAATGTGTCTTAACCCTCTCGGCGAACGTTCGGACGACGACACTAGGCTTGAGAGGTTCGTCGACAGGCCGCATTTCATGCAGGTCACCCACGAGCATCTTGCTCCCAGATCGGTGGCACACCACCAGAGCACTCGCGTCCCGTCGAAATCCGAAGTCGGCACCGGCCGTCACCTGTTCTCCCGGCAAAGGCTCGCGGGGTAGCTTGAGGCTCTTATCAATGGCCGCCTCAATGGCCACAGGATCGAAGAAGCTCACCGCGGCGCCGGCCATGGGGATCCCGTCGATCTCCATCCGCGCCGCGTCGGGGTTCTGCTCGCGCATCGTGCGCTCAATGACGCCGTCTGGGTCCCAGCCCGGATTGAGCTCGCGCGTCGAGGCGCAGCAAACGAGGGCCGTCTCGTGCTTGCCCCAGTTCTTCTCAATGAACTCCTCCAGGATGCCGATGCCCTTGAGCCAAGGCGTGGAGACGATCCAGAGCTGGCCATCGGGGACAACGCGCTGGCTGGCGGCGTTATAGATTTCCTGGTCGTTCACTGCGCCCGAACCGAAGGCCCGGAAGATCGCGGCCTCCTCGAGACAGGCATAAACGAGCGTGCGGCTTCGGAGCGGACCGCCCTTCGCGTCGGCCGCGCGCACGTCGATGCTCACAAGCTTTCCGTCCGGCCGGCGGATCACGATGCTGTCGGACAGCTCCTTGACCACGGCGGGGCCAAGGATCGAGCTGTTGTGGATGTAGCCCGAGACGAAGGAGAGCGTTTGCTTGGCCAGCTTGAGCGTCGGGGCGACGATCGTGGAGCCCGCAATCTCGCCGTGGCCCAAGTCGGGGAGCGGGACCGTCCAGGCTGCGTGGATGGCCTTTGGCGCGGCCAGGCGCGAGGACTTGCCGCCTCGGCCTCCGGCGCGAACGCAGACGGTGCGGGGTCGCTTGAAGTTGTCGAACGACGCGAAGCCGCCGAAGTTCTTGAGCCACATCGAATCGCGCGGGTCGGCATAGTCACGTCCTACGCCTTCGCTCAGCTCCGCGATTCGTCCCATGAGAACGGACATCGATATCCCGCACAGCAACGGATGCTCCGCGAACTCGCGGAATCGCATGCGCATCGTGGCGCGGCTGGCGTCTTGGGCGTCGGCGTTCAAGCGTTGTGCTCCCGATTCGGGTCAGGCCATGGCCACGATATGTCTGGGCGGTCGAATACCTTGAACGCCTCTCGCCATGCCGGAACGGTGAGGAATGCCTCTGCGTATGCTTTCTCGATGATTCTTGACGCCTGCTCGTAACTGACAGGCTTTCGCTCTGGATGTCGTGCCCTTCGCAGGTCGGACATCTCAGACTCGAGGCCCCGCAGCTCCATCGCGAGTGACTCGACCTCGGCCCGCTTGGCGTGGACCTTCCTGGCAAGCTCTCGCATCTGCCTGTTCACGTCGGCCTCACACTCTGCGCATTGCCCGCCTCGACCACGAAGTCTCTCTCACCCTCCCCAGCCGGCGCAAACGCGATCGTGTCGCCCATGATCTGCGTGAACCGCTGATGGCTCCAGATGCCGCGCTTTTCGATGCGCACGCTGGTTCGGCGAAGCTCGTGCTTGCGCGGCGCGTCCTCGACCACGCGGCCCGTAGCGGGGTCTATCTCAACGCCGCGGCACTCCATCCAGACCTCGATGTAGGCGGCCGTCTCGTTCTCCACGCCGTACGCGTGAACGCTCTTATTGCAGATGTAGCAGGAGGGCCAGCGGGAGGTGAATGACCGGTCCGGGCGGATGATGGCGCCGGACGCGCCGCGGTGGCGGGTAAAGAGTCTCACTTGACCACCATCGCGTAGAACGGTGAGTTTCGGTAAGCGAGGTCGTAGATCCTTTGCTGCGGAAACATCCGCTTGAGCAGATCGGAAACGTTCACATAGGTGACGTCCAGTGCTTTGCTGGGCATCTCGTAGATGCGAGCCAGCAGTTCGCCAAGCCAAACGCGAAAGCGATCCCACGGAGCGAACAACAGCGCGAGGCTTGCAGCGAAGCCTGCGAGGAAGTCACGGCGTGAGACTTGGCGGCTCATTGGCGCTCGAACACCCAGAAGGCGCCATCGTCCACCGACTTGGGCTCGTCACCATCGCCGATGCTCTCCAGGTCCGCCTTAGCGATCCGCACGCGCCCGAGGCTCTTCACGCATGCGAAGAACAGGTGCTGCATCAGCGTAAAGTTGGCCTCGGTCTCCTCAATGCGAGCCTGCAGCAAGGCGAGGCTTTTGCCTTTGGTGTCCTTGCGCTCGGTCGCGCGGCGCACTTGCCGGCTGTGTTTGTCCGTGAGGTTCATTCCGCAGCCTCCTTCATGGGCATGAGCACAGCAGCGAGCTTCCCGTAGTAGAACGCGCGCCCGAGGTGGGTCAGCGCCGCGTCGACCAGTACATGGACCTGTCCGCCCATCTGTTCCCAGCGTGTGCAGAAAGACCAGTCTTCCGTGAGGTGCGTGCCGGCGGTCTCGGGGTCTTGGCAGGCCATGCGGTAGCTGTCAGCGGCGAACTCCAGCGCGGGACCTCGGCCAGGATCACCAGGCTCGGTCTCCTTCACTGCCTCCGAGATGAGCTGGTCAAGCAGCCGCTCCCGCGTCGAATGCGGATCGAGCATCGTATCCCAGAACACAATGTGCTGCAGCTCGCGCGGCCCGTTGTACGTGACCCAATGCTCGATCCGGTGCCGATAGTGCGCGATGTATTCCTCGATGGCCTCGCGCGTGACCATGAGGAATCCGGTGCCCGTGTACTTCGCGCGCATGAATCGAGCCGCTCCGGTCCGCTCCGTCGTGAAGGTCGGCCACTCGTTGCTCGTGAGCACGTGCTCGTGAGGCGAGAAGCAAAGCTGGGAAGCGACAAGCTGGAGCTCCGCCGGGTCCGTGGTCCCGCGCTGCACCGCCTCAACGACCATCTTCCACTCGATGCCCTTGAGCGGGTAGGGGATGCCCACGACCGGCAGGCCCGAGTCCATGAGGGTCCAGACGTCCTCGGGGCGGAACGCGATGTCATTGTCGACGAACAGCAGGTGGCTGCACTTGCTTTTCAGGAAGGCCGCCACGACGCAGTTGCGGGCCCGCGCGATGCCGCCGATGTGCTCCGAGGGAGGGATGAGCAGGCCGCGGCCCTCGCGAATGGCGGACTGCGATAGGGCGGCGAGGGAGCTCGCGTTCTCCGTGCTCTCCGCCCAGCCGATGCGTCCGAAGTATATGGAGGGAGCTGTCATTGCTCCGCCCATGATTCCAGTTCAACCCTATGAGGTTGGCTGCCGCCGCTCGCATCGAGGCGTTTGGCCCAAGCCTCAGCCCATTCTTTGGTGCCCGCCGACGGACCTTCTTTTGGGCCACACCAGCGATGCGGCTTAGTTCCGGCGCACTGACAAATGACGATGTACTTGGTGTCAAAGCTCATTGCGCGGCCTCCGGCGTCCCCATGGGCAGCTCCCGCTTGTGCGCGCAGACCAGGAAGCTCGGCGAGTCGTAGATGCCGCCGTGGCCCAAATTGTCGAACACGCCGATGTTCTTCCCATACTCACGCGCAACGACGGGAAAGCTCACCTGGTCTTGACATGTCACCTGGCATTCCTTCCACCAGCGCTTGCCCAGCTCGAGCACCTCGGGCGTATGGGTGCGCGCGATAATCCCGGTCGAATAGAGGCCACCGTGGCGAGGATGACCGGCCTGCATGTACTTGGCGGCTTGCCAGAGGACGCGCTGGGTTCGGTAACGCGGCGTGTACTCCGACTCGATCGCCTCGTCGAGGATGCAATCGCGGTAAGGGTGCTTGTACGTGGCGATATCGCACATGATGCCGCGCTCCAGCATCAGAAGCGCGTCGTAGAACAGGGCGTCGCTTCGCACCAGGACACTCCCATCGAGCCAAAGCGAATGCTCGCAGCCCTCGGGCGGGTGGCATTTCCTGAGCTTAGCGGCCAGGAACGGCGGCTCGCCGGGGCGCGGCTCGATATGCGCCTCCCAGCCCATCTCGCGCGCGGCTGCTGCAGTCTCCTCGCTGTCTGTGTAGAACAGCCAGCGGTCTACGAGTGGCGAGGCGTGGATTGGCTTCGGATCCTCATACAGGCCGTAGCACGAGGTGTAGACGGTCAGGCTCATACCAGCCGTCCAGTGCGGACACGGTGAGAACGATTCACATCCTCTGCGGTACCAGTGGCGTCGCCGGAGTGACCCCCGGATCGTTCCACACCGCCTAGGACCGCGAGGTAGCTAATCCTCGGTCGGGGCCGCCCCCGATTCATGCCGCGTGATCTCATTCGCCCCTCGGCCAGTCCGGAAGATCCTCATGCGCGCCCGTGAACGCGACGCATTCCGCGCAGCGCCCGCCGCCGGGGACGCGCTTCATGCCGCACCAACTGCACTTCGGCGCGATGCGTGGGAACCTGCGGGCCAAATCGCGCCCGTACCACCCGAGCAGCAGCGAGCAGGCGATGAAGGCGCCGTCATGCCAGGTCATTCCGGATCCTCGGTGAGATCCTCGATGTGCCGCCGCACGTCACGAAGCGCGCGCTGGTACGCCTGTCTATAGATCTTGTTCAGGATGGCCCGCACCATGAAACGATATTGACTGTCTGAGCGAACGAGGTCGCGCAGTGCCGTTACCTCTTCCTCGAACAGAGGCGCGCTCACTTCGCCCCCGCGGCCTTCTTCGGAATCTCCTTGCCGAACGCGCCGAGGCACTGGAAGTTTCGGGCCGTATCATCCATTGCCGCAAGGACCACCTCGTCGGTTGCCTGCACGACACTAAGCACGAGGTGCCACGGCACATCCTCCCGAAGCTTGGTGCGCGGGTGCTCGATGCGCAGGATCGGAATGCCGGGCGCGAGCTCCGTGAGGGTCAGCAGGTAGCCCTGGCGGCCCATCTTAGGAAAAGTCTCGATGATGTCATCCTTGCGGGGGTACTTGCCGAGCGCATCGCCTGGCAGGTCCACGCTGCGCGACAGGCACGCGCGGATGAATCGAACCGGACCACTCATTTTTCGCCCCTCTCTCCGCCGGCCCGCTCCTTCGCGTCCAGCTCGGCTATTATGCGCAACAGTTCGCTCCTGGCAAGTTCTAGCATCGCCAGGCGCTTGCGCGGGTCCTTCTCCTCCTCGGCCGGCGCGTCGGGGGTGGTCTCGAGCACGGCCCTAGCTGCCGCGACACGAGCCATTGCGTTGCGCCCACCAAACCCAGCCGCGACCTTGTCGAGCGTCCGAAGCGCCGCTTTCCTGCGCTCCGCTGGGGTCAAGTTGTCCCAGTCGCCCCCCTGACCCCCCTCGCCTGTCGTAGCAGATTCATCGTCTTCGGGTTCAGAACGGCATTCTATCGTCGCCATCGCGCTCCACCTCCGGTTGTGCCTGCAAGGCCTTTACGACCGCCTCGAGCTCCCTAGCCCTGATGGTGATGCCCTGCTTGCCAGGACGCCATTCGCCCTCCTGAGTCTTCCAGAACACCCGGATCGAGTGCCATGACACGTCGCGCTCGCTGGTGCGTGCCTTGGTGTAGGTAACCCTAAGCTCTTCATCTCCACGCGGAATAGAGACCAGCACGGCCTCTGATGTGATCGTCAGATCGCCACCAGTCCGGTTGGGTCTTGCACCACCTTGTTGCCTACCAGAACTCCCATGTGCGTTGTTGTCACCATTGCGGTTCATGAATCCTTACCTTTCAGCATGCCGGTGAGCCGACGAATGAATCTGGCCCGACGCCGAAGGCACCCCTCTGGGGTGGTGCCCTTCGTCGGGTGAGTTTCGTCGGGGTACCATCGGGTCGGTAGTCGGGTGAGATTGTTTTACCATATCGCGCACTTGCTATCAGTGGCCAGACGGTTCTTCGTCGTCGTCGGGGTTAGTCGGGCCAGATGCCGAGTCGGGCCAAAGTCGGGCCACCTTCACCGGGTCCATACGTAGCGAGAATACCTTCACCATCTTACCTCTACGCTCTCCGTTCTCGCCTCGGATGCGCTTGGCTTCAAACAGGCCGGACAGCGCCGCTTGGACGTCTGCCCAGCTCCGGATGGTGAACTTGGCGAGCTCGTTCGCGGTAGCTGGCGAGACGGCGAGCCTGGCTAGGATGCGCTCCTCGAGCGGCGCCTCATCGGTTGGCTTGGAGCCGACCACGACGAGCTTGCGGGTTGCGCCTTCCTTGACCACCGACCATGTCACCGGCTCCGGATAGTCGTCCACCTCCTCCCGAAGCTTGGCGAACGTTGCGGTTGAGCTGACAACGCGCCCGCTGTCGTCCTTGGCGCCCTTGATGAGCATGACCGTATCGGCCTGCCCAACGCGCTGGGTTGACCCGCTTACGTCGGATAGGTCGCCACTGGTCCCGTTCTTCCTGGTATGCGCCACGGCCCATACGATGGGCTTTGTGGCTTCGCTTGGGGCGAGTTCAATCGTCTTGGCTACCAGGTCGAAGATGGCGATCTGGGCCTCCTCGCTGTTCCCATCCGATGGGGCCACGCGGGCCACGGTATCAATGGCGATGTCGCTCACTAGGCCGGCGGCGACGAGGCGCCCGATGTCCTGCCACTCTGGCGAACCGATGTGGACAGCTTTGCGCGCGATGATAATGACGCGCTGTAAGGCGATGTCGTTTACACTGAGAATCTCGCAGGAGCGAAGGAGCTTTCTGGAGGCAGAAATCTCACCGTGCTCGCCCTCTAGCAGTACGGTCCAAGCGCCTTCCGGCGCCTTCTCGATTTTGCGGCCGAACATCTTGATCGGCTCGCCCTCGTTCATTCGGGCCACCAGCAGCAGGAAAAGAAGTGTGGTCTTGCCTTCGCCTGGGCCTCCGGCGAGAAGGATGATGGTGCCGGCGACAGCGATGTCCTGCCAGACGTAAGGAACAGGCTCCTTCGCCTTTTTCAGGATCGCGTCTCGCCCAAAAAGCGCCACCTTGGCTAGGTGCGTGAGCCCCCTCATGGGCTCTAGGCGTGTAGGTATCTCGAGCGCCGCTAACGCGGACTGCGGTGCGTTTGGGTAGTGCTGGCCGTTCGTGTGCTGCGGTCCGCCTATCTCGACCTCGAAACTCCAAGGCCGGTCATCATCGGGCGGCACCTGGGTCATTTGAGACCCGCCCCAAGCTGCTCACGTGGCGAGGGGGGATGCGCAGAGCTACCGAAGCAGTTGCGCGCGTCACGTGAGCATCTTGCGAAGGGTCTCAAAGCGCCTCAGTTGCCCACCCTCCACCCCTGGAGGCACGGCATGCTGAGCCTGCCACATTCGCATCCTGCGAGGCAAAAAAGAAACGCTACCGTGAGGCGGATTTGTGGGAGCGGCGCCTACGTGCTGAGGTCGACATCCACTAGTCGCACGCCAGCGATCTTCGCAAGGATCCGCATGCTGCTAGTCCCTCGGCCTCCAGGGAAGGCCACGACAACATCCGGGTTGGATCGGATCATCTTCCGATTTCGCATGGGCCCAGCCGCTCGCCCGTAGCGGTTCCAATCCGCCGGATAGACCTCGCATGGGAGCCCACGGGACCTAGCCCACTCGCCGGCGATCGAGTCCACGCCTGCGCATCCGCCGTGCAGGATCGTAGGCATCTGACCGAAGAAAACGTCGTCCAGCTTCCCGAAGATCCAGTCGCGATCGGTCAGCGTGCGCCCTCCGCAAACGATGGCCCTCACCGCTCCGCCCTCGCCTTCGCATCCTCTGCCACCTCGCGCCAAAAGCTGTACGTCTCCCGCTCGCACCGCAGCGGCGCCACCAGAACGGCAAGCTCGCGCACGGTGCGCTCCGCCTCCTCGCAGGCCGCCGCGCACTTGGGCCGCAGCTCGCATATCTTCGCGTAGGCCGCGGCGGATTGCGGCGTATAGAGCGGCGTGCGGGCCATGCGCTTCATGGCGGTCAGCAGGGCGATCTGGTGGCTCCGCGCGACGGACAGGTCCGCCAGCATGACGTCGCAGGCGTCTAGGGTCTGCTGGCTCATAACTTGAGCGCATCCTTTCCTGCACGAAAAGCAGCATAGAAGTCAGGCGCCAACTCGAGCACCCTTAGCCCTTCGCTGTAATCGTCCGCCGCATGAGTCTCCTGCATTGCCCTGCCCCACGACGACGGCGCGCACTTGCCCATGACCTCAACGCACTTCTCCAGAGCCACGCGAACGCGCTCGGGTTCGTCAAGAACGCTGCGCACAGTTGCGGCGTGTGACAACCAGAAGTTCTCTGCCTGCTCGTCGCCATCGACGATCGCGCGACGATGCTCGATCATGTAAAGCTCGTGCGCCTGCTCCAGGGCCGATCGCATGGTCCACTTCATCACGCCGCCCTCCGAATCCTAAACCGACTCTGCCTCGCCATGGCCTCACCGCGCCGCGCACATGCGCCGTAGCAGGTCCACCGCGCTCGCATGCATCGCCTCGACCGTGGGGCGTAGGCGGCTTCGAGCGGCATCCCCCGCGGCAGCCCTCGCGGCAGCCGCTTGTGTGCGCGCCTCGGCACACGCGGGGCCCGCGTTCGCGAGATCCTCCTGCGACCGAATCGGCGCGAGCGCCTCCAGCTCCGCGGCGCACACATCAAGCTTCGCGAGCCGAAGAAAGGCAGGCGTCCGCGTCCGGATGTCCCAGTCGATGGACATCCACATCCGGCGCCGCATCAGTTCGTCATCGCCGCGCGTGTCCGGCAGCAGGTCCAGCAGCTCCGGCGTGAAGATTCGCGTGCGCGCCTCGTCACTGCCCAGCGCGTCATTCCACCGCCGCACGAAGCCGCCGATCAACGGGTCCACGCAGGCCAACGAGTCCGTCCAGCCTGAGATCACCGCCTGCTTATCCCACCCCTGCCGCGCAGCCCATCGCAGGTAGCACGCCTCCATGGCGCATGACTCCACCTTGCCATTCGGGGGCGGGTGATTGCCGTGCTTGATGGTGAGGTTGTCGATGTCCCACGGAATGCTCGTTGTCATGTATGTGTCCCTTTGCTTGCAAGTTGAAAACGAAAACGAGATTGCCTCTTGCGCTCTTCGCTGCTCCACCTCCGAAGCAACCCGAGCGTAATATCCGCCCCAAACGCGGGCGTCCCCACGAAGAACGTAGCGACCCGGGCCCGCGCGTAGAAGCTCGCCACGGAGCCGAGGATCGAACTGGTGCGGATGGCGCTGGCCCGCGCGCAGTCCTGTAGGTTGCCCTCGACGATCAGGGCTGCATAGCGGTGCAGGCCGAGCCGCGCGATCTCGCGATCGAAGCGCGCCCTTTCGTGCGTCAAGCTCGAGCATAGGTCGCCGATCGACTTGCGCTCACAGCTAGCCACTCCGATGAGGCCGGGTGTGGAGTAGTCGCCCGAGCGTAACGCCTGCACGCGCACCTCGACGGGCACGTCACGGCCAGCAACGCGAATGGTCGGAGGGAACGGAAACCCACACTGCTCACGAGAATCCTGGATGACCACAAACGGGCGCGGCTCTGCTCTCATGTGGTAATCGCCTTCAATGAGTCGTGCTCGGCCAAAAGCTCGCCGGTCTTCGAATAGAACCGCCAACACTTGCGAACGGGGTCCGCTTCGGTGCCTTCTCCGCGCACGAACTCCACCTGGATCACTTCGCGCATGCGGACGTCGTCAATCCGCTGGTCCATTGTCGGGTTCATGTGGCCTCGCCGCGGGCCTTGGCTAGCAGTTTTCTGGCTTGCGCGACCACCTTGCCCTCAGTGACGCCGCCAGATCCGAACGCCTCGATGCAGTCGGCGGCCATTTGCAGCATGCGGTACAGCTCCGGCGCCGCTGCGAAAAGTTGCGCGTGTTCCTTGTCGATGCAGTAGCTGGTATGACCGCCGTCAGTACGCCAGCCCGTACGATCCGGATCTGCTGAGACCGTGTACCCGACGAAGTAACCTTCGCCGTCACGCTCAGGATCGGAGTCGAGCCCTCCGCCGTCCGGGTATCCGCCGGCCTTCACAACGAAAAGCACCTGATCCCACGGTTTCATCCCAGCACCTCCGTCCACTCCGCGCACCGCGCCTCATCGTCCTCGCGAAACTTGGCGCTCCCATAGTCCGACGTGGACGGCGCCATACGATCGAACTGATGCACCGTCTCTGTCTCCAGAGCCTTCGGAGTGAGCGCAATGGAGCGGGCGATGCTCTTGCGGCGAGGCTTCGACTTGGGCGGTTCCTTCTCAGCCTGACGTGCCTCCAAAGCCTGGATCCAAAGCGGCTTCATTCTGCATGCCTCCCCTGCGCAGCGACAGTGCCGCCAGCGGTGACCGGCGTCGGGTTCGCCTCCCGGTAAGCCTTCGCGTACCGCTTCGCCAGGATGCGCAGGCGGGCCCCGGCGGCGAGAGGTTCGGGTCCGTTATGGTCAGTCGCCCACTCGTAGTCCAGGCAGGCCGCAAGGACGTCGCGGCGCGTGGCGGATAGGGTGTCGGTCATAGCGTCCCCTTCGCCCTTCGCTGTGCCCTCGTGTTGTGCTCGCGCTGCCACGCATTCATACTCTGGCGGCGCTCCTCTGGCGACATGGAGCCAGCGTAGTGCTTCCGCTGCCGCCCGATATGGGCCAGCGCGTTGCGGCGCTCCAGGTCGTCCGCGGCGATGGCGCGGCCCCAGGCGGTCCATTCGCGCTCGTGCCGCGGGTCGTGCGCTGAGGCCAGCGTGGTTTGGAGGCCGTTGCGGGCGGTCACGATAGCCCCCTACCGATGATTGGTCCGTCAGCGCATCGTCCGTCTGCACCCATCGGTAAGCCTCCGTGTGTCAGGCACCTCGACACTGAACCCCATGCGCCGCCTTGGCAGGCTCGGAAGCTGGGCGGGATTTCGTGGTCCGTCTGCCTGGGAGCCCATTCGTGCGGGCGCTCCTGATCGCAAGGAAGGCCGCAATCCATGCCGCACTCCATGCAACGGCAATCGAAGCCGCACGCATCGCACCGGAAGCGCCGGGTCACGCCCCCACCTCCCCACACTTCGCCAACCCCGGCCGCAGCGTCCCATCGCGCCACCGCAGCGGATGCCGGCACTTCTTGTTCGCGCACGTCGTCTCGCTCTGCATGCGGTCGAGAATCACGCGCCTCTGCGTCTCGCCGCACGCGGGACAGGTGAAGTCGAGGATCTGGAGGGCGCTCATCCGGTCACCGTAGCGCGCAGGCGGCTAGCCTCAATCCGGCAGGCGGCACAAGCCTTGGTCTTGACGCCATGTCTATCGATGAAGCGGCTTTTGGCGCCGCATACGGGCCGATCATCCGCGGAGACAAGGTGCGTCTCTTTCCCGTCCGCCATGACGCAGACGAGCCGGCGCAACTTGGGCCCGCACATCTCAGCGATCGGGGCGGCATAGTTTGCGCGTTCCCCTACGTCCACGCCGGGCATGTTCACGGCCCGCACCTTCGCGCTCAGCGGCTTGGCTGGTCTCATGCATCCAACCTAACCCATCGCGAGCGGATGCGCAAGAACGTTCTTGACACATCGGCGCCGATGCGCATAATGGGACCCATGAGCGATGAGAGCCAAGCGATGCGAGTGAATGTGAGCCTGGACCATGAGGCCATGGAGGCGCTGGTCGTTGTGATGGCAGGGATGCCGTCGAGGGACGCGAGCGGGAAGCCGGTCACGATCGGTCCCGCCGATGCGCTCAGGCATGCGCTGCATGAGACTGCGAAGCGACTGAACAACAGGAAGGGGAAGTGAGATGCCCAAGATCAAAAAGGTTGAGCGAGCGGTTGTGGTCTGCACGGCCAAGCGCGCCGTGGTGTTCGGGTACACGTACGAGGATCCGAATGCCATGATCGGGCGCGGCCTCGCGACGATCGAGCGGGCCCGCATGTGTACATACTGGAGTGCGCCCACGCACGGCGTGATGGGGCTCGCCGGCATCGGGCCGCAGAAAGGCAGCAAGATCGGGCCGCGCGTTCCGTCCGTGACCCTAGAGAGCCTAACCGCCGTCATGGTGTGCTCTGACGATGCCGTCAAGGCGTGGGAGGCGGAGACGTGGAGCTGATCGTCAGGCTCACGCGCGCGCAACTCGTCGCGCTCAACCCGTGCGAAGACGGGTTGGCGGAGTTCGACCGGATCGCGCCGTCCGGCGTTTACGAGGCCCACAGCGTCAAGGCTCACCAAAAGGTGATGGCGCAGCTCCGTGGCGACTGGGCCGATTGGATCGGGCCAGTCGCGCTGTCCGGGGACGGGTACGGGTTCGGGTCCGGGTCCGGGTCCGGGTCCGGGTACGGGTCCGGGTCCGGGCACGGGTACGGGCACGGGTCCGGGTACGGGTACGGGTACGGGGAC
>Ga0070733_10001213_pt1 | contig 19440 bp, 15 predicted proteins | sample Coa_R1_9_FD_66450 | JGI IMG/M metagenome (GOLD analysis project Ga0070733, IMG submission 66450) | Surface soil microbial communities from Centralia Pennsylvania, which are recovering from an underground coalmine fire - Coalmine... | ecosystem: Environmental > Terrestrial > Soil > Unclassified ... | reverse complement strand
ATCGGGTGGCACACGTTCCGTCACACATATCGTGCTTGGCTGGACGAGACCGGAGCACCCGTGGGCGTACAGCAGAAACTCATGCGACACGCGCACGTCTCAACCACGATGGACCAGTACGGCAATGCCTCGGCCTTGGCCAAGCGCAAAGCCAATCGCCCGATCGTGCAACGCCTCTTGCAAAGGCCTGTCAATCAAGAGGTCTCAATTCAATAAATAAGGGGAACTGTGTGGCAGTTCCCCTTATTGGACAGTTTTGGACAGTTGCTGCAAGTGCCCAATGGCCCGTAACTCTATGATTGCGTTGGTTGCGGGGGGTGGATTTGAACCACCGACCTTTGGGTTATGAGCCCAACGAGCTACCAGACTGCTCCACCCCGCATTTCGATCATAGCAACCGGGCGGGGTGCCGTCAAACTTCGCCAAGCGGCGGCAGTGTCCTCATGCAAAATGCAGCGTCCCAACTCAAAATTAGGAAACTACTCAATCGGTGGCCAGACGGGGCGCGAGAGCTCGGGGCCTCCGGAAGAATGTTGCGCGAACCATAGCATCCGATGGAGAATTGTGGCATCGAAGGAGCCGTCGCCCGGATTACGCCGACTCAGTCTCCGCATTCAGGCAATCCGCACAGCGCACGCTCACCGAACCTGGAGGTTCCTAACATGCCGAAGAAAGAAGTCACCCCTACCCGACAATCCACAATCAGCGCCCAGCCTCGCATTCACCAGAGCGCTGCCGAAATACAAGCTTACGGGACAGTTTCGCACGCGCTTCCTCTTGAACTGGAGGAACCGGTGCGCCTGGAGATGACCGAGCAACTCAATGTGTTGCTCGCGGATACAATGACCCTGCGCGATCTGTACAAGAAGTCGCACTGGCAGGTTGCCGGGCCCACGTTCTATCAGCTGCATCTATTATTCGACAAGCATTATGGAGAGCAGGCGGAGATCGTCGACACGATTGCCGAGCGCATCCAGCTGCTGGGTGGAGTGTCGGTGGCTATGGCCGCCGACGTCGCGGAGACCACGCGTATCGCGCGTCCGCCGCGAGGCAGGGAAGAGGTGCCGGTTCAGATTTCCCGCCTGCTAGACGCCCACCAGATCATCATCGGTCACTGTCACCAGTTGGCGCGCCGCGCCTCCGAGTTGGGTGACGATGGCACGAACGATCTGGCAGTCAGCGATGTTCTGCGGCCCAACGAACTGCAGGTATGGTTCCTGAGCGAGCATCTGGTGGAGGTTCCGCTCGTGCATGCCGCCGAGCCGAGTCAGCGAAAAGCTGGATAGTTTCTATGCCCGTTGTCGTGATAGTCGACGTATCGATTTCCGGTGGCGGCTCCATAAAAAACGGCTGCAAATAAGGTGCCATTGTTTTAGTCGATCGTCGACTTGCACAAGCCGCGCTGCATCTTTTGCGGAAATCTTTGAAAATTCCTGCCGCGCTCGTGCGCGGTCCATCCATTACGGCACCACGTGACCGTCGGGGATCGGAACCTGTATTGCCGGATCGCAGGGAATCATGCACAATGCGTGATCGACCTGCAATTCGGAAATCAACTTCCGGTCTCAGCATGCTGGCAAATATAAGATGTTGTGGCAATGCGGCAGCCCGGGGCCGATCTCTTCCGGTACGCGACATCCGCCGACGATGTCGCGGCGCTCCAGCACGAGCGCCGAATTACCGCCCGCGCCAGATAAAGCGGCAGCCATCAGGCCGTTGTGACCAGCGCCAATCACGATCGCGTCGAACGCGGATTTGGAACTCGCTTTGCTTCGCTTGACCTGAAGTCACGCGATTCTCTTCGAGCCGCGTGACGCTACCGTGCCGTACAGCAAAAATGAAATTGAAATCGAAAGAGCGCTGCGATATCCTTCCGTGACTTGCAGTCACTTCTATGCCAGGAATCGCCAGCAATCGTGTCTCGCCTCCGCTCTACCAGCGGCAGGTTTCCCTACGCCCCAGGTCTGAGGCGAAACGCGCCCGCATCATTGAAGCAGCCACTCAGCATTTCGCCGAACATGGTTATCATGCCGCTCGCGTAGGAGACATTGCGCTTGCCCTCGGCATCGCCAAAGGTTCCATCTTCCAGCATTTCGGCAGCAAAGACGGCTTGTTCTTTGAGGTCTACAAGCGGGCGGTTCGATCCTTCCCGAAGTATCTCGACGCTCCTGCGGAAGTCCGCGCGGCCGGATTTTTCGAAGTACTGCGCTACTGGCTGGTGCGTACCGAGCATCTGTTGCGAGAGGACTGGATTCCTTATCGCATTTCTCTGCTCGGGAACTACGGTACCGACCTGATGTTGAAGCGCGAGATCAACCGTTTTCTGATGACCGAAGATCCTTACGGGACGGTTACCTTCGTCCGCTTTGGTCTCGAACGCCGCGAGCTGAGCGACGACATGGACATCGAGATGATTGTCTCGATTCTCGACTGGATGATGGAGCGTTTTCAGGACGCCCTGCTCACTGCGGAGCTCGACCCAGGCCTATTCCGCCGCCAAGGCGAGCTCGCGGAAAAGAAGGAAGCCAGAATCCAACAGTTTCTCGGCGTGTTGCAGCGCGCGATCGGCCCCATCACGGCAGGTCCGGCGTCTGGCGCGCGTCTTCGGCCACGAGAAGATCGGCGTCGCGCAGACCGTCGCCGGTAGAATGCCGTAGTCGTTCTGTACCTTGAATCGTGATTCAGACGGACGCTTCAACGACATGAACATGCCACTTTCCATCGAGCAGATTCTCTCCAGCTACAACGATCGTGCACCGCTGTCGGAAGCCTCGACCATCCCCGCGCCTTGGTATGTTGATCCACGAATCGCGGAGATGGAGCGGCTCAACGTTTTCAGCAAGACCTGGCAACTCGTTGCCCGCACCGATCAAGTGCGAGAGTCCGGAACATTCGTCTCCACGCGACTGGCCGGGGAGCCTGTGGTTGTGGTTCGCGGCAGCGATGGCGAACTGCGGGCTTTCTACAACGTGTGCCGGCATCATGCGGCAGCTGTAGTCACGCAACCGTGCGGCCAAGCGGAGATCCTGCAGTGTCCCTATCACGGTTGGAAATATGGGCTTGACGGATCGCTCAAAGGGATGCCGGAGTTCGACGGCGTGCAAAACTTCGACCGCGCGCAAAATGGGCTGGTCCCGATTCGCGTGGAAACCTGGGAGTGCTTCGTTTTCGTGAATCTCGATCCGCAGGCCACGCCATTGCTCGACTTTCTTGGCGGACTGGTCAAGCGTGTTACGCCGCTTGCCGTCAGTAAACTGCATTACTTCGACCGCAGAAGCTACGACATCAACTGCAATTGGAAAGTTTACGTCGATAACTTTCTCGACGGCGGCTACCACGTGCCTCATCTGCACAAGGGCCTGAGTTCTGTGCTCGACTACAAGCAGTACACCATCGAGAACGAGGATCGTTACTGCCTGCAGTCGAGTCCGATGATCGCTTCCGACGAAGATGCGGCCACGGGAGCCACGCGCAAAGGCGATCGCGCCTGGTATTTCTGGCAGTATCCCAACCTGATGATCAATTGTTACGAGGGGTACATGGACACGAACTATGTCATCCCTGTCGACGCCGATCATTGCGCCGTGATTTTCGATTTCTATTTCAGCGACGTGAGCGAAGCGCGGCGCGAGTACAACACGGAGTCGGTGAACGTCGGCAACCGCGTGCAGGATGAAGATCTCGGCATTTGTGAAGACGTGCAGCGCGGTCTGAAGTCGCGCGCCTATGGTGCCGGTCGTCTCTCGGTTCGTCGCGAAGCGGGGGAGCAACTATTTCACCGCTTGCTCGCCGCCGACTTGAAGGCTGTGCCCGCGACATCTCTGGCTGCAGCTGACTGAGAATCGCGATCACGGAACGGCATTCACCGAACGAAAGGCCATCGTGAAACAATTCCTGATTTTTTTTGCAGCAAGCTGCATCCTCGCCGGCGTTGCCCCTGCTCAGATCACCGCGGTTCGCGCTGGAAAACTCGTTGATACAGATTCCGGCGCGGTGCTCACCGATCAGGTCATCCTGATTCACGGTAACAAAATCGAAAAGGTCGGGAAGGGAATCGAAATTCCCGCGAACGCAATCGTCGTCGATCTCAGCAATATGACGGTTCTGCCCGGTCTTATCGATTGCCACACTCACGTCGCCGATGGTGCGCACGACACCGAGCCGATGGGACAGTTCAAAAAGACCGGAGCGCAGGTCGTACTCGAGTCCGTGCCCAATGCCCGCGCCATGCTTGAGTCCGGATTCACCACGGTGCGCGATGTGGGCACTTATCGCGCCTTGGGCGACATCGCTCTGCGCGACGCCATCAACCGCGGCGACATCATTGGCCCGCGCATGTTTGTCGCTGGCGCGTACGTTACGATTTCCGGTGGCGCCGGCGCGCTCACCGGCCTTGCTCCTGACATTCAGTTGCCGTGGGATCTCCACTACGGTGAGGCCAATGGCCCGTGGGAGGTACGCAAAGTAATTCGTCAACTCGCCCACGACGGCGTCGATCACATCAAGGTTCTTTCCAGCGGAGCCGTGCTGACTCACGGCAGTAATCCGAAGTCGCAGGAATTTACTTTGGAGGAACTTCACGCCGCAGTGGACGAAGCCAGCTTTTTTGGCTTGCGCGTCGAAGCGCATGCTCATTCACCGGAAGGAATCAAGAATGCAATTCGCGCCGGTGTGGCGTCAGTCGAACACGCGAGCCTAATCGATGACGAAGGCATAGCCCTTGCCAAGAAGAACGGCACCTATCTCGACATGGACATATACGACGAAGAATGCATACAGGAGGCAGGCAGGGCCGGAGGGATGCCAAAGGATTTTCTGGAACACGACGCTCAACTGGGTCAAGCGCAGCGCGACAATTTCCGCAAAGCGGTCGCTGCCGGAGTGAAAATGTCATTCGGCACGGACGCCGGAGTCTGCCCTTATGGTACGAGCGGCAAGCAATTCGCTTTTATGGTGAAGTATGGAATGACGCCGATGCAGGCCATTCAGGCCGCAACCAGCAACGCCGCCGATTTGCTCGGTCACTCGAACGAACTTGGATCAATCAAGCCCGGCAAGTACGCCGACCTCATCGCGGTTCCCGGCGATCCGCTTTTGGATATCCGCCTGCTCGAGAATGTGAAAGTCGTAATGAAGGACGGGAAAATCTACAAGCAGTGAGATATCACTGATGCGCGCGGAATTGTTCCCTGCCACGCCTTTGTCTCGATCATCCCGGGAAGTTGGGAAGTTGTGCCAGAAGTTGTCCGCGCACTGACGAGCGGTTAACGTTGCGGATCTTGCTCCCGCCGCATTGCGCGCAAATCGATTCCCAGTTGCTCCGCTTTCTTATACAGGTGACTGCGCTCCAGGCCAAGCACTTTTGCGGCCACACTCATGTTTTGGTGGCTGCGCTTCAGTTCGGCAAGAATCACTTCACGCTCAAACAACTGCACCCGGTCAGCAAGCGGCCCCGCGGCGAGAGTCGCAGCCCCAACGGCACTTGTAGAACCTTTCGGCAACGCCAGTTGCACCGTCTCCAAATCAACCTGACCCTCGGTCGCAAGCAGCATCAGCCGCTCGACCATGTTGCGTAATTCGCGAACATTCCCCGGCCAGGCATGCGATTGCAATCCTTCCATCGCCTCCGCCGAGAATGGAACCGGTTTCCAGCCGTTCTGCGCACATACTTGTGCGGCGAAATGTTCGACGAGAGCTGGAATATCGTCGCGCCTTTCACGCAGCGGCGGCAGCACCAGCGGAAAAACGTAGATGCGATGAAACAGATCCTGACGGAATTTCTCTTCCCGCACTCGCGCTTCAAGATCGCGGTGGGTTGCAACCACAACGCGAACATTAACCGCGATCGGCTGGTCGCCACCAATGCGCTCGACCTCACCTTCCTCGAGCACGCGCAGGAGTTTGGCTTGCATGTTCAACGGCATGTCGCCGATCTCGTCCAGAAAAATCGTTCCCTGATCAGCTTGCTCGAACTTGCCTACGTGTCGTCCTGACGCTCCGGTGAACGAACCTTTTTCGTGTCCGAAAAGCTCCGACTCGATCAGTTCCGCCGGCACCGCGGCGCAGTTCAACGTAACGAAAGGCCCAGCCGCGCGGCCGCTTCGTTCGTGGATCGTGCGCGCAATCAACTCCTTCCCCGTGCCAGTTTCGCCCAAAATGCATACCCGCGTTTCGCTTGCGGCCACGCGCTCCAGTTGCGCCATCACGCGCCGCATGGCCTCGCCTTGCCACACAATCTCATGCTTGCCCAGGCGCTGGCGCAGTTGCCGGTTTTCGCTTTCCAGGCGTTGCAGCTTGAGCGCATTCTCCACTGTCAACAGAAGTTTGTCGGTCGAGATCGGTTTCTCCAGAAAGTCGAGCGCGCCCAGACGTGTTGCCCTCACCGCCATTTCGATGTGTGCCTGGCCCGACATCATGACCACCGGCGCGGTTACTCCTTGTCGCTTGAGTTCTTCGAGCAAAGTCAGACCATCTTTTCCGGGCATGACCACGTCGGAGAGAATCAGATCGAAGTCCTCTGCCTTGGCTAGTTCCAGAGCCTTGCCCGCGTTGTCGCACACCGTGGCCTCGTGGCCCGCCAGCCGAAAAGCACGGGATAGTGAGGCGAGCGTGTTAGCCTCATCGTCCACGATCAAAAGATGCGCTTTGAGGGGCAACGGTCCTCCTTCGATGTTTAGCCTTCCTTCGTGTACCTATTGCATCCTTGGTGGTTTACTCTCTCGCCTTCTGCAGTGTATCGGTATTGCAGGGCAACTCGATCACGAATGTCGTTCCTTGTCCCGGCTTGCTGTGCACACTGATCCTTCCGCCATGATCGCTCACCACCGACTGCACAATCGCCAACCCCAGACCCGTTCCATGCTGTTTGCTGGTGTAATAAGGAGTGAAGATGCGCTCGCACTCCTCCGGCGTCATTCCTGACCCGGTATCGGCAACTTCAATCAGAGTCTTCCCGTCGTCGCGGCGAGTACGAAGAGTGAGCGCGCCACCCTGGGGCATCGCATCCATCGCGTTGAGCACCAGATTCGAGATGGCGCGGTGCAGCAGGTCGGTGTCCGCTGCGATCGGTTCCAGATTCCCATCGAGTTCAAGCTTGCAGACGATCGGTGCGCGCCCCGGAGCCTGCAACTGTGCCTGAAAAAGTTGGGCAACGCCTCGGATCAATTCGTTCACCGGTACCGCCTGCAACTGGGGATGCGGCATCTTCGAAAACTCGCTGAAACGCCCAATGATGGTTTTCAAATTCGAAATCTCGGCCAGCAGCGTGCGCGAACTCTCGCGAAATACTTCGTCGAACTGTTCGGGGTTCTGCAGCCGCGCGCGAACCAGGTTCTCGACCGTTAGCTGTAACGGAAACAGCGGATTCTTCAATTCATGCGCCAGGCGCCGCGCCAACTCACGCCACGCCGCCACGCGCTCCGACTGTACTAATCGTTCTCTTTGCGCCAGCAGCTCAGCCGTCATGCGATTAAATGACTCGGCCAGTTGCGAAACCTCGTCACGCCCCGCAACCTCGACGCGCGTGTTCCAATTCCCCGCGGCCACGTCCTGCGCCGCTCGCGCCAGTTGTTCCACCGGGCGCGTCACTCGCGCCGCCGCCCAACTGCTGAGCAATATCGCCAGCACAATCCCTCCCCCGCCCACCAGCAGCGCCGACGCGCGAATACGCCGTTTTAGTTCGACATACGACCGCCGCGAATTTCCGATCAGCAGAATTCCCAGGAGCGGATGCTCTTTGCCCGCGCCTCGAAGTGGAATCGCATGGAAAACTTCATCGTCAGCCTGATCGCCTGACCACTGCACAATTCCCTTCATCTCCTGGTTGTACTGGCGCACCGCGTCGACGAGTGTCGCCAACTTCTCCGTCGGCCGTGACCCATCCGATGCGTTTCCGCCGCCAGCAGCCTCCACCAGATAATCAGCCGAAAAATGGTCTCCGCGATTTTGGTAAAGCAGCGCACGCATATCGGCAGGCAAGTCCAGCGCGGAAAGAAAATTCTTGTCCAGCCGCCTGCCGCCAACCGCGTAGACCGGATGTTCACCCACCCGAGTCGCCCGCACGGCAAACAGTCCAAGCGCAGTGGAGTCCTGCAGCTCCTCCTGCTTCAAAAATGCACCTTGCTCGCTCGATCCCGAGAGATTGTCGAACGCGATTTCAGGGTAGCCAAACTTTGCCGGCCATTGCGCCGACGAAATGATGGTTCCTCGTGCGTCTACCAGTTCCAGGAAGTCGAGCTGGTGACTCTCCGCCAGGGACCGGGCAAGATCGAGATATCCGGAGGAATCAGCGGCAGTGCCGGATGATGCGCCAGACGCCGCGCCATTTAGCGCGGTCGCCATGCGGCTTACAGGCTCGGACGAGGCAATCGCTTCCACGCGCCGCGCCACTTCTTCGCCCTGCCGGTCGAACTCGCGCTGAAACTGCGCGACCAGCGCATTCGTTCGCTGGTTCTCGGTTTTCTCGAATGCACTGCGGGTCATCATAAGCACGAGTCCCGCCACCGAGGCCACCGACACGAAAACTGTCAGCGCAAACACCGTCAGCAATTTACGGCGAAAGATCATGGCTTCCCGCTCCCCAGCCATGAGTCAGCCAGGCTCCAGGTTCCATCGGAACGAGTTGTCCAATTCTTTAAGTTCGAGGACGCAGCGTACGACACCGGCAGATGAAATAGTGGAATCACTCGCTGCGTCGCCAGCATCGATTGCTCAGCCGCGTAAAGCTCTTCCACGGAACTATTCTTTGGTTTCGCGGGAGGCGCTCCGCTTAGCGCAGCGATGTCCGCCAAGGCAATCCACGGATCACCCGAAGCCAGCGGAATTCGCACCAGCCGCAAGTCCGCCGCGGTCGCAGTCGCTGATGGTGCCGTCGGCTGCAACGACAAGCCCGCGTCTCTGGCGTTCAGCGCAATGCGTTCCGCCAACAATCGCGCCACCGGGTCGCTGCCATCGTATGCGACTGTCCACCTCGGAATCTCCCGCACCTGCTCGCGCGCATGCCGCGCGCGCGCCAAATCTGCGTCAGAGGGGAACACGAATCCGTATCCGCTCATCCAGTTCGGAAGAATGCTGGCCGCAGGCTGTCCCGTGCCCTGCAGTAAAACGCTGCGGATCGATCCTCGCTCCACGCTCAGAGCTAATGCCTCGCGCAACATCTTGTCGTCCGCGGAATTTGCATCGCGGCTGAAAACCAGCGCCAGCAGCTCAATCGGAAGCGAGCTCGACGGGCGGCGTGCTTCCAGAGAAATGCGGTGCACCTGTTCCGGCGCGACTTCCACCAGATCGGCCTTGCCCAGCTCCAGCGCGATCGTCTGATCGCGAAAACTCCGGCCCATCTCGATTTCAATTTCATCAAGAAACGGACGCCCGCGCCAATAGCCTTCCTCAGCGGCCACCGTCAGTTTTTTCCCCGGCTGCCAATCTACAATGTGAAACGGTCCAGTTCCGCCGGGCGTGGCGTCCGCATTCCGTTTCGCAATTGCGTTCCGCGCCCGCGCCAGTTCCGCCAGCAACTCAGGGCCAGCGCCGCCGCGCTCGATCACAACCGTATCTCCATCCGTCGCTACATTCCACGCGGGATTCGCCGCACGCAACGAGTCGGCGGCGATCTCTGCGGTGAGCGGCGTGCCGTCATGAAACCTTACACCGCGGCGCAGTCGAAACTGCCAGCGGTTACCCGGTGATACTTGCCATGAAGCTGCCAGCGAGGCCAGTACGCGCCCGTTGTCGTCAGTCGTCACCAACGTATCGAATATCAGCATCGTCAGACTGCGTCGAGCGAGCGAGTCGGGCTGCGAGTTGTCCGCCGGATCGAGCGACGCCGGCGCCGCTCGCATGGCCACGTGCAGAGTTCCGCCGTACTGCGGCCGTGTCTCCGCTTTCGCCGCCATCGTCACAGCCAGCGCGCTACCGACTACAAACCACCGCCAGTCGAAAAGCCTCATAGGATCCAGTGTCTCGATTTCTTGCGACCACAACACTCGCGTCGCCCCTCGCTTCAGTCCACAACGCCGTGACCGGGCCGGAGAAATCCACGGCCGCGCTCACCGCGACCGGATCGCGATCGGGAAATTCGTACGCTCGCACAGAATCTCCCGCGGCGTCTCCGGAATTCGTCGCCAGCACCTGCCAACCCGCGCCGCACTCCGTTTTCACGCTGCCGAGATCGCTGCCCCATCCGAGCCGGACCGCCTGATCGTTCGCGCCGTCGACCAGGTACACCTGGCCGTCCGTCGCAGCGAAAATCCACAGCGTGTATTTCTCTCGTGGCAATAGTGCGGCAGAATAAAACTTCGGCACCGTCGTGAACTTGCCGACTCCAGGAGTCAAAACGCCAGTGAAGAAATTGCGCGTGGGCGCGAAGAATGCGCTTATCTGCGGAACCACGGTCGAAGCGCCATTCCCCAGCCCCGCGCTCGGAAATACCGATAGGGTGCCGCCGTTCAGCGTGCCCGACACTAAGGGCCCCGATAAAAGAGGCCAAGGATCGTCACTCTCGCTGCAATTCAACGTCAGCGGCACGGACGCCGTGCTGTGGCAGATCACGCCCGGAAGATAGATGTCGAGCAAATGATCCCTCGCCGGAATCAGCCGTCCGCGTAAATCCCGCGGCCACGGCCGTGCGTGGACAATAGCCAGCGTCTGTTCCTGCTGCCACTTCCCACCCTGCATCCGGTAGAGCGAGGCTGTCTCCGGATCAAGCACTGCAATGTGCGTCGGCGTCGCACCCTCTTCCAGCACCGCAACGTCAAGAATCGGATTCTCCTGCGTCCACAGCGGAATCTTGCGCAGGCTGAGCGGTACGGAATCGCGGATCGCGGTCAAGCCTTCCGCCCGCGGCGCCGAGACCATCACCACCGCAACCTCGCCCGTACCCTGCCGAATCTCCCCCACCCAAACGTAAGACGCTGCATTCTCCGACAGAGAAATCACAACCGTCGCCGCGGCCTGTTCCACCTTCACGAATCGAATGCCGAGCGATTCCAGCGCGCTACGCAGCCCGTTCTGAACGATCTCGTTCTCGCGCTTTCCCAGAGAGGACCTATTCTCGAACGTCACAGCGACTGCGCCCGGCCCGGTAGCCGCCACAATCTTCCGCGCCAGTTGCTGCTCCGGTCCGCTCCAGTCGGCGGCGCGCGTAGTAAGAGTCATCCCGAGCAAAACAAGAAGGACTTTCACCGCAAAGCGAAAGCAGCGTTCAGTGCGGAGGACGCGATTCACAGAGATCGAGATGATGTTCGGGATGCCCAAATTATAGACCGCTCCTTGCGCGAGACCGCTCCTCGCCTCTGTACTCTTTGGACACCACTCAAACCCATGTAGGGACAGCCGGCTTCCGCTCGCCAGCCTGGGCCAAGCCCGGCGCAAATCACGGTGCAGCCAATCTGAAACCACGGATGCCCGATTTCGGCGCGTCTTTTGCGCGAGAAGTGGGGACTCTCGATGAAGCCTTCGCCGGGAAGAAATCCGGCGGCCCGCTCATATCTTCCCCTACCTGCAAGCGAGCCACCGTGCGCGCGCAAATCTGAGATGACCTGTCAGCGCTTCTGCGCCGATTTCACTGCAGCCGTCTGCTGCGCCAGCTTCGCCGGCGCAAAGAACAGGCGGAACACTTGCCCGAAAATCAATTCCTCTGCCAGCAATGCCACGGCCAACGAGAAGACTAATCCTGCCACCACCGCGATGAATGTGATTGCCATTTGCATAACGCCTCCCTAAAGAATCTGACTACTAACCACTAACCACTGACCCCTGACCCTGACTTACTGCCCCGTACCATGTCCGACCGTCGCATCCGCCACTTCCTCGAACTCACCAAATGCCTGCGCAACCTCGTCGTCGCGCTCACCGTGAATTTGAACCACGTCACCCACGCGCAGCATACTGAACAATTTCTCCATATTGCGATTGCGCAGCCGGATGCACCCATGCGACGCCGCGTGCCCAATCGACCGCGGCGCATTCGTTCCATGAATCCCGTACCCTTTCTGGCTCAGTCCCACCCAGCGCGTCCCCACAGGATTGTCTTTGCCTCTGGGGATCACCGTGCCCGGGCGGTAATAAGTGGGATTGGCCACGCGGTTCACGACTTGAAATTCGCCGGCAGGGCTGGGACTTGCCGCTGCACCCACCGCAACTGGAAAAGTCGCCAGGACGTTCCCGTCTTCGAGCACCGCGAGTTTGCGGTCCAGAATGCTGACCAGCACAACCCGCTTTGGCCGATCTTCGGAAGGCTTTGAAGCTTGAGCGAACGAAGGGATCGCTAGGGCCAGCAGCGCTACCGTAGCCCACGTTGTCATCGCCCTGCTGTTCGGTCGACCCATGTTCGCCCTCCCTGAATTGGCCATGCGCCAATACAGAAAGCAGGACGGGAGCCAGGCATTATCTATCTGAAAATAAATGTGTTAGTTTCTGCGGGAACGATGATTTTGGTGTGCTGAGAACTACAGTGTGTCTGTGACAACACGGTTTGAATGGGTGGTTTCTAGCCGCCCCGCTAAGCCGATGGCTCGATCGCCGCTCGCGGCAAGGTTGTGGGGCGAAGGGTGGGTGGGCAGTTGCCGTCGGCCTTCAAGCGCCCGGCCCCTGCCGTCTGGGGTAACGGCTTGTGGGGTTCTGTGGGTGGGGCCGGGCGATCTCTTTAACTAGAAGGCCTAGTTCAATTGTGTCTATTTAAGCCTTCTTCCCTGTGAATTTCTGTGACAGCCGTCACAGCTGCGCGTGATCGTCATCATGCGCGCCGATCTCTCATCGTTGACTTGTCCCCCTGGTTCCCCTTATCGTTGGCCCGCTATGAACGTAGTCAAGGCAACGCGCCAGTTCGAAGACTGGCTGGGCCATCGCACCGATATCGTAAAAAAAGATCTTCGCTTCAAGCACATCAACATGAAAGCCGAAGTCTTTCCCTTTCTGCGCGCCACCTACTACCGCTGGGCTCAGATCTGGCCGGAAGTGTGCCCAGAGTTGTCGAAGGCACCGCATGTGCTCGCGGTCGGCGACCTGCATGTGGAGAATTTCGGCACCTGGCGCGACGTCGAGGGCCGCCTCATCTGGGGAGTCAACGACTTCGACGAAGCTCATCCCATGTCCTACGCCAACGATCTGGTGCGCCTCGCCGTCAGCGCGCACCTGGCGGCTGAAGTGAGACACCTCCCGCTGGAAAAGAAAGACATCTGCGATTCCATCCTCGATGGCTATCGCGAGGGATTGCGCGTGCAAGGTCTCCCCTTCGTACTGGGAGAAAACAACGACTGGCTCCGCCAGTTGGCCGAAAGCGAGCTGCGCGATCCCGTTCATTTCTGGGCCAAGATGGACGCCCTTCCGACCGTGAAAGAAGAAATCCCCATCAGCGCGCTCGATGCCCTCGATCACCTCATGCCCGCCAAAGATCTGGACTATCGCGTGACCCATCGAGTCGCCGGACTGGGAAGTCTCGGTCACGCCCGCTACGTCGCCATCGCCAACTGGCACGGCGGCCGCATCGCCCGCGAGGCCAAGGCTCTGGTTTCCTCTGCCTGCTATTGGGCGAAGGACCAAAACGGTCCATCCGAGATTCTGTATCAGACCATCATTAGCCGCGCCGTGCGCTGTCTCGATCCCTTCGTTCAGCTACGCGGGCGCTGGATCGTCCGCCGCCTCAGCCCGCATTGCTCGCGGATCGAACTAGCCGACCTGAGAGCCCAGGGCAAAGAGCTGCGCCTGCTTCGCGCGATGGGATGGGAAACCGCCAACATCCACCTCGGAACAAAAACCGCCCGCAAGCCCATCCTCCGTCATATGCAAAAACAAAAACCAAAGTGGCTGCACCGTGCGACCGAAGAAATGCTGAACGCCGTCCGCGACGACTGGAAGGTCTGGAAGAAGGATGGCTACGCGTAGTGGTTTCGGGATCGCGTTCTTAACGAACGCTTTGAAAGGCCGCGGCTTCCGGCCGCGCCGTAAAATGAAGGGGAACTGATTCGGCTTCAGCCCCTGAGGGACGTCCCTGTGAAATGCTATGCCGCGCCCCGGCTCGCCGAGCTTACTGCCGGATCCTCGCTCGCAGCAGGCCGTCGCATCGCAGCCAGTGCAACTCCGTGCTCCCGGTCAGAGACTAGCGTCCATCGCGCTGCGCATTCATCGCACAGCCAGTAATGCTCCACGCACCGCTGCACTTTCCGCGCGCGAATGAACGGAGGCGCGGCCGACTCTCCTGGCTTGGTCACGCGTTCTGTCTCCACCAGAAACAGTTTTCCCTCTCCCAATCTGAGGAAGGGTCTGCGACACTGCGGGTTGGCGCATTGGCTAAGCATTGTTTACTCCTGCTCAGCCCTAAAAGAATCCCGGCGAGCAACTGCACGCGCATCCCTGCACTTTACGTGCCAGGACTCTTCCCGATTCGCTGGTAATGGTCCGGACGATCCCGCGCGTGTTCTACCGATCATAGGCTTCTGATCCCGCCGACTAATCGGTAATCAGTGCCGGTACACCGTCGCTGCCACATTGCCCACCGTGCGCTCGGACGGCTACCATCATTACCATGCTTGGAGCGCTACTCTGTCCACCGAATTATTTGGATGTCGTCGATCAGAAAAACGATCAAAAAAAACTCTACGCGGACGCCCGCAATGAACCGAATGAAAGAAGAATTCTTCGGGTGCCCCATTTCTCGCGTACTTTGCGAGAAGTGGGGGTCTTGGGCAATCACGCACTTGTCCCATGCTTCAATCTATGACCGCTCCCCTCACCCCAGATCAAGGGCAAAATTCGACTCCGCACCTGCTTCGCGTGGCTCGCATCCCGAACCTGCGCGCCCTGGCCTGGTCTGGCGATCATCTCTACGCCGCGCGCGGCTACCAGTTGCTGCGCGCGCAAATTCAAGATCCCGCAGATCTCGCGTGGCGGCCAGTCGGCACATTCCGCCCGGCTGTGCGCCGGCGCCTTTCGGTTAGGAACTCCTTGACCGCGCGCTTATTCCGTGACGGATTCCACGCGATCGCGGTTCTGCCCTCCGGAGAAATCGTAGCCGCAGTTCCCAGCGCGATCGTCACACTCCGTTCTGGTGAATCGGAATTCCGCCGCACTCACACCATCACCCGCGGAACTCGCCCATTGCACATCACCGCCGTCGGTGGCGCAGTTTATTGGGGAGAATATTTCGACAACCCCGCGCGCGAAGAAGTTCACATTTACGCCTCGACCGACAGCGGCGCGACCTGGAGCGTCGCTTACACTTTTCCCCAAGGCAGCATCCGCCATGTCCACAACATCGTTCATGACCCGTGGGAAAATTGTCTCTGGATTCTGACCGGCGACTACGGCAACGAATGCCGCATCCTGCGCGCCTCCAGCGATTTCACCCAAGTCGACGCCGTGCTCCAGGGCAACCAGCAGGCGCGCGCCGTCGCGCTCGTTCCTACCGAGAACGGCCTCTACTTTTCCTCCGACACGCCCCTGGAGAAAAACCACATTTACCGCCTTGACCGCCAAGGCGCGTTGTCGCAACTTGCTCCCATCAGCAGTTCCTCCATCTACGGATGCCGTGTCGGGTCCCACGTCTTTTTCTCCACCATGGTGGAACCGAGCGAAGTGAACCGCGATCGTCACATCCGCCTCTATGGCAGCGGCCAGCCCGCGCAAGGCTGGCAGCCCTTGCTCGAGTGGCGAAAAGACTGCTGGCCCATGACTCTATTCCAATACGGCAACGCCTTCCTGCCCGACGGCAACAACACCACGAGTTTTCTAGCTGTGACCACACTCGCCGTCGAATCCGACGACAGGACCACTTCGCTCTACTCCGTCGGCTCCGAGACCTGACGCTTTTCTCTGCGAACTCCGCGAGTCCTCAGCGCCCTCTGCGGTTGAGGATTTTGGTTTTCCTTTCGAACTCGCGCTCCGCCGCGCCGCAGAGGTGCCGTAATATGTAGATCGCCCGTGCCTTCTCTCCGCTACTACCGCCGCATCTTCAGCGCCTACCTCCTCGGTGGCAAAAGCCATCTCACCTTCTGGCACGAAACTCCCGCGGAAAATCCCAACGCCATCCCCGGCGAACTCGGCGAGTACTACATGCCATTTACCGAGAAAGCCGACTATCGAGGCGCCTACGATTCCGCGGGCGTGCCGCAACTCGACTATCACGGCGCCATCGGCCTGCAGTACAACCCCATCGCCATCGCGCAATATGGTCTGGGCAATTACAACCTCTTTCGCCAAACCGCCGATGCCAGCCGCCGCAAGAAATTCTTTCTCGCCGCCGACTGGCTCTGCTCGCACCTGGAGCCAAACGCCCACGAACTCGCGGTCTGGCATCACCACTTCGACTGGGAATACCGCGATACTCTCAAGGCCCCGTGGTATTCAGCACTGGCGCAAGGGCAGGGAATTTCCCTGCTGGTTCGCGCCCACAAGGAATCTGGAGACCCGCGCTACCTCGCCGTCGCGCAGCGCGCTCTCGCCAGTTTCTACGCTCCCATGTCCGATGGCGGCGTCGCCTTCACCGATGACTCCGGCGATCTCTGGTTCGAGGAGTACATCGTCTCCCCGCCCACCCACATCCTGAACGGATTTATCTGGGCTTCGTGGGGCATCTACGATTATTTTCTCGCCACGAAAGACGCTTCGGCGCAAGAGCTTTTCACACGTGCCGTAGGCACTCTGCTGCACAATCTCGATCGTTACGATCTCGGATTCTGGTCGCTCTACGAACAGTCCGGCACGCCTCTGCCCATGGTCGCAAGCCCCTTCTATCATCAGCTCCACATCGTGCAATTGCGGATCATGCATCGCCTCACGGGAGAAGACGCATTCGCCCGCGTCGCTGATCGATGGACGATCTACGCCCGCAGCCCCTTCAACCGAACCCGCGCCCTGTGCTACAAAAGCGCATTCAAACTCTGTTACTACTGAATGCGGCTTGCAGCGCGGTTTTCGGACCAGCCAAACCCCCTCCTGGCTGCGTCACGCCACTCGCTGCGCTTATACTATGGGGTCGTCGAAACGATGGATCGCACCGCCATCAACGACCAGATCGACAGAATCCTGCGCAGCCAGAATTTTGCCAACAAGAGCCAGCTCAGGAAGCTGCTCGAAGTTCTGTCACAAAACTTCGATTCGCAAACCACTCTCAAGCCCGACCGCGTGATCAGGGAACTGTGGCCGCAGGAGACCAAGACCAAGGGATCCGCAGACGTTGCGACCGAGGTGAACCGCCTGCGGCGCACGCTGGAGTCCTATTACAGCGGACAGGGTAATACCGACCCCATCATAATCACCCTCCCCAACCGTTCCGTTCCGGCTCCCGACGGTACCCAGGAAAAACGCTGGATCGTAGCCTCACCTCGCGGAGAGGAACCCGCCGGATCACGGCGTGCGAACGAAGTGCAGCGGCCCTTCCCGCAAGTGAGCGCCCGCAGGGGACTAAAGCTGGCAGGTGCGATAGCCGCGATTGGCATCGTGGGTTACGTCTCCCTCCGATTCCTGACGGCGGATGATCGACCTCGCTCCGGACGGCTGGACGGTTCGACGCTTACGATTTTGAACGCGGAGGGAAAAGAACTTTGGAAGAAAACCTTCCCTGATGGATTCTCAACCGACTGGTACTACGAGCAGGGCATTGGGACCGGTAACGGGTTCTCGACCGCCTGGTATGGGAAGGGCGGAGGAACACGAATTTGGTTCGGTGATCTGGAGGGGAAAGGCCATGCCAGCGTTCTTTTTTCTTATCTCCCCACCAGTAGCCAACAGTTACACTCGTCAACGCTAATCTGCTACTCCGATCGAGGCAACGAGAAATGGCGTTGGACTCCTGGGAGAGAGCTGCCGGAACTCGCCGGCAGTCCGCCAACGTTCAGGACAGTCTCACTCAGAGTACTGAAGGCGACCGACAAGCGACCTCCCCTGATCGTGGTTGCGAATATTCATGATACCTGGTGGCCGGGACAGATCGCGATCCTCGATGCCAACGGCAAAACGGTTTCCGAGTACTGGCACTCCGGGGGATTAAGTTCCATGGTGTTGGGCGACTTGGATGGCGATGGCAGAGAGGAGATTATCGCCACCGGAGTCGCCAACGGCTATGATCATCAAGCGACCTTGGTGGTGCTTGACCCGGATCGTGTGTTTGGCGCTTCCACCGAGGTCCAGCCTGAGTTTCAAATCCACGGCATGGGGGTTGCCCAGGAGAGATTGCGCCTGTTATTTCCTCGGAGCGACTTGAACCGTGCCTTGTTCCAGTTTAATGCGGCCACCGATCCCACGGTTGAGCACGGCAGCCTTCGACTTACGGTAGCGGAGTGCATCACCCCTGTCCTCGGCTGCCGCATCTGGTATGAATTCGACAAAAACTTTCAGCTAATTGCGGCTTTCGCGGGAAGCGACGAATTTCGCAGCGGTCATGCGCGGTTCTATCAAAACAGCAAAGCTGCGCATCTCCTTAGTGCCGAAGAACAGGCGGCGTTCCAAAAGGTCCGGTGCCTGGTGGGATGCAAATCCGAGTTCGTTCCCGTCGGTAACCTGGTCCCATAGACCACACATCTCTGGGTATGGCGTCCGACATAGACCGACAGCCCCGATTTCATACCGATTTCATATCATCTCCGATCCCCGTGACTCAGAGGATCGCGATCCCGTGCTAGCATCGCCCCGGCTTGGAGCAGTCGTGTTGCAGCAGTTAAGAGACGCGGAAGCCGGTCAGCCCGCCTCGGCTCCAAGGCTTGTCCCCAAAGAAAGAAATCCTTTCAGGAGGAGCCTCATGAAGATTTCCCGCAAGTTCTTGCTGCCCCTGGCAGCTCTGCTTTTCGCGTTTGCGCTGGCGCCCCAGGCTGCAATGGCCGGGGCGGCGGATTGTCCCACAGAGCCTAAATCGAACGTGGCCATCGCTTCTGGTGACGTGTACGCAGGCACGAACTGCACCCTGAACACGACTGGGGATGTCGATTCCTTTGTGTTCAGTGCAAACAGTGGGGATATCTATCAGATCACTGCGGGCATTAACACGGGATCGGTGAACATCTGTCTGGCTCTCTACGACCCCAGCTTTGCGAAAATCTTTTCGGGGTGCAGCAACATTGGCTACCCGGGCGAGAAGTATTCCGTCGTCGCTGACCAGACGCTGGCCGCGACCGGCACATACACCATGGTGGTAACCGAAGCTAGTGATGGCGCGCTCAACTATGGGGCGTCGCTGGAACGTATCTACCCCACTCCCCCTGACGGGCAAAAGGTTGCGCTCGCTAGCCCGATCACCGGTACTGTGACACCGGTAGCGGACACCCCCGCCTTCACCTTCGCGGGCGTTACAACAGGCGAGTTCGAGGTGACCGCTAGTGTTCCCAGCAGTGCTGCGGAAAACCTGTGCATTACCGTGTACTCCCCCAAGGGCACCCCGGTTACTCCGACCACATCGACGCCCCCCGAGACCAACCCGGCGTGCACGAACATTGGCTATCCAGGGGAAAAATACAC
>Ga0070733_10001211_pt1 | contig 19443 bp, 10 predicted proteins | sample Coa_R1_9_FD_66450 | JGI IMG/M metagenome (GOLD analysis project Ga0070733, IMG submission 66450) | Surface soil microbial communities from Centralia Pennsylvania, which are recovering from an underground coalmine fire - Coalmine... | ecosystem: Environmental > Terrestrial > Soil > Unclassified ... | reverse complement strand
GTCGGAAACTCGACCGCGCCGGGCACTTACACTTTGCGGGCCAAAGGTACCAGCGTGCTTACGCGTACGGTGACGATTACGCTGACAGTACCGTAAGCAAGGGGAGACAGATAGTCAGAATGTTAGTATCGAAGGCGGAAAAGAAGAATGTGCCGGCAGCGGACCTGCTCCGGCGCAAGTGTTCAATCCTACTGCTCGTTTCAGTCCTTGGAGTTTGCCTCGCAAGCGCTACCGCGCAAGTTTGTCCCGCGCGTCCTGCCCCCGGCAGCACGGTGGAAGATCCGTTCGCGGTCTATAACAACAGCAACGGCGTGCTGAAGGTGGATCTAACCGTCGGCAACTTCCTGCAGTCCGGATTCATCATGTACTGTTATGCCTATCCGGCAAACGGCACGGAAGCGCCCACGCTGCGGCTGAATCCTGGCGATGTGCTGGCCCTGAACCTGACCAACCAGCTCCAGCAGTACTTCGTGCAATCCCAGGAACACATGCACCCGATGTCGGCGCCGCCATCCGCTAACCCCGATTGCGCCGGATACATGACGTCATATTCCACAAACGTTCATTTCCACGGATTGAATCTGCCGCCGCAGTGTCATCAGGACGAAACGATCTTGACGCTTATCAATCCGGGCGATCCGCCGTTCGCCTATGAAACCCAGATTCCTCGCAACGAGCCGCCGGGGTTGTACTGGTACCACCCGCATCCGCATGGCATGACCCAGGCGCAAATCATGGGCGGAGCCTCGGGAGCGCTGATCGTCGAGGGGATCGACAAGGTGAAGCCGGAAGTGGCGGGACTGACCGAGCGCGTCTTCGTGCTGCGGGACCAGACTTCGCCGACGACTGGCGGCTTACTGACCACCATTAATTTTGTGCCCGCGACCTCGCCTTATCCGGTAATTCAAACCGGACCCGCCGAGAAGCAGTTCTGGCGGGTGTTGAATGCTGAAGGCGAAACTTTTGTCCGCTTGCAGGTGCAGATTAACGGACAGCCGCAGATGGTTCAGATCGTCGCCCTGGATGGGACTCCACTGAAAAATGACATCGTGACCAATGAGGTAGACCTGCCTCCCGCCGGGCGCGCTGAATTTATCATGCAAGCTCCGGCCGAGGGCGCTACCGGGACCCTGGTCACGTTGGGTGTGAATACCGGGCCAGACGGTACGGCTAACCCGCCGGCTACCATCGCCGATATTCTCCCAACCTCAGGCTCGAAAGTGAACTCTAAGACCGTCAAAGGTGCGGCGGCATTTAGCGCGAAGCAGCGCTTTTCCGGCTTGGCCGGACTTAAGCCCAGCAATCAACGGTCGCTCTATTTTTCGGAATATGTGAGCAGCGATCCGGGTGATTCCAAGTTCTACATCACCGTGCAAGGGCAGACGCCGAAAGTGTTCGATCCCTCCGATCCGCCGGCCATAGTAACTCAGGTTGGTTCGGTCGAGGATTGGACGATCGAGAACCACGCGCGGGAAATCCATGCCTTCCACATTCACCAGGTGCATTTTCTGCTGGTGGCGAGAAACGGCGTGGACGTGACTGGTTCGAAGATTCTCGATACCGTCCCGATTCCGGCCTGGTCAGGCAGCGGGCCTTATCCCAGCGTGACCATTCGTATGGACTTTCGCGATCCGCAGACGGCAGGAGTCTTCGTATATCACTGCCACATCCTGCAACATGAAGATCAGGGAATGATGGCTAAGATTGCAGTGCTGCCTCCGGTGGGTCCGTCACACTGACACTCGGTTCTGCTGCTACTGTGCGAACGGAGTTCGCACCAATCCCTCTCCACACGTAGTCGCATACAGATCACCCAGCGACCAGAGCACATCGGTGAATGCGGTCGGCACCACCGGACCCTGAATGTTCGACCAGGTCTGTCCTTCGTCGGCGGACGTGTATAGCCCATTGTTGGTCGAAGCCGCGATCACCCCTGAGCCTGAAGGATCGAAGCGAATGCGAGTGATCGCCGCCGCGCAGAGACTGGGTGCGGATACGATGCCGGTATTCGACGGAGCAAACGTCGCTCCGCCATCGTTGCTGAAAAGTATTCCGCCCTTCGGCGGCGGTTGTGACATCCCCACTAGAACGTTGAGCGAGTTGGTCGGGTCAACTGCCAAGGCCGTGGGCGCGCCGCAGTTTGCACATCCCAGGTTTGCCGTAGTCCAGGTGTTTCCGCCATCGTGGGTGATGGCGAGTTGCCCGTTCTGCTGTCCGACGAAAATAGTATTGCTGTTGGAGGGATCAACCGAGACCATGACCGGAGTGGTAATCGGCCACGATTGCAGCGCAAACTTCGCGCCAAAGGTTGTGCTCTTGAAAATACCGTCTACTCCGACGGCATAAACCCGAGCCGGGCTTTGTATATCAGGCGCGATGATGTTGCCATTGCCGGCGTAGGCCGGGAACTCGCTCGCCGGCAACGAGGCGACGGGGCTATAGTCGTTGCCGCGATCGGAAGAAATCTGAAATCCGGCATTCGTATAGTAATAAACGTACGATTCATTGCCCGGATTGATAAGCACCGTACCGCCCTGTCCTTGAGGTGAGTTCGCGAAAATCTGGCTGCTCCAGGTATCGCCGCCGTCGTGGCTGATGATGGAGTCGAATCCCTCCGCGGTGGTAAACAGACGGTTGCCCCGTGAGCCGATTCCATAAAGGATATTGGTGGTGATATTGCTGTTCAGGCTCTGCCAGGTTGCTCCCTGATTGACACCGAGGAAAATTCCCTGGTCACTGCCCACGGCAATATTGCCTGAGACGCCGGCAAAATCAGGAATGAGCATGCGGAAGTCCCAGATTGCTCCTGTGATCTGGCTCCATGAGCTACCATTGTTGGTGGACTGAAACAATGCTCCGTTGCATCCCGCATAAAGCGTCGAAGTGACAGCGCTGTAAGCGACCACTTGCGCCGGGCAGGTCAGGCTGGAAACTGCGCTCCAGCTACTACCGCCGTCTGTGGTGGCATAAAGATCGGGCGACTGGGAATTATTCCATTCGACGACAAATGCATTGTTGGCATTGGTAGGATTGACGGCGATCGACCACACGGTGCCGTTGGCAGGAGTGGCGGTCTTCCACGGCGAGGTCGCGGTGAGCTTAATCAGCACATTGCCGTTATCGAGTCCGGCGTAGAGGGCGCCCGCGCCGGTGGCTAGAGCCCGCGCAGGAGAAGAAGTGGATTTGACCAGCGTCCAGGTTGCACCGTCGTCGTTCGACTTGCCAATGCCCACCGAGGCTGCTCCGTACACCGTGCTTCCGATCTGAACAAAGGCTGAAACCGATCCTCCGGCGGCGGTTGCAGTCCAGTGCGCGCCCGCGTCGGTGCTTTGAAACACTCCTCCGGTATTGGTTCCGGCAAGAACTGTGTTGGGATTGTTCTGGTCGAGCCAGAGCGTATTGATCACGTGGTCAGTCAGGCCGGTGTTGGCAGGTGTCCAGGTAGCGCCGCCGTTCACCGTCTTGTAGATGCCGGTTTGCGTGTACGGCCCTGAATTTCCCGGACCGACGCCACCGCCGGTGAGCATCACCTGAGAATTCTGATTTTGCACGACTAATGCTTGCAGCTTACCCGCCGCGGCGGGGGAATCCGGCAACTGAATCGCCCTGGGGCCAAGCGCTCCCCACCTTGGGTTGGCGTTGCCGGGGGCTACGCGATAAACGACGCCATCGCTGTTGGCGCCGCCCATCTGCGCAGTGCCGTAAATGCTGCTGTCCGGCGCCTGCAAAGGTATTCCAGTGGGAGTGAAGCCACCAGCCGCGCTGAACGGCTGAATCACGGTCAGCATTCCATACTGGTCGGTAGCGTAGAGCGCGCCGCCCCCGGCTGTCCCGCCGGTTGAAAGCACACCGAACAACGACCCATTTCCGCCATACGATATGCCGGAGATCGGTGTCGATCCCTCGGTCTGTGCGTTGAACTTCCACTTGATGGAGTAAATCAGTTTCCAGTCGATTTTAAACAGCAATCCCGCGCCTTTTCCTCCGGTAGAACAGGTGCCGAAAAAGTTGTTCTGGTCGGCCTGCACCAGCACCGAGTAAGGATGTCCGCCGTCGGTAGTGCCGTTGAGGTTGTGCAGAATGGTCACGCTGCCGGAGGTGTCCATCTTGAAGATCGCACCCTGGTTGTAAGTGCCGCCGTTAAGCGTGGTGGCGTATAAGAAGCCGTCGGCGCCTTGCGTCATAGCGGCTTGCGGGTTGGCCCCATCGCCGGCGAAAGCCGGAAAGCTGTGCAACACGGTGAACTGGCTGCCGTCGGTGGCCATGCGAAACGTTGTGCCTGCGCCGTTGGGGCCGCCGGTCGATGTGTTTCCGTAGAGAAATCCGTCGACAGCGAGATACATGCCTCCAAACGGCTGCGCGCCATCGGTAGAGCCATTGAACGAATGAAGAACTACCGGGTTGTTGCCCGGAACCATCTCGAAAATGGTGCCGCTGTTCGACGTGCCGCCCAGGGCAGTCGTGCCATAGAAAGTGCCGTTGCTGAGCTGGATCAGGCTGCCGTAGGGAGCGGCTCCGGCAGCGCCTCCGGGAAAGCTGTAGATCAGTGTGAAATTCCCCGCCGTGTCGATGCTGTAGATGGTGCCGCCGCCGTTGCCGCCGATCGTCGTACCGTAATATTTTCCGTCGCTAGCGAGGAAGAGTCCGGAGTAGGGCATGGCTCCGTCTGCGCCGTTGAATGAGTGCAGGACGGTTTCGAGCGAAGGCGCATTCGGGCTGTGAGCTGGCGTTCCGGCGATGGCGGGGAAAGCGCATAACAAGACACTGACCAGGCAGAACAGCGTGAAGGAAAGCTTTCTGATACTCATGACCATCCCATCCGCGCGCGGGCGCGTCCGTAGCACAGAGTAGACGATTGAAACCAAGCAGGGAAGGGGGAGCTTCCAGAAAACCCAGGAAGACATTGTGTACCGGGCGGAGGCCGGGGTCAAGCTGAGGCGGTGGGGAAGAAACGCGGTTGGCCTGTTTGTCGGCCCAAAAACAAAAAATCGGCAGTGCCTGAAGGGCACTGCCGAACTAGCGATACGCCACTTCTACTGCACGGTCAACTTGACCGTGGTGGAATGCGTAGTCACGCTGGCTCCTTTTACCGTTAAGGTATAAGTGCCGGGGGCAGTCGACGAGCCAACGGTCACGGTCAGCGTGGAGTTCGCGGAATCGGTGCCATCGAGCGTCAACTGGTTCGGGTTGGGCACGCAGGTTGTACCCGAGGGCGCACCGGTGCAAGTGAGATTTACTTGCTGATTGAACCCGGCTTCGGGCATTAGCGTAATGGTCGAGGTTTTCTGGCTGCCGCGAGAGATGGTCAGCGTGTTGGGATTCGCGGTGATGGTGAAGTCCGGCCCTGAACCGTTCAGATACAGCAACTGGTCAGGATACTGGTAGGCGTTGTCAAAGATATTCACCTTGCCGCTCGCGGCCCCGTAAGTGGTCGGAGTGAACACCACTTGCCACTCGCACTTGAGCGACGGGGCACTCAAGGGGCAAGGCATCGGGTTCACATAAGCGAACGGCCCGCTGATGGTGGTGCTCGAATAGACCAGGTCGTCGCTGCCAGTGTCCTTGTCGGTGAAAGACATGGGCTGGCTGGGAACTCCGATGGGAGTGGGTGGAAAGTTCAAACTGATGGTCGAGAGGTCGGCCGTCGGCAGAATGTTGACGGTGCGAACCCGGTTGCTTCCCAGTTCCGCAATGTACAGGTTCTCCGAGCTATCCAGGGCCACACCTGCATTGTTGATCACGGCTCCCAAAGCGACGGTTCCGTCACCGGAGTAGCCGTAGGTGGTGGGTGCGCCGTACTTTCCGGCCACGCTCATCACCGTCGCCGTGGGAGCATCGATTCTCTGAATCACATAGAAGAGAGTGCTGCCGCTGACGAACATATTGGCGCGGGAATCAACCGCCATGTACTCCGGTGTGCTGAAACTTGATTGCAGTGCGGCAATCGAGTTAGGGCCAAACGAGGTCTGTCCGTTGAACGCGTAAGGTTGAATATTGCCGTTGCTGTCGATCATGCGGATGCGGTTGTCGCCCATGTCGGCGATATAAACGTTGCCGGTAGAATCGACGGCAACGCTGTAGGGCTGGTTCAAGAGAGCCGAGGTGGCCGGGCCGCCGTCGCCGCAGGATCCGGACGCCGGGTTGGTGCAGGCAACGCCGGTGCCGGCGATGGTGGAGATGTTTCCGGTGGTATCCACCATACGCACGCGGTTCGTGGGTGGATCGGCGATGTAGATATTACCGTTTGCATCCGTCGTCACCTTGGTGGGAAATCCGAAACTGGCAGACTGGGCTGGACCGCCATCGCCGCACGACTGGGTGGGAACACAAACCTGTCCGGTACCCGCGATGGTCGTGATGGTTCCCGCGGGTCCGACTTTGCGGATGACCAGATTCATAGTGTCGGCGATGAAAATATTGCTGTTGGCATCCACCCAGACGCCGTAAGGGGAATTCAATCCGGCCGCCGTGGCGGCGTGGCCGTTTCCGCTATAGGCAGCGAGACCCGTGCCCGCGACGGTGCTGATATTTCCTCCGGAAATCATGCGAATGCGATTATTCGCCGAGTCGGCGATATAGACGTTGCCCAACGAGTCTGTGGCCACGTCGCGATCCCCGGCCAGGATGGCAGCGGTTGCCGCCTGGCTATCGTTTCCGTTCCCGCCGCCGGCATAGGTGTTGATGACTTGCGAAGCGATCTTGCGAATGCGTTGGGTTCCGGTGTCTGCGATATACACATTCCCCGAACCATCCGTCACCACGCCGTGCGGCGAATTCAAGAACGCTTGCGTAGCCTGGCCGCCGTCTCCGCAGAAAGGACTGCCAACTGTGAAGCAGCCGGTTCCAGCGCCGGCGATCGTCGAAATCTTTGCGCTGATGGGAACTTCACGAACTTGATTGGCGCCCGCGTCGGTCACATAAAGATTGTCCTGTGCATCGACATAAAGCTGCATCGGAGTAGTGAGGTTGGCTTTCAACGCAGGTCCGCCGTCACCGCAGCCGGCAGAAGGATTGCACGGAGTCCCGTTGCCGACATACGCGATCATTCCGCCTTGCGGAGTGGCTCCTCGAACCCGGCGGTCACCGGTGTCCGAAACGCCCACATACCCGTTCTTGTCGGCGGTCACGCCCTGCGGAGCGTTCAAAGTGGCATTGATGGCCTTGCCGCCGTCCCCGCATTTCGCAGTCGGACTGATGCAGACACTGCCGGTGCCAATAATCGTCGCGATCTGCCCAGAGGGGATGGACACGCCGGCGATGGTAACTGTGCTGGCTTGTACGTTGATGGCGCGAACCCGGTTGTCGCCGGTATCGGCAATATAAACGTTGCCGTTCTTGTCAGTGGCGATTGCAGAAGGATTGTTAAACTGAGCGGACGTTGCCGGCCCGCCATCGCCGCAGGAGGCAGTGGGACTCGCGCACACCACGCCGCTCCCCGCCAGCGTGGTCATGATTCCCTTGGTGCTGACTTTGCGGATCAGGTTGTTGCCGGCGTCGGCGATGTAGACGTTGCCCGAGGGATCCACGGCTACGCTGCTCGGATTGAAGAGGCTTCCGCTGGTGGCGGGCTTGCCGTCGAGCGACTTGGGATTGGTCAGCGTCCACCCCAGGCCCGCGAACACCGCAATCGTGGCCCCAGTGGGGTCGACCTTAAAGACCTGTTGCGCGCTGGGGGCAGCAATATAAAGGTTGCCCTGGCTGTCTAGAGCCACGCCGCTAGGCCCGGCGATATCGGCATTGGAGCCAGTGGCTGGCCCGGCGACTGATCCGCCTCCCGCTACGGTGCTGATGTAATTCGGGTTCTGGGCGCTGAGCGCTCCACAGAATAATAGGAGCAGGCAGGCAGTCAAACCAGCGTAGCGGTGGAAGCTGGCAGTCTCAAATGCGGAACGATAGCCGGAATTCATAAGGGTCGTAGCCTCGGGTCCTGGGATTGGTTTGGAGGGGATAAAAGCTAACTGCTAAAAAGAGGGAGATTCAGCCCCTTCGGGAGTGTACCCAGTTCCGCAACACGCAAGCAATAGGACGTAGGACTCCATTGGGGGTGGTAGTTGGACTCCGGGGAGGGGGAGCGGGTGCCACGCTTTTTCACGTTTTTGGCAGCATGTTGGCCGCAGGTGCATTGCCCAACTCAACCGCCTGGTCGGAATGCCTCCTATCTAACCCTTTGTGCGCCACCGGACTAACCAAGTAACCACCTCTCGTTACCTGTCCTTCCGGCCAGTGTTGCGGCCTGTCCATTTATTGATTGATGGTTGTCCCTCGCTATCTTGTCGCACCGGGGGCGGCAAGGAATACTCGCAGCTGTGGCGAAGTGGTTTGCATAACGCAGGCTGCCAAACGCCGCTAACATCGCCCCCTGCTCATGGGGAGTCTAAAACGCGCGCGTGCCGGCAGAACCGGTTCACGCCGGAAAGATGGGAACCATGAAGCGCACGATTCTTGCACTTGTACTATTGATGGCGACCGCAGCCGCGGCGCAGATTTCTCCGCAATTTTTCGCTATGCATGCCTCCAGTTCGTATCCCTGGCCAACGGCCGCAGGGGTACCGTTTTCTTCCTGGCGGTCGGTGTCCAGCAAAGTCAAATGGTCTGACATCAACACTGCTCCTGGCGTCTACGACTGGACGAAATTAGACCGCTGGGTCGCTAACACCTCGGAGTACGGCCAGTCGATGTTGTACACGGTTTACTACACGCCGACCTGGGCGTCGCAGTGTCCGACTTGTAAGTGCAACTCCGGCAATACTGCCTTGGGCGGCTGCTACCCCCCGGTGGACGTTAACGCTGACGGCAGCGGCACTGACCAGGACCTGAAGAACTTCATCACCGCTCTCATGCAGCATGTGGGGCCGGGGAAGATCAAATATCTCGAAGTCTGGAACGAACCAAACATTCCTATTGAGTGGGGTGGAAGCACCCAGGAATTGGTTCGCATGACGCAGGATGTCCGCGCCGTAGCCAAAGCGATCGATCCTAATGTTCAGATCGTCTCGCCTGCGGAAACCGGTGATGGAAAGCAGTCGCTCAAGATGATATGGCTGGGCAATTACCTGGCAGCCGGCGGTGGTCAATACATCGACATCATTGCTCTCCACGGATATGTGAACAATCCCGAAGACATCATCACCCGCGTCAACAATACAACGGCGGTGATGGCGCAGTACGGCCAGACCAACAAGCCGATTTTCATTACCGAGGGAAGCTGGTGCTGCGAGAACACCCCGATCGCGCAGGACGAGCAACCAGGATTCAGTTTCCGTCAGTTCCTCTCCATCCTTTCCACGCCGGTGCAGAGGTTCTATCTGTTCAACTTCAATAACAACAACGAAGGCAATCTGTGGAACATGGCTTCTGGCAGCATGACGGCCAACGGAGATGCCTACAACCTTTACTACAATTGGCTGGTGGGGTCGACCATGACTTCTCCGTGTCAGCAACAGGCGAGCAACAATGCAGTCTGGAGTTGCACGTTCACCAAGCCGCAGGGCTACGAGGCCCAGGCTATCTGGAGTACGAGCACGCCGCCTGGCAATTCGATCGCCGTTTCCGTAGCCCCGCAGTTCGTCCAGTACCGCGACATTTACGGGCACGTTTATCCGATCCAGAACCGTCAAGTGCAGGTGGGATACACTCCCATCTGGCTGGAGAACGGACTGTAATCGAACCTAGCTGTTTGATTTCCTCGAGCCACTCCAGAACTGATTTCGATCCTGGAGTGGCTCGATGTTTCTTGTGGTATCTACTTTCGCACTAGGTACAAAAGGCTCCACTGGAAGCGTTGGAGCCGCAAAATCGGCCTTGGACAACGCTTTTCGATGAACCGGCGGATATTTCCTCTGTTGACCGCTGAGAAAGCACTTCCTATAATCTGACCCAAGTAAGCGCGCCGGCCACTTCGCGTTGGAGCATGCCGGATACCAGGGCAAGTTGCTTCACCTTGCCTTCTCGCGAGTTATTCATAAATTTCTAGTACGCCGTCTGGAGAGGTTTGGAAACGCCTGTCCACTCGTCGTCTATGTTGCTGACTGGAGCATTGTCATGAAGCGATGGATTGCGCTTGTCGTGATCCTGATCGCGGGCCGCGTGGCAGGGGCGCAAATTTCGCCTCAGTTCTTCGCCATGCACGTGCTTTCCACGGAAGACCCATGGCCGACCACGGTGGGCGTGCAATTCTCATCCTGGCGATCGGTTTCGAGTGAGGTGACCTGGTCCAACCTCAATCCCTCACCCGGAGTTTATGACTGGTCGCATCTCGACCTGTTGCTGTCAATCGCGGCGCAAAATGGGCAATCGGTTTTGTATACCTTTTATTACACTCCAACCTGGGCATCTTCTTGTCCCTCCTGCGTATGTGGTAACCAGGGAAATCAGAATCCCGGTGGATGCTATCCACCCACCGATCTGAATCCGGACGGCAGTGGGACCGATCTGGACCTGAAGAATTTTGTAACTGCATTGATGCAGCATGAAGGACCGGGGAAGATCAACTACATTGAGATTTGGAACGAGCCCAACGTTCCTTCGGAATGGGGAGGAACGATCCAGCAGTTGGTCCGTATGGCCGCGGATGTGCGCGCGATCGCGACCAAGTTCGATCCAAACGTTCAGATCACTTCGCCTCCCGAGACCGGCGACGGCCCACAGAGTCTTCAGATGACTTATTTGGCCGGATACCTTGCGGCCGGGGGCGGGCGTTACGTGGATGTGATTGGCCTGCACGGGTACGTCATCCACCCCGAACAGATCATTACCCGGGTGAACAACACGACTGCGGTGATGGCGCAATACGGGCAGAGTGGCAAGCCGATTTTTGTCACCGAGGGCAGTTGGTGTTGCGAACTCGATCCGATTCCGCTCAACGCGCAACCGGGGTTCAGCTTTCGGCAGTACCTGGCGACCTTATCTACGCCCGTGTCCCGGGCCTATTTATTTGCGTTTGATGCCGCTAACGAAGGCAATCTGTGGGATCAAAACTCGCAAAGCATGACGCCAAACGGTCAGGCCTATCAGCTCTATTACAGCTGGCTTGCCGGGGCCACGATGCCGCAACCCTGCCAGCCAGTGACTACCAACAGCACCATCTGGTCCTGCAGCTTCACCCGCGCTCAGGGATACCAGGCAGCGGCGATTTGGGATACTGCGTTAGTGAACGGCAGCACCAGGAATGTGACCGTGCCTACGCAGTTTGTGCAATACCGGGATCTCTACGGGAACGTCTACCCCATCAGTAACAACCGGGTGCCGGTTGGCTACAATCCCATCTGGGTGGAAAACTGACTTGCAGAGCTCTTCGACGGACTGACCACCCTCAGTGACAATTGGGCAGCTTGAAGTTGGCAATCCTTGTCTGCCAGTCCACAGCGCTGCCTACCTGGTTTGTGTCGAAATACTCATTCACGTACCAGAAGGTGCAGTCGTCCACTGGGTCGACGGTCATGCTGGTGTAAACGCCCCAGGTAAACGCGTTTTCCTCGTCAGCGGTCCCGTTCCAGAGGTCGATCTCGGTGGCGGCGGTCCGCTGTTGAAGGTTGAGATAAGAAGCCGCAATGCTGGGATGCGTCGAGGTCCCGGAGACGCTATAGCCCACCGCCATATTGCCGACCTTATCCTGGGCAATGCTGGGCATGAAACGGTAGTTCGAATCGTTGGCCGTGATAGTGCCCACATTGCCGGTGCCCTTATCGCGCAGTTCGTAAAACCGAACTCCAGTTTGCGAAAGTGGAGTACTGCCCACTTGCACCGTGGTCGATACCAGCCATGACTGGTAGGCATTGGCTCCGGTATAGCGGCGGTATGCCAGCCGCTGCATCAAACGGTCACCCACCGAATCGATGTAGTTATGAGTCACCGAACTGCTGGGCTCAGGCACGCATACGGTATTGGTCACATTGTTGATGTTGAAGCACCCCTGGGTATAAGTACCGACGCCCACGGAGATTGGCCCGGTAAACGTCGAGTTGGTCGGCGTGGCCCAATTCACTTTGAAAACCCACTCGTTCATGTTGTTGGCGGTGGATTGGCCTTGCGCCGGATTCTGCAGGCTGGCGAAGTATTCGGGAGTACCCAACTGCGGCGCGATCAGTCCGTCGATATCAGCAGGCTCCAAGCTATGTGCGCGGAATATTCCGTTGGGCGGGTTGGGATAGCGGAAACACTGCGGCTTTCGCATAGTGCCGCCGGTCAACATGGTGGTTCGGTCAAAGGCGCAAGCCACTACACCAACCTCAGCGAAACCATTGTCCGGATCTTCAAGATCGATGGTGACGTAATAACCGTCAATCCAGGTGCCGATCTTCGGGTAATCAGGATAGAAAACGTGACCGTGGCTATTGGTCCCCAGAACGGAATTCAGGGGTAGTTCATAGGTGTACCAGGCAAAATTGCTGGCGCTGAGGTCGTCGGTATTCGATACCGCGATGCAGTAGAAGTAAGCTCCGCTGCCGCTCTGCCGCCGGCCAATCACCCAGCGGGAAGCAATGTGGTCAAAGTTCAGTTGCACATTGCCGGACGGCCCATAGCAATCCGGCATGTTGTTAGTGCGCCACGGCGTGTCTCCCGGCACCGGCCCGGAGGCGTATACCCAGGCGCCCGTCGTCTTATTGAAGCCCTGATAGGAAACGTCCGCCCACTCCATGTATTGCTTAGTGCCCACCGCTCCATTGGGATCAATCCCCAGCCCCGCGCTCGTGATCTGCGAGGCGTCAATCCCTTCGAAAGTATTCACCGTGACTTGGGCCGTGCACAGTCCAGCCAGCAGAAATGAAACGATCAAACCTACGATGAGCGAGTGGCGCATAACTGGTCCTTCTCCCATTTGGCTTTCGCGACAGTCTTTTTCGGCCGGTCCGAAAAGCGATGTCGGACGGACTGTCTGTTACTGACAGGATAGAGGCATTATCAGGGCCTTGTCATCGGGAGGAAAGTCTCTGCCCCGCGTGGTGTCTTTCGTCTGGGGCGAAAACGCTGTAACTTACTGAAAAAAGGGAGTGACAAATTTTGTCAGGGATTCTGCGGTTCCTCCATCAGTTTCCGCCCAGCACCTTAGCCGCGTCTTCAAACGCCTTCTGATACTCCTCATGATGGGCAGGGTAGTCGTGGTCCGAGGGATCGTACCCCGCGAACCAGTACTTGAGTGCGATCTCAAGAATCTGCGTTCGTAGACTAATCGCTAAAGGAACAGCTTCGGAGATGGTAGGACCAATATCCTCGGGGGAGAGCAGGTTGTACTGCCACGTCTGCAGGACCAGCGGGACTTTGCCGTGGTACTTCTTGAAAAGGTCACACCATCCCGCGTTGCACGGCTTGCCGGCGTTGAAACTGCGGACGTCGTTTGCCGAGAGACCCTGATTGCCGATGGCAATTCCGTCTTGCACCGCGTGCTCGGCGATGCTGGCGGCGAATGACGGGTCGGGCGGCGACATGGGATTGAGGCCGACGGTGAGAAGCTTGGGAGAGTTGAGGCCCTTCTCAATATCGAGCATGTCGAAGAGATATTTTCGCCATACTTCTCTGGAGTAGCCGGGCATCCTATGAAAGCAGGCGGGAAACGTCTCGCCGCCGGCGCCCAAGCCGAACCGGATGTACCCCACCGCCGGGTTGCTGCCGTATTTTGTCACCACGGCAGTCATAAATTCCTGATAGCTGCTCTTGTAGCCGGGGTCCCAAAAAATCGGCACGTGGCCGAAGGCGGGGCATTCCACTGAACGAGTTTTTTCGAAGACGAAGCTGGGAGTAGTCTCGACTTTCTCGCCGCCGGAGTAGAACTGAGCGCCGGTGGCAAATACGATCAGATTTACCTGCTTTCCGGCAGCAATCCAGGGAGCAAGCTCATCGTCAACCGAAGACCAGTCGTAGCGGGGGCTGGCGCCCGGTCCACGGTCAACCTTGTTCCACACGATGTAAAATACGCCGCCGCAAACTACCGGGTTGTGCATCAGCAGTTTCTCAGCGCGCGCCTTCAAAGGCGCTCCTGGAAACATGATGACGTACAGGCCGTGGGGAGCGTTCGGCATTTCCACGCTCGAAATAGCGTCGGTGCATTTGGGGAAACCGCTGGGCTGACCCCACGCGCAAATCGTGAGTGTTGAAATCGCTATCAATACCAGCAAGGGGACTTGCTTCGTCTTCATTGCCATTCTCTCTTAAACGGAATTCTATCCCTTTAGTTGCGGCGGATTCCTGGAAAAATAGAAAGGCCAGTTCCTGAGGAACTGGCCAGAGTAATCGGTTACCTACATTTTAGCCTAAGGCCGGATCAGAGTTGTCGTAAGGCTGCCTTCAACAGTTTTCCGGCATTGTTCCTGGGAAGGGAATTCAGCACAACGATGATCTTCGGGTTGAGCCTCGGTGGAAGGTGGGCCTTGCAAAACTGGCGCAGGCGGTTTTCGAGGTCGGGTGTGCCGGATTCACGCGGCACTGCGAACAGCTTGATTGCTTCGCCCAAAACCTCGTCAGGCACGCCGATCACGGCTGCTTCCAGCAAGGCATCGCATTCAAGCAACCGCTCTTCCACGGCCTGGCAGCTCACTCGTTCGCCGCCGCATTTGACGAAGTCTTTGGCGCGATCAACCAGATAGAGGAAGCCATCTTGGTCGATCGTCGCGAGGTCTCCAGTGTGGAGTTTGCCATCCCGAAACGTGGCTTCGGTCTCAGCCGGATCGCGCCAGTAGCCGAGAGAAATATTATCTCCTTCGGCAACGATCTCCCCAATTTCACCCGGAGGCGTATCCCTGCCTTCAGAGGCCACAACTCGAAGGCGAACACCGGGGATTGCTTTTCCGATGGAACCTGACTTCAGCAACACCATCTCCGGAGGTAAGAAGGAAAGCCGCGCCGTGGCCTCGGTCTGGCCGTACATCAGGAAAATCTGCGTGGTGGGCAGCGCCGCTTGCAGTTCGCGCACAAATACGGGTGCCAGATGGCCTCCGGCCTGTTGCACGTAACGCAGCGCCGGAAATGACATCCGGCTCAGGCTCGATCGGCGTAGCAGAATCTGATAGTGGCTGGGAACCCCGGCAAACCCGGTACATTCCGTCTCGATCATCCTTTTCAGGACCGTGTCAGGGTACATGAAGCGTAAGTCGAGCACCACGCTTCCCCCCACCCGCAAATGAGTATGAAGAAGCGACGCTCCAAAGCAATAGTAGAACGGCAAAACCACCATGATCCGGTCGGTTTGGTTCAGTTTCAGATATTGAATGATGGATTCAGTATTGGCGATGATGTTGCGGTGCGAGATCTTGACTCCACGCGGCTTTCCGGTGGAGCCGGATGTAAAGATGATGGCAGCCAGGTCGCCTCCCTCGACCCGAGGTACCCCGGCGGACGGGGCGAACGAGCGGTGCCGCACATCTTCGAAGGCGGTTGCGGTTCCGGCGGCGCCGCGAGGAGCATCAGTAACTACTACGGCTCGACCCAATCGCTCCGCGTTTGCAGCTGCGACCTTAGTCTGCAGAAAAGCGAAACGCGGCTCGGTGAGCCGCGCGATGTGATTCAGGTCGTCCGGCGCAATATTGGGCGCTACTGGCACCGAGACCAAGCCGGCCAGAAGTGTGCCCAGGTACGCGCTGACCCAGAAGAAGGAGTTTTCGCCGGCCAGAACCACGCGATCACCCTTACGTCCACCTTCGCTGATCAGGTAGTGGGCCACGGCGGCCGCGGACGACTGAAGTTCACCGTATGTGTATGAGCGGTCGAGCAACAGCAGAGCGGCACTGCCTGCCTCTCTGCCATCCAACAGATAGTTAGCCACGTTGCTGGCCGGCAAGCTATCGTTCAGGTTCGCGGATAACGTATCGGATCGGTTCACAGAGTAAGGCACCATATCCACGTGGAAAGATCAGGATATGCCATCAGGGATGAAACTGCTTCAGATTTCGGGAATCGGTTCCACCAATGCCGGCGGCATGTGAAGATATCGGGTGGCGTTGCGCTTCGCATCGATCAGGTTGTACACCCGTTCCACCTGCTGCTCCGGCAGTCCAACCAAAGGGGCGAGTTCGGAGGCCGCGATACCCTTGTTTTTTCCGTAGAGGCATAGGTCCATTTTCTTCAGGGGAAGCGAAAAGTAGAACTCTTCCTGCGACTGTTCAAGCGAATAGGTGTCGGTGGTGGGAACTCGATTCTGGACTTCCTGGGGTACGCCGAGATAGGCCGCCAGCTGATACACCTGCGACTTGTAAAGGTGCGCAATCGGTTTCAAGTCGGCAGCGCCATCCCCGTAGCGTACGAAAAATCCCTGATCGTATTCCAAACGGTTAGGAGTACCGGCCACCACATAGTGCTTCAAATCGGCGTAGTAGTATTCCACTAGTTTTCGAGTGCGCTGCTTCAGATTGGTGGCTGCCAGCACTCCGAGGTAGGCTTCCGCGGTCAAGCGGGTCTGCTCGCTTTTCCCGTCCGGCGACTGCACCACCATGAAGTAAATGGGATAGCGATCACCACTCAACAGATCGGGCAGCACCAACTTGCACTTATGCCCAGGGCCGTAATCCGGAACGACCTGGCGGATGGCCGCGTCCCGCCTTTCGTAGCAACCCGCAGCCTGCAATATGGGGGTGATATTTTCAAGCAGAGAGGGTGCAGCGATGCTCTCCGCCACCATCTTCCCCAGGCGTAAACTGTCCGCAGACGAATCTGCTTCGGGGGTAAACAAGACCAGAACCCGCTCCGGACCCAGAGCACGCGCACAGAGGAACGCCACTACCGCGCTGTCAATGCCTCCCGAAACGCCAACCACAGCCCCTTTGCGTCGAAGCTTCTTGAATACGAGATCGCGGATGTTGGCGGTAATCCGCTCAGTCTCGGAAGCGGCGTCAATCTTGAGAATGTCAGGGGACACAGCCGAAGTGGCATTCATAGATTCTCTTCCCACTTCTGTCACAATCCGGACTGGACGGAAGGAGCGGGCACGCTCATCTCGGGGATCGCACTTTGCGCAGCAAGTTTTCGCTGCAGAAATTGGGCAAGGCTGGCGATGGAGTCCAGGTTGTCGGGAACCAACTCATCCGGCTCGAGTTCAATGTTGTACCGGTTCTCCACAAAGGACACCAATTCCAGAATGCCGGTGGAGTCGAAAATCCCCTTCTCCAGAAAAGAGTCGTTGTCGCCGAGATTCTCTTCTCGCGCCAGGAGAAAATTCTCTACGATGAAGCTGCGTATTTCCCGCTCAATTGAAGGCATAAGTTGTCGGTCTCGTCGACGAAATAAACTGCTGCACCAATAGCTGGGTTGAAAGGATGCCAACCAGCGCCATGTTGTCTTTGGCGCCCAGCACCCGGCCCTTTTTGAACTTCGCTACGAGACTGAGAACCGCGGCGGGGGAGAAAATCCCGTCTCGTTGAAGCTTTTCCTGGGAGAGGAGTTCCTCAACATATTTTGGGGAGGTTTGATTCAGGAAACTGGCTCCGTCTGGAGCCCGGTATGGCTGCTTGGGTCGTTCTATTACTCCCGACGGCAACATACTCTGTGAAGCCTTCTTCAGCAGGTATTTTTCCGCCAAAACCCGCATCTTTAGCGCGGGGTGAAGCTTCTGACAGAATTCTATCACGCGGTGGTCCAAAAAAGGGTAGCGAGCTTCCACCGAATGGGCCATGGCCACTCTATCTCCTTGAGCCGAAAGGATATAGCCAGGAAGAAGGTAGGCCGTCTCCAGGTACTGCGCCTGACAGAATTCGGGCCAGCCAGCGTAGGCCGAGGGCAAGGACTGTTGCAGGTCCGAGTAAGCATCGTAATCTGCCAATTCACCGTGGGTATCAGGCGAAAAATAGCCCTTGAGCTTGGCCGTCAACTGCCATCGCGGCAGGTGGGAAAAGAATGGGCTGGCCGTATCCCGAGCGTCCACACGGAAGAAGTTCGCCAGGTAGGCCTCCGGCTGCTTCTGCATACCCTGCATATAAGGATAAAGCCGCTTCAGAAGCTGCGGTCGAAAACGCGAACCGGGTTGCCGTCCCCAAAAGCGCCGGATCTTGGCTTCCTTGAATATGTCATAGCCGCCCAGCAACTCGTCGGCGCCTTCGCCGGTGAGCACAACTTTGAAACCGCTGCGATGAACCAGGTCCGAAAGCAGGAACAAAGGAGCCGGGCCGGCGCGCAGCACCGGCTGCTCAGTGTGCCAGATGACCTCAGGAAAGACCCGCCCGATATCGCCTGGAGAGCAGCGAATCTCGCTATGCTCGGTACGAAGATGTGCGCTGGCCTCGCGTTGGAATTTGCTTTCGTCGAGTTCGGGGTCGTCAAAGGCAACCGAGAAGGTCCGCAGCTTGTCCACGACGGGTCGCGCGAGCGCGGTGATGAAGCTGGAATCGATGCCGCCGCTGAGATATGCGCCAACGGGAATGTCCGCCCGCAGCCGGATGCGCGTCGCGTCGGACATTAATTCCAACAGTTCTTCCGCCTTGCTCATGACCGAGTCGTTGGCCGGCTCGGTGGCGGAGTAATCTGGCTGCCAATACTGACGCACGCGCACGCGCCCGTTTTCCACCGTCAACGAGTGGCCCGGTGGAAGCTGGGAAATATTGCGAAAAATTGTTCGCGGCGGCAGGCTGACCCAGAAGGTAAAAAACTGGTCCAGGGCCTGTAGATCGATCTCGCGGCTGACTTCGGGACAGGCAAAAATCGCCTTTACTTCGGATCCGAAAATGAAGTTCTGATCGGCAACCGTGTAAAACAATGGTTGGATTCCCACCCGGTCGCGAGATAGAAACAACTTTCGACGCCGGGCATCCCAGATGGCAAACGCCCATTGGCCGTTCAAGCGATGAACGCACTCCTCGCCCAGGTCCCGATACAGATGGAGAATGACTTCGGTATCAGAGTGGGTGGCGAAACGGATGCCTTTTTTCAGTAGTTCCTCACGCAGCTCGATGTGGTTGAAAATCTCACCGTTGAAGGTAATCCACAGCGAGCCGTCTGCGTTGGACATGGGTTGTCCGCCGCCGGCAATGTCAACGATACTCAGCCGAGCATTGGCCAGCCCGACTCCAGAGTTGGCGAATACATTCTGGGCATCCGGGCCACGATGCCGGATGGCGTCAATCATTTGCCGCAGGCGTGCGGCATCGACTTCACCGCTTGCCAGCTTCAGGATTCCAGCAATTCCACACATTTAAGTTTTGTCTTGTGAAACCCTCTTGATCGCTCTTTGACCTATAGAGCTCCGTCTCCATCGAACGGAGAAGGGTCCCATACCGCCGGGTCTTTCAAAGTTTCCGCCAATTGTTTGTCTTTGGCTTTGTAGAAATACATCCATGCTGGCAGATCGCGATGATGGGGAGCAAAATCCGCGAGCACACGCTGCGTCGTCGGGGAAGCTCCGATCACTTCCAGCATCTCAACTTTCTGCTCGTGACAACGCCGCAGTGTCATGGTCAGCATGGGGATCAGCAGCTCGGGATTGTCATCCAGAGCACGAAAGTCCACCAGTCGGACTCTTTTCAAACC
>Ga0070733_10001210_pt1 | contig 19446 bp, 20 predicted proteins | sample Coa_R1_9_FD_66450 | JGI IMG/M metagenome (GOLD analysis project Ga0070733, IMG submission 66450) | Surface soil microbial communities from Centralia Pennsylvania, which are recovering from an underground coalmine fire - Coalmine... | ecosystem: Environmental > Terrestrial > Soil > Unclassified ... | reverse complement strand
GATCTCGACGAGATTATCGGCCGCATCGCCGAAGATGACGACGAAGCCGCCTCCCGCTTCGGCGGCTCCCTTCTCAATCACATTGACTTGCTGGCCCGTTTCCCGCGAATGGGCACCGTGATCCGAAAACGTCGCAACGTCCGCAGGCTAGTCCACAGTCCGGCCCTGATCTACTACCGCATCAACCAGCACAAGCATTTGGTTGAGATTATTCACCTCAGGCACGGTGCTCGCAGGCCGCCCCAGTCAGAGATCGGTTAGGGTGCTCCATCCTGTCGCGCTCTTTGCGATAGGGTGGGATTCAGTAATCACCTCACCGATGTGGCTTCCCTTCTATGCCGCACCGTGTGAATGCGAATCGTGTCATCGGCATCACTGGTGAAGCGGACGCGATAGTCCCCGACACGCAGCCGCAGTTCGCCGGGACTCCCTTTTAGCTCTTTGATATCGCCCGCGCCGCTTTCAGCAAAACGATGGATCGCAGTAAATATCCGCATCGCAGTCTTTCGGTCGATGCGCCGGATGTCGGCGCGCGCCTCCGGGGACCAAGCGATTTTGCGCATCTTGGGCGCCTGCTATTTGTTCTTGAGATCGTCCGGGGTGAGGCCGAAATCCGCGAGAACATTCTCGTGCGAGATTCCCTGTCCGTCGCGCTGCTTGAACCACGCCTTCGATGCAGCCACCGCTTTGCGCTCTTCTTCGCTTTCGGGTTCGTCATCCACGGGGGCGTTGGCGATTGCGCGGGATACGGGATCAAGCAGGCTCTCAAGCATCCCGATGGCCGCCGGAACCTGGCTCGGGGCCAGCTTGTCGATCAGTTCGTGGGCGTGCGCCTTGTCGGCTGCCATGGCGGAAGCTCCTCCCAATATTTTACACGGCCTGATTTTACACGGCCTGGGTCACACAGCCTGCGCTACGCCTCAAACCGGAAGGGATTAAACGCCTCCACCTGAAACTGGCGGAAGTCTCGTTCGTTCCGGGTGGCGACGTGCAGGCCGTGAACCCGGGCCGTGGCGGCGATCATGGCGTCTTCGATCAACTGCGAAGACTTGCCCGACTTGAGCCGGGCCCATTCCCGAAAGCAGGCCGAATCCATCGGAATCACTGAAAACGCCCCCTCCGTAGCCATCAGCCAGTTCTCAATCTCCGCAGCTTTGGCTGGATCATTCTTGCGGGTGAGTTCGGCGCCTGCCTGCAATTCCCCGATGGTCACTGCCGACAGGAATATCTGTTCGGGTCGGAGAGTATTCATCCATGCAAGGACTGCGCCGTGCGGCTTGCGTTTGCGCAGCTCGGAAACAACGTTGGTATCGAGCAGGTATCGAATCACTGGAATCGGTTATTATTTAAACTCCGGCCCACCGAAATCGATCGCCGGCCGGCTCTTCCAGCCGCCGCGCTTCGGCACAACATCCTCAAAGCGCGGCCCTTCGCCCAGCAACCACTCCTTGATGTTGGGGCGGCTCTCGCGCTGCAGACGCCGCCATTCTTCAATGGGCACCAGCACGGCGGCTTCGACCCCCCGCCGGGTCACGACTTGCGGGCCCTTCTTCAGGGCAGCCTCGAGGAATTCGCTGAAGCGCGCCTTCGCGTCCTGCAATTGCCAGGGATTCATGCTTTTATTATCTAACTAGTCAGATGACTAGTCAAGCATCTGCGGCCGCTGCAGAACGCACCCGAAGCGGCGGAACTCCCATCTTCCAAAAGGCCCCGGTCATGAGTGGAACGCATGTCTTCCCGACTGCCCGCAAAGGATAGAATGAGTTCGCGGCCGCACGTTGGCCTCGCTTCTCATGTCCAGACACGAGACTCTGCTGCACGACTTCGAGATTCAGGCGCGCTCGGCGGCCAATGCCAAGGCGCTGATGCAGCACATTTCCGACCGGCTGCACGAGGAGATGGGACGCTACAACTGGGTGGGCTTTTATCTGATGGAAGCGCCCGCGTTCGATGCGCTGGTGGTTGGCCCGTACGCGGGCAGCTTTCAGCCCACGCCGCGGATCACGCTGGACCAAGGCCTGTGCGGCGCGGCCGCCACCACGGCCAAGTCGGTGGTGGTGAACAACGTCGGCGCCGATCCGCGCTATCTCGGATCGGACATGGTGAAGTCGAACGTGGTCTCGCCGATCGTGGTAAAGAATCGAGTGGTCGCCGAGATCTGCATCGAGAGCTACTTCGTGGACACCTTCACCGCCGAGGAGCAGGCATTCGTGGAATCCTGCGCGGCGCTGGTTGGCCGCTTCATGGAAAAGCATCCCTGAGGCTTCGCGGACAGCATGGCAGGAACCTCAGGGGCTAAAGCCCCTCATCAGAAAAGAAGGACTCTTATCGCAGCGCTGGAAGCGCTGCGCCACCCAAAAGCAAGTTTTTCGGCAAGTCATGCTACCTCAGGGGCTGAGGTCGCGGGTCACTCTGAATTCCAGTCCTTAACAGCGTCATCCCGAAGGCCCGCGTTCGCACCAGCGGGCAGAGGGATCTGGAGCGCACTTCCTGGGCACTCCGCGCGAGATCCCTCGCTCCGCCTGAACTCGCTTTCGCCTGAACCACGGCTCTGCTCGGGATGACGCCAGAAGAAGCAGAGGCGAACTGACCCGCTACTGGCCCGACTGGAACTCGTGCCTTTCCGGTCGGCTTTAGTGGTGGAAGTCGGCCATGCCGTTCCACACCAACTGCACAGCGATGGCGAGAATGAGGAAGCCGAAGATTTTGTTGATCGCGCCCACCGCGCCCGGACCGAGGCGGCGGACCAGCGGCCCTCCCATCCAGAAGAAGAGCGTGACGCTGAGCGACACGGCGGCGATGCCGAGCACCATGCCGATGTAGGCGGCCTTGCTGTCCACGTGGGCCGCCAGCGCCATGACCACGCCAATCGCGCCGGGGCCGGACATCAGCGGCATGGCCAACGGAGTGAGCGAAATGTCTTCTTTGCTCTCGGCTTCATGGCTCTCGGCCGGGGTGATGCGGGCGGTCGAAGTCACCATGGCCCAGGCCGTGTTGGCGACGATAAGTCCTCCGGCGATCTTAAGCACGGGCAGGGTAATACCGAAAAAGAGCAGAACGAAGCGCCCGAAGAACAAGAAAGTCACCAGAATGACAAAAACCCAGATTCCGGTCTTGACCGCCGTCTGGATGCGATCCCGCGAAGTCCAGCCGGACGTCATCGAAAAGAAGATGGGAACGCCGCCGAAGGGATCCACGATCGGGAACAGGGCGAGGAAAGTGGTCGCCGCCGAAGACGGCAGCGTGCGCAGGAACTCACCGAGAGCGTGGGCCGAATTCAAAACTATTTGTACCCTTCCAGAGTCTTGGCCGCGCGATCGAGCGCGGCGGTCAGCGCCGCGAGTTGTTCGCGGGCGCGCTGGCTGTCTCCCTTGTCAATCGCTTCGTTGACGCCGGGGATCACCACGGCGGCGTATCCGGTGTACTCGCCGGGCGCGAAGATGGCGTGGTGGTACCAGGGGCGATGGGGCAGGCCGTCGGGATTCAGAAGACTGCGTTCGGTCGAGCGCAGCGCCTGATTCAGTCGAGCGACGTCGGACGGCGGATTCACCTGGCGCGCGTGAGCTTTGGAGCCGGCAACCTCGAAACGATGAGCGGCCTTGTCGGCGGCGGAGAAGTCGAGTGCCGCTGCGCCGAATTTATCCTGCGCGCGCTGGCTGGCCGCATCAAGATACACCGCAACCTCCTTGCCGTATTGCTCGTAATCGTAAGGCAGGACGTCGGCGTCGGCCATGCGCAACATCTGCAGGCCGAAAACGCGGGCCATCTGCTGCTCGTAGACGAAATCGGGATCGCCGAACTTCTTGAACCAGGCGAAATTGTCGAACACCGAGTGGTAGACGCCATAGGAACCGCTGGAACTGATGTCGTCCGAAGGCACGCCGGCATGTTGAAGGAAGGCCGTGTAGTCAGAGCCGCTGCCCAGGTCGCCGACAGGAACGTCGTCTTTGGTCTGGGCGGCCGGCTTGCGGCGGCTGTCGCCGATCGCTTCAGTGGGAGACTGCGTGCTGGGAGCCTCGGGCTGAGATGCTTTCTGCCAGGCATCGTAGACCGTGCCGCCTTTCGGGCTGGGCACGGCTTTGGTCACATCGCGAATGAACTGCTTCAGGCTGGGCACGGCCGAGGCTCCGAATTTCGGGCCGGAGACGGCGACGTCCATGTTGAAATAAGCGGGCGAACTGGCGAGTTCGGACTCATGCTGCTCGACCCATTCGGTTGAGCCCATCAAGCCTTCTTCTTCGCCGTCCCAACTGCAGAAGACCATGGTGCGCTTCGGCTTCCAGCCGGACTTGAGCAGTTCGCCGATGCCGTGCACGGATTCGAGCATCGCCGCCGTGCCGCTGTTGGGATCCACTGCTCCGTAGACCCAGGCGTCGCGATGATTGCCGGCGACGACCCATTCGTCGGGGAGTTCGGCGCCACGCACTTTACCGGTGACGTCCCAGAGCGTGCGGTATTGATAGTCCTGCTTGAGGTGCATTTTGATTTTCGCCGCGCCAGGTCCCACGTGATAGGTGAAGGGCAGCGAACCCTGCCACTCACGCGGAGATTCGGGGCCTTCGAGATGCTGGAGGACGGGCCAGATGTCGTGATAGGAAAGCGGCGTGACCGGAATCTTCGGCATCTGCGCCGACTGCGCGGGCGGCGTGCGCTTTGACTCGGGCAGCGACGGCACGGACGCGATGCCGGGGGTGGTGGGATCGCCGGCGAACTCGAACATGTATCCGATGGAACCGCGCTGCACGCCCGTGTCCGGCCGCCAGGGGCCGGCGGGATATTTATCGCCGCGGCGCCATCCGTCGTCGTAGGGATCGGAATAGATGATCACGCCGGCGGCTCCGTGCTCCTGGGCGACGAGGGCCTTGACACCGCGGAAATTCTGGCCGTAGCGGACCACAACGATCTTGCCGCGGACATCCACTTTGAGCTTTTCGAGTTTCTCGAAATCTTCCGGGGTGCCGTAGTTGGCGTAGACCACATTGGCTTCGACATCGCCGGAAGGCGACATGCCGTTGAAGGGCATGACCACGCGCGGATCGTCCTGGAAAGGGTCGCCCTCGACATGCTCGCGGGTGGGACCGTGCATCTCGACGCCGGCGGGCGCGGTGAGGTCCACGCTGATTTCTTCGGGATAGTTGATCCAGACCTTGTATTCGACGATTTCGGTCTCGAGGCCGGCCTCGCGGAATTTCTGCGCGACGTAGTCGGCGGTAGCCTTGTCCTCGGGAGTGCCGGCCATGTGCGGGGCCTGGGTCAGGATGCGGAGATGATCCTCGGCAAGCTTGGCGTCGGGGACGGCGAGAAAACGGGACTCGGCGGCGGATTCGGGCGCGGCGTCACGGAAACCGAAAATGGACGAGGAGTTCGAGGCGGGCGGATTGCCGCCGGCGGTCGCAGACGAAGTGAACAATACAGCAGCGCACAGAATAATGCCGGACAGAGATTTCATGACTCTCCTGGGGACGCTCTCTCAAGAACGCGCGGTCAGCAGTAAAGTTGAGAAGGTAGCACAAGAGGATGAGGGGCGTCAGCGTATTCGTTTTTTGTTCGCTACAATCACCATGTTCACCAACTTCACCAGATGGTGATAGAATGAAATGCATGAAGCGAGCCACCATGACTTTGCCCGAAGATCTCACCAAGGCGGTGGATGAGTACATTGCGGCGCAGGAAGTCCCTCCGGCGCTGACCGCCGTAGTACAGACGGCGCTGCGGGAGTATCTGCGGGAGCGCGGATTTCTACGGCCCTACCGCCCTCTGAAGATCACGCCCGCCCTGCGTGGCAGCGGGCAGAGCGACGTCAGCGTGAATCATGACCGCTATTTCGCTGAGGGCGAAGCGGAGAATAACGGATGAGGCCGACGGTGCTGGCGGACACAGGGCCAATTTATGCGAGCCTCGATCCCTCCGACCTACATCACGCCCGCGCTCTGGGGGACGTAGAAAGACTGGGGCGAACCCGGTGCCGAATTCTAGTTACATTTCCGATTCTGCTTGAGTCGTACTCCCTGGTTCGCCGGCGCTTCGACCCAAGCACCGCTCTGCGTTGGTTGACCGAAATGACGGAATCGTCACTCGTCAACCCTGCGCCAGAAGATTATCGTGTGGCGCAGGCGCAGGTTCGCGCGTATCCAGATCAGCGCATCACTTTGTTCGATGCCACTCTGGCCGTGCTCGCTCTCCGTATGAATCTGCAGGTCTGGACCTACGATCATCACTTTGACGTGATGCGGGTTCCAGTATGGCGGGCATGAACTGATGTCGGCTGCGGAGCTTCGCTCCGCCGGACGGCCGAGGGCGGCGATTACCGCACCTGACCAGTCCCCACAATCTCGTATTTTGACGAAGTAAGTTCGGCCAGGGCGAAGGGGCCACGGCAATGGAGTTTCTGGGTGGAGATGCCCATCTCGGCGCCGAAGCCGAATTCGCCGCCGTCGGTGAAGCGTGTGGAGGCATTCCAGTAGACGGCAGCGGAATCCACGCCGCGCAGGAACTTGCGCGCGTTCGCTTCGTTCTGAGTGACGATCGAGTCCGAGTGCTTCGTCGAGTAGCGGTTGATGTGGGCGATGGCTTCATCCACGCCGGGGACGACCGCGATGGCGATGCAGAGCCGCAGATATTCCTGATACCAGTCTTGTTCGGCGGCCGGACCCACCGGCAGACCTGCTGACAGTGACCGCGCCTTCCCGTCGCCGCGCACCTCGACGCCTGCCTCAATCAGCTTCGCGACGATGCGTGGAATGTAGCTGGCCGCTACGCGTTCGTGCACGAGCAGCTTCTCGGCCGCGTTGCAGACCGACGGACGCTGCGTCTTGGCATTGATCACAATGCGGTCGGCCATATCGAAGTCCGCGGATTCATCTATGAAGATGTGGCAGTTCCCCGCCCCGGTCTCAATCACCGGCACAGAAGAATTTTCCGTGACGAACGAGATGAGCCCGGCGCCACCGCGCGGGATGATGACATCTACTAAGCCCCGCGCTTTGATCAGTTCCTGCACAGATTGGCGAGTGCTGGCATCGAGCAGTTCGATCGCACCCTCTGGAATGCCCGCAACAGAGGTCATGATCTCGACCAGGCGCTGGTTGCTTCTGGCCGCTTCCTTGCCACCGCGCAGGACGATGGCGTTGCCGGTCTTGAGCGCGAGCACGGCGGTGTCCACGGTGACGTTGGGGCGCGACTCGTAGATGATGCCGATCACGCCGAGCGGCACGCGAACCTTGCGAATGCGCAAGCCGTTGGACTTGGTCCACTCGGCCAGAGTTTCTCCGATGGGATCGGGTAGCGCGGCCACGTCGCGCACGGCGGCGGCCATTTCCCGGATTCGGGCGGGCGTCAGCAGAAGGCGGTCGTGCATCGCGCCGTCGAGACCGGAGTTTTGGATATCGTGAGCGTTCGCGGCCAGGATGGTCTTTTCGGAAATCTCAAGCGCGTCGGCGATGCCGAGGAGCAGGCGATTTTTTTCGTCCGTCGAAAGTAGGGCGAGTTTCGCCGATGCGGCGCGGGCGCGGAGGAGCTTTTCTTGCGTCGAGAGCGGGCTGGTGAGATTGTTCATAGTTCGGTGTTCGTGTCGTCCCTACGGGACTCGCTGCACTGTCCCGCAGCTTACCCGGCACTGCCGTGCCGGGCTTTCCCATCCCGCCCGTTCCGGGCTGGGCTGATCAGGCAGTTGCAGCACGTGCCCCTCACGGGTCTATCGTTACTTGGCGCAGCAGTATCAAAAGCTCCCGCCCGTTCCGGGCTGGGCTATTAAGATCGTCGCCTCAAGGTCTCCTGACAAGTTCAGCGTTTATGGCCGGAGGCTGACAAAAGCTTCCGCTCGTTCCGGGCTGGGCTATTAAGATCGTCGCCTCAAGGTCTCCTGACAAGTTCAGCGTTTGTGGCCGGAGGCTGACAAAAGCTCCCGCCCGTTCCGGGCTGGGCTATTAAGATCGTCGCCTCAAGGTCTCCTGACAAGTTCAGCGTTTGTGGCCGGAGGCTGACAAAAACTTCCGCCCGTTCCGAGCTGGGCTGATCCGGCAGTTGCAGCCTGGTGCCCGTCACGGGTCTATCGTTCCTGGCGTGCGGCAGTATCAAAAATCCCGGCCGCCCGAGGGCTGGGGCCAGGGAGTCCGCCGCCGCACGGTTTCCTCGAAGTTTCTTCAGCTTCCCTTCTGCGGCGGAAAATATGTTCCGATTTTGCGTTCCATGCCCAGGTGAATGGCCTGAGGATGGCGGCCGTTGACGATGGCGACATGCACGCCGCCTTCGCTGGCGAGTCTGGCGGCGCGGAGTTTGGAAATCATGCCGCCGCGGCCGAGTTTGCTTTTGCCGCTGCATTGCGCTTCAAGCGCGGGCGTCAGCCGCCGGATCACTCGCTGCAGGCGCGGCTTCTTGCGGCCGTTGGGAACCAGGAATCCGTCCACGTTGGTCAGCAGCAGCAGCCAGTCGGCTTTGACCGCGGTGGCGAGGAGCGAGCTGAGCTCGTCGTTGTCGCCGAAAGCGCCTTCGAGTTCACGCACCGAGACGCTGTCATTTTCGTTCACGATGGGGACGACGCCGAGCGCGAGCAATTCCGCCAGCGCGTTCTGCAGGTTGCGGTAGCGCACCGGCGAGGTGAAGTCGTCACTTGAAAGCAGCAACTGGGCCACCACCTTCTTGCCGAAGAACACGCGCTCATAAGTGTGCATGAGCTTGCTCTGTCCAACCGCGGCGCAGGCCTGCATGCGGGGCACGTCGTTGGGACGCTTCTGCAGTTGCAGGCCGGACATGCCGGCGGCAATGGCGCCGGAAGTCACGATCAGATATTCATTTTTTGACAGGTCGAACTGGTCCACCATGCCGCGCAGCAGATTGGTGTCAATCTGACCGCCGGGGGCAATAAGGCTGGTGCCGACTTTGATAACGACTCGCATGATCTATCGATTAACCGAGGCGGTTCACTCTTTCTTCGCCAGGGAAAAAGCTCCGGCCGCACGCTCCCGGCGGCTCCGGCGGGGAGGGACAACATCTCTATCGTGCCGTTAGAATGGGGAATCTGGCAAGCGAAAACCAGGCTTGGCCCATTACCAATATGCCCCCAACAAATTCGACCAGCCGCTTCTCCGATCGCGTAGAAAAATATGTGCTTTACCGGCCGGGATATCCGGCGGAAGCACTGGCTTGCCTCAAGGAAAGCTGCGGGCTGACCGCGCAACGCGTGGTGGCCGACATCGCGTCCGGAACGGGGATCTGGTCGCGCGTGCTGCTCGAAAACGGCAATCGCGTATTCGGGGTCGAGCCGAACGCGGAAATGCGGCAGGCCGGCGAGCGCCTGCTCGGGGAGTTCGAGCGCTTCACCAGCCTGGATGGCACCGCTGAGGCGACGACGCTCGCAGACGCGAGAGTTGATTTCGTGACGGCGGCGCAGGCGGCACACTGGTTCGACCGCCAGCGGTCGAGGCGGGAGTTTGTGCGAATTCTTAGGCCGGGAGGCTGGCTGGTGCTGCTCTGGAACGAGCGGCTGGTGGATACGACGGCGTTCCTCCGGGATTATGAAGAACTGCTGCTGATTTATGGCACCGACTACAAGGACGTCCGGCATGAACGGACGACCGATGCCGTGAATGAGTTCTTCGACCCGGCACCGTATCAGGAGCGGGCGTTCGATCTCGCGCAGGTGTTTGACTATGCCGGGATCGAAGGCCGGCTGCTGTCGTCGTCGTATGTGCCGGGACCGGGCGATGAAAAATATGCGCCCATGCTGCGCGATCTGCGGCGGATTTTCGACGCGCATCAAGTCGCGGGGAAGGCGACGTTCGCGTACAAAACGCGGGTTTATTTTGGGCGAATCGCCTGAACGGGAGATTCGAGAGTCTCAAAGAGAATCTCGCACTGGTCGTCCCCGTGTTGCATGCAGAGACGGTGCCGGATCATGAGCGTTTCCTGAAAGTGCTTGCCCATCCCGATGCCGAGGCCGACCGCAAAGGAGCACATCTTCCGCGGCGAGTTGTAGATGAGCAGAAGCTTCCGCGGGCTGCAGCGTTGCGTCCGAAGATAGGGAGGAGCGGATCCCGGCTCTTCCCGCCGAACCATGCCGTGGGCCGTCCCTTCGGCATGCTCGATCACGTCCAGCGTCCGCCATTCCGGCTTGATCAGGTGCCCGTACAAGGTAAGCAGTGAGGGAGCAGCAAACTCGCCGAATTCCTGGAGCACGGCGGCAAGGGGCTTGCCGGTCATGGTCGAAACTGCATCGAGCAGCGCGACCGCCTCAGAATCCGGGTAAGGCCGGGAGAGATAAACCTGGTCCTGAATTCCGGCCGTTTTCAGCAGATCTACCCAGCTGCCGCGGCCGTATCTGGCTTCAACGAAGTCGCGCATCTGCCAGAAGATTCTTCCGTGCATAAGAGGGCCCAGCGGCCAACGGAACCGGCGCGATGGTCACTGTGCTACAAAGGAAATCGGCAATTTCAGCGGCAACCTTTAACCTAGAAAACCAAAGCCAGACTGCCGGGTGATTGCCGAGAGGATTCCGATGTCGGAAAAGACTTCCAAAGGGATGTCCAAAGCGTCGCTGCACATGACACCGGAGGAATTCCGCCGTTACGGCCACGCCATGGTGGACTGGATTGCCGACTATCAGTCGCGCATTGAATCGTTCCCCGTGATGGCTAAGGTCAAGCCGGGAGAGATTCGGGCGGCGCTGCCGGTGAATCCTCCGGCCAAGGGCGAGCCGTTCGACGCCATGCTTAAAGACGTGGAACGCGTGATTCTGCCCGGAGTCACGCACTGGCAGTCTCCAAATTTCTTCGCCTACTTTCCGAGCAATGGGTCAGGGCCGGGGATTCTAGGCGATCTGCTGTCTTCCGGGCTGGGCGTGCAGGGAATGCTGTGGTCCACGAGCCCGGCGTGCACCGAACTGGAAACGCACGTACTCGACTGGCTGGTTGGCATGCTGGGCCTGCCGGAAAAGTTCTTATCGTCAAAGAGCGGAGGCGGCGTGATTCAGGACACGGCCTCGAGCGCGGCATTGTGCGCGCTGCTGGCCGGACGCGAGCGCGCCACCAATTACACGAGCAACAAGCAAGGCGGCAACGGACGTCTGGTGGCCTACGTTTCGTCGCAGGCGCACTCGTCGCTCGAAAAAGCCGCAATGATCTCCGGGATCGGCACCGAGAACCTGCGGCTCATCGAAGTGGATGAGAATTTTGCCATGCGTCCGGAAGCGCTGGCGCGGCAGATTGAAGCCGACAAGAAGAATGGGCTGACGCCGTGCTTTGTGTGCGCGACGGTGGGCACGACCTCGTCGAATGCGATGGATCCGGTGGAGGCGATCGGGGAAATCTGCCGCAAGCACAATCTATGGCTGCATGTGGACGCGGCCATGTCGGGCACGGCGATGCTATGCCCGGAGTTCCGGCACTTGCAAAAAGGCGTGGAACTGGCTGACAGCTACAATTTCAATCCGCATAAGTGGATGGCGACGAATTTTGACTGCAGCTGCTTCTGGGTCGCGGACCGCAAGGCGCTGATTCAAACGCTGAGCATTCTGCCGGAATATCTGCGGAACCAGGCATCGGAATCAGGCGCGGTGATTGACTACCGCGACTGGCATATCCAGCTCGGGCGGCGGTTTCGGGCGCTGAAGCTGTGGTTCGTGATCCGGCATTATGGAGTGGAAGGACTGCAGAGCTTTGTCCGCGAGCATGTGCGCCTGGCGCAGGAGTTCGCGGGCTGGGTGCGCGGCGACAGCCGCTTCGAACTGGCGGCGCCGGCACCGCTCAACCTGGTCTGCTTCCGGTACGAGGGCGGAGACGGGACAAACCAGAAAATCGCCAATCGGGAAATCGCAAATCAGAAAATCATGGACCGCCTGAACCGCAGCGGGGATCTCTTTCTCACTCATACCAAGTTGAACGGCAAACTGACGCTGCGGCTGTGCGTGGGGCAGCTCCGCACCGGGGAGCGCCATGTGCGGCGAGCGTGGGAAAGGATTCAGGAAGAAGCCGGGAAGGTTGGCTGACTCGTTATTTGCTGAGATGGTGGGTTGAGGTCAGGTTCCGCGGTCAGGGCTCCCAGGGGTTCAAGACCGGAACATGGGTTGCGGCAAAGTCTTGGACGTTTCGCGTCACCACGGTGAGGTTGTGTTGAAGCGCGGTTGCCGCCAGCAAACCATCAATGGCAGACAGCGCTACCCCGGCGCGTTTTGCGGTGGCCGCAAGCGCTCCCCAGCGATCGGCGGTTTCCGAATCCACTGGCAGGACTCTTTGGGCGAAGCGGACGCGCAGATCGAGATCGAGCCAGAATTCCAAATGTGTGCGCCGGCGCCCCGGCGTTAGAAGGGCAACGCCCTTCCGAACTTCCCCGAGCGTGAGGACGCTGAGGTAGAGCAAACTCTCATCCGCCGCCTCCATCCACTCCAGCACATGCGGGTCGGGATCGGCTCGCACCAATTCCGAGATGCAGTTGGTATCGAGTAGGAATCCGCTCATAGATGGAACCTACGTCAGATCCGTATCGCGAGCGGGCTCTCGGTCGCGTTGGAGATCGAGTTCGACGCCAACCAGGGGAGACTTGCGGAAGAACTCAACCAGACTTTTCGGCTGGTGCGATTTGCCTGTCAATCGCGTGTATTGCTCCTCCGCCACCATCACGACGCTCTCCTTGCCCTGACGCGTGATGCGTTGTGGCCCTTCGGCTCTGGCCCGGCGGAAGACTTCGCTGAAGCGGGCTTTCGCGGTCTGTAATTGCCAGGAGTCGGGCGTGGCGGCGAGCGGTTTTCTAGGAGCTTTTGACATAGACTAGTCTGACTAGTCTAGTACGCCCGGGGTTGTGTGTCAAGTCGGCGGATGGCAGATCACGGTGGGCGTCCCATAGGCAAGAAATAAAAATTGGCGGCTGCTGGTTTGCGAGCCGCCAATCTTGATTCAACCTAGGAACGATTCAACCGGGCACAGATTCGACCAACGACTCTCAGGATTGCATGATTTTTTCGAGCGCCGGCCGGCTGCGGATGATCAGGGTCGCGCCCTTGAGCTGGACCAGCTGTTTCCGGCGGAACTCGGAAAACAGGCGGCTGACGGTCTCGCGGGTGGTGCCGATGATCTCGCCGATTTCTTCGTGCGTCAGGGTGAGTTTGACCTGTCCGGAACCGTCGCTTTGCGCGGTCTTGCTGGACCAGGACAACAGCAGCTTGGCGAACTTCTCCGACGGCGACGCGGCCAGGCCAAGCGTGCGGATCTCTTCGTAAGCGGTGAAATAGTTGCGGCTCAACTGCTGCGCCACGCGGACCGAGGCTTCAGGAAAATCCTTCATCATCTGCAGGAAACTCTCTCGGGGGATGAAATTGGCCTGGCCGGGCTCGAGCATCTCGGCGGTCACTTCGTAGGGCATTCCGGAAACCACGGCGTTCAGCCCGAGCACGTCGCCGGGTTCGGAAATCTTGGTGATGATGGTCTTGCCTTCACGCGAAGTCGTCGAAAGCTTCGCCCGCCCGGTGCAGAGCACGAACACGCCGCGCGATTGCTGCCCCTCGATGAACAGCATGGCGTTCTTGGGATAAACCGCGGTAGAGCGAATCTCATTAAGCCGCTGCCCGGCCGTAACCGGAAGATTGCAGAGCAGATGCTCGGCCCGGTGAGGGCAGGTCAAGCAGTTATCAATAATGTTTAAACCGTAAGGAGCCCGCATCGCCGACCTCCAACCAGGAGCTGCTTTGTTTGAGCTTCCCAGCCTTTCGGTATACGTAGGGCACTCGGGAAGCCAAATCGCACGGTGCTCGGAGCGATTCTCTATGTTAAAGAAAATACACTACTTACTTCGTAGTTGGCAGATCCGTGCCGCGGGATGGGCAGGGCTTCACAAGCAGATTTGGGTTATTTCGCACACATAGCTGTGTGATCTCGATCACCCGGGAGAGTGACCCTTAGGAGCGATTTAGGGGAAAACGGTGCGGAAACGAGGCTAGTCAGCGGCCATGGGGGAAAAACGTGGCGAACGGCGGCGATCCACTGCTGGATAGGTGGATTCCCCGGCCGTTTCGAGCCATTGGCGGACGGCAGGCAGTGCGGCGCGCATAGCCACTTCGCCGGCATGAATCAAAGCGTCGGCACGCTTGAAATCGTCATAGCCGAAGCCAGCTACGTCGGGCTCGACCACCACGTCAGCGGCCTCCCGCCAGAGGCTGGACATGGCGTCCTGGGCAATGGCGAAAGACTGGCCGATTACGTCAAACAAGTGCCGGGGCGCGGCACCGGTGGCCCAGGTGCCCCGGAGATGAACGGCGATCACTTTCTCCACGCCCATCTCGAGCAGCGGGCGCGTGGGAACGGGGTGAGAGAGCATTCCATCGATCAGATAGCGGCCGCCGATCTCGACCGGCAGGAACATGCCGGGATAGGCGCAACTGGCGCGCACCGAGTCAATAATCGGACCGGAGTGAAAAACCACGCCCTTGCCCGTGTTGAAGTCGGTGGCGGCTACGCCCAGCGGAATACGCAATTCCTCGAAGGTCGTGACTTTGAGCGTCCGCTTGAGGAATGAGACCATGCGATCGTTGGAAGCGAAGCCGCAGCGGGAAAGGGTCCAGCGGGCGAACGAGGTAAAGCGGGTGGTTCGGGCAACTTCCTCCATCTCCGGGATGGAAAGCCCGCTGCAATAGGACGCGCCAATCAGCGCCCCGACGCTGGTGCCGGTGATGGCGCGAACCGGAATGCCTTCGCTTTCGAGGACTTTGAGAACTCCGACGTGGGCGATGCCGCGGGCAAAGCCTCCGCCGAGGGCCAGGCCAATGCTGGGGGTCTGAGGCGAAACGGCAGCGGCGCGGCGGGAAAATTCCCGGCCGAACGCCTGAACCGACCGAATGATCTTTCCCAGACTCTTCACAGCGGACCCCACATCTCCGGCACCAACCTGAGCCGGAACCAACCCACTATCTATTCATTAAGATGCCACAGCGGGCAGGGAAGGTTACAGAGCACGAATGTGCCATCTTTCCATTACGTTAGGGACAATCGGGGGAGACAGGGTAACGGTTACCGGGAGTGTTTTCGCGGGCCCCCGAGTCTTATAATCCTCTGATTCAGCCCACTTTAGAAGAAGCTGCAAAGGACTGCCAGAAAATGGTGCGGGAAATCTCAGCCGGCGGCGTCGTGTTGCGCCAGAAAGAGGGCGAATGGTGGATAGCGGCGATCGAACCGGCCGACTCGGGATCGTCGCCCGAGAGTGCCCGTCGGCCGGCCAAAGCCAAGACGGTGCTTTGTCTGCCGAAGGGGCTGGTGGATGATGGCGAAAAGCCGCTGGAAGCGGCGCTGCGGGAAGTCCGGGAAGAAACCGGGATCGTGGCCGAGAACATCACCAAGCTGGCGGATATTAAGTACGTCTACGTGCGCACCTGGGGCGATGGAGAGCGCGTGTTCAAGATCGTGAGCTTTTATCTGCTGCGCTATAAGTCGGGAAAGATTGACGCGATCGCCCAAGAGATGCGGATTGAGGTCAAGCGTGCGAGCTGGGTACGTCTGGCGGACGCAGTCAAGCTGCTGGCCTATCGCGGCGAGAAGCAGATGGCTCGGAAGGCGCTTGAATACCTGGAGAGCCATCCGGAGCTGTGAGGCTGGATCAGCGCAATGCATAGAAGATTGACCGGGGCAACTCTGGGCTGGCACACTCAAGGGTCCCCATGCCCTGGCGCGAACATCTCTTGACGGCGGCTCGGTTTCGGATCGCGAAAATTCTGTTGTGCCCGGTAGCGCTGGCAGCGTGCGCCGGGTACGGTCAAGCGAACCCACCGTGTACTGGACCGAGTTTCGATCCCAAGCCGTGGCTGGACGATTTCGCACAGCTGCGATCCGAGATGTCCTCTCATTACGCCAATCTGGAATATGCGCTTAGTGAGCGCCGCATGGACCTGCCGGCGCTTCGGCGCGAGACCGAGGACAAGCTCAGCGCGAGTTGCAGCGAGGCCGATGCGCGCAAGGCGCTGGACGGATTTCTGTCGGCCTTCGGTGATGGACACCTGGAAATTGACTGGCCGAAGGCGGAGAGCGGAACGGCGCAGGACAAAGCCGCCGAAACCGGGTCGCTGTGCGTCCGGTTGGGATACAAGAAATTCGGCTTCAAGCCGGGGATTGAGTTTTCTGCCCTGCCCGGCTTCACCGCGATCGGCGGCGAGGGCGCGGACTGGTTTCCCGGCGGGATTCTGCGCGCGAGCGATTCGGTAAGGCTGGGAGTGATCCGGATTGCGATTCTGAGCGAACACGCCTATCCCGAGGCCTGCGAGCAGACCATGGCCGCGCTGAAGTTGGCGCCGACGGCCAAGTGCGACGAACAATGCGAAAATGACGTGGAGCGCGAAACTGCCAACCGGCTGACGGATGAGATCGTGCATCGCGCGGAGCAACTGCGGGCGTCAGGAGCGACGGCGATTCTGGTGGATATCACGCGCAACGGTGGCGGATCCAACTGGGCGGAAGCACCACCGCGGGCCCTCAGTTCGGTGCCGTTAATGGAAGCGCACGCTGAGTTTATCCGGCATGAGCACTGGACGAAACAGCTGCAGGATCATCTGGCGGAGATCGAGGCAGATCTAAAGAGCGGTGCGGAGCCCAAGAGCGTGTTGCGGGATGCTGCGGCGCGGTTGCGGTCAGGAATTGCGCAGAGTCAACAGCCCTGCGACCGGAGCCAGGTCTGGATCAACGGCCAGTTCTCCTGCTCTCTTTTGGTGGATGGCGCGCTGTTCGACGCCGGATTGCGGTACGCGGCACCGGGATCGTTCAAATCGTGGAAATCCCGGACGTTGCTGTTTGATCCGCTGCGCTACCGGTATTCTGAGTCGGGCGGGCGTCTGCCGCTGGTTGTGGCGGTGGATTGGAACACATGGTCGGCGGCGGAATATTTTGCGGCCGTGCTGCAGGACAACCAGGCGGCGACCATTGTGGGTACGGTGACCGGAGGAGCGGGTTGCGGCTATACCGATGGAGGAGTCCCCACGACGCTCAAGAACTCGCACGCCGCGGTGAAAATGCCCGACTGCGTGCGCCTGCGCCGAAATGGAATGAACGAAGTGGCGGGCGTGACTCCGGATGTGCTGATTCCGTGGAGCGCGCACGATAGTCCCGCGATCAAGGCGGAGAAGTTGCTCGAGTCGCTCAAGAGATTGCCGATTTCGAAAGTCAGTCAGGTTCAATAAGAGTGAGGTTCATTAAGTATGAAGCGCATTAATAAAGTCGCGGTGCTGGGCGCGGGAACCATGGGCGCGCGCATCGCCGCGCATTTTGCCAACGCCGGGGTACCCAGTCTTCTTCTCGATATCGTGCCTCCGGGAGCGGATGCGGGCAGCCGCAACAAGATTGCCGCTGCCGGACTCGATGGCGCGAAAAAGTCGAGACCGGCGGCTTTCATGGATTCGTCGCTGGCGCGGCTGGTCACGGTCGGCAACTTCGAGGACGACCTGAAGAAGCTGGCCGAGGTGGACTGGATCATCGAGGCGGTGGTCGAGAATCTAGAGATCAAGCGCACGCTGCTCAGGAAAGTGGAGGCGATCCGCAAGCCCGGAACGATCGTCACGACGAATACGAGCGGACTGCCGGTGGGCAAAATCGCGGAAGGATTTTCCGACGACTTCCGGCGGGCCTGGTTTGGCACACATTTTTTCAATCCGCCGCGCTACATGCGGCTGCTCGAACTGATTCCGACGCCGGAAGCAGACCGGGCCGCGATGGATGCCGTGGCACATTTCGGCGATGTGCGGCTGGGCAAGGGCGTGGTGATGGCGAAGGACACGCCGAATTTCATCGGCAACCGCATTGGGACTTTTTCCGTGCTGAACGTGATGCGGCTGATGCAGGAAATGGACCTGACCATCGAAGAAATTGACGCGCTGACCGGGCAGGCCGTCGGCTGGCCGAAATCGGCGACCTTCCGCACGATTGATCTGGTGGGGCTCGACATACTTGGGGCTGTGGTCGGGAATATGACGGCGAATGTCCGCGACGAGCGCAGCGATTTGCGCCTGCCCGACTTCTTCAAGCAGATGATCGAGCGCAAGTGGCTGGGGGATAAGACCAAGGGAGGCTTCTACAAGAAGATCAAAGGAGGCGCCGAGGGGGAAGATCAGCGACAGGCGCTGGATTGGAAGACGCTCGAATATCATCCGCGGCAGAAGCCGAAATTTCCTGCGCTCGAAATGGCGAAGAACATCGAAGACACGGGCAAACGGCTGCGGACGCTGCTCGGATTGCCGGAGGGCAACTCGCAAGGTGGAACTGCGGCGTCGAGCGGTTCTCAAAAAGACCGGGCCGGGGCTTTCCTGTGGGCGGCATTATCGGATTTGTGGACGTATACGGCAAATCGCGTGCCGGAAATCTCCGACTCGATCGTGGAAATAGATCGCGCCATGAAACTCGGCTTCAACTGGGAACTGGGCCCGTTTGAATTGTGGGATGCGGCCGGAGTTGAGGCGACGGTCGCGCGCATGAAAAAAGAAGGCAAGCCGGTCGCCGCGAACGTGGAGAAGTTGCTGGGCGCGGGACAGAAGTCGTGGTATGCGGACAACGCGAAGTCGGCCTCGGGCCGCGATTACTGGGATCTGGGCACGGGAAGCTGGAAGGCGGTTTCCGTTCCGGACGGCGTGTGGTCAGTAACGGTGGCGAAGAAATCGAAAGGCGTGGTGAAGAAAAATTCCGGCGCGTCGGTCGTGGATCTGGGCGACGGTGTGGCCTGCATTGAATTTCATTCCAAGATGAATTCGCTGGGCGCCGACATTGTGGGGTTGATTCTTCAGACCCTGAAGCCTGGCGGCCCAGGCGATTCGTTCGACGCGTTCGTGATCACCAACGATGCGCAGAATTTTTCGGTCGGCGCCAACCTGATGCTGTTGCTGATGAGCGTGCAAGAGCAGGAATGGGACGACGTGGACCTGGCGATCCGGCAATTCCAGGGCATGACCCAGGCCATCAAGTTCTCGCCGAAGCCGGTGGTGGCGGCAGCGTTTGGCCTGTGCCTGGGCGGAGGAACGGAAATCTCGCTGCACGCGGCGGCCCGGCAGCCGCACGCCGAACTCTATACCGGGCTGGTCGAGGTGGGAGTGGGGCTGCTTCCAGGCGGCGGCGGATGCAAGGAAATGCTGCTGCGCGCGGTGGACAGCGCCGCGGCCTCACGGGGCAAAGTCTCGGGCGAAGCGCTGGCCGGCTCGGTCGAAATGATGGAGGCGATGAAGAAAGTGTTTGAGACCATCGCAACCGCGAAAGTGGCGACTTCGGCGCATGAAGCGCGAGGGCTCGGGCTTCTGTCCGATTCCGACCGCATCACCATGAACCGCGAGCGCGTGCTCTCGGATGCGAAGGCGCGGGCGCTCGAACTGGCGCGGGCCGGATATGAGCCGCCGGTGCCGCGTACCGATATTCCCGCGCCGGGGGAAAATCTGCTGGCCGCGCTGAAGATGGGCGTACACCTGATGCGGCAGGGCGACTTCATCACCGACTATGAAGTGAA